>Ga0194125_10005936_pt1 | contig 18320 bp, 18 predicted proteins | sample TA2KigC250mmetaG_FD_148626 | JGI IMG/M metagenome (GOLD analysis project Ga0194125, IMG submission 148626) | Freshwater microbial communities from Lake Tanganyika, Tanzania - TA2015034 Kigoma Deep Cast 250m | ecosystem: Environmental > Aquatic > Freshwater > Lake | place: Tanzania: Lake...
CCGCGAGGGATACCGAATGGGGCATGGAGCCGTGTACGACTCGATGGTCAAAGATGGGTTGTGGGATGTATACAATGATTTCCACATGGGGAACGCGGCAGAGCTCTGCGCGAAAGAGTGCTTCATCCCCCGCGAGGCTCAAGATGAATTCGCCTTGCTGAGCTACTCGCGGGCTCAGAGTGCGTGGAAGGAGGGGAGGTTCAAGGAAGAAGTTCTGCCAGTGTCAGTCAAGAGCAAGCAGGGGGATGTACTGGTAGAACAGGACGAGGAACCGTTCAAGACGAACTTCGACAAGATACCGAAGCTGAAACCCGCCTTCCGACCGGATGGGACGGTGACCGCCGCAAACGCGTCGAAGATCAATGATGGAGCTGCAGCCGTTGTCGTTATGTCCGCTGAAAAGGCATCATCCCTCGGCCTGAAGCCCTTGGCGCGGGTGGTCACCTTTGCTTCTGCAGCGAAGAAACCGGAGTGGTTCACGACGGCGCCAGCGGACGTGATCACGAAGACTCTGGCGAAGGCCGGTATGCAACTGAACGACATCGATCTGTTTGAGATCAACGAGGCGTTTGCCGTCGTTGCGCTGGCAGTTCTGCAGATTCTCGGAGCCGACAAGACCAAGGTGAATGTCAACGGAGGCGCCGTTGCACTAGGACATCCGATCGGTGCGAGCGGTGCTCGTATCCTGGTGACCCTGCTGCACGCGATGAGGCAGCGTGAGGTGAAGCGGGGAATGGCAGCACTATGCATCGGTGGCGGAGAGGCAAGTGCAATGATTGTGGAACGAATGAGCTGACGGGCAGACCCACATCTTCCCAAGAAAGCGAGCGACGACTATGGAATCAGAACAGATCAAGAACGTGACCGTCGTTGGAGCAGGGACAATGGGGAACGGCATCGCCCACGTCTTTGCCCAGTATGGCATCTCGGTGATGCTGCACGACATCAAGCAAGAGTATGTCGATCGAGCCATGAACACCATCAAGGGCAATCTCGATCGTCAGATCAAGAAAGGCACAATTACTGAGGACCAGAAGAAAGAGACTCTCGGCAGAATCGCGACGAGCCTGGACCTTGAATCCGCCTGCAAGAGTGCCAATATCGTTATCGAGGCGGCAACGGAGGAAGCAGCCCTCAAGAAGGATCTCTTCAAGAAGTTCAGCCAATGGACCTTGCCGCAGGTAATCCTTGCCTCCAATACGTCGTCAATTTCAATCACGGAGCTCGCGGCGGTTACGTCGAAGCCGGACAAGGTCGTCGGGATGCACTTCATGAATCCTGTTCCGGTGATGAAGCTCGTTGAGATCATTCGCGGACTTGCCACGTCAAACGAAACCTTTGAGGCCGTGAAGTCTCTCTCGGAGCGGCTGGAAAAGGTGCCCGTTGAAGTGAACGACTACCCCGGGTTTGTTTCGAACCGCGTCCTCCTACCGATGCTGAACGAAGCTATGTACTGCGTGATGGAGGGCGTCGCAACGCCGGAAGCCATAGACACCGTGATGAAGCTTGGGATGAATCACCCTATGGGACCTCTGACCCTGGCTGATTTCATTGGGCTCGACGTGTGCCTTTCGATCATGGAAGTGCTCTACAAAGGCCTGGGGGATTCGAAATACAGGCCGTGTCCGCTGCTGAGGAAAATGGTGGCTGCAGGTTATCTTGGAAGAAAAGCCGGAAAAGGATTCTATACGTACACCAGCTCCTAGGAAAATGGAATGGACTATCAGTTTTCAGAAACGCAGTTGATGATCCAGCAGACTGCTCGCCAGTTCGCACAGGAAGAGCTCGCACCTTCTGTCGATGAGCGTGACGAGAAGGAAGAGTTCCCTCAGGAGGCGGTGAAAAAGATGGGGGAGCTCGGCTTCATGGGAATGATGGTACCAGAGCGGTACGGGGGGGCAGGCCTGGACACGATTTCCTACGTGCTCGCCCTGGAAGAAATCGGCAAGGTTGATGCTTCAGCCTGTGTTATCATGTCCGTCAACAACTCTTTGGTCTGTTGGGGACTAGATGCGTACGGCACGGAGGGGCAAAAGCAGGGGTATCTTGTTGACCTTGCTTCCGGAAAGAAGCTAGGGGCCTTTGCTTTGTCTGAGCCAGAAGCGGGAAGTGATGCCACCAACCAACGGACAACTGCGCGGCGCGATGGTGAGTTTTATGTACTGAACGGAACGAAGAACTTCATCACCAACGGTGCAAACGCCGATATTGTGCTCGTGATAGCAGCGACAGATCGCTCGAAGGGTGCGAAGGGTGTAAGCACGTTCATTGTGGAGAAAGGAACTCCCGGTTTTTCGGTAGCCAAGAAGGAGAGGAAGCTGGGCATCCGGAGTTCGGATACAGTCTCTATGGTTTTCGAAGACTGTCGCGTGCCCGCAATGAATAGAATTGGTGAAGAGGGATTCGGAATTCGGTTTGCGCTCAAGACACTCGACGGCGGAAGAATTGGGATTGCTGCGCAGGCGCTTGCGATTGCCGAAGCGAGCCTGGAAGCGTCGATCAAGTACAGTCAGGAGCGAAAGGCGTTCGATCAACCGATCGCAAACCTTCAGGCGATCCAATTCAAGCTGGCGGAGATGGCCACGAATATCGAGGCGGCGCGAGGTCTCACGCTCAACGCAGCTGCGCTCAAAGACCAGAATAAGCCGTTCGGTGCTATGGCAGCCATGGCAAAGCTCCTTACATCGCGGGTAGCGGTTCAATGTGCTCTTGAGGCGGTACAGATACACGGCGGCTATGGCTACATACGAGAATACAAGGTTGAACGTTTTCTGCGCGACTCAAAGATTACCGAGATCTACGAAGGCACGTCGGAGATCCAGCGAATCGTCATTTCCCGCGCGCTCCTCCAGTCGTAGCTGAACTTTCCTGCAGCAACCGAGCGTCCACCAAGCTATGCAAAAGGCGATCTCTTGATCGCCTTTGCTACTTTTGTTCGGGGGGGGAGCGTGACAGGGAGCACGGTGCAGCGTACAGATGTGAAATGTTCGAAGTGCCGAGTTTGAAGGCGGAGTTGGCATCTCGCACCGCAACGCAGCCCGCAGTTGCGTTGTTGTTTTTCGGTCGAAGATTTGTTAAACTTCATCAATGAAATCGGGAGAAGCTCGCACGTGATACGCGTTTGCGTTCCGGCTCTGCTCGTCATCGCCTTCTCCGCCGGCCTCGTTGGACAGCGGGCTGGGCCTGTGACGATGCTTTTCGCAGGAGACGTTACCCTCGCACAGCACATCGAGCGTGAAGTCGGAGAGAGGGTGGACTATGTTTTTGAGCATTGGAATCAAATCGGTGCGTACGACATCTTCATGGTCAACCTCGAGAATCCCATCACACGCTCCACGGCGAAGGTTGAGAAAGAATTCAACTTCCGTATGCCGGCGCGCTATATCAAGACGCTGCAGGGCGCTGGCATCAACGTTGTGAACCTGGCGAACAATCACGTCGGTGACTACGGCCTTCAGGGGCTGTACGACACCATCGCCAATCTCGATTCAGCTGGAATACGGTATGTAGGGGCCGGTCGGGATCTGGACCAGGCGCGCACTCCCCTTATCATTGAGCTCAGGGGCAAAAGGATTGGGCTGCTGGGATACTATGGAAGCGGTACGTGGGCGGCTACGCGCAGCCGTCCTGGAGTTGCGCCGCGACACGAACCCTCGATTATCTCGGACGTGCAAAAACTGAGGGCTACGGTTAACTATCTCGTTGTGAGTTTCCACTGGGGGGAGGAGTCTGCGGACCGCCCATCGCCCGAGCAGATCCGCCTTGCCCACCGGGTCATTGATGCCGGGGCTGACCTGATCGTTGGACATCACTCCCACACCCTGCAAGGAATTGAGCGATACAAAGGCAAAGTGATTGCTTATTCATTGGGGAACTTTGTTTTTGGCGGCAATAGGTGCAGGAGCTACGGGACCGCCGTCTTGCGCGTCGTCCTTGGTGAGGCGTCTCAAGAGGTGGAGCTCGTTCCGGTTCAGGTGATTAACTGGCAGCCGCGTGTTGCAGAGAGATCGACTGCAGATGTGATCATCAAGCGAGTGCGGGATCGATCCGCTATTTTCTCGGAATCAATATCATTTTCATCTGGAGCGACTGAATGAACCGGACCGTTGTCATTGTGGTGGCAGTTCTCGCAGGCCTCGGCCTGATAACGCTGCTCTTTGTCGGTTGGGGGATTTCTCTCTATAACCGAATTGTCACAGCAGACGAGGGGGTGAAATCGGCCTGGAGTCAGGTTGAGAATCAGTATCAGCGGCGGTTCGACTTGATACCCAATCTGGTGGAGACTGTGAAAGGATTCGCAAATCAGGAGCGCGAAGTACTGCAGACCGTCACAGAAGCACGGGCGCGCGTGGGGCAACTTACGGTCACGCCCGGAATTCTCAATGACCCAAACGCATTCGCGAACTTCCAGCAGGCGCAGGACGGGTTGAGTTCGGCCCTGTCCCGGCTCCTGGCTGTGGCTGAGAATTACCCGACTCTGCGGTCAAATGAGAACTTTTTGACTCTTCAATCACAGTTGGAGGGGACGGAAAACAGGATCTCTGTGGAGCGACGGAGATTCAACGAGACTGTCCAGTCATACAACACGATGATACGTCGTTTTCCGGCCTCGTTTGTCTCATCGATGACCGGTTTCGCAGAGAAAGCTTATTTCGTGGCGACAGCGGGAGCAGAACAACCCCCAAAAGTGACATTCTAAAGGAGCATCATGAATCTCGCGCGCTTAGTGATCGCGTCTGGGGCAGCACTTCTTTGCCTGACTGCAGCACAGGCGCAGCCTGAAGTGCCGACGCTCCAGCAGCGGGTAACGGATTTCACCAATTCCCTCACATTCACTGAATGGCGGTCCCTCGAGTCACGGCTCCAGCGGTTTGAAGATTCGACGTCGACGCAGATCGCAATTCTTCTCGTCAGCTCTCTCCAGGGCGAATCGATAGAGGATTTCTCGATGCGGGTTTTTGAGAAGAACAAAATCGGTCAACAGCAGAAAGACAACGGAGTCTTGGTTGTTGTAGTGAAAGACGACCGGATTGCGCGGATCGACGTAGGGTATGGCTTGGAAGGCGTTCTCACCGATGCGGCGACGTCGCAGATCATTGAGCGGGACATGGAGCCGTATTTCAGGGCGGACAATTTCTATGCCGGCCTATCGTCCGGCGTCTCATCGATCATTGCAGTTGCGGAAGGGGGGTATAGGGTCGAGTCTGCGGGCAAAACGGCGCCCTTGGTCAGCGGGATCATGCTGGTGTTTTTCATTGTCTTCATGCTCGTCTTCTTCATGCCGATGCTTGCCGCGAGACGTCGATACCTGATCCGCTCGGGGGGGTGGATGTACAATTCCGGATGGGGATGGGGATCGGGCGGTTTTGGAAGCAGTCGTGGGAGTGGTGGCTCCTCAGGCGGATGGAGTGGTGGTGGAGGAATGGCAGGGGGTGGTGGGGCAACGGGACGTTGGTAATGCACGCGGGTTGATCGGAGGGAAACAAATACGGGATGATGCGTACCGCCGGAGGACGTTTCAACGGAGGCTTGCGCATCTCGGTGGGGTGAGAGAGGCAAGGTCTTCAAAATCGTGAGAACGATATCATCGACATACGGGCGACGAAGTCGCGCACGCGGCAGGCGATCGGAGAAAACCGCGCGGGGGAGTTCAGGTGTAAGAGGTGCAAATCGGCTTCTCACGACGGACGCGTTGCGCCGCGCGTTTGCAAAAGCATCGAGCGCGATGTTGATTGTCAGTGAAGCCGGACAGTGCCTCGAGGCAAACGAGGCAGCCCTAAAGATGCTGGGTCTTCGGCGGTCCGCGCTGCTCCAAAGCTCACTCGACGTGTTGTTCAGATCGAATGATTCGCCGGTATCAGGGGCGCTTGCGTCCGCGTTGCTGAAGCGGGGCGTCCTGCAGGTGACCGTTCGCGCGGAGGGGAAAAACAAGGCCAATGAGCCGGTTACGCTGACGGCGACAAAGCTCACTGACGCGGTGTTTCTCATCGGGTTGAAGCCCGTGGGTGCAGCGGAATTGCCGGCGCAGAGGCTCTGGCGATTGGATCAAAGCACGATGATTGTACCGGAGTTTTTCCCACTCCCAACCGAGGTGGAGGGGAATGAATATCAGGAACTCTTCCAGCATTCCCCGTATGGAATTTCCATCATTCAGAGCGATTCGATCGCCCTGGCGAACCCGATGTTCTGCAAGCTGCTGGGGTATCGGTCGAGCGATGAGGTCTTGGGAAGGGAGGTACGACGGTTCCTCGACGAGGGATCGCGAATGTTCTTCTCGCTTCTTGAGCATCGGGTGTTGCGTGGTGAAACGATTCCCTCTCGCTTCGAAATTCGCATGCTGCGGGAAAATGGCGCGGCCGTTGATGTAGAGAGCTCATTCGCCCTGACATGGTACAAGGGCGCTCCGGCATTGAATTTCTCGGTCAACGACATTACGGACCGTAAGGAGCTTGAAAAGCGGCTCATGGATTCTGAGGGTTTGCTGCGGAACGTCATCAACTCAATGGTCGACGCTCTGATCATTACGGATTTGCAGGGTAAGGTGCTTGACGTGAACGATGAGTTCCAGCGGTTCACAGGTTTCTCGCGGCGTGAGGCCTTTGGATCGGAGATCCCCTATCCGTGGGTCCCCGAAGAAGAGCTCCGTTCGTACATCGGCTGGCTTGAAAAGTTGAGGGTCAACAATGTTCTCCGTGATTTCGATATGACGTGGCTGCGGAAGGACGGGCAAACGGTGGCGGTGAGTCTGAACACCACGCTGCTTCGGAATTCCTCCGGTGAGCCCGTGCTGATGGTCAACATCGCCCGTGATATTAGCGAGCGCCAGGCATCGCGCGCTGAGCTCAGTCGCCAGCTGCAACGCCTGGAAGTGCTGTATGAGCTCAGCCGTGCTCTGACCGAGACATTCGATACAAAGGAGATTGCTCGCATCACCTATCAGCAGATCGCCAAGGTCATACCTGTCGATGCTTTCTTCATCAATCTTTTCGACGAGAAGAAGAAGTTGTTGCATCCGATCTTCAATGTGGACATCGTGAACGACAGGCCCGAGGAAACACCGGTCCGGACGACCCCCATCCCAGTCGACAACACAACAGCCAGCATCAAGGTGATCGAAGGGCGAAGGCCGATCCTTGAGCTGCGGGAAAAACTCTGCGAAAAGCCTGTCTATCTACCATTTGGAAATGGCGAACGTGCAACTGCTTCGCTGATGTATGTTCCTATGTTCTCCCAGGATCGGACCATCGGTATTCTTTCGGTCCAATCATACACGCCGAACACGTATTCCGATGATCAACTCGCTTTGTTGCAGAGCATTGCGAACGTGGCAGGGATAGCGATCGAAAAAGCAACGCTGTATCAGGAGACCATCAAGAAATCAGTGGAGATCGAGGCTCGTAACAAGGAGCTGGACGATTTCACCTATGTCGTATCTCATGACCTGAAGGAACCGCTTATTAGCGTACAGGGTTATGCGAAGATGATCAAACATGAGTACATGCATCTCTTCGACGACACAGGAAAGGATTACCTGGAGTCCGTCGTGGATAGTTGCACGCATATGAAGCGGCTCATTGATGAGTTGCTGCTTCTGTCCCGCATCGGAAAGGTCACTGAGAAGAAAAGCCATGTTCGCCTCTCTGCGCTGGTGAGCGAAGTTCTTGAGGAGCTGCAGTTCTCAGTTCAGGAACGGAAAGCGCAAATCGAGGTTCAGAGCGATCTCCCCATCGTCCTGGCCGTCGACACACATCTTCGTATCGTGCTGCGCAATTTGATCTCCAATGCGCTCAAATTCTGTGACAAGGAAGCTCCACGGGTTGTCATCGGCGCAACGATCGGGGTGGAGGCGACGACTGTTTTCGTTCAAGACAACGGCATCGGGATCGACGAGTCGTATTTTGACAAGATCTTCATGGTCTTCCAGCGCCTGCACAGGAAAGAGGAATATGAAGGAGCGGGCGCCGGGCTAGCGATTGTCAAGAAGATTGTTGAGGTTCATGGCGGCCGAATCTGGGTGGAATCCCAGGCGGGAAAAGGATCCACCTTCTTTTTCACGATTCCAAGCGTCTAGGGGGGGTAGACATTGGCCAACGATCACTTGCCTCTGCGGATTGTCCTCATTGATGACAACACCGATCATGCCCGCATCCTTCAGTGGGCGTTTCAAAAATCGGGGCGCAGAGATCAATTCACCTGTTTTGTGGACGGTCAGACGGCTCTGGACTATCTGGGTGACGCGCGCCCCCAGAGCGTCAGCAAACCGGATCTCATTCTTCTGGATTTCAATCTCCCTCGAGTCGATGGACGGGAAGTCTTGCGTAGACTGAAGCAAGAGGATGGGACCAAGGACATTCCGGTGATCGTGCTGAGCAGCTCCGAACGTGACGAGGATGTGAGGAGAGCGTATGAGCTGGGCGCGAGCAACTATTTCTCCAAGACGGTTATCCTCGACGATATGGATTCAATTCTTAATGCAATTCGATAGTTCTGGTATCAACAACCGACCAAGCTGTCAGGGGACTGAGTCATGACAACCGATAAGCACATAGTAGTTCTGCTGGTTGAAGACAACGTCGACTTTGCGAAACTTGTGCGCCTGTACCTGAGCCGGTTTGACGAAGCGCAATTCGACATCATTTGGAAAGAGAACGGCAGTGAAGGAATCGAGGAGGCGGTGCAGAACAAGGACATCGACGTGATCCTGATGGACTACTTCCTGCCTGGCCTGAACGGACTCGAGATCACGAAGGCGCTGAAGGAGAAGAACGTCGATGCTCCCGTGATCTTCCTGACGGTGAATAAGGACATGAACCTTGCCGTCGAGGTGATGAAGCTTGGGGTCCAAGACTACCTGGTCAAGGAAGAGATCAGCACGCCGATCTTGCCGAAAACCATCCTGAGCGTTGTCGAGAAGAAGAAATTCCAGCGGGAAATCGCCGAGCTTGAGATCCGTCAGAAGCGGCTGGAAGCAATGCAGGAACTCGTCGTCGGAATCACGAATGAGATCAGCAGCCCGCTGACGAGCATGAAGTCCCTGATCGATTCGCTGATACAGAAGGGCCTGCCGGAGAAAACGGCCAAGTATCTCCTGATCATGCAGGACAACGTACAGCGCATTGAGACGAAAATGGAAAAGCTAACCAATCTCAGGGAAGACAAGACGGTTCAATACATCAAAGACATCAAGATGATCGACCTTTCGTGAGGTGACGCGTGCCCAACATCGTCAAGAAGCTCTTCACGCAACAGGATTTGAGACAAATCTCCGATGCGATTGCAGACGCTGAACGATTGACTTCCAGTGAGATCCGGGTGGAAATACGCCAGCGCCGTTCACGAAAGGAGCGTGGAGCAAGCGTTGAACAGCTTGCACGGCGTGAGTTCCAGAATCTGGGAATGACGAGCACGAAAGAGAGGAACGGCGTGTTGCTCTTCCTTCTGCTGGAAGACCGCGAGCTCCAGATTTTCGCCGACGATGGCGTTCACCAGAAAGTAGGAAGGGGACCCTGGCAGCACATCGCCGATGCTATGATCTCCCGCTTTTCGAAAAGCGAATTCAGAGACGGTCTCATCGAGGCTGTCAGAAGCGTCGGCTCGCTTCTCGCTCAACACTTCCCGCACAAGCCGGACGACACCAACGAACTTCCGAATGAAGTGCGCCTCAGCTAGGACCCGCAGGGTTCTCGTGTCGTTCGTAATTCCCCCATTCAAGAGGTAACCGCACATGAAATTCAAAGCTGCAGTGGCACAGATAGACTCCAGGGTCGGTAATCTGCGCCTCAATGTTGAGCATCACCTAGAACATGTTGACGCTGCGATCAAGGCCGGTGCCAACTTGATTCTCTTTCCCGAGCCTAGCCTGACAGGATATACGCTGCGCGACCTCGCGTGGGATGTAGCAATCAACCCTTATGCCCATCCTGTCCTCGACCCACTCCGGCAACGAAGCACCGATATCTCGATCGTCGCGGGCTTGTTGGAGAGTGGGGCAGATCATGGCATCTACAATGCGGCCGTCCTCTTGGAAGACGGTGAGGTGAAGCATATCCATCGCAAGATCTACCCGCCGACCTACGTGATGTTCGAGGAAGGGCGATACTTTGGCGCCGGACGAGCTCTGCGCGCTGTAGATTCGAAGCTGGGCCGATTGGGTTTGCTCATTTGTGAAGAGGTGTGGCACCTCTCATTGCCGTACTTGCTTGCATATGATGGAGCTGAGGCAATTCTCGTGTTGACCGCGAGTCCTTCGCGCATCGCGGGAACAGAAACTGAGCTCCAGCACGCGAAGACCAACCACGAGCAACACAGGGTGTATGCGAGACTTCTCAGCAGTTACTTTCTGTTCTGCAATCGGGTCGGCTTCGAAGATGGCGTGAATTTCTGGGGAGGATCGGCGATTACCAACCCCTGCGGCGAGATGGCCGCAGTGGCAAAGTACTTCGCTGAGGACATGATTTTCGGCCAGATCGAGTCGTTGGAGGTGCAACGTGCGAGGAGATTCTCGCGACACTTCCTGGACGAGGATCTCGATCTCGTCAGGCGCACGCTGGGGCGAATCGCCGAATCTTGGCAAGGTCTGACTCCGGTAAATCCTGAGAGCAGAAAGACTGATCATCCTTTGTTCTGACAGACGTCGCGAGCTTGAGGTCATCGGACCGTATCACCCTGTTCCACAGCGCAATGTTCTCCGCAACATGCCTATCTCGATGTGACCACACGGGGGATCGTCGGAGTGGGCAAGGCCTTCCCTCACAGAATCATTGAATCTGCGCCATTTTTTCTTTAGATTGATCAACATTCATGAGGTGCAGGCAAGGCACAGTGTCATTTGAGTATTGGAGGACGTGAGTATGAACACGATGAAGACCGTTGGGCTCATGGTGTTGATGATGGGCCTCTTGATGCTGGTTGGTCAGTGGTTGGGCCAGGAACAAGGGCTCATTTTAGCATTCGGAGTGTCTCTCCTGCTTAACTTAGGCATGTATTGGTTTTCCGACAAGATCGTCCTGATGAGTTACAGGGCGCGCGAAATCTCCGAAAACGATGCTCCTCAGCTGCATATGCTCATCCGGAGGTTGGCACAGCAGGCAGAGCTTCCGATGCCGAAAGTGTATCTCATCCCCAGCCAGACGCCGAACGCCTTTGCGACCGGCAGAAATCCCAATCGTTCAGCAGTTGCGGTCACGGAGGGTATTCTTCGGATCTTGAGCCAAGATGAATTGGAGGGCGTGCTTGCGCACGAGCTGGCTCACGTCAAACATCGCGATATTCTCACCGGGACTCTCGTCGCGGCCATGGCGGGGACGGTGACGTTTCTGGCACGAATGGCGATGTATGCATCGTTCTTCGGCAGCAGGGATCGCGAGGGTTCAAATCCTCTGGCTGAGCTTCTGCTGCTGATCCTGGCGCCGATCGCCGCGATGATGATCCAGTTTGCCATCTCTCGGTCTCGCGAGTTTGCCGCCGACGCAGGCGGTGCAAGGATCAGCAAGAAACCGCTGGGTCTTGCAAGTGCCCTGCGTAAACTCGAGGCGGGTGTCGAGCGGTATCCGATGGAGAATGCGGGGACCGCGACTGCTCACCTTTTCATCGTGAGTCCGCTGCGCGGCGGCGGCATGCTGAAGTTGTTCTCAACTCACCCGCCCACCAAGGAGCGGATTGCCAGATTGGAGCAGTTGGCTCTGCAAGGCGTTGCCTGAAGGGCTTCCGAGTATTCTTGATCAATCATGACAGCGCCGCAACAGCCGCTTACGTATCAAGAATCCGCGCCGATGGCCGACAGAGAGAATCCCTCTGAATCGATGATGGAGCGTTTCGACATCGCTGCTTACATTCCCGCGGACGCTGGCGGGCCCCGTGTTTCCTATTTCGAGTGGATCCAGAATCGCGTAGGCCATTATTGGTCGCTTGATCGAGCGAACAGCGGTTTCGAACGCATAATGAGAGAAGCAATTGCAGCAGTCTGCGCAGCGGCGGTGGAACACAAGATATCCTTGCGGATTGGGGGCTATGTTCTCGCTATCGACAGGGTGGCGCGAACGCTGAAACTGCGCGGCAGATACGGCTAGGACAAATCGTGAAACGTGTTTTTATCAGGCTTATCGTCCTCGGGGGGCTCACGGCCGCAGGATGGAATTCAACGTATACCCAATCCGCGGAAATGAGCGCAATGATGGTGCTGAGATCACAGGCGAGGAGCATTGCCGAAGAGGTAGTCACCGAGATCAGAGCACGTCTTCCGGATACGTCGGCTGTCGGCCTGAATGTTGCGGCGAGGTTGGAACCGATGATTGTCGAGAACGGATTCTTGGACGTCCTGAACAGCGCGGGTTTCAAACCGTGGCTTGTGCCTCGCGGAGAAACGGACGGATCACTCGTTCAAGTGAACGTCCTTCACCAGATGGTTCGTTACTCAGCAGTACCTTCCGGTCTATTCGAGCGCGTCGTCCAAACAACACTCGAGGCTCGTTTCCGGGATTCGTCGGCGGGCGAAGTGATCTACCTCGGCAATTATCAACGCTCACGTGTTGACACGGTCTTGCAGCGTGAAGATCCTCTCATCCGCAAATCCCAGGGACGACCAGGGGAATTTGAAGAGCTCTCGTTCTTTGAGAAAGTAGCCGGCCCGGTTCTCATGATCACCGGTGCCTTCTTGATCGTGTACTTATTCTTCACGGTGAGGAATTGAGGGGAAGACAACGGTTATGGCGCATCGTCCTCGCATGTGTCGTCCCGATCGGGCTTCGAGCACAAGATCGCGGGGTTGATCGGTACGTTTCCTTCCTCGCGTTCGGGGATGTCAATGTCGGGCGGACGGTCGGGCAGAAGCTGTTTGAGGGAGACGTGGAGTACCCGTTCGAGTTGGTACGGGACACCCTCTCGCGTGCGGATGTTGTCTTCGTGAACCTCGAGAGCCAGCTCACCGATCAGAGTGGGGAGACGCAGCATCCGAGATTCAATTTGATTTTCTGCGGACCCCCGGAGGGTGCAAATGCCCTGAGGGAAGCCAACATCTCGGTCGTCTCGACCGCGAACAACCATGCGTACGACTACGGCCTCAAAGGATTGCATGAAACTATCGAGAGTCTTCGTGCGGTTGGCATAACGTGGACCGGAACTTCGCAGGATTCTGTGGATCTCATTCCACCTGCTGTTGTCGTCGTTGACGGCGTGAAGATCGGGTTTGTTGGTTATACGCACTTTGTGAATCTAAAGGGGTCGTGGCAGGGGCGGATTGCCGTGTTCGATGAGCGAAAGGTGCGGCAAGCTCTGACGGAGCTGCGTGGCACTGTCGATTTCATCGTCGCCAGCTATCACGGCGGTGCGGAATACGTGGAACGTCCGCCTGCCCGTATACGTCAACACATGAGGATCCTTATCGACGCGGGGGCCGACGTTGTGATCGGGCATCACCCGCACTATGTTCAAGGGATAGAAGAGTACCGGGGGAAGTTAATTTTCTACTCGTTGGGAAATTTTGTCTTTCACCAGCCGCAACGAGAATGGGCACAGAAGGGGATCGGGGTAGAATTGAAGCTGGCGAGACGTGCCAAGGGGGTGTCCCTCGAGCAGGTGAGGTTGCTTCCGGTTCGAGCGGGACTGCAGCCCTCATTTTCACTGACGGTCGCGGAAACCCGTGCGCTGTTTGAACGCGTCCGCAAACTCTCGAATGTAAACTTGCAGGAGGCGGATGGGAGGTGGTATGTTCGCTGTGATGAGAAGAAAAGTGGCGACTAGCTGCGGGATCTGCGTTACTCTTGGCTTGGCAATCGGGCTCGTGTCCAGTGCACTGCTCGTTCAAGGGTGTGGCTCGAGCGAGGAATTGACGCAAATGCCGGTCGAGCAGCGCTTCGAGCTCGCGATGAAGAAGTTCCAGGATGAGGACTACCTGGATGCGCGTGAGGATTTTCGAGTTGTTACGCTTCAGTTCCAGGGCAGCGCGCTGGCTGATGATGCTCAGTTCTATTTCGCGGAATGCTACTTTCGACGGGAAGAGTTTACACTCGCTGCGTATGAGTATGACTTGCTGGTGAGGGCGATGCCGACGAGCGAATACGTCGCACGCGCGCGATACCAACGGGCCATGTGTTCCTACAAGGCGTCGCGGCCGTACTATCTTGATCAACAGGAAACGAGGCGGGCAGTTGACGAGTTTCAGACATTCATCGAGTATCACCCGACGGATTCGCTCGTGCTCGATGCAGAAGCCAGGATAGCCGAGCTGAATGCCAAGCTTGCACGGAAAGAGTATGAGAACGGTACTACGTATATGCGCATGGAATACTACCGTGCAGCGGTCAATTCGTTTGACCAGGTACTGGAGAAATTCCATGACACGCCGTACGCTGAGGAGGCACAATTGAAGAAAGTCGAGGCGCTCATCCTTCGCAATCGGCACGGTGAAGCCAAGGCCGAGCTCGACCGTTTTTTCTCACGATATCCGAACAGCCGGTTCAAGAGCGACGCGGAGAAACTTCGGAAAGAGATCGAAGACAAACTGTCGAAGGGTGGTTCAAGCGCGAACCACCTGAAGCTTGTTGCCCCCGGCGGGCCACATACCCAAGCCCTGGAGGCGCCTTAGATGGCGAGGCCCCGGATGCTCACGGTTTCTGATTCCGAAGTGCAGATGGTACAATTGGTGCTGCCCACTGACACGAACCGGCTTGGAAACTTGCTGGGCGGGCGTTTGATGGAATGGATCGATATCGCTGCCGCCATTGCTGCCTCACGTCATACACATCGTGTGTGTGTTACGGCTTCGGTTGACGAGCTCAATTTTCATCACCCGATCTCTCAAGGGGATGTCGTAATCCTTCAGGCCTCCGTCAATCGTGTGTTCAGGACTTCGCTTGAGGTAGGGGTGCGAGTCAGCAGAGAAAATCTGCTTACGGGAGATCGCCTTTATACAAATGCAGCATATCTAACATTTGTCGCCATCGACGACGACGGTAAACCGGTTCCCGCGCCGCCGATCAGGCCCGTGACGAAAGAGCAAAAACGCCGCTTTGCCGATGCTGCGCGACGACGCAGGCTGCGCTTGGTCCATCGTAAACGGGCGTAGAAGGTCTCTCTACGGACAACCAAGGAAAACGTAGCAGCTGCCAAAACTGCAAGCTTCCGTGTCGCACTATTCTGAATCCCCTCATCGCTCGTTGCATTTTTCTGCTACTGCAGTAGTCTCATTCTGGCTCACGCTCATTCAGCCGTTTGCCCTAGGCCAGGAAACAGCCTTCGGCCTCTTCCGATCTATTCCGACACCCGGCCGTTTCCGTGCGATGTCCCTGGCCTCTCACCGGGAAGCTATGAAGACGGTGTTTCTGTGGAACCCGGGGGAGAACCGGCTGGTGTCCATAAGAGTGGACTCTTCTTGGAATAGATTTACCGCGCGGGAGCACCATGTCGATGAACCGATCGACAATTTCCTCGTAACGGATCTGGCACAGGGCCGTCCCGCGGGGGGTGTCATCGTTACGAGGAGCGCGAGACGCCTTTCCTTTGTTGCAGACCTCGACGCGGATACGTTGCGGACCATCGCATCGCTCGCTCTTCCTGTTACCCCCACAGGCATTGCCGTGGCAGACGTCAACAATGACCGTCGGGCCGACCTGCTTGTGTACGACCGTGATAATCCAGGTATCATCCCCTACATGAATGAAGGAAGCTTTCGCTTTCGCCAGGGCAGAATCATCAATCCCGACAATGCTGTCAGCGCCTTGGTTCCGGTACATCTCAACAACGATAACCTGATCGATGTCGTTCTCTACGATTGGGTGAGAAGCGAAATCCATCTCGTCTACGGCATTGGTCAGGGGATGTTCCTGGATCAGGCGACGCTTCCGGTTGAAGGTGATCTGATGCACCTTGCTGCGGCCGCGATGACACCATCAGGATCACTGGATCTCATTCTATCCACTCAACGACCAAGTTCGCTGCAGATCTGGGAAGGAAACGGTCTTGGCGACTTCAATCCACGCATTCGAATGACCGAAAAGGAGCCTCTCGCCTCTTTCGCCATCGCCGATCTGAATCATGACGGATATAACGACATCGCGGGCTTGACAAAGCCGACGAAGCTGGTGGTGTACCTTTCCGCCGGAATGGAGGCACTGCCTGAGCATCTTGAGTTCTCTGCAGGAGAGGGGGGTGAACAGGTCTTGCTCGTTGACGTTGACGGCGACGATTTCTGCGATGCGCTGGTTCTCGATGGAGAAAAGCAACAACTGTTGACCTACCACAATGCACGAGCATCTTTCGCTCTGACGGATTCGCTGGAGTACGTCACAGGTCTTCGACCGGCAGGCGTCTGGATCGAGGACGTCAACGGCGATGGAATGAACGACATTGCCCTGGTCAACAGCGGAAGCAACTCGCTCTCCCTGTTGAGCAATAACGGCGGTGAAGGGATGTTTGGTCAGGCGAACTACTCAGTCGCGGTTGAGCCACAATATCTTGCCCTACATTCCCGAAGGGTCTCTACTGCTCGGTTCATTCTCTCATATCCCCGGTCGAACCAGGTATCGTTTCTCACGATCGACTTCCGCGAGCGAGCCTTCACGAACGCCATCATTCCTGTGGCCGGAGAGACAGAATTTCTCGCCTGGGGCGGTGTGGATCGCGACCTGGTTGACTTCTTCTGCTTCAATTGGGCATCGAGCAACGGAACGCCATCGCTTACGTTGTTCCAACAAATCGGTCCTCAAACATTTATCGAGAAGAGTTTTCGCCTGAACATTCCCAACGCCCTGTTGGGGGCAGCCGTTGGCGATGTGAACGGAGATCTCCTACCCGATGTAGCGTACGTCTATCGAAACAATACAACCGGCAAATACGAATTTGCGACGTCACTCGGGGACAGTGTTTCCTCTTTCAGGCAGAAGACCTCTTCCTACGAGCTGCCCGAGAAGTTGATTGAGAAGAGCTATATCTGGATCGCGGACGTGAATCGTGATACTGTTCCGGACGTTGTCTTCATCTTCCCAAAGGTTGAGCAGATTCTGAAAGTATCGGCAGGTAAAGGGGACGGCTCGTTTGCGCCGCCTGATACAATTGCATTCGGGGTGAGCATCAGGGACCGGGAACAGCTCCGGCTTGTCGATTTCGATGGAGATGGGCTGCTCGATATCGTCTTGAACGATCTGAACAGCCGATCGGTGGGATGGCTCAGGGGGAATGGAGACGGCCGATTCAGCAAGTATCGCCCACTTGTTGGGGGCCGGCAGATCGGACATTTCGCCGTAGGAGACCTGAACAACGACGGCGTCCCCGATCTCGCGATCGTATTGACGAACAAAGGAACGATCATGATGTATGACGGAAGACTCCTTCGAGGTTCTGCTGGTGATGGTCTCCGCTAGAATCCTCGTTGCGATATTCTCTCTTGCTGCTCTCATCGGCTCGCTGCAAGCGCAGCCCTCAGAGAGAAGGCTTCTCGGCCCGAAATCGGTGATTGGGCAGTTCGATCGCGAGCTGCGGCTCGAGGGGGGGTCTGAGAGTGTGAAATGTGGAACCGCTCTCGTGGCCCTTGTCCACATGCGCTGGAAGGAGCTTCCGCTTCAGGCTAAGGTAGCCATCGCGCAGGCACTTCAACGGCCGGGGAAGCAGAAATCGCGGTTGAGCCCCTCCAAGCGATTCCGCATTCATTATGATACGACCGGCATTCACGCCCCCGCGCTCATCTCTCCAGGAGCTGCTCCTGAGCGTCTTCCCAACACCGTGGAGCAGTATATCGATTCGGTAGCGGCAATATTCGACTTCTGCCTGCACTACGAGGTCGATTCTCTTGGATACGCTGGCCCGCCGCCGGATGGCGAGCAAGGGGGTGGTCCGGAGTATGACGTCTACATTCAAGAGTTGGGATACGGAACGTTTGGCCAGACATCGTGGCAGGAATCGATCGATTTGATCGAGGATGGCGCGCGCCAGCGCTTCTCGACCTATATCGAGATTGACAACGACTACCTTGGACATCGCACACCCGGAATGAGCGGTTTGCGGGTCACTGCAGCACACGAACTGTTCCACGCGATACAAGTAGGATCCTACGGGATTTGGAGCACCGCGACGAACTCTGACTTCTATTTCTATGAGCTGACAAGCGCCTGGATGGAGGATCTCCTGTTCACATGGATCAACGACTACTACTTTGACATCAGGGCATATTTTCGCTCGTTTCGTGATTCGCAGAACCGATCATATTCTTTTACGACCTATCTCGGACCGACGATGTACGGCTATGAGCGGTCGGTCTTCGCGCATTTCCTGGCAAAGCGGTATTCGCGAGATCTGATTCGTGAGATTTGGGAAGGCATGAAATCGGGACC
>Ga0194125_10005942_pt1 | contig 18315 bp, 12 predicted proteins | sample TA2KigC250mmetaG_FD_148626 | JGI IMG/M metagenome (GOLD analysis project Ga0194125, IMG submission 148626) | Freshwater microbial communities from Lake Tanganyika, Tanzania - TA2015034 Kigoma Deep Cast 250m | ecosystem: Environmental > Aquatic > Freshwater > Lake | place: Tanzania: Lake...
ATGAGAATTCGATATTTCCCGGATACGGATACGGCATTGATTGAGTTCTCCACGGCGCCGGTGGTGGAAACGAGAGAAATCACGGAGAACCTCTACATTGATTTGGATCAAAACGGCAATCTGGTAAGTATGACTATTGAACATGCAACGGTGCAGCAATCAAACATAAAAAGCCATTCCAAGCCAATGCTGCAGTAATCCTGGAAGTTAACTTGTCATCTCCATCGGCTGGTCAAAAATTACCTAAGACAACAATCAAAGATGCACCAAATGACCTTCGGCAGGTCCCCAACCACGATTAATATAATCATCCTCTGGGTCATCTTTTGCTGTCTATCAGGCTGCGCGCCGGTGTCGCCGCCTACGGTTCGTATAGAGCCGCCGCCGGTTACCCTGCCCGCGCCGGAGGCCGAAGCGCCCGCGGGTCTGCCGGTGGTGGAGGACTACCGCTTCGGCCGGATTGATGGGATAGTCAGACAGGAAGTGGCCGCGGGGCATATCCCCGGGGCGGTCATCCTGGTGGGCCATCAGGGGCAGACCGTTTATCGCAAGGCCTTCGGCCTCCGGGCCCTGGAGCCTCGGCCTGAGGGTCTGACCCCAAACACCGTCTTCGATATCGCGTCCCTCACCAAGGTGGTGGCCACCACCACGGCCATTATGCAACTTGCGGATCAGGGCCGCCTGCGCCTGGATGAGCCCGCGGCCAAATATTGGCCGGAATTCGGCCAAAACGGCAAAAGCCGCATCACTCTCCGCCAACTCCTGACCCACACCTCGGGCCTGCGGGCCGAAGTGAACTCGAAGGTAAGCTGGTCCGGCTACTACGGGGCGCTTACGGCCATTGCCATGGATAAGCCGGTCAACCCCCCGGGGACTCAATTCCGTTACAGTGACGCCAATTTCATCGTGTTGGGGGAGATGGTGCGCCGGGTGTCGGGGCGGACCCTGGACGCTTACGCGGCCCAGGAGATCTTTAAGCCGTTGGGAATGCGGCACACCTGCTTTAAGCCGCCCCCCGCCTGGCAGACCCGCATCGCGCCCTGCGACCGGCAGGGTGGCGAGCTGCGCTGCGGCCAGGTCCAGGACCCCACCGCGTTTCGCATGGGCGGGGTGGCCGGGCACGCCGGGGTCTTCTCCACCGCGGACGACCTGGCCGTCTTCGCCCAGATGCTCCTGGACGGCGGCGGGAGCCGGGGGCCGCGCCTCCTCAGCCCCCAGGCGGTGGCCGCCATGACCAAACCGTACGGCCTGCCGGGAAACGCCACCCGTCGGGGCCTGGGATGGGATATCCGCTCCCCCTACAGCAAGGACTTCAACGCCGCTTTTCCGGCAGGCTCCTTCGGACATACCGGCTATACCGGCACTTCAATGTGGCTGGACCCCCGTTCTAAGACCTTCCTCATCATCCTCACCAGCCGCCTTCATCCCGACGGCAAAGGGCAGGTCAAGGCGCTTCGGGCCAGGACCGCGGCCGCGGTGGCCGCGGCGTTAAATTGGGGGAAGGGGCCAGGGGCGCTAGCAAAACAGTGGTCAGTGGCCAGTGCTCGGTGGTCAGACCCGAAGACCGAAGACCGAAGACCGAAAACCGGAAACTCCGAATACCCCAGCCCTCCCCTCAACCAACCTCTCCCCCTGCTCATGGGGGGCCACGGCCAGGCCGACGTCCCGGACCGGGTTCGGTCGGGAATCGAAGTTCTGGCCGCGTCCGGTTTCTCATCCATTAAAGGCAAAACCATCGGGGTGATCACCAATCACACGGGGCGGGACGCCGGGGGGCGGTCCACGGTGGCCATCCTGCGCCAGGCCCCCGGCGTCCAGGTGCGGGCTATTTTCAGCCCGGAGCACGGGCTGTCCGGCAATCTAGATGAAAAGGTGGCCTCGGGGAAGGACCCGGCTACCGGGCTGCCGGTTTACAGTCTCTACGGCGAGGTCAAACGGCCCACCCCCCAGATGCTTAAGGGGCTGGACGCCTTGGTGTACGACATCCAGGATGTGGGCGTCCGCTTCTACACCTACATCACCACCATGGCCTATTGTATGGAGGCCGCGGCGGCCGCGGGCCTGGACTTCTATGTGCTGGACCGGCCCGACCCCGTCACCGCGTCCATGGTGCAGGGACCGGTGTTGGCCCCTGATTTGAAATCCTTCATCGGGTATTTCCCTTTGCCGGTGCGCTACGGCATGACCCCCGGGGAGCTGGCCCAACTCTTCAACCGGGAAAATGAGATGGGTGTCAGATTGCAGGTGGTGCGCATGGAAGGCTACCGGCGGGAGGCATTCTACGATGAGACCGGGCTCCCCTGGATCAATCCGTCCCCCAACCTCCGGTCCCTGGCCCAGGCCATCCTTTATACCGGCGTGGGCCTGGTGGAGGCCGCCAACGTGAGCGTGGGGCGGGGAACGGCCACGCCCTTCGAAGTGGTGGGGGCTCCCTGGATTTCCGGAGAACGGCTGGCCCGGTATTTGCGGGGGCGGAAGATCGCCGGGGTGGAATTTGAGCCGGTCAGCTGCACTCCTGCAGCCAACCGCTTCCGGGGCCAGAAGTGCGAGGGGGTCCGTCTGCGCCTGGTGGACCGGGCGGCCCTGGATGGCCCGGCCTTAGGCATCGAGCTGGCCGCGGCCCTTTACCGCCTCTATCCGGGAAAATTTCAGATTGACCGCACCTTAAGCATGATAGGCTCCCAGGAGGTCCTTCAGGCCGTCAAGGAAGGCGACGACCCCCGAGACATTTGCCGGAGATGGCAGCCCGCCCTGGACGCCTTCCGCCGCGTCCGCGCCAGGTATTTGCTTTATTGAGATGATATGGGGGAGAGGCAAAGGGAGGCTGCTTGGTCACCCCTTTATTGGCTAAACGCTCTAATTTGAGAATGGTTGATTTCTATTGACAAGGATTTTTACAAGGATTAGAGTTGATTAAGTTTTCTTATAATTTTTATTAATCAAAGGATCAATAGAATTGAATAACTTAATAAAAGATGATGAAAATAGAGTGTTGGGAGGGAAGGTTGTAGAATATTGTAAAAAATATTCCATCCCAATTGAGTACTTTTTCGATATTGTGGAAGACCAGAAAGTCAATCCAATGATGCGTGGCAAAGGGATGGAGTATGAAATATATTTGTTATTACAAAAGCATTTAACTCCAAGTGAATGGATTGTCCAAAAATTAAACCTTAATCCTCAGCCCAATATGCCTGATGTTGATATTGGGGTAACTCATAGAAGAACAGGTATTATTTTGAAGGTTGAAGCGAAACCATCTGTCAGAGATTCAATGAATAGCGGTAAGAAAACAAAGAATTATAAGGTTCCTCATTTCAAGGTTAAATGTCATCGGAGTCGTAGTAATATATCCTTATCTGGTTCATCCAATGATAGATATGCAGTTGATACCTTTGATATTGTTATAACGAATCCCAGCAATTCAATAATCAAAGGAAAAACTATTGGCCCTGACCTTGAATTAATTCAAGACGAAGAGCTTTTGAGAATTTTATTTGATTATTATAAGGTTGGTGATATGGAGGGGCTCTTAAAAGCTATAAATAATGATTGGAGATTTGTCCTTCCCAGTGAAATAGCTGTTGAGGGGTTCATTCCGAGGACGCCTTATGTCCTGTTAGAAAACGATCCTCATTGGCTACCAATAGGCCAAATAGAATCAAAAATGCTGGAAATTGTTAGGAGAATGAAGCGACGATGAGAAATTCAAATTAATCTTTTTTGAAGGTTGTTTGATCTGTAATTCAAAATAAAAAGTTCTCTGCCTTTATAACGCTCCCCCTTCCTTTTTAAGCCATTCTTTTGGTCGTCTGTGCGGTTGATGCAATAATTCCATTCTTTTTCATGAATTTCAGTTACCCAATGATATATATCTATTAATTCCTTGATATTGTCATAAGTCAGTAAAAATATCAATCGTTCTTTGTTTCTATATAAGGTATCATTTAAGCGATAATGATCTTCCTTCGTGAAAATGCAACTATAAAATTTGTCTTGGTCGGCGTTGAAATATGGTGGATCTACAAATAAGAAAGCCCCATCAGGCGCATTATCTATGATTTTTTCAAAATCATCGCAAGATAGGTTTACTCCTTGAAGCTTCTTTGAAGCCCTTAGAACATTATTGGGCCAATTCTCAGGACGCATAGAAAACTTATCCCCATATCCCCAATAGCAGTTTTGCATATTCATAATGCCACTAAAGGAGATTCGGTTTAAAAAATACCAGCGCCCTGCTCTCTCTAAATAATTGCTTGGCTTAAATTCATTCTTGTAATAATTATGTAATTCTTTTTTTGCGGGTTTCCCTTCCAGGAATTTGATTAACTCTTCAGGTTCATCCCTGATCACCCGATAAACATTCATCAATTCCTCATCAAGATCATTTAGGATATTTTCAGGAGCCTTCTTTTTTGCAAAAAAAATGGAACCGCCACCGGCAAAAGGCTCTATATAGCAGGAATGAGGATGAATATGGCTTAAGATTAATTTTCTGGCATAAAATTTCCCCCCGGCATATCTAAAAGGGGAATTTATTGACCCATTAGGCATTTCTTCTCCAATTATCTATATCTTGTTATTACTGGTCCAGTATGCCACAATATATATGATTGTCAAGCAAAAAATTACTTCCACTTGGATTAGTTATCGTAATCCAGAAAAAATAACTTTAGCAAAAAACCATCATCAACTCATCGATGCGGGGGCCAGGGACAGTTTACCGCCAGCCGCCAGCAGTCAGGAAGAGACAGGGTTCCTATTCTGGCTGCTGACGGCTGACTACCTAATGGTAGCTAGTTCTTCCCTTCTTCCACCACCGACACCTTGAGTATGATTACCGGCTCCACCGGCACGTCCTGGAACATGCCCTTGGTGGTGGTGGCCACGGCCTTAATCTTGTCCACCACTTCCTTTCCCTTCAGCACCTTGCCGAAGACCGCGTAGCCCCAGCCCTCGTCGGTTTTGGACGTGTGGTTGAGAGGGCGGTTGTCGGCCACGTTGATGAAAAATTGGGCCGTGGCGGAATGGGGGTCCGGGGTGCGGGCCATGGCGATGGTGTAAGCGTCGTTGGCCAGGCCGTTGTCCGCCTCGTTCTGGATGGGACTCCGGGTGGGCTTTTGGTTCATCTGGGCGTCGAACCCGCCCCCCTGGATCATGAAGCCGTTGATCACCCGGTGGAAGATGGCGCCGTTGAAAAAGCCGTCTTTGACGTACTGGAGAAAATTGGCCACCGTGGCCGGGGCCTTATCCGGGTAGAGTTCCAGGACGATCTCCCCCTTGCTGGTTTCCAATTTGACCATAGGCATCCCCTTGGCGGCGAAGGCGCCGCCGGCTGTGAAAGTTATGACTGCCGCGATAATTAGAGCCGCCGGCAGCCAGTTGGAATAAAGGCGTCTTGATATGGTCATTTCTACCTCCTGGGTGGATTCCCCCAATTTATCAAATATACTGGGGTGGATAAGGGAAAAGGTCAATAGGGAAGGGCCTGAAAATGAGCGGCGATTTCAGGGTTTATGGGCGTTTATCCACGTCCATCGGCGGTTAAGTTATCGGCAATAATCGTTGATAAACCCGGATCAGATTGGCCTTGACACCGCCTTGCCACTTTTCCTATATTCCCCAAAGCCGACGTTTCAATTAAACTGATAAAATATAAAGTTAAAATAAGCAAAACTTAAAGGAGCACTCATGCCCCGCCGGGAAGACATCCGCAAGGTAATGATCATCGGGTCCGGTCCCATCATCATCGGCCAGGCCTGTGAATTCGACTACTCTGGCACCCAGGCCTGCAAAGCATTGCGTAAGCTGGGTTACGAAATCCTCCTGGTCAATTCCAACCCCGCCACTATCATGACCGACCCGGAAATGGCCGACGTCACTTACATCGAGCCTTTGAACCTCCAGACCATGGTGGAGATCGTCAAGCAGGAGCGGCCCGACGCCCTGCTCCCCAACCTGGGGGGCCAGACGGGGCTCAATCTTTCCTCGGAGCTGGCCCGTTCCGGGGCGTTGGAGGAATACGGCGTTCGGGTCATCGGGGTGGAAGTGGACGCCATCACCCGGGGGGAAGACCGGTTGGCCTTCAAGGAGACCATGAACCGCCTGGGATTGGAGATGCCCCGGAGCGAGATCGCCCGGAGCGTGGAAGAAGCGGAGCGCATCGCCGCGGATTTGGGCTACCCGGTGGTGGTGCGCCCGGCTTACACCCTGGGGGGTTGGGGCGGCGGCCACGTGTACAACCTGGAGGACCTGCGCACCGTCGCGGCCCGGGGTCTGTCCGCCAGCCTGGTGGGCCAGGTGCTCATTGAAGAATCGGTCCTGGGCTGGGAAGAACTGGAACTGGAGGTGGTCCGGGACGCCAAAAACCAGATGATCACAGTGTGTTTCATCGAAAACGTGGACGCCATGGGGGTGCACACCGGCGATTCCTACTGCACCGCGCCCATGCTCACCATCGACCCGGAGCTCCAGGCCCGTTTGCAGAAATATTCCTATGACATCGTGGAAGCCATCCGGGTCATAGGGGGCACCAACATCCAGTTCGCCCATGACCCCAAGACGGGCCGGGTGGTGGTCATCGAGATCAACCCCCGCACCTCCCGCTCCTCGGCCCTGGCCTCCAAGGCCACCGGCTTCCCCATCGCGTTCGTCTCCTCGCTCCTGGCCGGGGGCCTGACCCTGGACGAAATCCCCTACTGGCGGGAAGGAACCCTGGAAAAATACACCCCCTGGGGGGACTACGTAGTGGTGAAGTTCGCCCGTTGGGCCTTTGAAAAGTTCCCCGGGGCCCAAGACCGGATCGGCACCCAGATGAAGGCCGTGGGCGAAGTAATGAGCCTGGGCAAGACCTACAAGGAGTCCTTCCAGAAGTCCATCCGCTCCCTGGAGATCGGGCGCTACGGCCTGGGCTTCGCCAAAGATTTTCACCAGAAGCCCCTGGATGAGTTGCTGGACCTGCTCTTTGAGGCGTCCAGCGAGCGCCAGTTCATCATGTACGAGGCGTTGCGGAAAGGCGCTTCGGTGCCGGCGCTGTATGACAAGACCCACATCAAACCCTGGTTCATTGAACAGATGAAGGAGCTGGTGGAGTTGGAGGAGGAAATTCTGAAGTATCGGGAGCAGGGGCGGGAGCTGCCGGATGATTTGTTCATCCGGGCCAAAAAAGACGGCTTTGCCGACCGCTACCTGGCCCAGCTTCTGGATCTGCCCGAACCGGAAATCCGGGCCCGGCGCCTGGCCTTGGGTTTGAGCCAGGCCTGGGAAGCGGTGCCGGTGAGCGGGGTGGAGAACGCCGCCTATTATTACTCCACCTATAACGCCCCGGATTCCGTCACGGTGAGCGACCGGCCCAAAATCATGGTCCTGGGCGGCGGTCCCAACCGCATCGGCCAGGGCATCGAGTTCGATTACTGCTGCGTCCACGCCGCCTTCGCCATCCGGGACGAAGGTTACGAGTCCATCATGGTCAACTGCAATCCCGAGACCGTGTCCACGGACTATGACACCTCGGACAAGCTTTACTTTGAACCCCTGACGGTGGAAGACGTGCTGAGCATCTATGAGAAGGAAAAGCCCCAGGGAGTCATCGTCCAATTCGGCGGCCAGACGCCTTTGAACATCGCCGGGGAGCTGGCCGCCGCGGGGGTCAAAATATTAGGCACCACTCCTGACATCATCGACCTGGCCGAGGACCGGGACCGCTTCCGCCACATGATGCGCAAGCTGGGCATCCCCCAGCCCGAGTCGGGCATGGCCGGCTCCATCGAGGAAGCCCTGGAAGTAGCTAGGCGCATCGGCTACCCTCTGATGGTGCGGCCTTCCTACGTCCTGGGAGGTCGGGCCATGGAAGTGATCCACGACGAGTGGATGCTCCGGCACTACGTGGCCGCGGCGGTGGAAGTCAGCCCCGACCGGCCCTTGCTCATTGACAAATTCCTGGAAGACGCCATTGAAGCCGAGGCCGACGCCATTGCCGACGGGTCCGATGCCTTTGTCCCCGCGGTCATGGAGCACATCGAACTGGCCGGCATCCACTCCGGCGATTCCGCCTGCGTCATCCCGCCCATCAGCATCCCCCGGAAGCACCTGGACACCATCGTGGATTACACCCGCAAGATCGCGGTGGAGTTAGGGGTGGTGGGTCTGATGAACATCCAGTACGCCATTCACCAGGACACGGTTTACGTTTTGGAGGCCAATCCCCGGGCCTCCCGGACCGTGCCCCTGGTGTCCAAGGTCTGCGCCATTCCCATGGCCCGGCTGGCCACCCAGATCATGCTGGGGAAAAAGCTCGCCGATCTGGACCTTAAGCCCCAAAATATCCCCCACTTCGGGGTCAAAGAAGCCGTCTTCCCCTTCAACATGTTTCCCGAAGTGGACCCCCTGCTGGGGCCGGAAATGCGCTCCACCGGCGAAGTCCTGGGCATGGCCGACTCTTTCGGTCTGGCTTTTTACAAGGCCCAGGAAGCGGCCAACCAGACCCTGCCCCGGGAGGGCGCGGTGCTCATTACCGTCTCGGAAGCGGACCGCCCTGCGGTCCTGGAGGTGGCCCGGGAATTCCACCGCCTGGGCTTCCGGATCAAGGCCACCCAAGGAACCAACAAATTTCTGGCGGAGCAGGGGATCCCTTCGGACCATGTTCTCAAGGTCCATGAAGGCCGGCCCAACATCGTGGATGTGATGATCAACAAAGAAATCCACCTGATTATCAACACCCCCAGCGGCAAGCTGAGCAAATACGACGACTCTTACATCCGGAAAAACGCCATCAAGTACAGGATTCCGTATATCACCACCCTGGCCGGGGCCCTGGCCGCAGCCCGGGGCATTGCCGCGGCCCGGCGCGCCGCCCCTGGAGTCCGGTCGCTGCAGAGCTATCATGCAGGCATTAAGTAATCTGTGCCCATCTGTGTAATCTGTGGATAGGAGTTTTTATGAAATCCGTCCGGGACAACTGCGGCGTTTTCGGCCTGTACGCCGACCAGCCTTGCGCTTATGAGATTTTTCAAGGGATAGACTTCCTCCAGCACCGGGGCCAGGAGTACTGCGGCATCGCCACTTTTGACGGCCACGTCAACCAGGTGACCCACCACGGCAAGGTCCTGGCCAGCTTCACCGACCAGGACCTGGAGCGGCTCTCCGGCCGCTCAGGTATCGGCCACGTGAGCCTCAAGGAGCGCCAACCGGTGCGCTGGCAATCCAGCCTGGGAGAAATCGCGGTGGCCTTCAGCGGCAACATCATCAACGCCGAAGCCCTGATGGCGGAGATGATGGGCCGGGGCAAGGCCTTCTGGCGGGGCTACAACGTGGAGGTCATCTCCAAGATTTTTCTGGAGGCCGGGGACCCCGTGGCGGGCTTGAGCGTCCTGGCGGAGAAGGTCAAGGGGGCCTACTCCCTGGTGATTCTCAGCCGGGACGGGGTTTACGCGGCCCGGGACGTCTATGGTTTCCGTCCTTTGGTGTTGGGCCGGGGTAAAGGAAGGTTTGCGGTTAGCTCCGAATCCCGGGCGCTTCAGAACCTGGACCTGGAGGTGGTGCGGGACGTGCGCCCGGGAGAGATCCTGCTCGTCAATGGAGAGGGATTCACCACCCTGGCCCAGCTCCCGTCGCCCCGCCGGGCTCATTGCGCCTTTGAATGGGCTTATACGGCCAGCATCGATTCCCTCATCGACGGCCTCTGGGTCATGGAGGCCCGTAACAACCTGGGCGGCCAACTGGCCCGGCGGGACGCGGCCGAAGGCGGCCCTGCCGCGGACCTGGTGGCCCCGGTGCCCATGTCCGGCATCGGCCACGCCATCGGCTACCACATGCGCTCCGGGCTCAACTACCAGGAGGTCTTCCTGTACAACCGCTACGCCGACCGCAGCTACACCCAGGCCACCCAGGTGGCCCGGGAGAACATGGCCAAGCGTAAGCTCTCGGTGCTCAACCACGCGGCCGCGGGCCGGCGCATCGTGCTCTGCGACGACTCCATCGTCCGGGGCACCCAGATCATGCACAAGGTCCATGACCTGAAAAATGCTGGGGCCCGAGAAGTGCACGTGCGGGTGGCCTGTCCGCCGCTCATGTACCCTTGCGATTTCGGCATCTCCACCCGGAGCTACGAAGAGCTCCTGGCCCGGCAGTACCTGAATCGGGGAGACATCGCCTCCATGGAGGAACTGCGGCGGCTGGAGAACTGGGTGGCGGCCCGTATCGGCGCGGACTCGGTGAAGTACAACAGCCTGGAGGCCTTTGTGGAGGCGCTGGGAATGCCCCAAGACCACCTGTGTCTGAAGTGTTGGGACGGGGTCAGGCCGACGGAATAAAAGCGGCGTTCAGGCGTTCATCTGCGGTTAAATATTTAAACCACGGATGGACACAGATAAACACAGATGATATATATATTTGAAATTAGGATTTTAAAGTTTCTATTCACGTTAAAGGCAAAAATTGAATATCAGACTCCATCCCCACGCTCGTGACCGTCTGGCAGAAAGGGGCGTTAGTGAGGAGGAGATTTTTAATACTGTTAGAGAAGGGGAAAAGTTTTCGGCCAAATTTGGGCGAACCGGCTTTAGGCGCAACTTGCTTTTAATCAGGAGTGGCGGGGCCGCCGTTACGCCAACAAGCAAGTAGAAGCATATGCAGTGGAAGAAAATGGCTGGCTGGTAATTACCGTAATTGCTAGATTTTTTTAATCAGGAGCATAAATTCCTATGAAACTCACTTATGACACCCGGTACAATATCGCCTATATCAGGTTACATGAAAAAACCGCCCAGGTGGAGACTATCCGGGTGAGCGAAGAACTTAATGTGGACATGGCTCCGGACGGCACCATTTATGGCATAGAACTGCTGAACGCCAATGACCAGCTTCTAGGGGTGGATCAGGGCAAACTGGTAATAATCAACGAAGCTCGGGGCGACCGCCAGGAAATTATCCTTCGCTAATCTGCTGCCATCTGCGTTCATCTGCGGTTAATTTTTAAACCGCCGATGGACGCAGATAAGCTCAGATTTACTGCTCCGCCAACTTCTCCAAATCCCGGCTGATTTTCTCCCGGTAATATTCCACGTCGGCGTCGTTGAGCATGACCATGTCCAGTTGGCGGGTATGGATGGTGAGGTAGCCTAAAAGACGCAGGCGGGAGAGCATAAAGTCCTGCGCTTCGCCTTCCAGCCGGGCAAAGAGGGCGTCTTCCTTGACTTCTACCAGGATGTGGTATCGTTGGAGAAAGTCGGCCACAAACCTGGCCCGCAGCACCCGGCGGGGATAGTCCGCGGCTCCGCCCTTGAACGCGAAGCGCAGGTAATTCTCGTAGGGCTTGTTTCCCACCAGGGCCTCCACCGTGGAAAAGTGGAATCCCAGGCGGGAGGTGAGATTGCAGAAATCCCGGGAAATCATGAAGTAGTTCTGGTTGCCGAAGATGGTGCCCCCGGCCGCGGCCAGATTGGGGTCCGTGGCCGCGCCCATGACAATGGACAGAAATCCCCGGGCGTCCACCGGGGGCGGCCCTTCCCAGGGCACCGCGGTAATCCCCTGCCACAGGGCCAGCATGGGTTGGCAGGCGATGTTCTCCAACTCCACCGCCGGGCCCGAAACATCCTCTTTGAAGCCGTCTTCCAGGTTCAGAACCCACCACTCCAGGGGCACCGAAGCCTTCAGCCGCTTGATGAAGAACTGGGCAGCGGCCGGCTGTTTATCAAAGGCGAACATCTCTTTCACCGCCATTTCGTGGGCGAAGCGGGTGATGTCGTGCAAAGTCCGGCATTTCTGGGGCTTAAAGTCGGGGCTGTCCGGGTTGGTAAGGTTTAAGGGGTTTATGAGGGTCATGACTTCCTTGAGGGTCTCGTGCACCGGGGTGCCCACCATCAATCCCCGGCGGGCCACGGCCAGACCCAGCAGCTCTTCCACCCGGCCCCCGTAAACCGCCTGTCCGTCCGCGTCCACCGTCACCACCTCGCCCGGGCTAAGCCGTTGGGTGGCGTCGCCGGTGTTGAACAGGGCGGGGATGCCAAATTCCCGGGCCACGTTGGCCAGGTGGCCAGTGATGCCCCCCCGGTCGGTGACTACCGCCGCGGCCCGGGACAGCAAAGTGGCCCAACCGGGATGGGCAAACGCGGTGACCAGCACCGCGCCCTCGGGAAACTGGAGGAGGTCCAGGTTGGTTTTCACCAGAAACACGGGCCCCGCGGCCACCCCAAGGCTGGCCGTGTCCCCGCCCCGCAGCAAGGCGGGGCGGTCTCCGGTTTCCGCCGCCGCGTCCTCTCGCCGGGCCGGAGCTAGCTGCTTCAAGGGACGGCTCTGAAGGATGAGAATTCTCCCGTCCTCATCGAGACACCATTCCACGTCCTGGGGCGCCTGGAAATGCTCTTCCAGGGCCAGGGCCAGGCGAGCCAAAGCCATCGCCTGATCGTCGGTGATGGCCGGCTCCCGGCCCCGGTCGTCGTTTTCCATGACGGTGCCTTCCCGGGGCAGGCACACGGCTTTCTGTTTCTTGTCCTGAATCTCTTTGCGGATGACGGCCGGAGTCTCCCCCCGGGAAACTACCCAGAGGTCGGGGTTTACGGAGCCGTTCACCACGGTCTTGGGGAGGCCGTGGACTGCGTTGATCAGCACCTGATCCCTGCGGATGTCCGTGGGGTCCCGGGAATACATGACCCCCCCGGCCGCGGCCTCCACCATTTCCATGCAGCCCACGCACATGGCCACGTCCTCGTCCCGGAGGCCCTTATGGAGGCGGTAGCTCACTGCGGTGAGGGCGTACTTGCTGGCCAGGATCTCTTTATAAACCGTAAGAATGTTTTCCCGGCAGACGTTGAGCTCCGAGCGGTACTGGCCGGCAAAGGAGGTCTCCGCGGTGTCTTCCCCGATGGCGCTGGAGCGCAGGGCCACCCGGACGCCGGGGCTGGCCCGATCCTCCAGTTCGCAGTAGGCCCGGAAGACGGCCTCCATCAGGGGCGGAGGCATCTCTCCCCCGATGATGAGCATTTGGATTTCCGAACTCAGCCGGTATAGGTCGCCGATGTCCTCCACTTCCAGGGCCTGGAGGCGGCGGTTGATTTCGTCGTGGAGAAAATTATAAGTCAGGAACTGCTCATAGGCCGCGGCGGTGATGACGAAGCCGTCGGGAACCAATAGTTCCGGCAGCCGGGCCTTGATTTCCCCCAGGTTGGCCATCTTACTGCCCACGCCGTCGGCCATTTCCCGGTGGACCTGGCTAAGAGGCAGGACCAGGTCCTGGATGGGGGGGAGTTCCCGCCTTTTCAGGACTTCATCGATTTTTTTCTCAATGCCGGAGAAGACCGGCTCCAGGGCCTGGTACTTGCCGCCGCCCAGTTCGTTCAGGTACTTGATGATGGAGTAAACATTGACGCAAATCGCGGTGGCGTGGGAACGGATGAAAGTCATGCCGAAACTGTGGGTGCCCTGAAGCGCGGCCTCCATGTCGGTCATGAGTTGGAGCGCGGTGTTGTTGGCCGCCAGGAGCAGCTTAAAGGCGTGGTAGCGGGCCTTGAATATGGCCCGCAGCCCCTCTATGGACATGGGGGGAGGTTTTTCCCGGGAGAAATAGCCTTTCAGGCGCTGGAAGAGAGACATTTCGGGTTTCGGGTTCCAGGTTCCAGGTTCCAGGTTTCAGAATTCAGAGTTCAGGGTTTAGGGGATACCCGGCAACGCGCATTTGGAAGCCGGTGAGCGATGCATGCCCTTCAGTTAATGGAGAGGGCTCCCGTTTCCGTCAAACCCTCCCGACGTGGAGGGCTGACACGTAAGGCTGCCGCTGCTCTCGGGCGAGCGGCAAGTCGCCCGCTCCCGCGCCGGCTGAATCCGCGGCTACATTCTTAGAGCGGTATTACCGAGGTTATCCAGGGTTACTGTAAGGGCGGTTCGTGCATCGCCCTGCACTGCCCATCCGTATGAGCCTGCTACCCGGACCTGCCCCAGGGCGCCAGGAGAAAATGCCAGAGTCCGTTTTTCCTTGGCATTATGTGCATTCCCCCAGACCGCGGTCTCAGCATGAGGCGGCGGGCCGCTTCCGGCCGGGCGGCCCCGCGTTGCAAGGCCAGCATCTGGTGCACCCCGGAGATAAAGGGCTGCCAGTCTCGAAATCGAGCCATGGCTTAACGGGATAAAACCCAAGACAGGGTGTAGAGGCCCAGCCAGATGCTGAAAAGTTCCGCCGCCAACCCTGCGGCCAAGAGCCGCTCCCGCCAGGTGCCGCCTTTATAGGGCCAGAGATAGGCTTCCATGAATGTTCCTCCTGCATTTCGGTGATAGGGAGTTTTTTTTAATTAAGAGTGTCCAGAGTACTAATTTGCTAGCTCCCTGTCACATTTGCCGGCTTTTACATTCCTCGCCTTCTTGGGACCCAGCCAGCCGCTTGGGGTAATGGTTGCCGATGACCTCCGCCACTACCGCCTTAAGCAGGTTAGTGTCGCCTTTTTTTTCCAGAAACGCGGCCGCCGCGCCAGCGCCGTTTTGATTCACCGACTCCGGCAGACAGGTATGAATCACCACCGGGACCGGAGGCCGGCGGGCCTTGAGGCGGGCCAGGACCTCCAGTTCCATGACGTACGGCACTTCCAGGTCCAGGATAAGGAGGTGCGGCGGGGACTCGCGGTCAAAGCGCAGCAGCACCTCCCGACCGTCTCCCGCCACCTCCACCTGGTAGCCTTCCGCGGTGAGCTCCCGGCGCAAGAATTCCCGCACATGCCGGTTGCGGTCCGCAATTAAAATTTTAAACGGCTGCACCACAGGCTTCACCTTGGCTCACAAGGGAGCAAGGCTTATGCCAATTAAATAAAATGTGGCTTGAAGGATAAGGGGCTGAAATTACTTGAGAAAGATTAGAAGGAAAAGGTTCCTGGGTTTTACCGGAAAAAGCAAGCCTGTCGCCATTTTTTACAGTTTGTAAAATACCGGGATAATCCCCAGATTACGCAGATTAACACAGATTTTAAAAATACCGATTGTTGCCTTAACTCGGGGAAGGGCCTCTGAATTATCGGCTGCCTCTGGCTGAAATGAAAAACAAAATGAGTGGCACAGGCTTCCAGCCTGTGGGATGATTTCTTGGCAGAACAGACGGCGCCCACAGGCCAGAGGCCTGTGCCACTCATATTTTTTGATTGGTGGTCTCTCTCGAAATAGGGAGATTTTTTCTAAGATGCCCCCCTGGATTGCCTTTCCGGAGCAAAGGCAATAATCGAATAAAAATATATTTGCGCAATCTGTAAAATCTGCGGATTAAGACCCTTCCATTTTCACTGAAGTCTCCACCTTAAGGCGGTATTTGTCAATTTTGGCCAGGAGGGTGGGGCGGGAGATGCCCAGGAGTTTGGCGGCCCGGCTGCGGTTGCCGCCGGTCAAATCCAGGGCTTCGGAGATAAGCAGCGAGGCGAAGCGGTCCATGAACTCATCGAAGACGTGCTTGCCGTCTCCGGATACCAAACCCTGGCGGATCCACTGGCGGATGGATTCCTGGGTCTGGGGTTCCTCCTCCCGGACCGGCGCCTCCCCGCCGATGGCCCGGGACAAATCTTCCGGGTGAATGGGGTAGCCCCGGCTGAAAATGAGGGCCTTCTGCATGGCGTTGGCCAGTTCCCGGACGTTGCCGGGCCACGGGTGGTTGCTGAGCATGACCTTGGCGGCTCCGGTCATCCCCGGGTTGGCCAGGCCCATCTCCCGGGAAAACCGGGCCAGGAAATACTCGGCCAGGAAGGGAATGTCGTCCCGGCGCTCTCTCAAGGGGGGCAGCCACAAGGTCACCACGTTGAGGCGGTAGTAAAGGTCTTCCCGGAAGCGGCCCTGGGCCAGGGCGGTCTCCAGGTCCCGGTTGGTGGCGGCGATGATGCGCACGTCCACGGGGATGGGTTCCCGTCCCCCCAGGCGCTCGATGCTCTTTTCTTGCAGCAGCCTGAGAATCTTGGCCTGGATGCTGAAGGGCATATCGCCGATTTCGTCCAGGAACACGGTGCCGCCATGGGCCTGTTCGATTTTGCCCACCCGGCGGCTCACCGCGCCGGTGAACGCGCCTTTTTCATAGCCGAACAGCTCGCTCTCCAGCAAAGTCTCGGGGATGGCCACGCAGTTGATCACCAGGAAGGGCTTCCCGGCCCGGAGACTGTGTTGATAGATGGCCCGAGCCACCAGTTCCTTGCCGGTGCCCGATTCTCCCCGGAGGAGCACGGTGGCGTCGGTGGGGGCCACCCGGCCGATGGCCTTGTACACCTCCTGCATGGGCCGGCTCTTACCGATGAGGGCGTCGGCCGCAGCCTTTTCCGGGGCCACGTCCATTTCCACCGGGCGGCGCATGAGGCGCCCGGCTTCCAGGGCCTGGCCGATGAGGCTCAGAATATCGGGAATTTCGAAGGGCTTAAGGACGTAATCGAAGGCTCCCAGCTTGGTGGCCTCGATGGCGGTTTCGGTGGTGCCGTACGCGGTCATGATGATGACCGGCAGCCGGGGTTCGATGAGGTGCATCCGCCGGAAGGTTTCCAGGCCATCCAGCCCCGGCATGCGAATGTCCATGATCACCAGGTCGGGAAGGCTCTCCCGGACCTGTTCCAGGGCCGCCTCGCCGCTGGCCGCGGTCCGGACCGTGTGGCCTTCCGCGGCCAGGAGCTTTTTGAAACTCTGGCGCAACTGGTGGTCGTCATCCACTATCAGAATATCGCCCATTGGTCCTCTTCCAAGAAGGGCAGGGTGATGATGAAGGTGGCGCCTTCATTCTCCCTGGAGGCCACGTTCAGGCTGCCGCCGTGCTCCTCCACGATGCGGGAGGCGATGCTCAGACCCAGGCCCGTGCCCTCTTCCTTGGTGCTGTAAAACGGCTGGAAGACCTTGTCCTGAATGGACTGGGGAATGCCCGGCCCGTTGTCGCTCACCTTGAGGACCACGGCCCTGCCTTCGGCCCCGGCTCTTACTTCTTCGGAAATGGCAACCTGGCCGCCACCGGGCATGGCCTCGCAGGCGTTGACCAGGAGGTTCACCAGGACCTCTTTCAACTGCTCAGGGTCCGCCAGGATTTCCGGCAGCAACCTTAGACGCTTCACTTCCACCTTAACTCCGTACAAGTCCAGGCGGTGGCGCAGGAGCTGGAGGGTCATGTCCACCACTTCCGAAGGGCTGATTCGGGCCATCTTCAGTTTGGGGGGCCGGGAAAATTCCAGGAAGTTGCGGACAATGGCGTCGATGTGGCGGATTTCTTCGGAGATCACCTCAAAGTCTTCCTTCTGGGTGGAAGAGAGATGGAGGTGGCGTTCCATGGAAAAAAGCCGCATCTTCACCGAGGTCAGGGGGTTGCGGATGGAGTGGGCCACCCCCGCCGCGAGTTTCCCCACCATGGCCCACTTCTCCGATTGGAGCAGATACTCCTGGCTCCGCTCCAATTCGGTCTGGGCCTGGTCCACGTCCTCCATGAGGCTGTGGACCCGCCGGCTCAAGGCCGTGACCTCATCGGACCCCACTTTGACCGGATTGGGCGGACCCGTTTCTATGGCCAATCGCCGGATGGGCTCCAGGATTTGCTTGAGTAAAATATAAGATAGGACCAGGGCCAGGACCACCACGCTGGGCATGATGACCAGGGCCAGGGTGTTGATGAACCGGGCCCGCCCCTGGCTCTCGGTACGGGCCCGGTTGATGGCGTATTCCTGGATCAATTGATAGCGGTTGCAAAGGTTCGAGAGTTCATTGAACTGGAGGCGCACCGCCGGGTGCAGCCGGGCGCCCTCATCCCGCTTCCCTTCCCGGTAAAACTGGATTACCTGGTTGCGGTCCTCGTAGTAGCGGCCATACCGGGTGTCGATCTCCTGGATGAGTTCCCGCATGGCGTCGGTATAGGCCGACTGCCGGGCCTTCTGCAGCCATTCCAGGAAGGTTTGGTGGTACCGGTCTAATTGCTGCAGCCACTCGGTATTGCCGTCCAGGAAATAATAAGTGGCAAACCCCTTTTGCATCAGCAGCGCGGCTTCCAACTCCCCCGCGGCCTGGAAGGACCTGACGTTGTTGTCCACCAGGGAGGTGAACAGGGCGTCCATGGCCTCGTTGTGCCAGATGGTGACCAGGCCGCCGGCCAGGGTGGTCAATACCAGGGCCGCCAGGACGAGGAATATTCGGGACCTAAGACTGAGTCGTTTCCACATGTTAGTTGTCAGTTGTTAGAAGTGAATCTAGTAATTTCAAGGACTAGACCCTTCGCCTGCGGCTCAGGGTGACAAAAAATCGGTTTTGAAATAGCTTATAGTTTAAGGTGACGGCTCACTAGCAAAGCCGGCATAACTGATTAATTATACTAAAATTTATGTTAAATTGAAGGTTTTAAAA
>Ga0194125_10005943_pt1 | contig 18312 bp, 16 predicted proteins | sample TA2KigC250mmetaG_FD_148626 | JGI IMG/M metagenome (GOLD analysis project Ga0194125, IMG submission 148626) | Freshwater microbial communities from Lake Tanganyika, Tanzania - TA2015034 Kigoma Deep Cast 250m | ecosystem: Environmental > Aquatic > Freshwater > Lake | place: Tanzania: Lake...
GCAATTGAACCAAGCAGGTGAGAAGGAACGAAAAGCGGAGGAGGAAAACGGGGCGGAGCGTTACGAAACGATCGGAGGAATAGCTATCTGCCGGACGGCTTCATAGAGGATGATGGAAACGGCATTAGAGAGATTGATGGAGCGGATCGCAGGAGTCATCGGGATGGATATGGTTTGAGCGGGATACTGCTGTAAAAGGGGTTCCGGCAGACCCCTGGATTCGGGACCGAAGACCAATACATCCCCTGGCTGATAGCGGACGGAAGTGTAGTTCCGATCCGACTTGGTGGTGCAGAGGAAGATCCGCTGGACCGGATAGGCTTGATAGATCTCTGCCAGATCGTGGTGGAGGTGCAGGGTGAGTTTGTCCCAATAATCGAGACCGGCACGCTTGAGCATCCTGTCATTGATGATGAAGCGCAGGGGTTTGATCAGGTGTAGTTCCGCACCACAGCCCACACAAAGCCGGCCGATATTACCGGTGTTGGCTGGAATCTCAGGTTGGTAAAGAACGATGTGTAGAGGGATGGGATCGAGTAAAACCATAGGAGAACAAGTGCTCCCAAAACAATAACCAGCCCTCCATCCCCTCCCGTACCGCATCATTTGACAAGCGGTCGTTCAATACATAGGTGGAGAAAGGAATCGAGGCATATTTAGCCGGCATGATGGTGGTGTCATTAACCGGGAAAAGTCCCAGTTTGTAGATTGTATGCAACTGAGTGACGGGATCAATCAGGTGCTCAATAAACTTGGCGGATAGTTCGGGCTGAGGCGAAAGATGATGAATAGCGGAATACTCCACATACTGATAGGAACCTTCTTTGAAGCGGGAGGCTTTGACATTGGACCGGGCGGGATCGGTCTCCGAGAGCCAGATCTCCGTGCCGGAAAAGCCGATCATCAGTCCCGCCTCGCCTTTTTGCAGCATGCTTAACCCCTCGTTCCAGGATTTTACATTCCCGCGGATATTCTTGCGTAAACTGCTCCACAACTGACGGTAGCCATCCTCGCCAAAAAGCGCCAGTGACCACAGTAGATGCGTCCTGCCGACACCTGAGACCGCCGGATCGAGACAGATCAGTTGATTCATGAACCGGGAATCCTGAAGTTCGCCAAATGACTCTGGAGGATCATTGATCACGCGTTGGTTGTAAAGCAGGGCGACATTGGCGCGGGCATAAGGAATCAGGAATGGCTCCGCTTCATTTCTGATCCTGCGCTCGATCCTGCTCAGAGATATATCATGATCCGACCGGAAGTAAGCACTCAGATCGGTTGATAGGGAAAAGGCATTGTCCAAGCCCAGCACGACATCGAGAGAATCCTCGGCGGAGACCTTTTCCAAAGCTGCGAGGAGCTCAGCGGTGGTCGGGAAAGAGATCACTTCGACCGCACAGCGGTTTTGTCTCTCAAACTCAGAAATTACGGCACTATTGAATCCCGATTGCTGATGCCAGTCCAAGGCGTAGATCCGGATCTTGTGAACAGGCGTGATCTCAGCTTCAGGAAGCTGATCCTTGCCGGAGGGACAGGCAGTGATCCCGAACAGCACTATGATAATCAGGAGAATGCTGACGGACAGAGGCGTACGCATCGGATCAAAAGGTGTTGAAGAGCAACGCGGCGACAATGAAATCCGAGATCAGGATCAATATGGAAGCATAGACCACGGTTTGCATGGTCGATCTGCCGACGCCCTCTGCGCCTCCGGTGGTACGGTCTCCCATAAAGCAGCCAATGGTAGTGATGAAAAAGCCGAAAACCAGCGATTTGATCACTCCGCCCCAGAGATCGGTCGGCATAAAGTAGCTTTTCATGCCATTAAAGAAAGTATGTTGGTGGATGCCATAGCGAAGCCAGGAAAAATACCAGGCGGAACCGATCCCCATGATCATGGCAAAGATAGTCAGCAAGGGAATTACGATCAAGCCGGCAATGATGCGGGGTAAAAAAACGAAGTTCTTGGGATCGATATTGAGTACATTGAGCGCATCCAGTTGTTCGCTTACCCGCATAGTACCGATCTCCGCCGTGATCGCTGCTCCGATCTTACCGGTCAGGACCAGAGCCGTTAAAACCGGTGCCAGTTCGATCATGGTTGACTTGCCGACCAGGACGCCGATCAGTTGCACGGGTATATATCCCTTGGTCTGGTACACGGCTTGCAGCGCAGTGACCAATCCGGTAAAAGCGGCGGTCAGTGCGATCAAAGGCAGGGAATCGATCCCCATCTTTTTACATTGGATTACGATCTCAAAGCGGCGTTTGATCAAATAGCGGATGCGGGCGAAGACCTTGGAAATGAAAAGGATGTATTCACCGATAACGGCGAAGAAATTAAAACTCATGCGAGGTGTCGATCGACCGGAATTGGGTATATTCCTTGGCAAAACCGAGTTCAATGAACCCGGTCTGGCCATGACGGTTCTTACCGATGATGATCTCTGCAATTCCGGGTGTTTGGGTCTTCTCGGGATTGTAATACTCATCACGGTAAATAAACATGACTAAATCGGCATCCTGCTCGATGGCACCGGATTCTCTCAGGTCAGCCAGGCGGGGACGCTTGTCTTCCCGGTTTTCCAGCATGCGGTTCAATTGGGAAAGTGCGATCACCGGCAGATGCAGGTCTTTTGCCATGATCTTGAGAGCCCGGGAGATCTCGGAGATCTCCTGCTGTCGGTTGTCACGTGGTTTGGTTGAAGTCATAAGCTGTATATAATCGATGATGACCAGATCCAAACCACCCAGTTCGGCCTGCAGACGCCGGGTCTTGGCTCTGATCTCCAGTGGACTGTTGGTACCGCTGTCATCGATGTAAATGTGCTTACTGCTCAAGGCATCGGCTGCCTGCTGGATCCGGGTCAATCTCTCCTCGTTCATACCAAAGCCCTTCAGCATGCTGTCCACGCTAACCTCGGCAGCGGTGCTGAAAAGGCGCAGAATCAATTCCTCGGCGCTCATTTCCATGGTAAACACCGCCACTTTTTTGTTCAGGTTGACAGCGGCGTAGGATGCCATATTCAAGGCGAATGCGGATTTCCCCATCGCCGGACGGGCGGCAATAATTACAAACTGACCAGCCCGAAAGCCACCGGTCATCTTGTCCAGATCGCCAAACCCGCTGGACACGCCAACCATGGGTATCCGGGTTGAAGCAACCTTGTCGATCATATTCACGACTTCCGGAGTAAGCTCGCCAATCCGTTGGAAACCCTGATGTTTGGGGATCTCGGCAATGGCAAAAATGGATTGCTCAGCTTCGTCAACGATAGTCCTGACCGGCTTATTGGCGGAATAGCAGGTCTCGATGATCTGGTTGCAGGTCAGGATCATCTGCCTGAGCAGCGCTTGATCCCAGACAATGTTGAAGTGATAGTCAAAATTGGCGCTGGAGACGACGAAATCGACCAGTTCGTTGATATAAGGGACGCCACCGACCTTCTCGAGCAGGTTGTTGCGCTGGAGCCGGTTGATTAGGGTGAGCGCATCGATCTCGATGTTATCGCTGAAAAGCTCCTGCATCGTTCTGAAGATCAGCTTGTTTGCCTTGCGGTAAAAGAAATCCTCCCGGAGCTTATCGAGTCCCTTGGAAACGACCTCGGAGTCGATCAGCATTGCCGAGAGCAGAGCGGCTTCGGCATTGATATCAGCCGGTAAACTCCGCTCGGAGATCTGGGTTTTTTCAGCAATGGGAGTATCTTTAGTTTTTGCCATGATCCCTCAGCTTCGCCTGGAGGGCTTGCGCCACCGGAAACGGGACATATTCGTCCAGATTGCCTCCCAGCATAGCCAGTTGCTTGATCATCGACGAGGACATATACATAAACTGGAGATTGGGCACCATGAACATCGTTTCGATGGATGGCTCCAGCTTTTTGTTGGTCAACGCCAGAGAAAGCTCATATTCAAAGTCGCTCATGGCACGCATCCCACGGATCATGATGCAACAATTCAAGCTGCGGGCAAAATCCACGACCAGACCATGAAAGGTCATCACTTCGACGTTGGGCAGATGAGAAGTGACCTGCTGGCAAAGATGCTTGCGTTCATCAAGTTCAAACATCATCGCTTTACCGGTAAAATCAGCCACAGCAAGATAGACCATGTCAAAGAGATGAGACGCCTTTTCCACAATGTTCAGATGACCCAGCGTGATCGGATCGAAGGTGCCGGGATAGATCGCTTTGCGGTTCACTGGGAAAGTGCCTGCAGCCGGATGGCTTCGAGTTCTGAGATCGTCTTGGGGATTTTGGCGGAAAGGACACGATGGCCTTCTGCCGTAACCAGTACGTCATCTTCGATCCGGACTCCGAGCTGCTCTTCCGGGATATAGATGCCTGGTTCCACCGTAATGACATTACCTTCCTCCAGTATCGCCTCCCTACCTCCCAGATCATGGGTATCCATCCCCAGAAAATGACCGACGCTGTGCATATAATACTTGGACAGTTCGTCCTTGTCCTTGATCAAGCCGATCTCCGTCAATCCGGCAGCCAGCAATTCTCTGGTTCTCTCATTCAGTTGCGCCATCGTAACGCCTGGCGCGATCATGGCGATGATCTGCCGCTGGACATCCAGGACGATAGTATAGATCTCCCTCTGGCGAGGCGAAAATCTCCCTGAAATGGGGAAACACCGGGTGATATCTGCGCTGTAGTTATTGTAGGAAGCGCCCACATCCAGAAGCACCAGGTGATCAGGGGATACGGGGCAGTTGTTTTTCTCGTAGTGGAGGGTTGCGGCATTGATCCCCGCGGCAACGATTGGTGCAAATCCCCATCGCATTACGCCGCTGCGCTGCATCCGATAGAAGATCGTGGCTTCCAATTCATATTCCATCATACCGGCTTGGGCATTGTGCATGACATCCAGTATTCCATCACCGGTGATATCGATCGCGGTCTGCAATTGTTCGATCTCCCAATCGGTTTTGATCTTGCGCAAGGGTGCCACCAGGTTGTTGATCTCCTCGATCTCGATATGGGGATAGCGGTTACGAACGGGCTCAAGCATGAACATCGGATAGCTGGGAGGTCTGTTCAAAGTGACATTACCCAGATTGGAATACAGCTTCCGGGCTAATGTGCAGATGCCCGTCAGAATATTGTACAATTCATCCAGGTAATGGATCCGCTGGATACCGCTGATTTGCCTGGCTTCCTCAATTCCCAGCTTCTCACCTTCCCAGACGATGCGTTCCGGATCACTGCGTTCGATGAAGAGCATATCGTTACATTTGCCGGCATGCTTCTCGCAAACATAGATCAGATTTGGATGGTTGAGTCCGGTGAAATAGAGGAAGGTATTATCCTGGTGAAACTTCTCAAGTTTGGCGTCCAGCTTGGCAAAGAGGATTACATTCTCGCCATCGGCAAGCAGTTCTTTGAGCTTATCCCTGCGCGGGACGGTCATTTGTGGCGTCATATTCGCTCCGGAAAGAAAGAGAGCAGGATCCCGTAACCACGGAAGTAGATCAGGATCCTGCCGAATTCAGGGTTACTTCTGTTCGATCCGATATTCGTGATCTATTGCATACGATGTTATCTTTGTATCTGTTCTCTGCCATTCTCTTCCGTAACTGAAAGATATGTTTATAGTAGTATCAAGAGGCACATTCCGGTTCATCAGATAGAAGTCATCGCCATTGGAATCCACCACCTTGATATCCCAATTACCCTCAGCTACAGTCCATAAAACACTGCCCGCAGGAGCAATGGTTCCGGTCAGTTGGTTGTTGCCCCAGACCGATGAAGTAACCGGTGAAATATAGACCTGGGTTACAGTCAGACTGGTCTGATTGGTGATCCGGATCGCTCCACCATCGGCGACAATATCAAAATTGGTCATCATACCCATATTAACAGAGGTATTGATACTACCGGAGAAGAGGTGATTCCCGTTATAGTTGATCCGGACAGTGCGATCGGAACTGTAACTGCGTGACCAGTTATTGAAAGATTCCAGAAAAATATCCGGACCAAGATCAACCGAGAACCAGGCGAGCGCGGTTGTCCGGTTGCGGATGCGAAGTGTGCCATCCTCAAAGCAGGATGTTAAGATCAGCAGAATTGATATGCTCAGGATGATCAATATTAAGCGTTTCATCTTGTTTCCCTCTTATATGTTTTGTGCTTTTTTGTTCCTGGATTCGGTGTTTTCCATTGATTTAACGATCTTTGACATGGGGTCAATCTTGTGATAAACAGGTTTTTCGCATCCCGTGACCACCCCGGAAGTGATCAGACATGATTCAATCTCCGGCTGATCGGGGATCTCATACATGATACTGAGCATGAAACGCTCCATAAGAGAACGTAATCCACGAGCACCGGTCTTTTGTTTGAGTGCCAGATGGGCAATCTCTCTGAGTGCGCTTTGCTCAAACTCCAGTTTCACGCCGTCCAGTTCAAAGTACTTCTGATATTGCTTGCACAGTGCATTCTTCGGTGTTTGCAGGATCTCCATCAACGCTTCCTCGGTCAGTTCATGCAAAGTACAGATCACTGGCAAGCGTCCGATCAGTTCAGGGATCAAGCCATACTTGAGCAGATCATGCGAATTCACCTCCTCATAGATATGAGAATCATCCTTACGGTCACCCAGTTTCACATCAAAACCGATCGCTTTCTGATCCACCCGTTCATGGATGATCTTATCCAGACCAACAAAGGCGCCACCGGCGATAAAGAGGATATTGGTCGTATCCATTTCGATAAAGTCCTGCTGTGGATGCTTACGGCCACCCTTGGGCGGTACATTTACCTTGGTGCCTTCGAGGATCTTGAGTAGTGCCTGCTGGACACCTTCACCCGAGACGTCGCGGGTGATGGATGGGGTCTCTGATTTGCGGGAGATCTTGTCGATCTCATCAATATAGACGATCCCACGTTCCGCTTTTGCCACATCATACTCGGCATTCTGGAGCAAGCGAACCAGGATGTTTTCCACGTCCTCACCGACGTATCCTGCCTCGGTCAAAGTGGTGGCATCGCTGATGGCAAAAGGAACTTTGAGAAATCGGGCAAGCGTCTGAGCGATGAGAGTCTTACCCGATCCGGTGGGTCCCATCATCAGGATATTGCTCTTCTCCAGATCGACCTCATCATTGGGTGATTGCTTGAAGATGCGTTTGTAATGGTTGTAAACGGCTACCGATATGGTCTGCTTGGCACGTTCCTGACCAATCACATACTGATCGAGATATGATTTTATCTGGCTGGGCAGGGGCAGGTCAAACTCCTGCGATGCTGCCGAGATCTGGCTGGGCACCACGATGGCGTGACACATCTGGATACAACTGTCACAGATATTGCCGGCAATTCCTCTGATCAGGGTTTGCACTTCCAGTTCCGATCTGCCGCAAAAGGAACAGCTGCGTGAGCTTTTATCCAAGATCTTCCTCCCTTGGTATTTGGTAAGGCGTCTGGATGGACACCAGTATGGGTATGAAATCCTCTTTCGGGAGTTTTGTCAAGTTATTTACGGTTGGTGATGACTTCATCGATAATTCCATATTCCTTGGCTTCCATTGCGCTCATAAAAAAGTTGCGGTCAGTGTCTTCCTCGATCTGTTTGATATCTTTGCCGGTGTGCCGGTGGAGGATTTCATTCATCCTCTGGCGCAGATAGAGTATTTCCTTGGCTTGAATTTCGATATCGGATGCCTGACCCTGAGCGCCACCCATGGGCTGATGGATCATGACCCGGCTGTTTGGCAAAGCAGTTCGATTGCCTTCAGCACCGGCTGCCAGCAAGACCGCTGCCATGCTGGCTGCCTGACCAATACAGATGGTACAGACACGGGGCTTGATATACTGCATTGTATCATAGATCGCCAGTCCGGAGGATATGATCCCCCCGGGGCTATTGATATACATGAAGATGTCCTTTTCCGGGTCTTCACCCTCCAGATGCAGCAGTTGTGCTACCACCGAGTTTGACAGATTATCCTCTATTACCCCGCCAATAAAGACGATACGGTCTTTGAGCAACCGCGAATAGATATCATAGGCACGTTCACTACGTCCGATCTGTTCGATCACGATTGGGATGAAACTCATGCGTCCTCCTTGTTGGTATTGGCATTAATATCTTCGCTATCAAGAGAACTGGGAGAAGACGCAATTTCGTTTTCCCGTGATGGATCCAGCTCTTCGGAAGGCATCACTTCATATTCATCGCCCTGTTCTTCCTCAGGCTCATCCGCTTTCTCTACAAAATCACAGGTGGCGGCAATCCGGTGCATTACCGCGAATTCTTGGATGGATTCATCGAATTTATTCTGTTCCAGATCTTCCTTGTTCTTTTCTTTCCATGCTTCGACGGTGGTATCGGAGAGGATTGCCAAGTGCTCATAAAATCTCTGTTTATCGTCCTCAGTGACTTCATGTGGATACTGAGCAAAGAGGTTCTTGAGCAGATAGATCTTGACCATGTCCTTCATAATCTCATAATGGACCTGGTATTCTAAATATCGGCGGAATTGGGGCTCCTTGATCCGAGAGTAGCGTTGCATTTCCTGTTTGACCAGATGGTTCAACACTTTTTCCGGCAGTTCAAACCGATTGTCCCGTAAAATTTTGCTCAGTATGGCACTGTGCCGGACGTAGATGTTCTTATGCTCATTCATCAGCGTCAATTCTGCCGCGATCTTTGTTTTCATATCAGCCAGATCATCAAACTCATGATCCTTGGCAAAGTCATCGTCGATCTCGGGTATCTGTTTACGTTGAATAGCATTAACCATCAGCAGATAATGGTCATTGGGATCGGGTGTCACTTCTTCTTCCCCGGACAGATCACTGAACCGTTCATCTGTCAGTTCTGCCTCTGCCGTATCCCCGATTTTCCTGGATAGCAACGGCGTCAATAGATCGTCATCTTCACTGGTCAGCTCCGTTTTACAGGTCCATGCTTTCCCATTGGGATCAGAGGCGTGGCGGATCTCCAGTTCAACTTCGTCACCTACCTTGATGTCATCCTCGACATCAATAAGAATGGTGCCCTTGTCCCGAAGCTCTTCCAGATATTTCTGCACATCCGCTTCCAAAGAAAAGGGTTTATATGGCACGGTAAGACCTTCGATCTGGCTGATCGTAAACTCTGGTTCAGTTTCGACCTCGAGTTTGATCGTCATATCTGTTCCCGGTTCCCAATCGACCTTGGTCACTTCCGGCATAAGGAGGTATTCTAACTTGTGTTCCTGAGCCGCTTCGCGGAACTTCGTTTCGGTCATCATCTCCACAAAATACTCTCTGATCCGGGTGCCATGACTCCGTTCCACCATTGCCATCGGCGCTTTGCCTTTACGGAAGCCGGGAACCTGCACCATGCCGGCGGATTGGTTAAAATGAACGCGATATTCTTTATCCACCTGCTCGGCGGGTATGGTCAGCGTGACCTCTCGCTTTACGGCATCGATTTTCTTGATGTCTGCTTGCACTTTCTCTGTTACTCCTTGTTTCAATTAACGCCGGAGCATCGAAACGCTCCGCTTGGGGGAATTTATGGTGCGAAAGAGGGGACTCGAACCCCTACAGGTGAAACCTACTGGATCCTAAGTCCAGCGCGTCTGCCAATTCCGCCACTTTCGCATGTTTATGCTATTGCTCCGTTGTCAATCAGACGGGTTTTACCAAACCTGACCGCCAGCAGCAATCTGGATCTTGTATCGACGACGTCCACCGGCTGCAGCGAAACATGATCAACTATGGCAATATAATCGATCTGACCACCGCGGGAAAGGATCAATTCTGTCAAGACGGGAATGACCTCATCCGCTTTATCTTTCCCATCCCGGCACAACCGTTGTGCCAATTGGATCGCCTGATGGAGGCAGGACGCCTTTTGCCGATCCTCCGGACTCAGATATACATTGCGGGAACTCATCGCCAGTCCATCCGCTTCGCGGACGATTGGACAGCGGATTATCCGGCAAGCTTGATTCAATTCCCGCAGCATCGTCTCCAGGACAACGCATTGCTGAAAGTCCTTCTCGCCCATATACATCAGATCGGCTTTAACGATATTGACCAGCTTGAGAACCACTGTCGTCACACCCCGGAAATGTCCCGGACGGCGGGCACCGCACAGAATCTGAGCAAGCTGCTCCACATCCACAAAGGTCTGATAGCCATCGGGATACATCTCACGCACAGGTGGGCAAAAGACAATATCCACCCCCATGGGTTCCAGCATCTCCAGGTCACGGCTCAGATCCCGCGGATAGCTATCAAAGTCCTCATTCACGCCAAATTGCGTCGGATTGACAAAGATCGAGACCACGACCGTCCGGCATTCCTGTCTCGCTCGGTGCACCAGCGACAGATGACCCTGATGCAAATAACCCATGGTCGGCACAAATCCGATCGGACGGCAGATCTCGCCTTGCTCCATCAGAGCGGTCATTTGAGCTATATGTTCTATAACCTGCATATCAGACAGGACGGTTATTCTCGTCAACCACCACTACCACCGGCTGATAACCGGCAAGTTCCTGTTCATCGACCATCCCATAATTCAGAATGATCACCTTATCTCCGGGTTGAACCAAACGCGCTGCTGCGCCATTGATCCCGATCGCTCCCGAATTTTCTTTGCCGGGAATGATATAGGTGGCAAACCGTGCCCCATTATTGAGATTATAGATCTCCACCCGTTCGTATTCACGCATCCCGGTCAGGTGGAGTAATGACGTATCTATGCAAATGCTGCCGTTGTAATTCAGATCACATTCTGTCACCGTTGCCCGGTGGATTTTGGACAGTAACACCTGTCTCAGCATCGGTTCCTCCAGAAACCATTGATTTTTGCGTCATTCTCCACACGCCCCGATACTGTCAAGAAAATGCGGTTAGCTGCCTTCCTGAGGTGATCAATCCCCCCTCCAACTACTGCGGTAGAATGCTCCGTTTTTTCGCTTTGAATCTTCCTTACCGCCGATTGTTTGAATAATCACATTACCTTCGCCTCGAGTTCGCCTCGAGTTCGCCTCGAGTTCGCCTCGAGACTCGAGGCGATCTCGAGGCGAACCTGACCGAAAAGCAAGCTGAACCACAAAATGGGAAAGTAGCGTCTGTGACGCATAATGATCGGGAATTATCGGGCAAAAACCGGTAAAAAGGCGAGAAACAGGATTATTGCCTTGACGGAATTCAATCTTATACAGAACGTGATTAGGGGTTAAGTAAGTTCATAAGCCCTTCCCTGATGTATCTGGTATTGAAGACATCGATGCCAAAAGGAGTGAAGATGCCACAGAGCAAGTTCTGGTTGAGTTTATCGCTGATGATCGCCTTCAGCTCCATCTGGCTTTCCGCCCTGTCCCTACCCTATGGTTCGGTACCTGATCCTGTTGATGAGCCACAATTTACGGAGTTTATCCGAATCGATCCCAAGGATGGAATCCCTCATCGCCTGTCCAATCGCGTCTGGCTCAGTTATGACGATGACAACCTCTATATGCGTTGGGAAGCCGAGATCGACAGCACCTTTGAACAGGGTAGCTACCGAGCCCGGGATCAGTGGATGGAAGCGGATTTTATCCGGATCAAGGTGATCACCTCTGCTGCCAGTCAATATGGCTATATGTACTATGCTTTCCCGATGGGCAGTTTATTGGATTCCACCCGCAATCCTCTTTTAAGCACCGACTCCAGTTGGGACAGCCACTACTCCTACACCAGCGAGATCAAAGGCGACAAGTGGATCGTCATTATGCAGATCCCCTTCCGCGATCTCCGCTTCCGGCAAAAACCGCCCTATGAATGGAAGGTGATCCTCACCCGCTATGAAACCAAGACCAGGCACTTTTACCGCTACCCGAACGTGACCATCGACATGAAGCAGGATTTCTTCTACCAGGCGGCCGATATTACCCTGACCCACAAGATATCCTCCACCCGTGCCTATACTCTCATTCCCTACTTCGTCAGGAAATACGATCTGATGGCTCGTGAGAGTTCCTTCGATCCCGATCATATCGGGCTGGATCTGGCATATAATCCCTCCAATGCCATAAAACTCAAGGTGACCTTCAATCCTGATTTCTCCGACGTCCCCCTGGATAGCGAACGCAATACCTTCAACCAGAAGATGCCTCCTTACTACGATGAAAACCGTTATTTCTTCACCGAGGATATCAATGTCTTTACCGGCTTGGGCAATACATTCTATTCCCGGTCCATAATGCAGCCTCGCTTTGCGCTTAAACTGACCGGCAATGCGGATTGGATATCCTATGGCTGGCTCAGCGCCTTCGACAAGGAATCCCGGGAAGGCGACATTATCTATAACTATGATGATCCTTTCATATCCTGGCGCTCAAGCCACGCACCAGGACCCTCAACCTGGAGTTCCTCACCCATATCCGGCACAGTACGGGATACTTTAACCTGATGCAGGAAAATAGCTTGATCTATCAGTACCGGCCCAAGCACAAACTCTATCTTTCCACTGCTCATACCTGGCTTGATCCCAGAAATATGGAAGACTTGCGTGAGAAGGGGTGGGGATCGGTCTATGGTGCTGTTTCCAACCATGAGTTTGGGGATTGGGATTTGAATCTTTCCTTTAGTGATCGCGACAGTGATATCCATGCTGATATGGGATATACCCGTGACAACTTAGCATCATACAACTATAATGCATCGCTATCATACAGCAGGGATTCCCTGCCCGGATATCTTAGTTCATACAACACACATCTATCCTTCAGCCAATCCGATTTTAAGGAACGGGAAGAAAAAGACCGGCATATCAACTGGTCGGCAAACATAAGCTCCTCCGCATTCTGGAGTGTCTGGGCATCTGGATTTCTTGCTAAGCCGTTCTTCTATTACCTCGATACTCAGAGCGATTATTATCAGGAATGGGGCACACACCGGATCGGCACCGTCTATTATGGCGGAAGTTATTACAAACTCCCCTACTTGCGTTTCAATATCAACGGCTCCTATGGCAAATCCTTTATCTACGATCTGGAGGAAACCCGTCGGGCGATGTTCTTCTCCTTTGGCGCTTCAGGTCAATTGGGAGCAAATTTCAGTTACTCAACCAGTTCCATGCTATACAATTACGATATTGATAAAACAGCTCATCAGGATGATACATTCCTGATCACAGATGTGCAATTGCGGATTACGCCCAGCAACAATACTCAATGGACTTCCGGGATCAGCACCAGCACTTATCAGACCGAAACAAGCACCCTGGTCAATCTGATGCGCTTTGGCTTCTACACCAACTTCCGGTGGGATTTCCGTCCCGGCTCCGCTGTCTATCTGGGCTTCAAGACCTCACAGAATCTGATGGAACCAATCGAGAGGATCCCATTCCGTTACACTATTCTGGATAGTGGCATTTTCTGGCGTAAGAACTATACAACGGCATATCTGAAGGTGAGTTACCGCATCTGAGCAGAATTGCATTGACAAGACGCCCGGATCAGGAGGAGGTAGCCTGGAAACCAATGATCAAGGATGTGGATTATGAATGACCGCCCTTCCTGGCAGAAGTATTTCATGCAGATGGCTTTTCTGGCAGCGACCCGCTCCACCTGCCTCCGCCGCAAAGTGGGAGCCGTCCTGGTAAAAGACAATCAAATCATCTCCACCGGCTACAATGGCACTCCCAAGAACATCCGGCATTGCAGTGATCAGGGCTGCCTGCGTCAACAGCAACAAATCCCCTCCGGCGAGAAGCACGAACTCTGCCGCGGAGTACATGCCGAACAGAATGTTATCATCCAAGCCGGGATCAACGGCAGCAGCACCCACGGCGCTACACTATATTGCACCAATCAACCCTGCAGCATCTGCACCCGCATGATCATCAATGCCGAGATCAGAACCGTCTATATCGCCGACACCTATCCCGATGCTCTGGCAGAACAACTGATGGAAGAAGCGGGTGTGGAACTCATCCACTTTGACCGCGACACCGGTAAGGTCACCCGGCTGATCTGAATCGAGTAATCGCTTACTGGATTTGTCCAAGATAGCTCAAGCCGTCACAAAATAACGCAAATACTCATTGATCTCTGCCCCAAACCCATCTCCAGCCCCTGTTTCACCCCAGTTTCTCACGGGGACGATGAGGGCATAATAACGGCGTCCCATGCGGTCATGGCTCTTATCACCGCCGCAGGTGACGCGCGTGATCAAAGGAGGCAGAAGGTGGTGTTTATCTCACCGCAACGGGTCTGGAAGATGGTTTTACGTGGTTTAACCCGCGGGATCTCGTGATCTGGGATGAGCAGGTAAATGGATGCAACACGGTTTGTTAGCTTTGTCATGGCTGTCTGCCATTCACCTCCCACCAGGCGGATGCCCCAGGGCGGATTGGTGATAATCATCGTCTGGCGCAGATCCTCATCCAGCCATTGATCCAGTGACTGATGGGATAGAGAGACCGATCCCTCCACACCGCCTTTCTGGCAGTTATCCTGAGCTGTGGCAATTGCTTTGGCATCACTGTCGGCGGCTCTGATATTGCGCTGAACACAACAGCTTTCCGGCAGTGAAGCGAGGGCTTTCCCGATCAGTCCGGGATCAAAACAAGCCCAGTCCATAAAGGTGAAACGGCGATGGCGTTCCCAGGTATGTCCTTTAGCCATCAGCGCTGCTTCGATAGGGATGGTGCCGCTACCGCACATCGGATCCAACAGGTCAAGTCCGCTGACCTGCCAGCCGGACGCCATAATCATCGCGGTGGCGATCGTTTCCCGTAAGGGTGCGGTTTCCGTGAACTTCGAATAGCCCCGTTTGTGCAGATGGATGCCGCTGCTGTCAAGACGTACCTGAACAAGATCCTGCTTGATATGAATGACCAGCAGGATTGTATTCTCGTCCTGAATACTGCTCTGTACCGGAATCACTCCGCCCAGCCGGTCCGAGAGAAAATGGATGATCCTCTGCGCCACTGCCTTCTCATGATAAAGATCGGACTGATAGGAATGCACCCGCAGGCAAAAGGAAAAGCCCCGGTCGATCAAGTTCGGAGGCAGATAGTCGTCCCAGGGCAGAGACGCCAGTCCATCTGTCAAATGACGAAAATTCCCCGCCCTGAAAGTACCGAGGTTACAAAGTACACGGCTCACCGTCCGGCAAAACAGATTGATCCGGATCAGGGTGGTGAGATGTCCCTTACAGAGCAGCGCCCCCTTGATCTGACGGATGTCACTGATGCCCAAAGACATCAATTCCAGGCGTGCATAACGCTCCAGCCCAGGCTGGACTATGACTATCAAATCTATAGGTTTCATGGGGTCTCTTCTGCGCACCGGGCATAATCTGTCAATGCCAAATCCTGCGCTTCCCGGCGTGAAGATTGTATTGACAAAAAACCGTTCTATAAAATGATGCCCCAAGTTGCAACTTATTGATAAGAATATGCCACGCAAGGAGATATAAAATGGCTAAACACAACAAAGCCACGCTGGATGGCAACAATGCAGCAGCGCATGTTGCCTATGCGATGAATGAAGTGGCTGCTATCTATCCGATCACTCCCTCTTCCGGGATGGGGGAGCTATCCGATGCTTGGGCTGCCGCGGGTAAAAAGAACATTTTTGGCTCCACGGTTGACGTGATCGAGATGCAATCCGAAGCCGGAGCAGCCGGTGCGGTGCATGGTTGTTTGACTGCCGGTGCTTTGACCACGACCTTTACCGCCTCCCAAGGTCTGATGCTGATGATCCCCAATATGCACAAGATCGCGGGAGAGATGCTGCCTGCCGTGTTCTATGTGACGGCACGTTCTCTGGCGTGTCAGTCCCTGTCGATCTTTGGCGATCATTCGGACGTGATGTCCACCCGCAATACTGGCTTTGCCCTGGTCGCCTGTAATTCGGTGCAGGAAGTGATGGACTTGGGCATCGTCTGCCAGCTTGCCACTTTGAAGTCCCAGATCCCATTCCTGTTGTTTTTTGATGGCTTCCGCACCTCGCACGAACTGCAGAAGATCGACGAAGTGGATTATGAGACCATCGCCGAACTGGTCGATTACAAATACATAGAGGCATTTCGCCAGCGCGCGCTCAATCCCGACCGTCCGAAGATCAAAGTCGGTCAGCAGAATCCCGATGTCTATTTCCAGGGACGTGAAACGGTCAATAAATACTATGACGCCGCCCCGGAGATCGTTCTGGAATACATGCGTCTCGTGGCAGAGAAGACCGGGCGTGAATTCAAGCTGTTTGATTATGTGGGACATCCGGAAGCGGAATCGGTGATCATTGCTATGGGCTCCGGTTGCGAGACCATTGAGGAGACCATCACCTATCTGAACGAGAAGCGCGGTACGCGTTATGGCTTGGTCAAGGTCCGTCTCTATCGCCCCTTCTCGGTCAGACACTTCCTTGACGTCATCCCCTATACCGCCAAACGTATCGCCGTGCTTGACCGCACCAAGGAACCCGGCTCCATCGGCGAACCGCTCTATCTGGACGTGGTCTCCGCTCTGAAAAACAGTTCCGATCTCTACATCATCGGCGGGCGTTATGGCTTGAGTTCGAAGGAATTCACCCCATCCATGATCAAAGCGGTCTATGATCACCTTGACAACCGTGGCTTCCACGGCTTCACGGTCGGCATCGAAGACGACGTCAGCCACCTTTCCATCCCGATCCACGAAGAGATCCACACCGTTCCCGAAGGCACGATCAGTTGTAAGTTCTGGGGTCTCGGTTCCGATGGGACGGTCGGCGCCAATAAGAACAGCATCAAAATCATTGGCGATCACACCGACCTGAACGTCCAAGGCTATTTCCAATACGACAGCAAGAAGTCCGGCGGGATCACCCGCAGCCATCTGCGCTTTGGCAAATCCCCGATCAAATCACAATATCTGGTCAAAAATGAGGATTTTGTCGCCTGTCACAACCAGGCATTCATCGGCAGATTCAGCTTGCTGGACGGCATCAAGGAGAATGGCGTGTTCCTCCTCAATTCCAATTGGAACCGTGATGAGGTTTTCAGCCAGCTCACCCAGGACATGCAACAGACCATCATCAGGAACAACATCCAGTTTTACAATATCGATGGTCTGGAGATCGCCAATCGGGTCGGTCTCGGAGGCAGGGTCAATACCGTCATGCAAACCGCCTTCTTCCTGATCAGCGGCATCCTGGATCGCCAGGATGCCATCGCCCTGATCAAGGAATCGATCACCAAGACCTATTCCCGCAAAGGTGATGAGATCGTGAAAATGAACCTCGACGCCGTGGACAGAGTGGACGAGGCATTGGTCAAGATCGAGATCCCGGCACAATTACCAGCCGAGAGCATGAATCCCAAGAAGCTTGTGTCGGATAATGCCGATGCCTTCACCCGCAACGTGATCGAGCCGATCATGCGCGAACAGGGTGACCAGATCAAGGTCTCGCAGATGCCACGGGACGGCATGATCGACACCGGCACCACCCGTCTGGAAAAACGCCGCGTAGCGCCATTCGCTCCACATTGGATACCGGAAAACTGCATTCAATGCAACCAATGTTCATTCGTCTGTCCGCATGCCGCAATCCGCACCAAACTGATGACGGTAGAATCTCTCTCCGATGCTCCAGCCACCTTCCGGACCCTCAAAGCCACCGGCGCTGAGGGCTACCAATACAAGGTGCAGGTCTATATCGACGATTGCCAGAGTTGCCGCGTCTGTGTCAACGAATGCCCCAAAGCCGCCCTGGTAATGTCTCCCATCGAAGAAGAGCGGGAAAAAGGCGAACAGGTCAATTATGAGTACTTTGACCGCCTGCCCAATGACGTGATGGCTTCCTTCAAAGAAACATCCATGAAAGGCAGTCAGTTCAAACAGCCCTTACTGGAGTTCTCAGGTGCATGTGCCGGTTGCGGAGAAACGCCTTATATCAAACTTCTCACTCAGCTCTACGGCGATCGCATGGTCGTTGCCAATGCCACCGGTTGCTCTTCCATCTGGGGCGGCACCTTCCCGTCGATCCCTTACTGTAAAAACAAAGATGGCAAAGGTCCGGTCTGGGCGAATTCGCTGTTTGAAGACAATGCCGAATATGGCTTTGGCATGCGTCTGGCGATCGATTCGAACCGTAGAATGCTGCGCTCAGCAGTAGAAAAGATGATGGACAAGGAGATCGCTCCGGAACTCAAGACCGCCTTTGGCTATGCCCTCGAGCACTGGTCTGATGTGGATGAAACGGCGAAAGAGAATGCCCACAAGATCAGATCCCTCCTGCCTGCCACCCTCGCCAAAGCCAAGGACTGCTGCATCGGAACCCTGCGCCGGATCAAGGAACTGGAGTCCTACTTCATCCAGAAATCCGTCTGGTCG
>Ga0194125_10005945_pt1 | contig 18311 bp, 17 predicted proteins | sample TA2KigC250mmetaG_FD_148626 | JGI IMG/M metagenome (GOLD analysis project Ga0194125, IMG submission 148626) | Freshwater microbial communities from Lake Tanganyika, Tanzania - TA2015034 Kigoma Deep Cast 250m | ecosystem: Environmental > Aquatic > Freshwater > Lake | place: Tanzania: Lake...
TTCTGGATTTTCTGCAATAAATCTGAACCGCTCATTACAATATGTCGTATCCTCATCGGAAATTGCTACTACATACCAATGTGTAAGGGTAAATGAACCGGGTCTAACCGGAAAATAATCATGATAACGAAATGAGAATATGGTATCATCTAAAGTAAATTGATGCCCGACTTCAATTTGTCCTATAATTTCATACACATACAGGCAGTAACTTACTGTATCTTCAGGATTAGGGTCATACGATCTTTGCCAATTCATAGTTATTAAATCACTCGTTGTATCAGCAATATTTATTGTTGTATCATTCGCTGGGTGCAGCAAATCGAAGGCTTCCGGCGGCATCTCGCGCAGTTTGATATGGAAGCGAAATTGTTCTTCGCACCAGATTGTATCGCCTTGTGAACAAGCCAGCGCATTCCAGACCGTTGTTTCGCCGGGAAAGAAGCCACTCAAATCGGCAATTAACGCTGTCGTATCAAGAACTTCCACCAGCGGTGGACCATTCGGTTGGTCGAGCAGCCAGATATAACTGACTTCGCCATCCGGGTCCTGCGACGGCTCCCAGCGAAAGAGAACTTCGGCATTTTCAACCGTGTCTCCGTTGACTGGCTCTAATAATCGGAAATCCTGCGGCGGCTGGGTTTGAGCGTAGAAGATGAAGCGCTCGTTGCACTCAGTAATATCGCCGCCCTGCGCGGCAGTTACCCACCACTGAACTTCATCGCCGCGCGCCCAATCCCAGCCAAGCCGCGCTATGTTAACTTCGATGAGATTATCATCGGTTGCCCGCGACAACGAATCGTTGTCTTTCTTTAACCATAATGTATATGTTACCGCCCCATTTGGGTCTTCGGACTCTCCCCAGCGAAAAATTACCGGACCTATGGATATTTCAGCGCCGTTATCCGGCTCTTCCAAATCAAACCGCGATGGCGGCTGTCCTTCCACAGGAATCCGATAGGAATATACACCGCTGCCGTTGTGAGCGCAATAGACCAGCACGGCATTGTTGCCACGGTGAATCGCAAGGTCAACGACATCGAAGTTTGGCAGTTGCTGGTTCATCAGCGTCCAGTTTTCGCCGTTGTCGGTCGAGCGCAGGACGCCGATTTCGCGCGACGCAAAAATCACTATCCCCGGCGCCGTCTCGACCGCCTGCACCCACCAGCACCAGCGGCTGATGTCCCAATTTTGCCCAAAATCTTCCGAAAAATATAAACCATCAGAATCGCTCTCGTCGTTAGTGCCGGCGAAGATGTCTCTATCGCCGTCGAAACCTAAAGCGGTCTGTCCAATCCGCAAATTGCGCGGCCCAATCGAATTCCATTGGATATTATTGCCGACGATGCAATGATAGACGCCGCGCGTCGTGGCGGCAAATAGGTGGGTTTGGTTATTGAAATTCTTGAGGCTGAGGTGCGAAATCATCCCGCCCGGCAAGCCGTTGTTGGCTTGATTCCAGTTCTGTCCATCGAGGGTGTAATAGAAACCCTGGTCGCGTGTGCCGACGAAGACGCGATTGTTGTTGGCGGGGTCAACGGCCAGAGAATAAGGCCACATCATCCATTGATACACATCGAAGTTCTGTCCGCCGTTGCGTGAAATCCAGATGCCGTCCGAGCGTGAGCCTTGGCTGAAGGCGAACATAATCGTCTGTCCGTTGGGGGATATCCAGACGGCGCGAGCCGTGGCATTATGCATTTGATTCCATTGCTGCCCGCCATTGGTCGTGCGAAACAACCCTTGTGCCGTCCCCGCTACAAGAACATCCGGATTGTTCGCCTGCATCTCAATACAATAGACCGTGCGGTTGCCCAGCCCGTTATTGCGGGCAACCCATTGATTGTCCTGCGCATATAGATTTAGCGCGCAGAATGTCGATATTATTGATGGAATAATCCAGTTTTTCATCAAACACTCCATAAATTTGATTGATAATACGGATTGTATTCTATTTGTGATGATGGGTAATAATCGAATTTACTCATAGAAGGCAGGCTGACCTGCTTCCGCTGACAAAGATATAGATGTAGCCCAGCTTCTTGAAGCCGGGTGTAAAATCTCACCTCTCAAATCCGGAATAACACAAAGCCGACGCGAGACGCCCGCTCCACCGCCTCACATCCCTCCTTCAGATTTTGTTTCTTCATCAATAATCTGCTGAACGGTAAAGGGAATAATCGTCAAACACTCCTCGCGTTGAACGCGTTCAATTTCACGGAGAGCCTGGTCCGAATATGAGATAGCCACGAAAAAGCCTTTGTCGCGCCTGTCGCGCCGCATTGCCGTCTCAAATTTGTCGATATCCGGTCGACCGGCGGGATGCTGCTTAACCTGCACCGGGAAGCGCCGGTCGATTTGTCCGAATAGGTTTTCACCTTCTTTTTTACTAATTTCGACATCCGAAGGATAGAGATAGCCGTCGATGCCGTAGTCGGCGACTTTGCGTGCTGATGGCACTCCTCCAAGCGCGTTAATAGCCCAGTTCTGAAACTCGAAGGGTGGATATTTGAGTAACTCTTCGATCGTCTTGGGCATATCGCGGACGATAAAATCGCGGCCTTCTTTTAGATTACAGGTCTCTTTAAGCCGTTTTGCCATCACGCGGCAAGCCGTCGGCGAGATGTCCATCCCAATCCAGCGGCGTCCTAATTTATGCGCTGCTACAAGGGTCGTGCCGCAGCCGCAAAACGCATCTAAAACGATGTCGTTAGAATTCGACGATGCACTGATAATTTTCTCAAGCAATATTAGAGGTTTTTGCGTCGGGTAACCCAGCCGCTCAGAAGCGGCTTTGTTCAACAACGGAATAATCCACCAATCCAAAGGCAGTATCCCGGAATTTAAATACTGCCTGTAAGTTAGTCCCGGATATTTCAATTCGGCGTCAGGAGCGAGGCCGTCGGCTTTATAAACCGGGCTGCCTTTAACACCCTTCCCTCTTATCATATAGCGCCCTTTTTCGTCGACATATTTGAACTTTTTCAAATAATCGTCCGAGTAGGACTCCATCGCCTCTCTGTAATTGAATGTATGTTTTCCGAGTTTCTTTGCATATGCAAATATCGTATCATGCTTGCGATTCCACCAGCGCTTCGCAATTCCTCGTTCGCGGTAACACCATACTATTTCTGAAAGAAAATTGTCGAATCCCATCAAGAGGTCAAGCAGGACTTTAACATAATGCGAAGCGTGCCAGTCGCAGTGATAATAAAAAGAACTCGTCGCTTTCATCGTGCGATATAGTTGTATTAGGCACGGCCGCATCCAATTTATATAATGTTCAGCGTCGCCGAAGCGGTCTTCGAAGGCGCGCCTCTCCCGCGTATCGCCCCAGAAGAGCTCATAGTTGCGGTTCGAATTGAACGGCGGGTCGATATAAATCAGGTCGATGCAGCCGTCCGGCAACTTCTGCAACTTGTTCAGGCAGTCGCCGCAATAGATGACGGAGGTCTCGACCTCGCCGGCAAAGAAGGCTTTTCGGCGTCCAGGTTCCAACGCTGCTCCCTAAAAGTCCGATATTTATCAGCCGATAAGGCTTAAATTCAATGATGTATAGATTTATTTTCTATTATTTTACACTCGCCGAGCGGAATATCCCGTTGCCAATTCACGAGTTTAAAATCAGATGTCCCAATTTATCGCGCTTAGTCTCCAAGTAATGCACATTATTATCATTGGGTTTAATCTCAATCGGCACGCGTTCGACGATTTCGAGGTCGAAGCCTTTAAGTGCGATGATTTTACGCGGATTATTGGTCAACAGACGCAGTTTGCGCACGCCAAGGTTCTTTAGAATCAGCGCGCCGGTGCCGTAGTCGCGCAAATCGTCGCCATAGCCCAGCGCCCGGTTGGCTTCGACGGTGTCAAGTCCTTCATCTTGTAGTTTATAAGCCTGCAGTTTGGCTTCCAGTCCAATTCCGCGTCCTTCCTGGTTCATATAAAGCACGACGCCGCGGCCCTCGCGTTCGATAATCTGCATCGCAATGTGCAATTGGTCGCCACAGTCGCAGCGCGCCGAGGAAAACACATCGCCGGTCAGGCAGGACGAATGCACGCGCACCAGCGCCGGTTCATCGGTGGCGATATTGCCCTTAACTAAGGCGATATGATTCTCATTCGATATGATGTTGCGAAAATGAATCAGTCGGAAAGTGCCGAATCGCGTCGGGAAATGGACTTCGACCTCGCGCGAAACTAACTTCTCATCGCGCCGGCGATATTCGATTAAATCGCGGATAGTCACGATTTTCAAGTCGAATTGTCCAGCCATTTTTTCCAGCCGCGGCAGACGCGCCATTGTGCCGTCGTCGTCTAGGATTTCGCACAGGACGCCGGCTGGATAAAAACCTGCCAGCCGCGCTAAATCGACGGTGGCTTCGGTATGCCCGGCGCGGCGCAGCACGCCGCCTTCGGCCGCCCGCAAAGGATGAATATGCCCCGGCCGGGCGAAATCTTCCGGCTGCGCCGTCGAGTCGATGGCTTTCTTTATCGTCAAAGCCCGGTCAAACGCCGATATACCGGTCGTCGTGCCATGCTTGTAGTCGATAGTCACTGTAAACGCAGTGCCGTGCAGCGCGGTATTCTTGCCGACCATCAACTCAAGACCCAACTCTTCGCAGCGGCGGCCGGTGAGCGGTAGGCATATCATCCCCCGCCCATATTTAGACATAAAATTAACCGCTTCCGGTGTAACCTTCTCCGCTGCCATTATCAAATCGCCCTCGTTCTCGCGGTCCTCGTCATCGACGACAATCAACATCCGGCCGCGGCGATATTCGACAATGGCTTCCTGTATCGTAGCAAGCATAGAAAATTAGAATGTTTGAAAGTTCGCAAGTTTGCAAGTTGCAAGTTGTAAGTTGCAAGGATGTCGGTTTGCTTCCCCGTTTCCTTGCTTCCTTTTATCATCATTGGCATTAACATTGGCGTTATTTCTTCAGCCATTCGAGTGGGTTTTGCTTTTCGCGGCGATCCCAGACTTCAAAATGAAAATCGCTGCTGCCGCCGCTTTCCCCCACCGAGCCGAGCGGCTGCCCCAGTTGAACGACTTCGCCTTCGCTTACCGCAATGCGCTCCAACCTGGCATAAACAGTGTAATAACCTTCGTTATGGTCGATAATGATAGTATTTCCGAAACCGCGCAGCCAGGCGATTTTCGTAACCTGCCCAGCCGCGACGGCGCGCACAATATCCCCCGGCGAGGCGGCTAAGTCAATGCCCGGATTGACCGTCGTCGTGCCTAATTGTGGATGTCGGCTCGGACCGAACGGTTGGACGATGCGAGAACTCTCGACCGGCCAGGGCAGTTTGCCGACAAGTTGCTTGAACGGCACATCCGGCGTCCACTGCAGCGCTGAAGCCGGGCGCGGCGCTTGCTGCAACCTGTTTATCTCCCGCTCTATTTCGACTAACGATTTCCTTCGCTCCTCCAACATCGTCCGCAGCAATGCATTATCGCTCTCAATCTTGGCGACTAACGCCTGCTTCTGCCGCTTTTCCTCTTGTAAGGCGCGCTCTTCGTTTTTACATCCGGCCATTAAGTTGCGTAATTTCTCCAACTCGACTAACCGTTGTGTTTTGTCGAGCGTTATCTTAAGATGTAATTGTTCGCGGCTGTCGCGTGTGACGGCGACGATGTCGCGGCTCCGGCTTAAGACTTGGATTTGGCGCCGGTCGTATTTTTGAATCGCGTTAAGATACTGCCGCTTGCGCGCCAGCCCGGCTGGATCGCGGGCTGCCAGCAGTAAAAGCAATTTATCTCCCCGCATTTGGCGATAGGCTTGCGCAACGCGCGTCCCGATTTCCGACCGCAGTTTTTCTAAATTATACTCTTGTTGCCTAAGGTCGGTCGATAAGGACGCTATTTCGTTTTCGAGTCCCTGCAGATTACGGTCTAATTTCTTTATCCGCGACGATGTGGTCTCAATTTGCTTTTCCATTTCACGAATTAGCCTGCGGCGCAGTTCAACTTTGCGTTCGGTATCCTGCAGAAGTTCGACGGCGTTGCGTCTTTGTGCCTCGCCGCTGCGCATCCGCTCTTCTAATACACTGATTTCCTGCCGAAGACGCGCTGCCAGCCCTTCTCCTTGCGCCGCCGCCGGATGAATAACCGCCAAGACTAAGCCAAAAGCCAATCCTGAAGCATAAATGCATAGTCGGAATATCATAAGCCGTTCGTTATTATCTAAATTTCTAAAATACATTAAATTTTAATGATATGCAACTTAATATTAAGATGCGAGGCTTATCGTCAATATGATATATCGTCAGAGCGATGAACATCGCCTGTTATGTATCGACTAATTGTGTCCATTAATAGTGATTATGAAGTAATGACGAGGTTATCCGGTCGCGTCTTTCCCGCGCAAGCGGGAATGACGCGCTTTTAGCGCGTTGCACTTTTATCACAATGATTATAAGACGCCGCCGATCGACTCTTTTCGTCAATATTATAAATTATATCAACTTTACTTGCTTATTTTGCGTCCTGAGTTTATATTAACATTAATAGTCTGCGGTATTACTTCAACCTTAAGAAATTTCAAAGGGAATGAATGCCTTCGGCGGCAATTGCAAAATTATATTATTCTATCGGCGAAGTCAGTTCGACGACCGGCATCGACCAACATGTCCTGCGCTATTGGGAGACCGAGTTCCGTGAACTGTCGCCGCGTAAAAACCGCGGCGGTAAACGGCTGTATCGCGATACCGATTTGAGACTCATCCTGCAAATCAAGGAACTACTCTATAATCAACGCTATACAATCGAAGGCGCGCGGCGCTGGCTGAAGGAAAATCCCCGCGAACTTTGGGAGCGCGGACAAACCTCATTGAATGCCATTGCTGAGCAGTCTAATATAATCAGTAGTATCCGGGAAGGCTTACACGAACTTAAGCAACTTCTGAATGCGTAGATTATTTTGCTTGGTAGTTGACCGCTGATAAATTCTCTTAGACTTCCGACTGACGGAAGCGTTGACTTTGGTGAAATTGTAATTGGTTATTAATCGGGGCGTGGCGCAGATGGTAGCGTACCTGAATGGGGTTCAGGTGGTCGCTGGTTCGAATCCAGTCGCCCCGACAGAACAGCCCGATGAAATTCGGGCTTTCTCATTTACAACAGAGTAGATAGATATCTTCCCGATTTCAAGAAGCCGGGCTAAAATATGCGCTTTTCAACTTTCAAATCAGATTAATGTCTTCCAAATTTAAAGGCAGAAAGAAAACCAGATCGCGCGGTTTGGCGCGCTGGTTATATCGCTCGGCAGTCCGGATCATGATATCAGTCCTATTTATTATAGGATTGGGGCTGGGTGTTACAGCGCTGCAGGTCTGGTGGTTGAAAGGACATAATCCACAACGCACGGCTTGGATGAAGATGCGCATCGCGCAGATGAAAGATAAAAAACAGACCGTCGATATCAAACAGACTTGGGTAGCGCTGAAGTCGCTGCCGCGCTATGTGCCGGCGGCGGTCATCGCAGCTGAAGACGATGGTTTTTATGCTCATCGCGGCTTCGATTGGGATGCTATCCGCCAAGCCGCTGCGCATAACGAACGCAAAGGCCGTGTCCGTCGCGGCGGTTCGACTATTACGCAGCAATTAGCTAAAAACCTCTATCTCTCCCCAGAAAGAACTTATATCCGCAAAGCGCGCGAAGCCGTCGTCACCATTTTCCTCGAACGGATCCTATCCAAACAGCGCATTCTCGAATTATATTTAAATGTCATCGAATTCGGTCCTGGCGTCTTCGGTATCGAAGAAAGCGCCAAACATCATTTCAAAGTCCACGCCGCTCGCTTAACAGTTGACCAAGCCTGTCGGCTGGCGGCGATTATCCCGGCGCCGCTGAAATCTAAAGTCACTGGCAACTACATCATCAGACGTGCAGAGCGGATTAAGCGATGTCTGGATTATACGCAATCTTCGAAATAATCTCTCGGCGGTAGGGCGGGCGTCTCTGCCCGCCGAAGATTGCAGCAGGATGTCCCCACCCTGCCGCGACTAAACCGCAAAGTGGGGACACTCTGCGACATACAAAGCCTTCGGCTGCGGTGAGTCAACTACGGGCAAGGAACCGCTGCCGACTCGCCATAGTCAGCAGCAGACAGACAAATCTGCGATTCTCTCAGTAAAAATCAAAAAAACAATGAGGTAATTGCAAAAGTGTCGGAATTATTAACTTATGGCAAGGCGGACGCCCTCGTCCGCCGCATTCTATGCTATTTTCGGCGGACGAGGGCGTCCGCCTTGCCATGGTCTGAGTTTTCTAGATTAATCACACTTTTACAATCGGCTCCAATAATATGAAAATATCAATCCCCCCATACGTCCATTCTTGGCCGGCGCCGGCGGTTTTAGTCGGCTGCGGCACGGTTGCCAAACCTAATCTCATTACCATCGCCTGGTTTGGGACGGTTTGCTCTGAACCGCCGCACATAACTATCTCGGTTCGTCCCAGCCGGTTTTCGTTTGACTTGATAAAGTTATCCGGCGAGTTCACAGTCAATATTCCCACTGTGGAACAATTAAACGCCGTAAAGTTGTGCGGTGAGAAATCCGGCCGTCACATCGATAAGTTCAAAGAATTAGGCTGGACGCCGCGGCTCTGCCCGCCGCTGGTGGCAGCGCCTATGGTAGAGGAATGCTTCCTCTCGCTGGGCTGCAAAGTCAAACATATCTTGCCGCTCGGCACGCATCACTCCTTCATCTCGGAGGTGGTCTGCGTCTATATCGAGGAGTCGCTCATCCGCCACCAGCGTCGACCCGACCCTAAACCGGAGAGTCAATTGGTGTGGCTCGACACGAAATATTGGCAATTGAATAAGTTAGATAAGTAAACAGAGTTTATTGAATAATCGTCAATTGGCAAGGCGGACGCCCCCGTCCGCCTTCATTAAAACTACCTAATCACTTAAGCGTTCAATTGCTTATGCTTTCAAGATGTCCTTGGTGCCTGGCGCACCCTTTGCTGACCGATTATCATGACCGCGAATGGGGCGTTCCGCGGCCTGATGATAACGCCCAGTTTGAGCATTTACTCTATGAAATCTTTCAAGCCGGCTTATCTTGGCTGACTATCTTAAAACGGCGGGAAGTTTTTCGCGAAGTTTTCGCCGGATTTGACCCGGTCTTACTTGCGCAATGGGAAGCCGGTCGGGTCGAGAAACTGCTTCAAGACCGGCGATTAATCCGCAACCGAGCCAAAATTGAAGCGGTTATAAACAACGCACGGCATTTTTTGGAAATTCGCGCGGAATTTGGCTGTTTTTCAACCTTTATCTCTCGCTATAAGCCTAAAAAAAGATTATCTTATAATTTTGAAAGCGAAATCCCGGTCCAGACGCCGGAAGCCACAGCCTTGTCGCAGGAACTGAAGCGGCGCGGTTTTAAGTTCGTCGGACCTACAATATGCTATGCCCACATTCAAGCTGTCGGACTGGTGAACGACCATCTGACGACCTGCTTTCGTTATAAAGAAGTTGCAGAGATGCAGTCGAAAGAGAACTTAAATTCTTAACTGAGCTAATTGCAAAAGTGATGATCAAACCAGAAAATTCAGATATGGCAAGACGGACGCCCTCGTCCGCCGAAAACCAAACCAAGCATAGAATGCGGCGGACGAGGGCGTCCGTCTTGCCATCAGTTAATCCAACACTTTTGCAATTACCTCAATTAATAAACTATTATTTATATCCGCCGCTTTAGTGGATATTGCAGAACATAATTGAGCCTGCACAAAGTCAACACCAACCGAATTCTCGGAGCGCTTGTGTATCCTCGAACGATAATTCTAACCGTTGCGTTCCTGTTGACAGGAGTGATGGTTTTAAATAGTTGCGATTGGTCGGCACGCTCGGACCTGCGCAAAGCTGAGAAACTGCTCAGGCAAGCCGACGACCTGAACGCCGAATTCTGGGCGGAGAAGGAATACCGCAAAGCCCAGCGCGCCTTCGTCGAAGCGATGGATCTGGCTAAAGTCCGCTTCGTGAACGATGCCCGCGACAAAGCCGCTGAATCCATCCAGTGGTGCGAGGAAGCCATCCTCTGGACCAAAATCCGCCGCGCCGAAATGGAGAAGGAAAAGGACCGGCTAGGGACTTACAAACCGTGAGGGTGAAGTTCAGACCTGACATTTTTTAAGTGCAGTGAAGCAATTTTAAAATGAATGTCGAAAAACACATAGCGCACTGGAAATCCGGCGCTTTGGAAGCGTTGGATTTCGCTATTGAGACCGTCGAACGCGGGCGGGTGCAGTTCGGGCTATTCTTCGCTCACCTTGCGCTGGAAAAGGCATTGAAAGCGAATGTGACTAAGGTGACTAAAGCACAGCCGCCGTATATTCATAATTTAGTGCGACTTGCTGAAATTGCCAATATTGCGTTGTCTAAAGAAGATGTGGAGTTTTATGAAGAAATGACAGGTTGGAACATTGCCGGAAGATACGCAGATCGGATCCCCAAGCCGCCAACCACAGATAAAGTCACCCGGCTCATTGCTAATACTAAATTGAAGGTCGAATGGCTGATAAGTCAACTATAGAATCAATTCGACGCTATTTAACGGCGTTAATCGAGCGCGGCATCGAACCTGCTTTTGGCGTTCTTTTCGGCTCGCAAGTCCGAGGCAATACCCACAAATGGAGCGACATTGATTTGGTTGTAGTGGCGTCTTTGTTCGATGAAACTGATGAGTATGAGCCACGCGCGACGCTATGGCATGTGGCAGGACATATCGACTGCCGTATTGAGCCGATTGCCTGCGGCCTCAAGCAGTGGGAGGAAGACGACGGCACGCCGATTTTAGAAGTGGCACGGCGGGAGGGGGTCAGGGTGGAGGTGGATAGTATTGATTACCCGATTCGTAAGTAAATTAGATAATAATTCTTATGCAGTTATTTGAAACTGAAACCGATAGACAAGCAGCGGCAGCGACATTTAATCAACTTGCAGATGACCTTGCCGCCTCAGTGCGCAGACTTTTAGAGAAGGCTGCAAGCGAGGAGGATCTTCGTATTGGATTTGAGAAATTGATTGAAAATACTTGTAATTTACTTGATATAAAAATTGAGCCTCAATATGAGAAAAGTGTGCTTTCAGGCGGCCGCATCGACGCTATGCACGGTCAACTAATTATAGAGTATGAAGCGCCTCGCTCGTTCAATTCTGAAGCCAAGATAGATCACACATTTCAGCAAATAGTAGGATACCTCGAAGGCGTTAGAAAATCAGTAAAAGACGATCTTTTTAGAGCCTCTTCGAAGCCTGTCGGCGTCGGATTTGATGGGGAAAGAATATTTTTCGTCAAAGCGAAAGCGGAGTCATATTTAGAGTTTGAGACTAAAGATTTCAAATACCAAATGACAGGTCCTTATCTCTTTAATTCTGCCGCCGCCTGCACATTTCTTACTTACATCAGATCGCTCAAACGCAAGAATTTGAATAATGAAAACTTGACTTTATCATTCGGAACTAAAAGTAATATCGCGGCGCAGTGTATTTACGGCCTAGTCGAAGCATTGCGAGAATGGGATACTAAACGACGAGCCGATACTTTCTTCTGTGAATGGAAACGATTATTTGGTATCGTCTATGGAGAACCATTCCAGACCATTCAATCTAAAGACCTGGAATATCTTTACGATGCTTTTGGATTGTCTAAAGAAGTCGATATCCAGCAGGTTCTATTTGCTTTACATACTTATTATGTGCTGTTGATAAAATTCATAGCCATAGAGTATCTTTCGATTTACGAGACCAGAATTGATTCTTCGTTTTCCAACGACCTGGTTCACAGCGATAAAAGCAAATTCCAAGATATGCTTAAGCGGTTAGAGGATGGCGGTGAATACAGCCGGTTTGGAATAGCAAATTATCTCGAAGGCGATTTTTTCCGCTGGTATTTGGATGCTATGTGGATTGGTTTGGAAGAGTCGATTCGTGAGACTGCCCGTGAACTTACGCAATATGAGCCGGCAACGCCGACTATCAATCCGGATGCAAACCGAGACCTGCTTAAGGAATTATATCAATCTCTTGTGCCACGCGAAGTTAGACATAGATTAGGTGAATATTATACTCCAGATTGGTTGGCTGAACTAATGCTGGATGAAGTTGGATATACCGGCGACACATCTAAAAACTTATTGGATCCATCCTGTGGAACCGGGACATTTTTAGTGCTGGCAATACGCCGGGCGCGCGAATTCGGATTGCAGCATAATGAACCTCCCAAAGAAACGCTAAAACATATATTAAATCGAATTTGGGGCTTCGATCTTAATCCATTGGCTGTCATCGCAGCGCGCACAAATTACTTATTGGCGCTTGGCAATTTAATTTCTGAATCCGACCGTATCGAACTAAGAGTATATCTGGCTGATTCCGTGCTTTGGCCTGAGCAACTCGGACAGAGACAATTAGGTCCTGCCGGCGGCGAGATAGTTCCAGTCCCTACTTCGGTTCAGACTTTCTATATTCCGCGCGTGTGGATTAAATCAGATTGGCTGCTCAAGAATGCGGCTGATTCGCTTGAGCGGTTGGTGTCGATGCAGACTCCGGTCGGTGAAGCAATTCAGGTATTAAAAAATGAGGGTTTAGTTTTCCCTCCTAATCAAGAGATTATCGAGCAATTCTATGAGCAATTGGTCACGGTCGAGAAAGAAGGGCGAAATGGAATTTGGGCGCGATTTCTGAAGAATATGTCAGCCCCGGTAGTGGCTGGTCGATTCGACTATGTAGTCGGAAATCCACCCTGGATTAGGTGGGATTTTCTATCACAGGAATATCGGCAAGCCACACTCAACTTGTGGAAAGAGTATGGGCTGTTTAGTCTTTCCGGCTATGAAGGCCGTCTTGGCGGCGGCAAGAAGGATTTCTCTATGCTCTTCACCTATGCCGCCGTTGACCATTATCTAAAAGATAGCGGGACTTTAGGCTTTCTGATTACGCAGGAGGTTTTTAAATCCAAAGGCGCTGGAGAAGGCTTCAGACGGTTCAGATTGGGTAAGAGCGGCAAATTCTTAAAAATAATCAAAGCCCACGATTTTGCCTCTTTTCAACCGTTCGAGGATGCGTCCAACAAATCGGCGGCTGTAGTTTTAAAGACTGGCGCTGAAACTAAATATCCGGTGCCTTATTATGTATGGACTCGTCTCAGCCAGGGGCATCGTGTGCCGGTCAAGATGAAATATGAAGATCTGAAATTGATTCTTAAAAAAGAGAAATATGAAGCGCGTCCCATCCGCGAGTTCAATAGTTCCTGGCAGACCATAAATCCCAAAGCGCCGTTGCTGATGAATTTGAAAGGTAAGTCTTGTTATAAGTCAATCGCGGGTGCTTATCCAAGTCCTTATGGTGTCTTTTGGCTTGAAATCGACCGAGTGGCTTCTAACGGCAATATCTATGTGCGAAACTTGAGTGAACTCGGTAAGCACAAAATCGAGTCTGAGTATTCCCAAATCGAGCCTGAACCAGTCTATCCGGCTCTGCGCGGTAAGGACATTAAACGCTGGAAAGCCTCGCCGGAAATCTATATACTGGTCGTGCAGGACCCCGAGCGCCGGCGCGGCTATAATATCGAGTGGATGCGCGTAACCTGGACCCGCACTTTGGGATACCTCTTTATGCATCGCAGGATTTTAGAGTCGCGGCCGCTCTATATAAAATTCTATAACACGGACTGGGATCCTTTTTACAGTCAATTTGGGATTTCCAAAGACACCTTTTCGTCTTATAAGGTAGTCTGGAAGGGTATGGGAAATGATTTGATATCCTGTGTAGTTTCGACCCAAAAAACTCCAATGGGGCATAAGAAAGTTATTCCGCAACATACGACTTCGTTCATTCCGACCAATGACGAGAGCGAAGCCCATTTTCTCTGCGCTATTTTGAATTCGACGCCGGTGCGGGATTACATCAAGTCCTTTTCAGCGGCTGGGCGGGGTTTCGGCACGCCGTCGGTCATCAACCATCTGGCGCTGCCCAAGTTCGAACCGGACAACGCGCTGCACAAACGGCTGGCAGAATTATCCTTAGCGCTGCACGACTTAGCCGCCCGCAATGAATTAGGCGGCATCCGGGCGCTGGAAATCGAAGTGGACAAGGCAGTCAGGGAACTTTTTGGGGAGACAAATATTAATGCTGATGAGGACCAATGACCTTAATACAAAATAATATAGAAATCACCCGCGAGAAAATTGAGCATCTCAAAGCCCACGAGCCGCAAGGCATTGTGGATATTTTGCGCAACGGGCTTGGATCTAGGGAAGTGCTGTTTGTTTTGGAGAATTTGGGACATTTACCAAATGGCTTTGATGGTGATGTATTTCTCGATTTCATAAATAATAGCAACCATCAAATCCGCCTTTGGTAACCAATTTCTTACAAATAAAACCAAGTTAGTTCAATTAAAAAATGAAACCAATCATTACTAACAGAGAAATTGCCGTTTATGCAGTTTACTTGCTCGGCGGTATCGATAAGCGTATTCACACTGAGGATATCGCTATTAAGTGCTTTGAGTTAGCGCCGGAATCGTTTTCGTGGATTAAATATAAAGATAAAATTGACAAAATTGTAGTTGTAAATTCGCTTATGGATGCCAGTCGACCTCGATATGGCGAGTTGCTTCGTGGAAGGTCAGGGAAAGGAACTAGAGTATTAAGAATAAAAGAATTTGGTCCAGCAATAGATGGATGGGAACTAACTGAAGCGGGTATTAATTGGATTAATAATAATAAAGAAAAAATGGCAAAAGACCTAAATATTCAATACACAAGTGCAAATAGACAGGAAGCATATCAAAAATTACGAAGATTTCTCGAACATAGTCTGTTTATTGAATTTAAACGAAATAATACGATAATCAACCCGTCACTGGTAGAAATTGCAGATTTGTTTCGTTGTTCGATTGATTCACCCAGAACGACCTGGGAGAAGAGATTTCAGAATGCCGTTCAATTAGCTCAATCGGTAGAAAATTCACAAGTAATAACCTTCATAAAAGAATTAAAAAAAATAACTTATAAATTATTAACTGACGAATTTGGAGACTAAAATGCCCGACACACCGGACAAAAGAATGCTCTCAATCGATATTAGATACTGGGAGCAAAATGCGGCGAATGCCATTCGGGATATATACGATGCATTGGTTGAACTCGTAACAAATCCCGACGACCGATATTCGATTCTTAAACGAAAACGCGGCAAGATAGAAATTGAGGTTGAGAGAAAACGAGGTGTCGAGGCGAGTATAGTCCGAATAAGAGACTTTGCTGATGGAATGACTCGTGAAGACATGGAAAGGAAACTTCTAAGAGTCGGAACGAGCGTCAGCGGTATCGAAGAAGGTGAATCTGTAAGAGGTGCTATGTCCAGAGGTGCAAAGGATGTGGCTATACTTGGAAAAGTAGTTTTCGAATCTTTCGCAAAAGATGGTAACTTTCATTATTGCGAAATCAATAAATTTGCGGTATGTCAACTATTTTCCGATATCGATAAAAATATTGAATTGCATCGCGTACGCACTAAAATACTTGAAGGGACTGGAACCTTAGTTACCCTTTATATCGATAGAGAACATATAATACCGCAACATGAAGTTTTAGAACGTGATTTAAGTAGATTAGTCCCCTTAAGAGATATTATAAGCGAACGAGAAATAACCCTTTATGATATTAATAAAAAAAGACAAACACTATTGACATTACCGATTTTAGAAGGCAAAGACCGCTTAAAAGAAACGTTTAAAATACCGGAATATCCTGGTGCCGAGGCTAAGTTAATAATAAAAAGATCTAAAGATAAAATAGTGAGTTCATCACATCGATTTAGGCTGAATGGTATAATTGTTAAATCAAAGCATGCAATACACGAATCAACATATTTCAGCCCTGAACTCGACGATGATCCGTATGCGCAATGGTATTTTGGGCGTCTGACTTGCGAATACTTGGATGACCTATGGAATGCATACGAAGATACACGTAAAAAACGTCTCCCTGTTGATCCGAAAAATCCAAGTTGGATTTATGACCCTAATCGAAAAACAGGTTTAAGGCGTGAACATCCTTTTGTCAAATCCCTTTTTCAAGAAGTATTAAAAAGATTACGACCTTTAGTTGAACAAGAAAGAAAACAGGCAGAATCAAAGGTTAAAAAAATTGAAAATCACAATACAAGAAAACGACTCGATAGTCTTCAAAAACTAGCAGCAAAATTTATGAGCGAAAATATCGAAACTGACGACGAAAGTAGAGATGGTGAGGATTTAAAAGATTCAAAATTTAGAAATAAAGGATATTCCTTTTCACCAAAATATTCTCAGGTTATTGTCGGTGAAAGCCAGCGCTTTTATTTAACTATCAAACAAGAAGTATTTCCTGAACTGTCAGTTGGCGATAGTATTCAAATCCACTGTGAAGGTTGTGAAATTGAATCGGACAAGTCATTTGATATTTTAGAAATACATCCTACTGAAATAGGATTGCTACGCTCGACTTGGAAGGTTAAAGGCTTAGCCCCAACGAAAGCGGCTGGTGTAAAAATACAAATAGGATCAATCGTCGATGAAGCAATTTTGGAAGTATTTGAAACTGAACAGGATAAATATAAAGATATCAAAACTTTTAGTTTCAATAGAGAGCGATATTCAATTAGCGAAGATAAATACAGAAATTTTTACCTGTTGGCACCTTCGCCATCGATTGTTGGATCGAATATTGTCGTTACTTTGGATTATGATATTGATAAAATTGAGATTAAAGGTGATCGAACGATGATCGTTAAACCGGAAAAAGGTATTGCGATCTGTAAAATGAAGATGCGCGCCAAAAAGCAGGATATTTGCGAAAAGATATCGGCAGTGATACCTGATTATTCGGCAAGCGCTGATATTGTTTCGATACCTTCTTTTGGTTCGGAAAACAAATTTAAAATTGAAGATAGAGTGCTCGGTGATAGGCGTTTTCATTGGAAGGGAAATGAATGTGAAATTATGGCTCGCCATTCTATTTTAAAAAGATATTTTGTTAATCCACCTCATTTTCCTGAACAAGATGAAATGCAATTCAGAATTCTTATCGCTGAAATAATAACTGACGCTGTATGTTTCAGAATAATGCAGCTAAATGAGAGTTCTAATCCAAAATATTATGATGCGAATGACTGGGAAACTTATTATAGAGAATACTCGCGTTTAATGACTTCATTTGGTCCTCTCGCACATGAATCGCAAACAAAAATATAAACCTAATATTTATAAATAAATGCCCTTAAAAAAACTTTTCATCATTCACCCGTCTATCGCCTACATCTACATCCGCGATTTACCGGATGAAATGTTTAAAGACTTTATCAATTTGGCTGACCTGCAGGACGACTACCACCTCCTTTACTATAAGGATACTCTGGAACTGATGAGCAAGCAGGACTTCTGGTGGGAGGAAGGCGGATCCCAAGAGCCGAACGAACCACCGGATTCGCGGCGCAACTGGCATAAGGTCATCGGCTCTATAATCGATCAGACCGGCAGCGTAGATTATGTGATGATAGAATTGTGAATAAACCCTATAAACAACCTTACAATGAGCATAGAAATACCGCATAATCTCATCGAGGCTTTCTGTCGCAAGTGGCGCATCGTCGAATTTGCGCTGTTCGGCTCGGTCATCCGCGAGGACTTCCATCCCGACAGCGACATCGACGTGCTTGTAACTTTCGAACCGGAAGCGCCGTGGAGTCTGCGGCATATCGTCGAAATGAAATGGGAACTCGAAGAGGTTTTCAATCGCGAAGTCGATATCATCGAAAAGAAAGCCATCCGCAATCCCATTCGCCGCAAAGACATACTAAACTCATTCCGGGTAGTATATGCGGCGTGAATATTTTGAAATTTGCTTTATTAAACCAATGAAATAAAGTAAAAATAAAGAAAATCATTGCTTATCAGTATTCCGCTATTTTACTGAATCCTGATAATAATTCTTTAAATGATTATATTTAACAAACAACTACTTTAAGGAAAGACATTGAAAACACAAATAGCATGCACAATTCTTTTTTTCATAATAGCCTTATTATTAAATTCAAGCACACTTGTCCAAAATAGGATTCCAACAAATAATTTGGACAGCATTAATTGCGATGCTGGTTAAAGTTCCTGCAATTGAAATCCAAATTGGCGTGGTCATTGTCTAATTTAGTAGCGATGCTGCGCTGGAACTTATTCGCTTATCGGGATTTATGGATTTGGCTGGACGAGCTATTTGATACTCCGCCGCTGATGTCATCATTTCCGCAGTTAG
>Ga0194125_10005946_pt1 | contig 18307 bp, 13 predicted proteins | sample TA2KigC250mmetaG_FD_148626 | JGI IMG/M metagenome (GOLD analysis project Ga0194125, IMG submission 148626) | Freshwater microbial communities from Lake Tanganyika, Tanzania - TA2015034 Kigoma Deep Cast 250m | ecosystem: Environmental > Aquatic > Freshwater > Lake | place: Tanzania: Lake...
GCCCGAAACTATGACCTGCCCCGGACTGTTCAGATTGGCGACCGCGATTTTATCCCGGCCGATTTCAGCCGCGATGGATTCCAAATCTTCCAAAGCCAGACCCATTACGGCGACCATACCGCCTTTGGGATTGGGCGGCTGGGCGGCTTCGTTCATCCAACAGCCGCGCCAACGCACTAAAGTCAACGTTTGCTCAAGGCTGAGGTTGCCGGCGGCGTAATGCGCGGCATATTCACCAAGGCTATGCCCGGCGCAAGCCAAAGGTTTGAAATCGACGCCCAACCTTTCGTGCAATGCCGCTAACGCCATTAGCGAGACGATGGTCATAGCGGGTTGGACATTATCGGTGCGGGTCAGAAGTTCGTCCGGCCCTTCCCAGATGACCTTTGGCAGATGTTGAAGTCCGTCGAATCTAATAACGCAGTCGAAAAAATCCCGCGCCGCCGGACTACCTTCATAAAAACCGCGTCCCATCCCAACATATTGAGACGCCTGACCGGGGAAAAGAAGGATTATCGGGAGCATATTTTTATAGGGTTATTTATCTTCTTTGTCTATATTGTTTATATCGTCCATATCGTCCATAATAAAAATAATCCAATTTTAACGCCCTGTCAATTTGAAAATCGGCTTTTAAGCGCGTATATTGATATATCAATTCGACCTAATGCGAGCAGAACAATGCACAATCGAAATCGGAGCGGCATCGAACTACCGGCAGCGCGGCTTTTAGCGTTGGGTAGCGTAATCCTAATGGGCATAAGCCTGTATATTGTCCCGTCAAATGGCTGGACTGAGACGCGCGTCTTATGGGATGCCAGCCATACGCCGCTGGATAGATACACCCCCGCCGGCGAATATCTCGAACTGTCTCGAATGTTGGAACAGTCAGATTATCAAATCACCGTGCAGGAACGCATGCTCGCCCGCCGCGCGCTGTGGGAAGCCGATATTTTAGTCATTTCGATTTTATCGAACTACGAATTGGCTTACACCGCCGCAGAAATCGAAAATATTTTAGAGTTCAGCCGGTTTGGCGGTATTATCATACTCGCCGATAACTCCGCTGTGCGCCGGCGCAATTTAGAAGGTTTGCTGAACGGCTTCGGGCTGCGAGCCGCACAGGACGACCTGCTCGGCAATCTGATAAATCTGGTCAACTCGCCGCTGTTCGAAGGGGTTGACAGCGTGGTGTTCCGCTTCGGCAGCGTCGTCGGTTCGGCGCCCGGCGGCAATAACGCGCGCATTCTGGCTTCGGACCGGACTAACCGCGCCGGCATTGTTCAGTTTCAACCTTGGGGACGGGTGATACTTATCGGCGATGCGGATGTATGGACGAACAGCCTGATTTTTGAGGCTGACAATGCCCAACTGGCTTTGAATTGCTTCGATTTTGTCAAGTTTCCGCCGGTCGAAAGTCGGCTGGAGGTTCAAGGCGTAGGTCGTGAAATCTATCTGCCGCAAAATCGCGTTTTTGATTTTACTTATCCGATTCGCTGCATCGGCAATAACCAGTTGAGATTCGGTTGCGAAATAACCGGCGGCGAGTGGGTGTCCGTTGTGCCAGCCGCCGGAATACTAGCGCCCAACCAAGGAAGCCTCATTACAATTGACATATCGGCTTATAATCTGCCGGTTGACACGACGGTCGGAGCGCAAGTTACAGTTTTACACAATACCCCTGGCCGTCAGTTTCCAATCTACGATATACTTATGCATATCGTATCGCCGGACCCTGTGCATTTTGAGATGCCGCCGCCGGCGGTATCCGACCATAGTTTATTAATTCAAGAATTGCGTTTGGAGGGTGAAATCTGCCCGCCGGGCGTCGAAATAGCGGTTTTCACGCCGGCGGGCTTCTGCGCCGGGGGCGCGGTTCATTACGGCGGTCGCTGCGGACTTGCCGCCGGTGCGGACGACCCGTTCACCCAAGTCGTCGATGGCTTTCAGCCCGGCGAGATATTCGAGTTCCGGATGTTTCTGCCTTGGTCGAACGCAGAGACAGCCGCGCAGGTCTATTTCATCGAAGGCCCGCAGCGCTTTGTCCGCGATGGCTTCACAGTGTTGAACCTGGACGCCCGCCCGGCTGGCGAATTGAGATTGAATTTAAATGCGCGCTGGAATTGGATTTCGCTGAATGTCGCACCGCCGGTGCTGGAGTTCAGCGTCGTGCTTGCCGAGCCGATTGGCGCCGGACAGATACTGCTCGTCAAAGATGGCCGCGGACGCTTCTATGACCCACGCCGCGGCTTCAACAACATCGGGCTATGGGACTTACGCGATGGCTACGCTGTAATGGTCGCCCAGCCGCAAACTTTGACCGTCCGAGGCGTCGTAGCCGATGCCAACATCCCCCTGCCCCTGATATTAGGCTGGAATTTGATCGCCTATCTGCCGCAGCAAGCCCAAGCCTTGCAAACTGCAATGGAAGATTTAGGCGACAACCTGTTGATGGTCAAACGCGACGACGGCGCCTTTTATACGCGCCAATGGAATTGGGACGGCGTCGGCACGCTCGAGCCGGGCGAAGGTTATTTGGTCAAACTTGCCGCTCCCGACACCTTGATATATCCAGCTGGGCAAGATGAAGCCGCGTCGGTCGTGAGAAAGCCGATTACTTTTACGCCCTCGCCTTCAGGCGAAGATATGAGCCTTCTTCTCATAGGATTGCCCCCCTTTTGCGAAGTCGGACTATTCGACCTGAATAACATTTCGGTCGGTCGGGGTTTTACAACCAGCGGCGGCCGACTCGCCATCCCAGTGTGGGGCGACAACCCTGCTACTGAAGAGCGCGAAGGTCTCCAAAACGGCGAGACCTTCGATGTAAAGTTGTTTAAATCGGATGGTTGGACGAAAATTGATTTTATCTGTCTTGAGGGTGAAGCGAAATATGAGACCAACGGTTTTATAGTCGGAAAGATTGCGCCGCCGGCGAGTCCATCTCTGCTCACGGCTTACCCTAATCCCTTCAACGATGTTTTAATCGTCAGTTGGTCGGTAGAATACCCACAGGCAGGCGAAATCTGTGCGTTCGATATTTCGGGGCGGCTCATCGCGCAAAGGTCTTGGTCTGAAACAGAAAAAATCCACCAGGCGCAGTTTTCTGCGGCGGATTGGCCGTCGGGCATTATATTCTTACGCTGGAAGTCCAGCGGCCGCAGCGCGATGATTAAAGCCTTACATTTACCGTAACACTCTGGGGTATTTTATTACCTCGCCTAACACCGCATCGGCTCTGGATGTCGTCTCCAAGAGTGTCATCTTTCGGTTGGTCGGTCAATTAACTGCTTTCGGCGCGCTCGTTTTTTTAAGCCGGCATCTTGGACCGGATGGATTTGGCCGATACAGCGTTTTATACAGTCTATTGGCTTTCTTTGCCGCGCCGTTGACGCTGGGCTTGAATTATATTGTCGTTAGGGAAGCCAATATCCGCGAGTCTGAGCGCAATCGCATTTTCGGCGTCGGTTATGGATTGCGCTTAATTCTGGCTTCAGCCGGCGCGCTGGCCGCGCTTATGATAATACCTCTCATCGGATTGAGCGGGATTAGTTGGAGTATCTTAATTCCGGCTTCGTTCGGGTTGTTCTTTGCGTTATGGCAGCCGTCTTTTCGCTTCAGTTGGGAGGCGCCCTTCGAGTCTGATCGACGGATGGACATTGCGGCCAGTGTAAATCTCGCCGGACGCATTGTCCTGCTCGGCTTTTTAGGATTGGGGATAATCTTCGGCGCGGAATTGGCGGGGATGATAAGTCTGCAAGCCGCCGGCGAAATCGCCGCTGCGACGCTCATCATTATCGCGCTTTGGCGTGCCGGCTACCCAGTCAGACCGCGCTTTTATCAGCGCGAACTAATGTATCAATTCAAGGAAGCCATACCGTTGATAGCCGTCGAAGCGCTGATTATTCTGCAAACGCGCTCGGATATTCTCATATTGAATCATTTGCGCGGCGAAACCGCCGCCGGTTTGTTTGCCTCGCCGCTGCGACTCGTCGATGCTTTGATTTTATTTCCGACTATCCTTGTTACCGCCGCGCTGCCGGCGATGACGCGCCTGGCGCAGAAGGATAGAGAGGCGTATGAACGGCTCTTAAGCCTATTATTTAAACTGTTGTTAGCCGGCGGAACTTTAGCGGCGGTTCTGGGTTCTTTTTTAAGCCGTGAGATTGTGCGATTGGCTTTCGGCGCGCAATATAAAGCGTCGGCTGAAATACTGATGGTGTTAGTCTGGTCAGCGCCGTTCTTTTTCATCAACGCCGCCTGGCGCGCGACGCTGGTAGCAGTCGGGCAGCAACACCGGCAGACAGCGGTTATAGCCGCGCTGGCTGCGGTCAATATCTTAGCCAACTTATTGTTGATACCGGCTCTAAACGGCGTCGGCGCGGCTTGGGCTAAAGTCATCACTTTCGCCGCGCTCTACCTCTTCGCCTTAGCCCCGATTTCCGTCCGCCGCGAAGGTCTTATCCTCATCCACTCGACCCTGCTGCCAATTACCATCGCCATAGGAATTACTTTTATACTCATAAGAACTGAATTTGCCTGCTGGTGGATGGGAATTCTGCTGTCGGTTATCCTCGGTGCAGCGGCGCATTTCAGCGGCTGGTTAGGTAAAACTGATATCAAATATATCTTCAGCGCGATGAGTCAAATCCAAGAGAAACGATAGCCTTGCAAATTCGACCGACTTATTGGTGGGGGCTTTACTTGCTGTGGGGAGGAATGTTGACCGTTCTTCTCTGCGAGGGCGCGCGCTCACGCGATGGGGGAATGAAGGCGCCTGAAGAGTTGCTCAGAGCGACGCGCCTGCCGCCGGAGACAGTCTGGATGGGCATCTACCTCGCCGGGCAGAAAATCGGCTTCATCCAAAGCGAACTCGAACCGTTGCCGGAAGGCGGCTATGAGATTAGCGAGATTTCGCGGATGCAGGCTGCGATGCTCGGCGTGATGCAACGGATGCGCCTTCAGATGACAGCGGTTACCGACAGCGCCTTGGCTTTAGTTTCCTTTGACGGCGAGTTTGCGACCGAACAGTATTCGGCGATTTTCAAGGGCCGCCACTATCAGCGCATCTTGAAAATCGAACTGACTACCGGTGGACGCACGACCGAAAAGGTGTTTCCAGCGCCCGAGCCTTTATATTTGTCGCAAGCCGTTAAACCCTTACTGCAAGGCGGCAGACTGCATTCCGGTGATTCGCTGATACTATCCGGCTTCGACCCCATAAGTCTGCAGATGCAGGATCTAGTAGTGGTGGGCGCTGACAATCAGACGCATTTATTATTTGGGCAGGAGGTGCGCGCCCGCAAGTTGATTACCCGTATGGAAAATCTTGAGAGCGTGCTGTATGTCGATGACCACGGGGAGGTTATTGCCGAATTCGGCCCAATGGGGCTGGTGATGCGGCGGGAGTCGGCTGAGACAGCGCTGGCGATGTCCGATGAAACCGCAGCAGTTGACTTTTTAAATCTCTATGCCGTCAAGCCTCAGGGCGCTTTCAATAGTCCGCGTCAATGCAAATTGGCGGCTTATAAAATCCGCGGTTTCGATGTTTCGGTCCTGCCCGAAGTCAGCGGCCGGCAGTGTCTGCAGGAAGATAGTTCGCTGATTGTAGTTTATATTCCCAATCCTGAAGTTTCAGCGTCTAAATTCGATTCGCTCTGGCTCAACCCGGCGCCGCTCATCGAAAGCAATGCGCCGGAAATCATCCGTGCAGCTCAAGATGCCGTCAAAGGCGGCAAGACACGTTTGGATAGCCTTGGACTTCTTTCAGAGTGGGTATTCAAAACTGTGAATAAGAAGCCTTCCGCCGGGCTGCCGTCGGCGCTGGCGGTTCTGCAACAGAAGGAAGGCGATTGCAATGAGCATTCGGCGCTGTTCACAGCCCTGGCGCGGTCTTTGGGCATTCCAGCACGGATTCAGATGGGTTTAGTCTATCAAAATGACCGTTTTTACTATCATGCCTGGCCGACAGCCCGCGTCGATAGCCAGTGGTTTGAATTCGAGCCGACCTTCGGGCAGCGGCTCGCCGACGCAGCGCGCATCGCCCTGACCACCGGCGACTTATCCGCCGCTATAAAAATCGCTCCAGCCGTCGGAAATATCGAAATTGAAATCCTCGCTGAAAAGGCGAATGACAAATGACAATGACAATGCTGATAACAATGACAATATAAATAATTGCTTTACTATAGAGTAAATTGCAAAAGTGATGATTAATCCAGAAAATTCAGACATAGCAAGGCGGACGCCCTCGTCCGCCGAAAACCAAGCCTAGAATGCGGCGGACGAGGGCGTCCGCCTTGCCATCAGTTAATAAATCCAACACTTATGCAATTACCTCCATTGTCATTGTCATTAGCATTAGCATTGTCATAACTCAAACCATTTATAATTCAATGTCATCACCCAAACCATTGCTTATTCGCGGGCGGGCGAAGGTCGTGCCGGTCGCAGATGTCGATACGGATATGATATTTCATAACCGTTACCTGCACATAATCCAAACAGCCGAGATGGGTAAATACATCTTTGGCAATCTGAAAGGCTACGAGCAGTTCCCGCAGGTAGTTCGTCCGGGAGATATTCTCATCGTCGGGCATAATTTTGGCTGCGGTTCATCGCGCCAGCAGGCGGTGGACGGCTTTATAGCGCTGGGTCTTGCTGCGGTCATAGGCGCCTCGTTCGGCGCGATATACAAACGCAACGCTGTCAACGCTGGCTGGCCACTCATAGAATGCCAGAGCATACTTCATTCGGGAATTATCGATGATATGGAAGTCGAAGTCGATTTAACCACCGGCGAAGTGCGGAAGCCTGGCGGCGGATTGCTGATAAAAGGCAAGCCGCTGACCCAGGTGCAGAAGGACATCTACTTTGCCGGCGGGCTACTCGAACTAGCCGTCATACAGCGTTAGATCTAACGCTATGTCAAGCGTAAGATGTTGTCATCCTTCACTTCGTTCAGGATGACATGCGACATTGCACAATTGACATAACACTATCTACTCTCTTCGTATTACATATAGAGGAACAGTTAATTCAAGAGGAGTAAAATATGAAAATCCAAAAAATCTTGCTCTGGATAGTAGTGGGGGCAATCGGCGTGGCGGTGATTGTGGCGGTGTTCAATACAGTGAAGAAAAATGTCTTCACGGTGGCGGAGAATCCGACTGGCACGGGAGGCGAAATGCCGGTGTTGACGGATGAGAGTCCGGTGGTCATTACTTTGGAAGATGGGCTTTATCATCTGCCAAACTGTAAAAAAATCAGCGGCGTCAAAGAGAAAGTAGTTTATGGCGCCGCCAAACTGCGCGATGTTGACCCCTGTCCGTTCTGCATAGGTGAACCGTAAGAGCGCTTGAGCCGCCCCATAGGGAGCGGCTCAAGTGTTTTAAGTCCGAAATAGACGGAATGAATATTATGCGTCCATATAGTCCATTATGTCCATACAGTTCATATAATTCTTTACAAATTCACAAATTATAATCCATATCGCCGGGATTTGCGATATAAGCCGCCAGTAGGTCGATGGTGGCTTGAACATCTTCCTTGTGAACCATTTCAACGGTGGTATGCACATATCGGCACGGCACGGAAAGAGTGATGACGGCTGGGCCGCCGGGCGCGCGCTGTATGCCGGCAGCATCGGTGCCGCCGCGCGGCAATACATCGCGTTGATATTTTATCTTGTGCTTTTCAGCCAGTTCCGCAAAGCGCGCTAAGAGTTTGGGATTAGTAATGTGCGAGCCGTTGAGGATGCAAATCGAAGTTCCACTGCCGAGGTGGGAAATTTCATCTTGCCCGCTGGCGCCGGGAACATCGTTGGCAAGCGTAACATCGAGCGCCACACCGACATCCGGCACAATGCCAGACGATGCGGCAAGCGCACCGCGCAGCCCGACCTCCTCCTGCGTCGTGGCGACGACATACAGGTCAGCCGGCGATTTCTTAGCCTTACGCACCGCTTCGAGCATACAATACACTCCGACGCGGTCGTCGAAGGTCTTGCAGGTGATGCAGTCGCCTAATGTCTCCATCTGCCGGTGCATCGTAATCGGGTCGCCGACGGATACTAATTCGGTCACCTTTTCTTTAGGCAGACCTATGTCCACAAAGTAATCCTTGATTTCGAGGACTTTTTTCTTTTCCTCTTCGGTCAGGATATGAATCGGCTTTGAGCCGATGATGCCGGGCAGGTCCTGTTTGCCCAGCACGGTAACTCGTTGAGCCATCAGGGTGCGCGGGTCGAAGCCGCCCAAAGGCTGGAAACGGATGAATCCTTTGTCGTCGATAAAACTGACCACAAAGCCGATTTCATCCATATGCCCGGCTAACATCAACTTCTTGCGGCCGCCCTTCGGCTCGCGTCCAACGCCTCGTTTATAGCCGATGACATTGCCGGTCGGGTCGGTGCGAACCTCATCGACCAGCGGCTTGAGTTCTTCGATGACGATTTGCCGGATGCGGTCCTCGCGGCCCGAAACACCCGATGTTTCAACTAACTTTCGCAGTAGTTCCATTTGAAACCTTTATTTATTAATGACTAATATTAATGACTATTAATAACAAACACTAAGGCTACAATATTAATAGGGTCAGAATTAGTGATTATTTGGGGCGACACAAGGTTCGCCCGCACAGGCGATGCTTGTCATCGCCCCAATTATATCTTCAAGAGCAACTATTTTCCACCCCCATAAGATATTTATATATTAGAGATAAAATCTGAACTTGTTCATCAATTTTTGACTATACCTCACTAAGAATCCCTTTAGTTATTTGTCATTTATCTTTACTATACACCCCGTGATACCGGTCGAGGCGTCGATTTGTTTAAGCAATTCCTCGGCTCTTTGCCGCTGGTCAAAGCGTCCGACGCGGACGGCGATGAGCGTTTTGCCGCCAGTGGATTTGGAGATATATTCGACTGGCGCGAAGCGCGCCATCGATTTTCCAAGCGTTTCAGCGCTTTTCCGATTAGCAAAGGCGCCGACTTGAACCGACCAAAATGGCGCGGTTTCTACAGATATAGACTTTTCGGGAGCCGATAAGGTTACCGATTTCAGAGCGACATCCGGTAACGACCACATTTTATATGACGGATGCCGTTTCTGCAGATATCCCAGATATTTGTCCGCTGTTGCGGATTCGCCGCGGGTTATGTAGTTCCAATATAGTCTTTCCAAAGCCGAGGCTTCGACAGCGCCGCCGGCCGCCAAAGCAATGCTGTTCTCATAACATAAACAGGCTTGTTGGCCGTTCGACTCGAACAAACCGCGCAAGAACCACCCCGCCGCCGAGGTATCCGGATACTGCGCTTGAGCGTGTTTGAGCGCTGCAAGATTACCTCTTTGATATTGCTCAACTAACCACTCGTCGTTCGTCGGCGATTGAATTAAAAAGCCGGTTAATATTATTTTTAACGCAAAGTGGATAACCATCAGCCGACTTAAACGCCGTGGATTTTACGGCGGTCGCGGTAAAAGGTGCGCCAGGCGCCGCAATTTGCGCAGCGCAGCGCCAGCCGCTCGGATTTCTCGCCGCACAAACTGCAAAACAACATATTAATATCGCCGGTCGTCCAATCGACAGTATCGTTCAGATGACGCTCGAAATCCGGCAGATTGAGCCTGTAAATAAGACGTAGTTTCTGCAATAAGAGCGCTGCGTCTTTGGGATTTTGCTCTAATGCCCGTTCGCAGATATCCAGCGCTTCGCGATACTCGCCTTTTTTACTTCGCAGGTCCATCAGCGCCAGCGCTAACAATCTGTTCGCCGGCGCGACGTCGAAGGCTTCCCGTAGAATGGCCTCGACTTCGCCGAAACGCCCTAAATTGAACAATAGCGGCTCCAAAACCGGCAGCGCCAGATGGGCTTCGTTTGGGCGCATCTTTATAAACTTAGTCAACCATTCGAAGGCTTCGGCGCTGCGGTTTTCACGCGCATAGGATGCGGCGATGAAGAGCATCCCCTCGAAAGCCTGCGGGTCTATGCGCAGCGCGTCTTTGAAAACTACCCGGCCGTCGTGTTCCCTGCTTTCAGCACAGAAAGCCTCACCTTCCATAAGTTTATACAGCGCGGTTTTTTCCGGGTCTGATTTACCGGTGACAGCGCTGCGCTTTTTAAGCGCTTCGCCGGCGTCCTTCCAGCGATTTTGTTTTTCCAGCATCCGCAGACGAATAATAAAGTCGTCGGCGCATTCAGGGTCGAGGCTGCGGGATTTATCCAAATACTCGTGAGCCTTGTCGAACATTCCGGCTTGTTCGAGATCTTGCGCCAGCTCGCGGTAAATCGAAGCCTGAATATGCGGGGCTAACAGTCCGCGCACCGAGAGTTCAAGATGGATTTGGATGGCGCGGCGCGGTTTGCCGAGGGCGCGGAAAATGGCGCCTAATTTCAAATAGGCGTCGATGTTGCCGGTGTCGGCGCGCACCGCTTCGGTAAAGGCTTTAGCGGCTTCGCGCAGACGCCCGGCCAGCATATAGTTCAAGCCATCGGTGTAAGGATCGCGCGGCGCAGGCTTTTTCAGCCGACGCTTCTGTTCCCAACTATACAACGCAACTGTCAACACCGCGCCGATGGCGATGATGAACATCCAAAGAAGACTGCTATCAGCCTGCATTATGACCTCTCCACTGCGGTTGAACGAATGTTGTTTAAGCCAAAGTTCAAATCTTTTCTTCCTCGCTGTCGAGCAGCATTAATTCTTCATCGAGCGTAACCGTGCGCAGTCGGTCAACTTCTTCACGCAAGGCTCTAATCTCCTTATGCGCTTTGTGCAGGGCTACCCGTGCCGAGACCTGATTGACTGCTGCGACCATCGCCGCGACGATGATGCCCAGCGCAAAGGCAGCATACAGCACCAGATAGACCGGAATCGCCTGCGATTCCCAGGTCCAGATTTTCACATTGACTAGAGTCGAATTTTGCAGAGAAAATCCTAATATCGCCAGCATTATAATCGCGATGAATGTCCAGCGGATTATCCACATAATTCCTCCCCAAGGCTTAGATTTAGGGCTTGTCGATGATTTGATTTAAAATTTTAATATATTAAATATAATATATAAAATCAACGCAATAGTAAATTAATTTGGATTGTTGAAAAAGTCTCAAAACGCAATGATGATGCCAACGCGGCAGACCGACTTTGAGTGTATTGTGAAGAAAATCGGTTCACTCCTGATGTCATTCTGATCGAAGTGAAGAATCTCATCCCTTGATTAGCAGACGAGATGTTCACCCCGTAATGCGGAGGGGGCAACATAACAATGCAGTGCAACTAAAACTATTTTGCCAATACATTTAGGCTTGTGTTATATTACAGCAATAATGATATGTGTCATGCTGACCCCTGCGCAGGCAGGGGGAAGCATCTCGTTTGGATAAACAGGGACGAGAACCTTCACTTCGTTGATGACGACGACATCTTACGCTTGACATAGCGCTAGTTAAGGACATTAATCGCCGCGCTGGATTAATTTTGCAACCGTGTTAAATTCAGCCTAAGATTAACCAGTATATATTATTTCAATTATTACGGAATTTTTGAACGATATTTCCGAACATATTTTCGACCAATTTTCCCGCCTCTGCCTCAAACATAATTTAATATGCGCCGGCGATTGTATTATAGTTGCGGTATCAGGCGGAGCCGATTCGACGGCGGCGCTCGATTTGACGCGTCGTTTTTGCCTTGAGCATAGCGGCATCCGTTTGCGCGCGGCGCATTATAACCACAAACTGCGTCCCGAAGCCGACGCTGAAGCGGATTATGTTGCGGATTTATGCCGGAAGTTGGGCGTCGAATTAGTTTGCAAAGAGCGCTCAGCGAAGGATGATATTGCTCGCTCGCGCGACGGCCTTCACGCAGCAGGCCGGCGAATGCGCTATAGATTTCTCATCGCAGCCGCCCGCGAGTTCAAGACATCCGTTCCGGAATGTCCGGTCGTGAAAATCGTTCTCGGCCATCAGCAGGACGACCAGCTGGAGACGGTTCTGATGCGCCTGTTGCAAGGATGTGGAGTCGGCGGATTGAGCGGTATGCTGCCGGTTGCGCCTTGTCCGGGCGCGGCGGATATAATGTTAGTTCGGCCGGCGCTCGATTTCCGCCGGTCGGAATTGGTCGAATACTGCCGCGCGCGCGGTCTGAAATTTGTCGAAGACGCGTCGAATTTAGATGAGCGCTATCCGCGCACCCGCATTCGTCAGAAACTACTGCCGCAAATCGAGAGGCTATTCGGCGCTGCGGCTCGCGTCGGTATTTTGCGCTCGGCGGAATTGTTTAGACAGACAGCCTCCGAAATTGAGCGGCAGATGCAAAATTCTTGGCTTAAAACCTTGAAATCGTCCTGGCCGGGAACTATAAGCCTTGATTTTGCAAGATATAATTCGTATAATAGTATAATTCGGCTGGGAATTTTGCAAACCGCTGCCCGGCAGGTTTGGCGCAGCGCTGAATACGAAGGCTCGCCGCGCCTTTCTTATGTGCATTGCCGCACCGCAGATGAAGCCATCCGCCGCGGTTTCAAGGGAATATGCCAACTTGGGGAAAGGCTTGCTATCCAGTTGTGGAGGGACGCAGTATATCTGTTCATTGAATATAATCCCGCTTGGGAATTCAGTCTCGCTGCCGGCTGCGCTGTCGAGATTCCGTTTGTCGGAAGGCTTGAGACTATCATTCTGCCATCTGAACAGTGCATATTGCCTCCACCGCTAGGTATGCTCTTCATCAACGCCGATATAGTCAACGCTGGGCGTTTTATCGTTCGCAGCGCGCGTCCGGGTGACCGGCTAAAACCCTTGGGCTTGCCTCATTATTGCAGCGCCTTCGACCTCTGGCGCGATATGGCGGTGCCGCCGCACCGGCGAAAATCTATGCCGGTCGTCGAAGCCGACGGTGAAATCGCCGCCTTGCCGCCATTCCGCATCAGTAATGATTTCAGAATAACTACCGCCACCCGCCGCGGTTTAGCCCTGCGTCTCATCCCAGCCGTAGTGGACATTGTAATGCCGTCATCTTGACGGCAGTTAAGAACTTTATTTGTGCATTACTTATGCCTTGGAGCAAGGACATTATTGTCCTTTTATCTACCAATCGCTATTTCGGGGATTTTTAAACAACCCGCCAAGGCTGCTAATCTGCACGCATCGACATTGGAATAATATGCCTGACCAAACTCCTCCACCTGAAGAGAAGAAGCAGCGTGGGGGCAAGAAAACGCGCCGTAAGAATCAGCCCGACGATAATTTCGACTGGCGTCGGCTAACGCGCAACGCCACATTTTGGATTCTGCTGATCGTCGTAGTTTGGATCGTAGTCAATCAATTGAATATGGCTGAAAAGCCCGAAGTCGCCAAGTCATATTCGCAATATCGTTCGCTCCTTGAAAGCGGTCAAATCGACGGCGCGACTATCATCGACCGTGAATTTCACGGCAAACTAAAAGACGGCACATCAATTTTGGTTATCCTGCCGTTCATCGACCAGCAAATGCTCGTAACTTGGGATAGCCTGAAGGTCGATTATGAATTCAAGGATAAGACGACCAGTTGGTTAGGGCAGTTTTTCATTTCGATACTGCCCTGGCTGCTCTTCATCGGCATCTGGATCTGGCTCATCCGTAGGATGCAGGGCGGCGGCGCCAAAGGTATTTTCTCGTTTGGCAAATCACGTGCCAAGTTATCCCTCGAAGGCAAACCCAAACTCACCTTTGAGGATGTCGCCGGTTGCGATGAAGCCAAGGAGGAACTTGCCGAAGTCATCGAATTTCTGCGCGACCCGAAGAGGTTCTCCAAATTGGGCGGCCGCATTCCTAAGGGCGCGCTGCTGTTAGGACCGCCTGGCACGGGTAAAACCCTTTTGGCGCGGGCTGTGGCGGGCGAGGCTGAAGTGCCGTTTTTTTCGATGTCCGGCGCTGACTTTGTCGAGATGTTCGTCGGCGTCGGGGCAGCGCGCGTGCGCGACCTGTTCGAAACCGGCAAGAAACACGCGCCCTGCATAATTTTCATCGACGAAATCGACGCAGTCGGCCGCCATCGCGGCGCCGGACTCGGCGGCGGCCACGATGAACGCGAGCAGACCCTCAATCAGTTGCTGGTGGAAATGGACGGCTTCGAATCCAACGAGGGCGTCATTCTCATTGCCGCGACCAACCGCCCGGATGTGCTGGACCCGGCGTTAACTCGCCCGGGCCGCTTCGACCGCCAGATTGTCGTCGATCGACCGGATGTGCGCGGCCGGGAAGGCATCCTGAAGGTTCATACGCGCAAAATTCCGCTCGCAGATGATGTCCGATTAGAAATTCTCGCCAAAGGCACGCCCGGCTTGGCCGGCGCCGAACTTGCCAACCTCGTGAACGAAGCCGCGTTGCTCGCCGCCCGCAAGAACGAATCTAAAGTCGCGATGAATCACTTTGATGAAGCCAAAGACAAAGTGATGATGGGCGCCGAGCGAAAAAGTATGCTTATTTCCGAAGAAGAGAAGAAGCAGACGGCTTATCACGAGGCTGGGCATGTTTTAGTCGCCAAACTGACCCCCGGCTCCGACCCTGTGCATAAAGTAACTATCATACCGCGCGGGCGCGCCCTCGGTTTGACCCACTACCTGCCGCTCGATGAGAAGCACAACTATTCGCGCACCTACCTCAAACAGACACTCATCCATCTTTTAGGCGGGCGGGCGGCTGAAAAAATTGTGTTCAATGAGTTATCCACCGGCGCTGGTAACGACATCGAACGGGCGACGGAAATCGCGCGGCGGATGGTCTGCGAATGGGGTATGTCCGACCGGATGGGTCCAATCGCCTTCGGCCGCAAGCAGGAGGAAATCTTTTTAGGCCGCGAGATAGCCACCCACCGCGATTTCAGCGAACGCACAGCGCAGGAAATCGACACCGAAGTGCGGCGGATTGTCTCCGACGCCGAGAAAACCGCCGAGAAACTGCTCAGAGAGAACAGCCAGAAACTGAAGATTTTAGCTGAAGCGCTGCTCGAACGTGAAATTCTCGACGGTGAAGAAATAGACTATCTGCTGACTAAAGGCCGCTTGCCACTGCCGCAACCAAAACCGGTGATAAAAGAGGCTGAGTTGCCGAGGCTGCCACAACCGCCGCAATCCAAGCCGCGCATCGTTCGGACCGTTCGCCATTTAAGACGACAGCCGCAGCAGGCAAGAACACCTGTTTCGCAGAAAAGCCAGCCGCCTGAGTCGAAAGCCGCCGCCGCCTCGACACCGTCGGACACCAAACCGGCCGCTGCACAACAATCATCGCCTGTAAAATCCGGCGAAGAGTCCTCCGGTAAGTCGCCGAGTCAGTTACGGCGCGAATTCGCCCGTTCCTATGGCGTTGTCAGCAGCCGTGATCCGGGTAACAGACGCCCGACCTCGTCCGAAATGGCGCGTCAGACTCGCCAGCGCAGTAACCAAGACAAAGCCGTCGAAGCGAAAAGTCCTGAAACTCCACCAGCCGCAGTTGAAGAACCTAAAGAAGCGTCGGTCGAACCGACCAGCGAGAAACGGTCTTCCCGCTATCGCCGCACCCGCCGCACTTATTCAAGTTCCCGGCGAAATGCGAAGAAATCCAAAAGCGCCGCCAGTCCCGACAGCGACAAACCGAATAATCCGAAAGCGTCGGAGCCTATGTCTATTCAATTCCAGCCGCGTGACGACGAGCCGCCGTATGTCGATTAACGAAGATAAAATCCAACGCGCCATCCGTATGTTGTTGGAAGGCATTGGCGAGAATCCCGACCGTGAAGGGCTGCGGGATACGCCGGCGCGGATAGCGCGGATGTTCCGCGAAATCTACGCCGGCGTCGGCGTCGAACCAGCGGAGAAAATTACGCTCTTCACCAGTGAAAACCAGGATGAGATGATCGTCGTCAAGGATATTCCCTTCTTTTCGATGTGTGAACACCACCTGTTGCCTTTCTGGGGGCATGTCTCGATAGGCTATATCCCCGGCAACAATCAGGTAACCGGCTTTTCGAGCCTGGTGCGGCTGGTCGAAACGATTGCAGCGCGCCCGCAAATCCAGGAGCGGATGACCACTGAACTCGCGGATGTCATCGTTAATCGACTTCGACCTTTGGGCGTGATTGTAGTCATCAAAGCCCGCCACCTCTGCATCGCGATGCAGGGTGTCCGCAAGGAAGCCACCGAGACCATCACCTCCGCCCAGCGCGGCTACCTGCGCAAGCAAATCACCCGCCTGGAAGCGCTCAACCTGATGAACGGATGACGCGGCAAATATTGTTACGGGATATCCTTACCGTCCATTTTGTCCATATAATCGCCTAAATCCGGACGATGTCCATAATACTTCAAGATTGGATAGATTATTTTTCAGGCTGGCTGCCGCTCGGCATCTATTTGCTGCCGTTAATCGGGTCAGCCTTTTCGTTTGTGTGGTGGGTCGTTTGGAAAGGGACAGGATTCTATACGCGCCGGAAATTTTGGCGTGTTCTCATTATGGGCTGGATGCTGGTCTTTACGCTTTACAGCGCGCTGTGGTCGTTGAACGCTTCGCCGCCCATTCCAACGCGCATAGTGCTTGTCTATGCGTCGCAATCTGAAGATAATTGGCGCTGCGATTTAACTGCTTCGGCGCTGAACTCCCGTCTGAATGTTTCCCGTCGTCCATTCGTAGTCAATGTCGGTCAGGTGAACGATATGCGGAATATAGCATTTGCGAACTTCCGGCAGTTCGAAACCTTTCTAGTTCGTTCGCGCATCCGCTATTTAATTGAAATCGATACCAATCCGAACCGCGATGGCACCGTTGTAAAAATATCCAGACGAAAAGGAAATTTATTTGAGGGAAAAGTCTTGCTGCATTCACCGGATGTGAGCGTTGCAGCGGCGGCGATATGGGCGGCGCAGGAGAGTGTCAAGATATTGGGCGACGACAAGCGAATCGAGAATTATCCCGGACTGCCGCCGGCGCAGTCTGAGGCGCGCTTCAAAGCCTTGAGTGAGGCGAAATTTGCGCTAGCGCGAAGCGAAACCAGCGCAGTCTCGAAGATAATCGACTTGACTGAGCAGGATACGCTTTGGCGTCAACCGAGGTTGGAACTGGCGCAATATTGGCTGTTGAACGGACCCGGCCAGCACAAGGAAGATATCGAACGACATTTGCACGCAATTTTGAGATCAAATCCGCAAGACAGCGACGCATTGGTGTTGTTAGGTTGGTTCTATCTGGAATTTCGCGATTGGGAGAAAGCCGAATCGAGTTTGAAATTGGCTCTGAACTATAATCCCGACGACCCGCGGTCGTATTATTATCTGTCCCGTCTGATGCCGGCGCGGTTGAAGGACCTCAAGTGGAAGAGCAAACCTGCGCTACTCAAACGAGCGCTGCAACTCGACCCCGCTTACGAGAACGCCCGTCTGGCTTTAGCCCAACATTATCGACGAATAGACCGGCGTTCACTCGCGATATCGCTTCTTAATCAAGGATTAGACATAAATCCTCATTCGACTGACTTGTTGCTGACGCGCGCGGCGATGGAATTGGAGTCTAACCGCGTCAAGGCGGCTGAAGCGACCTGCCTTCAGATTTTGCAGCGCGATTCGACGCACGCTAAAGCCTATTTCAACTACGGGTTGGCGCTGTTAGGACTTAAGCGTTTCGACGAAGCCATCCGGGTGTTTGAGACTTCTTTCAACAATGGCGGCACGATCGAAAATCTTTATTATTTAGGCGTAGCGAACCAGCGGAGGGGCGATTATGCACGCGCGATCTATTGGTTTCAGCGTCGATTTGCCGCGATGGAAAACTCTACCGATAAGGTGGCAGTCTCGGCTCGCGAGCGCGTCAAATTGCTTAAAACCTGGCTGATAGATTCAACGCAAGCCGGAATGTCCGACATCAAAGACAGCCTTGAGGCGCAGTTTTGAAGGACTATTTCGACGGATTTATGCTTATCGCGCATCGCGGTGGATTGTATTATCGTCCGGAAAACTCCTGCGCTGCGCTCGATTATTCGCTGCAGAACGGGTTGAACTGGGTCGAAGTGGATATACGGTTAAGTCAGGATAATATTCCAATTTTAAGCCACGATGAGGTCGTGGATACATCGGACGGTGAGAAGCGGGCGGTGCGCAGCCTGACTTTTCAAACGTTGCGGAAACTCGATATCGGCGGTGGCGAAGTCGTGCCGGGACTGGCAGATGTTCTCCATCGCTATAAAGAGAAATTGGCGTTTAATCTCGAAATAAAGGAATTAGACGCCGTCGATGCTGTTTTAGCGCAAATCGACCATCAGGATATGGCTAATCGGGTGTTGATAACATCTTTTATACCGG
>Ga0194125_10005949_pt1 | contig 18300 bp, 16 predicted proteins | sample TA2KigC250mmetaG_FD_148626 | JGI IMG/M metagenome (GOLD analysis project Ga0194125, IMG submission 148626) | Freshwater microbial communities from Lake Tanganyika, Tanzania - TA2015034 Kigoma Deep Cast 250m | ecosystem: Environmental > Aquatic > Freshwater > Lake | place: Tanzania: Lake...
CGCCGCGTGATCGCCAGCTCGAACCCCCGCCGGGTGCCGTCGGCGTCAACCGAGTTGACCACGATCTCCCCCGCGCCCAGCCCCTCGGCCCGCCGGGCCCACTCCACTGCATCCAGGCCGGTCCGCTCGCGAAAGCCCCTCACCGTTACCTCGTAGCCGCTGGGAAAGCGGGAGGCGTCGAAATTGGCTACGGGGTCCATGCCCAGCACCACGCACTGCGCGCCAAACGCCCGGGCACCCTCGGCGATCACCGCCGGGTTGTGGACGGCGAGCGAGTTGACCGACACCTTTTCCGCACCCGCGAGCAACACCCGCGACATGTCCTCCAGACTCGAAATTCCGCCGCCCACCGCGAAGGGTATCCGCACGGCGCGGGCCACTTCGCGCACCATGTCAATGTCGATGGGCCGACGTTCAGCCGATGCGGTTATGTCGTACACCACCAACTCATCGCACCCCTCCTCGTAATAACGGGCGGCGAGTTCGACCGGGTCGCCAAGGTCGACATTGTTCTGAAACTTCACGCCCTTGGTGACGCGGCGGCGGATTACGTCCAGACAGGGAATAATGCGGCGAGTGAGCATGGGTGGCCTCGATTACGGGTGTGCCGTGTTCAGCGGTCGGTTCCATTCCACGTTGAGAAATTTTTCAGCATGCGCAGGCCGGGACGCCCCGACTTTTCAACGTGGAACTGCGTCGCCACCAGATTGCCGCGGCCGACCATGGCGGCAAAGGCAACGCCCGCATAGTCGGTGACCCCGATGGTCACGGCCGGATCGGATGGATCGGGATAGTAGCTGTGAACAAAATAGAAGTCGGTGTTGTCGGCGACACCCGCGAGCAGCGGGTGGGGGCGGACGATTCGCACCTGGTTCCAGCCCATGTGCGGAACCTTGTCACGGCTGTCGGCGGGCTTGAAAAGCCGCACGCGGCCGGGCAGAAGCCCAAGCGCGTCCGTGCCGCCGTCTTCCTCCGAAAAATCAAACAGGACCTGCGTGCCGACGCAGATCCCCAGGAAGGGCGTCCCGGCGGCGATGACCTCGCGCAGAACGGTGATCAGGTTGAGGTCGGCAAGGTTGCGCATCGCCGAACCCGCAGCACCGACGCCCGGAAAAACGACCCGCGCGCACGAGCGGATAACTGCGGGATCGGAAGTCACAACCGACTCCGTGCCCAAGGCATCAAAGGCCAGCTTGACGCTGGTGAGGTTGCCGGCCCGGTAATCAATGATGGCTATCATGCTCGCTCTCATTCGATGTTTTGAACCTGCTCGCGCACGGCTTCAAGACTTGTTTTAAAGGCAATGACGGCCCGGGTAATGGCTGCATCGTTGGCCTTGGAACCGACCGTGTTGATCTCTCGGAAAATCTCCTGACACAGAAAGTCGAGCGTCCGGCCGCAGGGTTCGCTGCCGGCCAGGAAGCCGTCGGCCTGGTCAAAATGGCTGGCGAGCCGGTTCAGTTCCTCGCTAATGTCGCACCGGTCGGCGAAGAGCGCGACCTCGCGGGCGAGGATCTGTTCGTCGATCAGCTGCCCCTGTATTGCGAGGAGGTCATTGATCCGTATGCGCAGCGTGTCGCGGTACTGTCTGGGAATCTCGGGCGCGCGCGCGGCGATCTCCGCAGCGACGCCCCTGAGGCCGGCAAAGCGGGCGCAGATGTCGGCTCGAATCGCATCGCCCTCGCGGCGGCGCATCTCAACCAGTTGATCCAGCGCCCGGCCCAAGGCAGGCTCGATGACCGCCCACGCTTCATCGGCGCTGATCGTCCGCTCCGTCGCAGCCACACAATCAGAGCTGTTCAGGAGGCTGGAGGCGGAGAGATCGTCGGGGAGTCCCAACGCCATGGCGGCCGCACGCACGGCGGCGACCCGCGCCCCCCATTTGGCTAGGTCGATGCATGCGGCGTCCGCAGAAGCCGCTTCAGCAACCAGCGTGATCACGGTCTTGACATGGCCGCGACAGACTGCGGTCTTGACCGCAGTCTGCACACGCGCATCGAACCCGGCAAGCGACCGTGGCAGCGTGGTCTGGCAATCGAACTGCTTGCGATTGACCGAACTCATCTCGACAACCGCCCGGAGCCCGTTGGCGGCGGATTCCCCCCGGCCAAAGCCGGTCATGCTCACAACTCCCATACGCGACACACTCCCCGTGTTCTGGTCACCCCGATTGAATCCCGCTACAGATTCATTTGCACACACTGAACGGCTGACTCTTCTGAAACAGGACTTCCACACCACGCCGTTTTTGGCTATTCTGTCTTCTCGTCATGCCCCTGTAGCTCAGCTGGACAGAGCAGCGGATTTCTAATCCGCGGGTCGGGTGTTCGAGTCACCCCAGGGGCGCCACCTCAAAAAAACCCGTTTTTATTGGGATTCTCGCCACTTTTTGGTTACACTTCGGACACACCCCCACCTTGCGGCCTGTGCGGTGTGCGGGCAGTCGGTGAAGGTGGAAGCCATTATTTCAGGTAACGGGTTGCCCGTCAAGCCGCCCGTAGGGATGCATGGCCATGACCCATGCCAAAAATTCATGCTTGCCTGTGTGGGGGATCTTGTGCTATAAGGTCACCCGACAACAGAGGCAGGAGAGCTCAAGGCGGGACGGCCCGTCAGGTGCAAACAGGCCGGTATGGGGTAACCAATTGGACTCCGTGCCGGTCTTTTTGTTTTCCACTATTGGGCCGACCGGTCGGTAAAACGAAAGGGAGGAACACAGATGGCACTCACATGTAAGAACGAGAAGCTGGTCAAATGGGTCAAAGAAGTTCAGGAAATGGTCACGCCGGACAAGGTCGTCTGGTGCGACGGCTCGCAGGCGGAATACGACGCCATGATCAAGATCATGGTGGACGCAGGCGCGGCAACCCCGCTGAAGAAAAGGCCGAACAGCTATCTGTTCCGCAGCCACCCCAGTGACGTGGCGCGCGTTGAGGATCGGACTTACATCGCGTCCGTGACTCAGGACGAAGCCGGTCCGACCAACAACTGGATCGATCCGGTCGGACTGAAAGAGACCATGCGCAAACTCTATAAAGGCTGCATGAAGGGCCGGACGATGTACGTGATCCCCTTCAGCATGGGCCCCATTGGTTCGCCCATCTCGAAGATCGGCATCGAACTCACAGAGTCGCCCTATGTCGTGGTGAACATGCACATCATGACGCGCGTGGGCGACAAGGTCATCGAAGCGCTTGGCGAAAAGGGCGAGTTTATCCCTTGCCTGCACTCCGTCGGCGCGCCGCTCGAACCCGGCCAGAAGGACGTCACGTGGCCCTGCGCCCCCATCGAGAAGAAATACATCGCCCACTTCCCCGAAGAGAACCTGATCTGGTCCTTCGGCTCCGGTTACGGCGGCAATGCCCTTCTCGGCAAGAAATGCCTGGCCCTGCGCATCGCCTCCACCATGGCCCGCCGCGAGGGGTGGATGGCCGAGCACATGCTCATCCTGCGCCTGACCAACCCGCAGGGGAAGCGCTTCCACATCGCCGCCGCCTTCCCCAGCGCCTGCGGCAAGACCAACCTCGCCATGCTCCAGCCCTCCATCCCCGGCTGGAAATGCGAGTGCATCGGCGACGACATCGCCTGGATGAAGATCCGGCCCGACGGCCGCCTGCACGCCATCAATCCCGAATCGGGGTTCTTCGGCGTGTGTCCGGGTACGAGCTACGACTCCAACCCGATGGCCATGGAGAGCATCAAGACCAACTCCATCTTCACCAACTGCGTGCTGACCGATGACGGCGACATCTGGTGGGAGGGCATGGCGAAGGAGTGCAAGCACGGCATCGACTGGAAGGGCAACGACTGGACGCCGGACAAGAAGGACGCCGATGGCAAGCCTGTATTGGGCGCCCATCCCAACGCCCGTTTCACCGCCCCGGCGAAGCAGTGCCCGGTCATCTGCCCCGACTGGGAAGACCCCAACGGCGTGCCGATCGACATCTTCATCTTCGGCGGCCGGCGCTCCAAGCTGGTGCCCCTGGTCAGCCAAGCCTTCGACTGGGACCACGGCGTCTACATGGGTGCCACGTCCGCCTCTGAAGCCACGGCAGCGGCGCTGGATGCCAAGAAGGCCATCCGTCGCGATCCGATGGCCATGCTCCCCTTCTGCGGCTACAACATCGGCGACTACTGGCAGCACTGGTTCAACATGGGCGAAAAACTCGGAGCCAAAGCGCCGAAGATTTTCTATGCGAACTGGTTCCGCAAGTCAGCCGACGGCAAGTGGCTATGGCCGGGCTTCGGCGAGAACATCCGCGTCCTGAAATGGATGTGCGAGCGCATCGAAGGCAAGGTCGGTGCAGTGGAAACGCCCATCGGCTATGTGCCGAAAGCGGCCGACCTGGACGTCGGCGGGCTGAAGATCAGCCAGGCCGAGGTCGCCGAGCTGCTGCGTATCGACGTGGACGGCTGGAAGGGCGAGGTGCCGGAGATCGAGGACTATCTCAACTCGGCCGGAGCCAGGCTGCCAGCCCGGATGAAGACACAGCTCGCCGGTTTGAAAAAACGCATCGGTCTGTGATAAACGGCGCGAAGCCGATCCCCCGAGGGGAAGGACGTCGTCCTTCCCCTCGGGCATTTCGACGCCGTTGACGTACACAGACGTCACCCATTCCTCTCCGGTCATCCGGTGGCCCGTCGCATCACATCCCTTCTCTTCACGTCTTCTCTTTCCGGCTTGCCGCAGCGCGTAAATCTGACTACGCTTTATCCCGGTCGCGCGCACTCACTGCGAAAAAGAGAAACGGGTACCCAGACATGATGCGAAATCAAACGGCTTGGATTCTGTTTGGCGTCCTGGCTGCGATCTTTCTGGTGACCTTGGTACTGCCGGTCGGAATCGTGGTGGTGGGCGGCTTTCAGACGGAGGATGGATGGACGGGGCGCTATGTCGCCGACGTCTTCCGCAATCCGATCTACGCCGAGGGCTTGCTGAACAGCTTTGGAATCGCCGTCGGCACAACACTCCTGGCGTTCGGTATCGCTCTGCCGCTGGCCTGGCTCGCGAACCGCTTTGACTTTCCAGGCAAAGGGCTGTTGGGCGCGCTAATCCTGGTGCCGTTGATCCTCCCCCCGTTCGTCGGCGCGATCGGTCTAACCCAGATCCTCGGCCCCTACGGCGCGCTGAACGCGCTGCTGGGGCTTGGGCCGGTGGACTGGCTCGGACAGTCCCGATACGCCGGTGTGGTCCTCCTGCAGGCGCTGGCGCTCTATCCGATCCTTTTTCTGAACGCCTCGGCCGCGCTGGCCAATGTCGACCCGGCGATGGAGGAGGCCGCCGCAAACCTCGGATGCCACGGATTCCGAGCCTTCCGGCGCATCACGCTGCCGCTGATACTGCCAGGCCTGTTCGCCGGTGCCACGCTGGTGTTTATCGCCAGCTTCACCGAGCTGGGAACACCCCTGATGCTCAACTACACCCGCTGCTCGGCGGTCCAGGTGTATGACGCGCTGAAAGAGGTGAGTTCAAGTCCGTTCCCCTTTGCGCTGGTGACGGTGGTGCTCACGACCAGCGTGCTACTCTATGCCGCAAGCCGCGCCCTCTTCGGACGCCAGGCGTACGCCATGACCGCCAAGTCGTCCGTCTCGCGCACGCAGATCAGGCGGGCGGGCGGACGCGGTTTGATGACAGCCCTGCCCTTTCTGGCGGTGGCGCTGGTGGCGTTGCTGCCCCATGCCGGCGTGGTATTGACCAGCTTCAGCGCGCCGGGTGCGTGGTACCGGCAGGTCATTCCCGAGGCGCTGACGGCCGCTCATTACACCGAGGCGCTGGGGCACGGCATGACCCTGGACGCGATCCGCAACAGCCTGGCTTTCTCCTCGCTGGCCGTCGTGCTCAACGTGATTCTGGGCGTCGCGGTCGCGTGGGTGGTCGTCCGCTCCACCCTGCCGGTCCGGGGTCTGCTCGACGCAGCGGCGATGATCCCCCTGGCCGTGCCCGGCCTGGTGATGGCGTTCGGCTTTCTGGCGTTGAGCACCCGCCTGTGCAATCTGCCGTGGTTCCACGCGCGGCCCGCATGGGCGGCGCTGGTGGACGTGCGGGAGAATCCCACGCTGTTTCTGGTGATCGCTTACGCGGTCCGGCGGCTCCCCTTCATGGTGCGCGCGGCCGTGGCGGGGCTGCAACAGACGTCTGTGACGTTGGAAGAGGCGGCGGCCAACCTTGGCGCGCCGCCGCTAAAAGTCCTGCGGCGGATCACGGTGCCGCTGATCGCCGCCAACCTGATCGCCGGCGCGCTGCTGGCCTTTGCCTTCAGCATGCTGGAGGTGAGCGACAGCCTGATTTTGGCTCAGAAGATCGACTATTATCCCATCACCAAGACAATCTTCGAGCTATTCCAGCTCATCGGCATCGGGCGCTACCTGGCCGCCGCCCTCGGGGTGTGGGCGATGGGCTTTCTGGGCGTGGCGATCATCGGCAGCAGCCTTCTGCTCGGACGCAAAATGGGAGCGCTGTTCCGGGCGTAGCCGGCGTTCAGAAAAACAGATCGCGTTCGCCGGCCACAATCCGGTCGTAGGCGTCCTTGAACGACGGATAGAACTTGGGCAGGTTCGTTTCGACCTCGCGCAGCTCGCGCTGCAGCACCGGTTCGCAGATCGCGCGCGTCTCGGGCGAGGCGAAATCCTCCAACCACTCGCGGAACGTGAGCACGGCGTTGATCTTGCAAAACTTGCCCTCCTTGCCCGTCTTGAGCGCGTCCATGATGCAGCCGCCCGTGCGGCCGCACCGGTAGCCCGCCGTGCAGAACGAGGTGATGATGCCCATCCCCGCCAGGTCGCGAATCAGCTCGTCGAGCGTCCGGATGTCGGCCAAGACAAACTGCTGCCGGTCGATCACCTGCTGAGTCTCGCTCGCAAACTCGCTGTAGCCGCCGATTGCAATGTTGCTGCTGGCATCCATCTGCGTGGCTCCCCCTCGGAGCACGGCGCGGTCGCGCACCGTCTTGCACTCGCGACAGGTCACGATCATTCCGGTGTACGGCACCGACAGTCGGGTGACGGTGACAATCTTCTGGAAATCGTCGTCGTTCACGAGGTACGGCGATTCGGTCGGCACATCGGTTCCGCTGGCGGGTTCGAGGCGCGGGAACGAGATGGTGTGAGGGCCGATATTGAACCGCCGCTCCAGATCGCGGGCATGGCAGACCAGTGCCAGAACCTCGAAGCGCCAGTCGTACAGGCCGAACAATGCGCCCAGGCCGACATCGTCAACCCCCGCCTCCAGTGCCCGGTGCATGCAGGTCGTGCGCCAGTCGTAGTTCCCCTTCACCGTTCCCGCAGGATGCAACCGCTCATACGTCGGCCGGTGGTAGGTCTCCTGAAAGACCTGATAGGTGCCGATGCCCACACCTTTCAGAACCCGCAGATCCTCAACCGGCAGCGGCGCCGCGTTCACGTTCACGCGCCGAATGCCGAGCGTGGCCCCGGTCCGGGATTTGATCTCCCGCGCATAGACGGTGCGGATGGTTTCGGCGATGTACGCGGTGGAGGTGTTCGGATGCTCGCCATAGACCGCGATCAGCCGCTTATGTCCGAGGCGTCCGGCGAGCACGTCGATCTCCTGGCGCACCTCGTCCATGCTCAGCGTCCGCCGCATCTGGCTGAGGTTGCCCGCCTGGAAGCCGCAGTAGGCGCAGCGGTTGACGCAGAGGTTGCTCATGTAGAGCGGCGCGAAGGTCACGATCCGGTTGTCGTAAACCGCGGTCTTCACGCGGAAGGCGGTCTCCTCCATCTCGGCCCGCAGATCCGGATCGGTCACATGCAGCAGCACGGCGGTTTCTTCCGGAAGCAGGGTCTCGATGGCCGACGACTTGGCCAGAATGTCACGCACGCGTCCGCGGTCATTCCGATGTGCAGCGGCGGCCGCCAACGCGTGTCCGATCGCCGCAGTGTCGATGAAGTGCGTGCCGCCGCTCAGATAGGGCCCGATTTGCTCCGGGCGGATCATCCGGCGCGTATAATCCGCGGCGCCGGAAAACTTACGAATATCACCGATAGCCGATTCGTTCATGCGTTCCCCTTCCTTGGATTCAGAGCGCACACGCACTCCTTGTCTTCAGAAAACAGCGTCATTATAGCAAACGACTTCGCTCAATAACAGGCCCTTCGTTAAAACGGCTGCCCCTGAATGACCCTCGAAAACCGGCACGCTTCAGGCGCCAATAAGCGAGAATCTCTAGGTGATAGGCTGCTCCGAATCCGCCGCCACCTTCCGGATCAAGCGTTTCTTGGCCGGCATGCTCTTGATCGGCTTTTCGTGCCGCAGGAGTTCACCGCCCACAACGGAAGCGCCGCCATCCACATACAACGTCTGCCCCGTAATCTTCCGGGAATAGTCTCCCAACAGAAAAACCACCGCATGAGCGACTGCCTGCTTGTCCTTCAACGGATCCCACGGCAGGGGACTCATTTTCTTCCACGTATGGGTCAGGGCGGCGAAATGCGGAATCGATTTTGCCGCCTTCGTGGTCAGCGGCCCAGCGGAAACCGCATTGACACGAACATGTTCGCGGCCGTATTCACGGGCCAATGCGCGGACCAGCGCCTCCAGGGCCGCCTTGTTCACCCCCATCCAATTGTAATAGGGAAACGCCACTTGCGATGAGAACGACAACGTGACAATGGAGCCGCCCTTGGGCATGTGCTCCTGGGCAAACTGCGAAACGGTCGCCAGCGACGCGCAACTGATGCCAAACCCCTGCTTGATGTCATCGAATGAATTCGTGTAGATGTGGTGGCCGAGGCAGGTTTTCGGATTGGCATACGCAATGGAATGGACAACGCCATCGACCTCGCCCAGATCCACAAACAGATTGCGCACTTCGTCTTCAATCGTGACGTCGCAATACTTGATGCACATCGCCTCTTTCTCCGCCTGCGACAGCTCGGGGCAGCCGCGGTCAAAGAAGATCTTCTTCATGCGGTCATTCTGCGCCGTATAGATGACCTTCCCGCCCAGTTCCTCAATCATTTTACCCGTGGAATAAGCGATGGAATCGGTGTTCAAAAGACCCATCACGACGTACGTTCCGCCTTTTTTGATCATAATCCTTGTTCCTTTTTGACCGGCTTCAGCCCATGTTTCTGAAGCAATTCCTCATACTGATGCCCTTTTTCGCGCGCCTTGACCAGAATCTGCGCACACGCAAGAGCATCCGACGCGGCATCATGGTGTTGCAGCGGGATCTGCAAATGACGCGCCACATCCGACAGTTTGGTTGGAAAAATACCCCAGGTAGCCCGCGCCAGTTTCACGGTACAGAGAAAGGGGACGCTCACCGGTTCGTGGCCCGACATGTCGCAGCAGGCCCGGAGGACAGAACGGTCGAACGACGCATTATGCGCCGCCAGAAAGTCAACCGGGCCCATCCAGTGTGAAACTGCCGGCCAGAGCTCTCCAAAGGCCGGCTTGTCTTTCACATCCTGCCAGGAAATACCATGCAGATAGGTGAAGACGAACTCCCGTCTGGGCGGACGGATCAGGCTGGTCCAGCGATCAATAATCCGCTCGTCCTCAAGCAGGACGACGGATAACGCGCAGGCGCTGTCGCGGCCATAATCAGCGGTTTCAAAATCAAGCGCGGCGTAGCGCCCGGTCAACGCGGGTTTCGGAACCGGCGACCGCGGCGTGCGGACCTTGCGCCCGGGTGCCGCTGACACCGGCTCATCCGCCGGTTGTCGCGATGCGTTTTTGATTTCTGTCATGCGTCGTTTTTTCCGTGTTGGTTCGGTCCAATTTATAACATGATCTGGCTGCTCTGGCAATCCGTTCATGGATACGACTTGAACGGACCTGACCCGTGACCCCGAAATCACGATTGCACGGTGTGCCGGTATCGGGGTATCATTCGAATCAGCGCCGACTGCGCGTCGTACGAAAGGCACCTCCTATGAACCAGCATCTCCATCTCGCCCGAGATCCCGTCATGGCCGGGCTGATTGCGCGCTTCGGCAAGCTGCGGGTGATGGCTGATCGGCGCGAACCGTATGAGGCGCTGAGCGAGGCGGTGGTCTACCAGCAGCTCCATGCGAAGGCGGCGGCCACCATCATGGGCCGCCTCGTCGCCCAGATCGGGAACGGCGTCCTGCCGGATCCGGAGGGGATGCTCGACGCGCCGGATGAGGCCCTGCGAGCGGCGGGCCTCTCCCGCAACAAGATCGCCGCGCTGCGGGATATCGCCACACACGCCCGCGATGGCCGCCTGCCCACGCTCGCCGCCTGCCGCGATCTCAGCGATGCGGAGTTGATCGCACGACTCACCGACATCCGCGGCATCGGCCCCTGGACCGTCGATATGTTTCTCATCTTCACCCTCGGCCGACCCGATGTTCTCCCCTCGGGCGACTTCGGCGTGCGCCGGGGCTACTCGATTGCCTACTCCCTGCCGGAAATGCCCGCGCCCAAGGCTCTGGCCCTCGCGGGCGAGCGCTGGGCGCCGCACCGATCCCTCGCCGCTCTCTACCTCTGGCGGGTGGCCGACGGCGGCAAGGCCTGGAAGGAATAGGCCGATGCCACACGTACCCCTGATTCTCTCCCTGTGCGTGCTGGCCCTCTTGGTCTGGCTCGCCGTTAATCTCGCACACGCGGGGTGGATCGGCGCGCGACACCGGCGCTGGGAGCGGCGCGTACGCCGCGGTCCCGACGGCGTCGCCTCGGACGCAGCGGCGTTTACCTGCGGGTCGGGACGAGACGCCGTGCTGCTCATTCACGGATTTGCCGACACCGCCGCCGTGTTTGCGGACATGGCCGGGGCGCTCGCCGCGCATGGCTTGACCTGCCGGGTGATGCGTCTGCCCGGCGCGGGCGAGCCGCTCCCGGTCGCAGCCCGGCAGACGCTCAACGGGTGGCTCGCGGCGATTCGCGAGGAGGCTGCGGCGTTGCGACGCAGCCATCGCCGCGTCTGGCTCGCGGGGCACTCCATGGGCGCCGCGCTCGCCGCCCTGGCGCAAATTGACGACCCCGGACTCGCCGACGGCCTCGTGCTCCTCACGCCCCTGTTCGACGTATCCCGTGCCCGTTCGCCGCTGCTTCATCCGCGCATCTGGTTCCGCATCGCCCGGGCACTGCTTCCGCTCTCCCGCACGTTCGAGTCGTCTTTTCCCGTCAACGTCCTCACCGCCGACGGCGCGGCCATCGCCTACCAGCGCGACCGCTTCATCCCGTTCGCGACCTACCATGCGCTCTTTTGTCTGACGGACCGTCTCCGCGGCCGGGGCGGAGACGTGCGCGTGCCGCTCTTCGCCGTCCTGGTGCGGGACGATCGGGTCGTCAGCACCGACGCCGCCCGCGCCTGGCTCGCCGGATGCAGCCACTTGCGGATGCACAGTGAAACGCTCGAATCCTACGGCCACGCCATTCCGCTTGAGCACCAACTCCTGCCGGATCTCTGCCGTCGCATCGCCGAATTCATGCAGGACGAGTGAAGCAGGGTTCATCAGCCGAGGCGCAGCCCCAGGCGCTGGCACGCCGACTCCATGATCCGGCGGATTAAGGTCGCGTAGTCGACGCCCGCCAGGCGCGCGAGGATCGGCAGGTCGGAGTGGGTCGGATTAAGACCGGCCAGCGGGTTGACTTCGAGGAATTGTGGGCTCTCGGCCGCATCGCAGCGGATGTCCGCCCGGCCGCCGTCGCAACAGCCCAACGCCCGCCAGGCGTCGATCGCCACGCGCTCGGCCGCTGCGGCAATCGGATCGACCGCTGTGGCGCAGAGCCGGTAGATCACGCGATCCTCGTAGTGGTCCTTGTTGGCATAGGAATAAATTCCCGTCTCCGCATTTTCCAGCAGAATGACCTCCATGGTGCCGACCGCGCGAGCCGTCCGCCCGGTCCCCGTGATGCCGGTCGTAAACTCCCGGCCGGTCAAAAACGGCTCAATCAGCGCCGGCTGTCCGAAGCGAGCGACCAGCGCCTCGCAAGCATCCTTCAGCCCCTCGCGCGTCCGCACGACCGACTTGGCGGTGCAGCCCTTGCCGGTCCCTTCCGCGACCGGCTTGACAAAATACGGCGCATCGAACCGCAGTCCCTCCAGGTCAGCCGCCTCGGCGTACACGCAGAAATCGCTGGTGGGAACTCCGGCGTCGCGAACCACTCGCTTCGTCATTCCCTTGTGCAGGGTGAGCGCCAGCACCAGCGGGTCTGAGAAGACATACGGCACGCCGTACAGGTCGAGGATTGCCGGCACCTGTGCCTCGCGACCGATGCCCCGCACACCCTCGCAAATATTGAAGACCAGATCCCAGCGATCGCCCGCGACGAGCCGCTCCGTCAGCCGCTTCGCATGACCGATCCGGTCCGTTTCGCACCCCAGCGCTCGCAGGGCGGCCTCGATGCCGTCGATCGTGTCGTCGCGGTCGAATTCGGCGGCGGCCTCCGCGCTGAACCCCATCGCCAGATAGTCACGCTTCAAATCGTACGTCAGTCCGACCCGCATCATTGGCGTCCTCCTCTCACGACCACACCGAACGGCAACACAGGCGGATAGTGTAGCGCGTCCGCCGCTGCCGTTCAAACAAAGTTATTCGCAAAGTTATTTCGATTGACGCCGATGCGGCCAACCGTCAAAATCGTCCCATATGCATGTCACACTCGCCGATTTTTCGCGCCTGACCCCCAACGCGGTCCTCGATGCCGTCGAGGCCGCCTGTGGCTCGCTATTGTCTGGATTGATCCGCCCGTTACCCAGCTACATCAACCGGGTTTACGAAGTTACCTGCAACGACGGCACCCCGCTCATTGCCAAATTCTACCGGCCGGGGCGCTGGTCGCGCGCGGCGATCGCCGACGAGCATGCGTTTGTGCGCGCCTGCGCTGAAGCCGACATACCGGTGATCGCGCCCCTCGCCGCTCCATCAGGCGAAACCATCCACGAGACGGGCGGCATGCTTTTCGCGCTCTTTCCCAAGCGCGGCGGCCGTCCCGCCGAACCGGCCAACGATGACCTCCCCCTCTGGCACCGGCTGGGTGCCTTGGTCGGCCGTGTCCATGCCGTCGGCGCGCTGGCCTCCGCGCCATCGCGCATCACCCTCCATCCGCTCGAATCAACCGCCGACGACATGGACTACCTGTTGGACGGCGGATTTCTCGACCGCCATGCCGAAGCGGAGTTCAGCCGACTCGCCGAGACGTTCATGGACGCGGTCGTTCCGCTTTTCGAAAATGTGCCGATGATCCGCATTCACGGCGACTGCCAGCGGACCAACGTTCTTGATCGACCTGACAGCGGCGTCTTTCTGATTGACTTCGATGATATGATGAACGGCCCGGCCGTCCATGATCTGTGGATGCTCCTTCCCGGCCGCCCCGAGGATGTGCCCGACGAATGTGACGCGCTGCTGGAGGGGTACACTCTTTTTTATCCCTTCGACCGCCAGACACTGACGCTGGTCGAACCGCTCCGGGCCATGCGGATGATTTACTACCTCGCCTGGTGCGCGCGCCAGTCGCACGACCATGCCTTCCGGCACAACCATCCCGAATGGGGCACCGCTGCATTCTGGACGCGCGAGTTGAATGATCTCGCGACTCAGATAGAGGCCATCGGATGATTTCGGATGATTGGGTCAATGAACAAGCCACGATTTTTCACGATTTTGATGAAAACCCCTTGCGTAACGGCAGCAAGGTGCTAATATAGCCGGGTTTTCTGTCTGATGGTCGGGCATTGCGCGCGTCTGTTCAGGCGTTTTTTTGTGATCAACACGGAGTAATGGTATGGCCAAAATCGATTTTGGCGGCGTCGTTGAGACGGTCGTCACACGCAAAGAGTATTCCCTCAAGAAGGCCCAGAAAGTCCTCAAGAACGAAGTCATCGCCGTGATCGGCTATGGCGTTCAAGGGCCGGCTCAGTCGCTGAACATGCGCGACAACGGCGTCCCGGTGATCATCGGCCAGGACAAACGCTTCGTCGGCGACTGGAAGCGCGCCATGAAGGACGGATGGAAACCAGGCAAGACGCTTTTCGACATCGAGGAGGCGTGCGCCAAGGCCACCATCGTCATGATTCTGGTGAACGATGCGGCGATCAGACAGGTGTGGCCGCGGATCGCCCCCTTCATGACCGCCGGCAAGGCGCTCTATTTCTCGCACGGCTTCGGCTATGTCTACAACGACCTCACCGGCGTCAAGCCGAACAAGGATGTGGACGTGATCCTCGTCGCCCCCAAGGGTTCGGGCACGTCTGTGCGCCGCAACTTCCTCGCGGGCGTCGGCATCAACTCAAGTTTCGCGGTGGGTCAGGACGCCACGGGCCGGGCGCTGGACCGCGCCCTTGCCGTCGGCATCGCCGTCGGATCGGGATACCTCTTCCCCACCACGTTTGCTCACGAGGTGACCTCCGACCTGGTCGGTGAACGCGGCGTGCTCATGGGCGCGCTGGCGGGCGTGATGGAGGCGCAGTATGATGTCCTGCGCGCCAACGGCCATTCGCCCTCCGAGGCGTTCAACGAGACGGTCGAGGAGCTGACGCAAAGCTTGATCCGCCTGGTCGATGAAAACGGCATGGACTGGATGTATGCGAACTGCTCCGCCACAGCCCAGCGCGGCGCGCTGGACTGGAAGCCGAAGTTCAAGAAGGCGACCCTGCCGGTCTTCAAGGATCTCTATAAAGCCGTGAAGTCGCAGAATGAGGCCCGCCATGTGATCAAGACCTGCGGCGGCGCCGACTACAAGGCCAAGCTCCAGAAAGAGCTGGCTCTGATCCACGACTCCGAGATGTGGCGCGCCGGCGCGGCTGTCCGCAGCCTTCGCCCGCACGAGAAGGCCCGCGCCAACGCCGCAACGGCGACCGGCGTCAAGGGTCGCGCCAGCAACTGAGGCTGCCCGACGGGCAGCGCCGCAACTGACAGGGGTCGCACAGACGTGCGGCCCCTGTTGTTTTTTCTGTCGCAATTCTTGACCGTCTGAACGGGCAGTGATAAGGTGTGGACCCACTTACGGGGGAATCATGGGGAATCCAAGCCTGATGCTTCAACGCGCGCTGATCCGGCTGAACAACCGCGTGACGCGCTGGCGCCGTGTGAAGGCGCCGCCCGGGCGTGTGCTGTTGCTGCTGGCGCACTGCCTGCAAAGCAGCGCCTGCGGACGGAACCTCACCCGCGAGGGGGGCGAGGGCTGCGCCCGCTGCGGCGCGTGTCCGGTCGACGCCCTGCTGGGCGTGCGAGACCGGACGGGCGTCTTGTTCCATGTGGCGGGCGGCGGCCGCCAAGCCCTGGCGCGCGTCAGAGCCGACGACATCGATGCCGTCGTGGCCGTGGCCTGCGAGCGCGAACTGATTCAGGGAATCTTCGGGGCCTTCCCCAAGCCGGTTCTGGCGATCGGCAATACCCGTCCGCAAGGCGATTGCCACGACACCCTGACCGAGGTCGCAGAGGTCGAGGCCGCCGTGCGCGAGTTGATCACCACATGAAAACTGCGGCCCTTATAAAACCCGCGCCAGCACCAGCATCGTCCCCAGGGCGGCGGTGACCGTCAGATGCATGAGGATGGTGAGCGCGTGGGCCGGCGCCAGCGCGGCGGGGGTGTCGAAGTGCCGCAGGACCCGGCGCGAAGCTGGGATTGCCAGAAGCCCGGGCAGGGCCGCCCAGACCAGAAACGACGGGATCATTCCTGCGCCCGCGCCCAGCAGCAGCACGATAACCCAAAGTCCCATGAGCGCCACGTACCCGCGCGCCGCGCGCTTCAGTCCGAGCCGCACCACCCAATGGCGCTTGCCGACGGCCCGGTCGGCGCGGCTGTCGGGAAACTGATTGATGAACAGAACCGCCGCAATCAGCACCGCCACCGGCAACGAAAGGGCAAACGCCCCGGCGGTCACCGTACCGGTCTGCACATAATAGGTGCCCGTCACCGGCAACACCCCGAAGGCAAGCGCGACAGTCAACTCGCCCGCGCCGCGCGCCGCCAGGCCGACGCGGGGAATGCTGTAGCCGACCCCCGCCAGCAGGCCCAGCGCCAGGAACGGCAACACGCCCGCGCCCGCGAGGACTACCAGATATACACCGACGCCCACGCCAACTCCGAGAAGCGCCGCGCCGAGGCCCAGCACCTCGTTCGGACGCAACACGCCCTGCTGAATCAGGCGGCTGCCGCCGGTGAAGGGCCGGATGAACTCCGTGTTGATCGCATCATTGCCGCTGCGATGGTCAAAGTAGTCGTTGAGCACATTGGCACCTGCGTGCAGGGCGCACACGCCGAGGACGCACATCAGGAACAGCCATCCGCGCCAGCGACCGGTGTCGTGGAATGCCAGAGCGGCCCCCGCGAACACGGCCAGCGCGGAGGCTGGCAGAAACTCAGCACGCAATTCCTGCGCGAACGCCCGCATGTGGGCCGCGCGGCGGGAAGGCATTCGGCCTGTCTTCCGCGCTGCTGGCGCAGACACACCGGCCCGGTCTGCCCCGCTACCGGTCACGCGGCGTCGGCCTTGTTGCATTTTCGGGACAGGCGGCAGCCGTCCAGTGTCCAGCGGTCCTGCTCGCTCATCCACAAGGCGATGGCCGTCATCAGCACGTACATGAAGATGTTCGCCACCGTGGCGTGTTGCCGGAGGAGGATCTGGCCGAATCCCAGGGAAATCAGGGTCACCCCCGTCAGCACAAGCGCGCAGGTGCGGCACAGCCCGAGGATCAGGAGCACGCCAATCACCACCTCCACAAACGGCAGGGCGTACCCGTAGGCCGCGACCAGACCCCCGGGGAGAATCGTCTTCTCGAAAGCGGGAAGGAGGTACCCCTTGACGAAGCCCCCCAGATCCATGAGCTTGCCGATCCCCCCGACCAGAAACAGCAGGCCCAGCGCCCAGCGGATAAGCGCGGGCGCGAGACTTTTCGGATCCACACAATTGCAGCATGTCTGACTTTGCATGTTGTCCTTCCTGCGTCGTGTTTGCGGCGCGTGTTGGTGTTGAGCAATCGCCGCCGTCCGGCGGCGGTCATTGCGGAAGTTGATGGCCGGGATACGAGCAGACGGGCGGCTGCCCGATGGGCCCCAGCGTGTAGCGGCCGCCCTGCGGACAGACCGGCAGGGTCGCGCCCTTGATATACTGCAGGACCTCCTTCTCAACCACCTCCGCGCCGACGGGCTTGTCCGCCTCCAACGCCCACTGCTCCTTGGCGGAGTCGAGCATGCGCAGGTTGTTGATGCAGGAGTAATTGCGTGTGACTGCGCGGGCGCGCATGAGATTGGGGATGGCGATGGCGCTGCCCATCGTGGTAATCAGGGGCATGAGGGTCATGCTGCGCAGCGTCTGCAGCGCGCTGGCCGACGTGGAGCCGCTGACGGCGATCCCGTCCTTCTCGTTCACAATCACGAGCAGATGCGAACCCGACGCCAGCTCAAACACACCCATTCCGCCCAGACCCGACCTGCCACCGGAAACTGATCGCATCAGCGCGGTCGACACCTTCGACAGCGTCTCTGAAAAGCGGGGGTCCATGAAAGAGAGGCCGTTGTTCATCGCGGGCAGGCTGGCGAACTCTTTCTTGAAGACAGGCGCGGCGCGCAGGCCGTTCTTGCTGTCTGCTGAGGCGATTGCGGACTTGACCGCATCGAGGGTGGAGCCGACCAGGAACATCCCCTTGTGGACGGCGAAGGTGGGGTTCAGCGGGTAATCCTTGGCCTCGGGGATCGTGACGCTGATCAGCGTCGCCCCGGCGACCTGGGTCGTCACGCAGGGCGCCTGACTGCGTTCCAGCAGCCGCCGCACCGTGTCGAACAGCGTCGCATCACGCACGGCGGCGCCCATGAGCAGGCTGGGCAGCGGAATGGTCAGGGGCTCAGCCGCCGCCGCCTCCCGGTTATTCGGCAGGGGGACCGGCAGCGTCTGGGTGGCGGACAACTGGATGGCGAGGAACGACTCCGCGCCCAGGGAGTTGACCAGGGCGCTCACGTTCGTGCCGAGGTTCGAACCGGCCTCGGCGAGCGCCTGGTCCAACCCCCTGGCGGCATCGGCTCCGCCCACCTGCCGTATCGCGTCGGTCACGAGTTTGAAGAGCTGGCCCGGCTCGCCGCTACCAATGCGTGCGAGGACCGTGTCGGCCGGGAGATAATCCAGAGAGGCCAGGGCCCGCGGCGCTCCGCCGACCATGGAGCGCCAGAACGGCAGTTCGGCGGCGGCGGGATCCCGGCGCAGAAAGGCCTTGAGCGTGCTCATGCCGTCGCCAACGGGCAGCAGGCTCATGCCGAAGCCGTCCACAGCGTAGAAGCCGCTGCTGGTGATGAACGCGGGCAAACGGTCAAACGCCTGCCGGGCATCGTCATTCATGACCCCCTGGGGCATCATCTCGGTCCAGCCGCGCAGC
>Ga0194125_10005950_pt1 | contig 18299 bp, 12 predicted proteins | sample TA2KigC250mmetaG_FD_148626 | JGI IMG/M metagenome (GOLD analysis project Ga0194125, IMG submission 148626) | Freshwater microbial communities from Lake Tanganyika, Tanzania - TA2015034 Kigoma Deep Cast 250m | ecosystem: Environmental > Aquatic > Freshwater > Lake | place: Tanzania: Lake...
CATGTCCAATCACTTCCATGTCCTGGTCCGCGTCCCGGCCGAGCAGAACCCCACGGACGAGGAGTTGATCGAGCGGATGGAGGCGCTCTACGGCAAGGGCAAGCAGGCTGGGCTGGTGGCCCTGGCTCGAGAGGGGCTGAAGGAGCGGGGTCGGGTGGACCCGGATCTGCGGGAGCAAATGGTAGTGCGGATGGGGGATGTGTCGGAGTTCATGAAGGAGTTCAAGCAGAGGTTCAGCAAGTGGTACAACATACGGCATCAGCGGTTTGGGACGTTATGGGCGGAACGGTTCCGGAGCGTGCTGGTCGAGGATCGGTCGCGGGTGCTGGAGACGGTGTCGGCGTACATCGACTTGAACGCGGTGCGGGCGGGGTTGGTGGAGGATCCGAAGGATTACCGGCACTGCGGGTATGCGGCAGCGGTGGCTGGGGATGCGAAGGCGCGGTCGGGGTTGCTGAGTCTGTATACGGGCGGGACTGAGGGAGCGTCTCGGGGCGGGGCTGGGGCGGGAGCGGGCCAGGCGGCGAGGGCAGCGGCGGGGGCACCAGGGGAAGAGGATGGGGCAGGGAGAGGGACCCGCGGGCAAGATGCCCGCGCTCCATTCTTGGCCGGCGCGCAGGCTGCAGCGGGGTCCGAGGAACAGCGGAAGGGAAGGGTGCATGAGTGGCAGGAGGTTGGGGCGGAGTATCGGCAGCGGCTATTTGTGCGCGGGGGGGTGTCTGGGAGCAGCCAGAAGAAGGAGTTGAGTCGGGAGCAGATCCGGCGGGTGTTGGAGAAGGGCGGGGAGTTGAGCATGGGGGAGGTGTTACGGTTGCGGATACGGCACATGACGGATGGGGTGGTGCTGGGTTCGAAGGGGTTTGTGGATGCGGTGTGGTTGGCGCATCGGGAGCGGTTTGGGTCGAAGCGGCGGAGCGGGGCGCGGCCGATTCGGGGCGGCGGGGCGCCGCTGGCGGGGCTGAGCGCCTTGCGAGATCTGCGCGTGGCAGGCGTATCCTGAGCTCGGCCAGGTTGGCATTGCGCTTGCGGGAGGGGAGCGAGCGGATCGAGCCGAGTGGCCTGTGAACGACCGCCGGCCGAGTGGCCGGTGGTTGTCACGGGGGGGCTTCACGAGACCGCGGGAAGGAAAACTCGATTTTTTTCCTTTGTCTGGGGTAGGGGCCTATGGTGAGTTGTAGTCCATTGGGACTCGCGACCGCTCACTGAACCTGAACGAGACTGAACCTATGGCGACGATGCACGAGATCGACTACCAGATACATGGCGACGACATGCAGTTCGTGGAGATCGAACTGGACCCGATGGAGGCGACGGTGGCCGAAGCCGGCGCCATGATGTACATGGAAGACGGAATCGAGATGGAGACGATCTTCGGGGACGGCTCGCAGGAGAACAGCGGCTTTTTGAAGTCGCTGCTGGGGGCCGGGAAACGGCTGCTCACGGGCGAGTCGCTGTTCATGACGGTGTTTCAGAATCGGGCGTCTGGGAAGCGCAAGGTAGCGTTTGGGGCGCCGTACCCGGGGAAATTGATTGCGATTCACCTGGCTGAGATTGGCGGGGAGTTCATCGCGCAAAAGGACGCGTTCCTCTGCGCGGCGAAGGGCGTGAGCGTGGGCATTGCCTTCCAGAAACGGATTGGCGTGGGGCTTTTTGGCGGAGAGGGTTTCATCATGCAACGGCTCCAGGGCGATGGCTGGGCCTTTGTGCATGCTGGGGGCACGCTGAGGAACCGCGACCTCGCCGCGGGCGAGGTGCTGCGCGTCGACACGGGCTGCATTGTGGGCTTCCAGCCTTCGGTGGCGTACGACATCCAGTACGTGGGCAAGATCAAGTCGGCCTTGTTCGGCGGCGAAGGTCTCTTCTTCGCCACGCTGCGGGGCCCGGGTCGAGTTTGGATTCAATCGCTTCCGTTCAGTCGGTTGGCGGACCGCATTTACGCGGCTGCGCCGAAGGCGGGAGGCCAAGCCAAGGGTGAAGGCTCGATTCTGGGCGGGCTGGGTCGCCTCATCGACGGCGACAACTAATCCTGTTATGCGCTCCAACCGGTTTCTCTCTGGCTGCGAGGGCCTACAGAACGTCGTCGTGTCGATGCGTGGGATCGGGCTGCCGCCTGCGCGGGGATCGGCGCATCGCGCTGGGACGTGTTGCGCGTGCCTCGCGCCGGCCGTGGTGGCCTGTCTCCTCACGTATGCCTCGGCCGCAGAGGCGCCGCCGCCCGACCGCGCGAAGCAGAGTTTTCGGGTGCCCATGAGTGACGGTGTCCGGTTGGCCACAGACGTCTTCCTGCCGGCTGGCGAAGGTCCCTTTCCGGCGGTGATCGCGCGCACGCCATACAACAAGGACGGGCTGGGTCAACTCGGCGGGGACGGGGCGCGACGCGGGTATGCCATGGTCTTTCAGGACACGCGCGGTCGCTTTGCATCTGAAGGCGAGAACCTGCCGTTCGAAGCGGACGGGTGGAAACCGCACCGGGACGGCGTGGAGACGATCGCTTGGCTGCAACGGCAGCCGTGGTGTAACGGGCGGATTGGCACCTACGGCGGGTCGGCGGTGGGGATCACGCAATTGCTGTTGGCGGGGGCAGGCACGGACGGCGTCGCCGCTCAGCACATCACGGTGGGGGCACCCAGTCTGTACCACGATTGCGTTTATCCTGGGGGCGTATTCAAGAAGGCCATGATCGAAGACTGGCTGCGGATTTCGCGGTTCAGCACCAACGCCCTCCTGCTTTGGACGCGCCATCCGGTCCACGATGCCTACTGGCGCGACCGCGAGCTGGGCGACCGCTATTGCGAAGTGAATGCGCCCGCCGTCCACATTGGCGGGTGGTTCGACATCTTCGCTCAAGGGACCCTGGACGCCTTTGTCGGCTACGACCGGGAGGGCGGTCCGCGGGCGCATGGGCGCCAGAAGCTGGTGATGGGCCCCTGGACCCACGGCGTGTTCAGCGAGAAGGCGGGCGAGCTGCAGTTTCCGAATGCCAAGAAGCCTCCCACGACGTTTCACGATCCTTGGCGCTGGTTCGATCACCATCTGCAAGGAGCGACCAACGGTGTCGAACGCGACCCGGCGGTGGTCTATTACGTCATGGGGGACGTGGAGGATCCCGCCGCGCCGGGCAACACGTGGCGCACGGCCGACCGGTGGCCGCCTGTGGTCACTCGGCCCACCCGCTGGTACCTCCAGCCCGACCGGACCTTGTCGCGGTCGGCGCCGGCCCAACCGGGGACCCTGACCTACAGTTACGATCCGAGCCAGCCGGCGCCGACTGTAGGGGGCCCGCAACTGACGTTGCCGGCGGGACCGAAAGACCAACGTCCACTGGAGAACCGACCTGACGTGCTGGTATTCTCGACGGAGACCTTGACCGCCCCGGTCGAGGTCACTGGCCGGGTGTACGTCCATCTGGAGGCGAGCAGCGACGCGCCCGACACGGACTTTTTCGCCAAGCTCTGCGATGTCTATCCGGACGGGCGCTCGTTCAACCTGTGTGAAGGCCAGCTCCGCGCTCGTTTTCGCGAGTCGTTTCAGGAGGAGAAACTGCTTGAGCCGGGCCGCCTTGAACGCTTCAAGCTCGATCTTGGCTCGACCAGCGTGGTGTTCAATCGCGGGCACCGCATCCGGCTGCTGGTCACCTCGAGCAGTGTTCCCGGCTACGATCCCAACCCGAATACGGGCGAGCCGTTCCGCGCCAGCGCACGCACGCGCGTGGCCCAGAACACCCTCTCGCTCGGAACGGCGCGGACCTCGTACCTGCTACTGCCCGTAGCCGGCGAGTGAACGCCGGGGTGGGCGGCCTGGGTTAGACCTGCCCATTGACCTTGACTGATGGTCGCGCCAGGAGGCCTCGGCGGTGACCGGCCGATAGGTCGGCGCCCTTACTGCCTTACTGCCGCCGCTTGTCCCAGCCCTGTTCCTTGATCAGTTGTTCGAGGGCGGCTAAGGGCGCGAACTCGGCCGGCAACCGCTGGAACTTGACCAGGTACTTGAAGGCGTCGCGTACGCGGCGTGCCTCGTCGCGTTTGGCCGGCAATTGGGCTGGCGTCAACTGCTTGAGGCTGGCGACGTATTGCTCGGCCAAGGCCTGTGCCCGTTCCGATGTCGCACGCTCCAGCTCGTACACGAGCGATTCCATCAGCCCTAGCATCTCCGAAATCGGGTCGGTCGCCACAGCCGACTTCGCCGTTGCCTCACGGATCGAAGCGGCCACCTCGCGGCGTTTGGCGAGAGTGGCTTCGGGCGTGAGGTAGCCGTCGGTGCCGCCATCGGCTGGCCGCGGCGGCAGCTCGCGGTACCAGATGTTGCGGAAGCGAGTCGGGTTACCGTGGTCTTGCAGACTCAGCGGTCCCTGTGCCGGGAAGGGCCCGGGGCGGGTCCGCCCCATGTGGCCACCTGACCCCTCGAGCACCGCGTGGTCCTGCACGAGCACGCCGTTGAGGAAGACGGTGAGGTAACCGGGATCCACCGGCTTGCCGTCGCGGTAGATCGGCCGCCGAAACACAATGTCGTACACTTGCCACTCGCCCGGCGGACGCAGCGGCAGCGCCAAGGGCGGATGAATCCCGTAGTAGGCCCCGGCGTGGCCGTCGGCATAGGTCTCGTTGTTGTACGAGTCCAGGACCTGGACTTCGAGGCGGCCCATGAGGAAGACGCCGCTGTTGCCCCGCCCTTGGCCCGAGCCTTCGACCTTAGCCGGCGCAGCCCATTCGAGGTGCAACTGGCAATCGGCGAACTTGGCTTTGGTGCGAATGCCGCCGCTGCCCGGGACAACCTCCATATAACCGTCTCGAACGCGCCACGGCGCCGGCGCGCCCTTGTCCGTCTCCCACTGGGAGAGATCGGTCCCGTCGAAGAGCCGGATGGCGTCCGAGGGCGGTTGGCCGGGTTGCTCGGGCGCACTGAATGTGCCGGGCGCGACACGCACGGGCTGTGGCCGGTTGCGGTCGTGGACCGCCCAGGGGTGATGGTCGTCGGGTGGGTCGCCGTAGAAGACGGGGCCGGTGGCCGCCGCCCAACTCGTGATGGCCCAAGCCCCAAGGACCAGTGCGCTCGCCAGGAAAGCGGAAGGTGTTTTCATGGCGTGAGCATGGTGCCAAACCCAGGCAGCCGTCAATGGTGGCAAGGCCGGTTCTTCGAGGGCTTGTGTCGGACGCCCCCCCCGGGCGGCCTGACGAGGAAGCTAGAGCCGCACCCACCGCCTGGCCTTGAGCTCGAAGCGCGGCAAGGAGCCTGGCGGAACGGCCACCACCGGCACGCGCAAGGCCAAGGCAGTCCGAAAGGCATGCTCGATCCGCCGAACCAACCCGCCCACGTCCACACACTCGGCGCCGGGCTCGACCCGCAACGCCAGTTCGCTGAGCCCCCCGGCCTCGCGGACCGTGGCCTGATATTCCGCTACATCGCGGAAGCCGCGGAGGATGGCCTCGACGGCGCTGGGAAACACGTTCACGCCCCGAATGACGACCATGTCGTCGACCCGGCCGAGGATGCCACCGGTCAGGGCCAGTTCATGGCGGCCGCAGGCGCACGGGGCCGGATCCAGGATCGTTGGCGCGAAGGCGGGCCGCACCAGATCGCCCGTGCGATAGCGCAACAGGGGCGAACCGGTGCGCCCGAGCGTGGTCAGCACCAACTCGCCTTGTTCGCCGTCGCGCGCCGGCTCGGTCGTCTTGGGATCGATGATCTCCGCGTAGTACGCGGCCTCGATCACGTGGAGCAGGCCGGGTTGTGCCGGGCACTCGAACGTGACCGGGCCCACCTCGGTCATGCCATGGTGATCGAACACGCGAGCGGGACGCCAGAGCGATTCGATCCGTGCGCGCGTGGCGGGGATGCTGCCGCCCGGTTCGCCGGCCACCACCACGCGGCGCACTTGGTGAGCGTGCAGGTCAATGTCCTCTTGTCGAGCCACCTCCGCCAAATGGAGCGCGTAGGTGGGCGTGCAACACAGCACCGTGGCGCCCTGATCGAGGATGGTCCGCAGCCGCCCGGCGCTGCTCAGGCCGCCCCCGGGGATGCATAATGCGCCCAACCGTTCGGCCGCCTCGAAGGCCAGCCAAAACCCGATGAACGGTCCAAACGAGAACGCAAACAGCACGCGGTCAGCCGCGGTCAGGCCCGCGGCCCGATACACCTCGCACCAACTCGTCACCATCGCATCCCAACTCTCAGGCGTATCCAACCAACGCACCGGCACGCCGGTGGTGCCGCTGGTCTGGTGGCAGCGCGTGTAACGCGCCAACGGGTAGGTCAGGTTCGTTCCGTACGGCGGCGATGCCTGCTGGTCGGCTTCGAGCTCGGCTTTGGTGGTGAACGGTATCCGGCGCGCGAACTCCTCCCACCCGGCCGGCTCGGTGCGCTTGAGCCGGGGCCGAATCGCCTCGAACTTGCGCGTGTAAAAGGGATTGGCCCCGAGCACGGCGTCCAACAAGCCGCGCACTTGGGTCCACTGCAGCTCCCGCATCTGTTGGCGCGGCAATCGAGGTTTCCCGGCCATAGCCATCCTCACACGCCGCTCATCGCCGATCGTCGGCCGGCGCCCAGGCGCGCCGGCGAGCCTGCCGCGCGGTCGCCCTACCCCCGATCGCGGTCTCCGTCTCAGCTTGCATCAACGGGCGTCCGCCGCCGGTGCGGACGCGTGGGTTGGGGCCATCGCGACGCGGGCGGGTGTGGGAGCGGGGTTGGGTTTGTAGTACGTCACCAGGCAACCGCCCAGGGCCGCCAGCAAGATCCCGAGGTAAAACTGAGGTTTGATCGCAGTCCAGCCCCCCTGCGGCGGGTGCAGCCAGAGGGAATAGAGCGCATTCACAATCGGCGCGCCCGCGAACACGATAGCCATCACGACGGCAGGGGTACCTCGGGCGCCAAACGCCAAGAGCACCCCGAACGCACCCGCCGCGCCGGCGATGCCCGCCACTAACGACCACCAGGCGCCCCGGGCCGTGTAACCGCTGAAGGCCGAGCCCTTCGCCCAGAGTAAGATCAAGGGCGCCAGCACCGCCGTCAGGAAGTACGCCAGGCCAACGAACAAGAAAGCCTTGTACCGCAGCAGCGCCGGATCCAACGGGGCGCCGCCGGGGGGTTGCATCAGCGCCTGGCCTTTGTGGAGGAGCACTCCGTACACGCCCCAGCAACCGACGGTCAGCAGGGCGAACATGAGCCAGGTCAAGCCCGTTGGGTGAGTTGGCGCGGCGCTCATCATGGCCGGCAGTCTAGTCGCGACCGGCAACGACAGCAAATCGTTTGTCCGCTCGGCTGCGGCCGAGGCTTGACACGCTTGCCTCCGTGAAGCAATAGCAGGGGCGTTGTGCCCCGCCTACCGCCCGATCTGTACGCGCGCTGGCGCGCCGCAGCCGTCGTGTTCGAGGCCCTGCACGACGGCGCATCGGCGCCGCCGCCCAACGAGCACCTGCTCCAATTGATCTGGCTCCACCAACGCCTGCGGCGCGACGAGCTGAGCACGACCGACGGCCGACCGGTCGTCGTGCTTCATCCCGGCTTCTGGAACCGCGGCGAGGGACCGGATTTCCGCGGCGCCATCGTGCAGCTCGGGGACGATCCGCCGCGCGTAGGCGACATCGAGGTCGATCTGCGGGCCCAGGCCTGGCGCCAACACCGTCACCAGGCCAACCCCGCCTACGCTGCCGTCCAGCTCCACGTCGTCTGGGAACGCCCGGCCCGCCCGCCACCCGCCCCGCCCACACTGGTCATCGCCGACCGGCTCGACGCGCCCCTGGCGGAACTGAGCGCCGCCTTGGGGGCCGAACCGGAACTGCCTTTGCCCGGCCATCAGTCCGGCGACTGCGCCGACCCGCTTGCCGGGCTTGCGGAGGGCGAGGTGGCCGACCTGCTCGAGGGAGCGGCCCGCACGCGATTAGAGCTCAAGGGGGCGCGCTTCGAGCGGCGCGCCCGGGAGGTAGGTTGGGAACAGGCCCTTTGGGAAGGCCTCTTTGCCGGCCTCGGTTACCGGCATAACGTGTGGCCCATGCGCCGACTCGGCGAACTGTTGCCGCGCTTGCGCGCGGGTCGGGCGCTCCCCACGCACCCATTGGCCTGGCAAGCACGCCTGTTGGGTGTAGCCGGCCTGTTGCCCACCGAGCCCACTCGATCTCGGCATGCCGCAGACGAGTATCTCCGCAGCATCTGGGATTTGTGGTGGCGCGAGCGGGCCGGCTATGCCGACTGCCTCTTGCCACGCCAGGTCTGGCGATTCCACGGCGTGCGCCCGGCCAATCACCCACAACGCCGCCTCGCGCTGGCAGCGCATTGGGTATCGGATCCGGGCTGGATCGATCGCCTGGAAGAGTGGCTCACCGAAGACCTAACGCCCGCGGCGCTGGCGCCAACGCTCGCACGGCGGCTGAGTTCACCACCGGACCCGTTTTGGAGCCGGCACGGGCGGCTCGGCGCCGCACGCCTCGCGAAAAAACAACCGCTCCTGGGCGCGCCGCGCGTCACGGACCTGGCCATCAACATCGTGCTCCCATGGTTCTGGAGCCGAGCCCGCGCTGGCCGCAACGAAACCCTCGCCCAGCGGGTCGCTCAGCGTTATTTCGCGTGGCGGCCGGCCCAGGACAACGCCCTCTTGCGCCAGGCTCGACGGCGGCTCTGGCGGGGGAACCGGCGCGGCACGCCCCGCACAGCCGCCCAACAGCAAGGGGTGCTGCAGATTCTGGGCGACTTTTGCGACCATTCCAACGCGTTGTGCGCGGATTGCCGCTTCCCTGGGCTGGTGGCAGGCCTGGCCGAGCAAGCCCCGGACGGTGAGCGAGCCGAGGGCCCGGCCGCCCCGCGCGAGATCTTAGGATGAAGTTGCCTTCGCTCATCTTGGGGAAGTACACGGGGCTGGCCCTCGATCTGAAGGCCTTCGGCCGCGTGCAGCTCGCCCAGGTGTTCGCGCAGAACGAGGAGACGGAGCTTTACTTCACCGACCATCGCGGCGTGGTGGTGAAGCTGTTCGACCTGAGCTGCGGCAAGGCGGACGAGGTCAGCTACGGACCGTACATGAGTTTTCGCCTCGAGCTGGCGAACTACGAAGAGCTCGAGGTCATCAGCCAACTTAGGTCGTTTGTGCCGGCCTACTATGGCGCGCACATCGACTACGTACGCAAGTTCGCTTACATCGCCATGGAGTACCTGGACGGTCAAGACCTCAAGTCCTGGTGCGATCAAGCCGCCGCCCACAGCTACCCGGGCGAGTGGCTAGACGAATTCCGGCGGGCCGTGTGCGATGCCCTCTCGATCATCCACCTCTTCCACGAACACGGCATCATCCTGATCGATTTCAAGCCCGAGAACATCATCCGCCGCCACGACCACGTCATTAAATTCGTCGACCTCGGCGCGTGGTTCACGCCGCGGCATCGCCGCGACCTCCAAACCTACGTCTACTCCGCTACCCCCGATCATGCCGAGGTCCTCATCGACGCCTCGAATCTCCAAGCCGGTGTCCCCCCCACGGAAGCCTCGGACATCTTCTCCGCCGGCGTGGCCTTGTTCGAGTTGGCGACCGGCACCTCGCGCCTGGCCATCGAACCGCACACGGCCGACGCCGTACTGGCCGCTGCGAGTATTTATCTGTTCCGCGATTCCCAAATCCGGGATGTGTGGCGCGCCTTTCCGCACTTGCACCAGATCTTGCCCCTGGTGCAGACCCAGTTGAAAGAACGGCGCCTGCTCTTCTCCGAGGTGTGGCCTTTGCTCAAGGCTTACGTGGCCAAACAGGTCGCGGACTGGGAAACCCTGCCGCTGGAAAACCAGGACCAGGTCATCCTGTCCACCGGCACCACCTTCATCATGGAACAACTGCCGCCGCGCTTGTTGTGGCTGGCCGGGCCGATCGCTCATGCCACCACCCTGCGCACCCTGCGCCCGAAACGCATCACCGACCTGGTCCGGTTGCTCGCCCATCCCGCCCCCGATCACGCCCGGGACGACCTCGTCCAACACAACGGCTTCCTGAAATGCCTCGAAGCCCTCGAACGCCCCGTCACCTTCGTCCAGGACCTCAACACCTGGGAGGTCCGCTGGAACCGGTGGTCGGAGCATTGGGCGATCTCGGCCGCGGTCGCGTGGCGACAGCTCACCGACAGCGCCCAATTCCTCTACCTCAAGCAAACTCACCGGGATGACCACGGGCACCGCTTTTTTTTGGTGGTGGTGGATGAGTTGGAGGCGGACGAGTTCGGTGAGGGCCGCTTGACGTTGTGGCAGGCGGGCAACGACCATTTCGCCTGGCTCGGCTGAGGCTCGAGGGCGGATCGCATTAACATCCATCGAAGTATGCAACCTGAACGGAACCCATCACGATCGTTCGGCGGCCTCGGATGGGCCGCTTGCGCCAGCGCGGTGCTGGCCGGCGCCCTGTGGCTGACCGGCTGCGGCTCCCCGTGGACGCCAGGACCCAACCAACGCGGCATCCCCAAGCGCGCCTACCCGGCGACAGCCCGGATCCCGGACCTGACCGTCTACCACGGGGTCGAAGTCGAAGATCCCTACCGCTGGCTCGAGGACGACCACGCCCCCGCCACCCTGGACTGGGTCGCGGCCCAAAACCGCCTGACCTTCGCCTACCTCGAGCAAATCCCCGAGCGACCGCGCATTCAGGCGCGCATGACTCGCCTCTGGAATTACGAGAAGTACGGCCTGCCCACCCGCCGCGGCGGCCGGTATTTCTTCTCGAAGAACGACGGCCTGCAGAACCAGTCCGTCCTCTATACCGCCGAGACCCTCGAGGCCGAACCCAGCGTGCTGCTCGATCCCAACCGACTCTCCCCCGACGGCACCGTCGCCTTGTCCGGGTCCGCCCTCAGCGACGACGGCCGGTTCCTCGCCTACGGCCTGGCGAGCAGCGGGTCCGACTGGCAGGAATGGCGCGTGCGCGAGGTGGCCACCGGCCTGGACCTGGCCGATCACCTGCGTTGGGTCAAATTCTCCGGCGCCGCCTGGACACCCGACGGTGCGGGCTTCTTCTACAGCCGCTACGACGAGCCCCCGCCCGAGGCGCAGCGGACCGGCGTGAACTATTTCCAGAAGCTCTACTACCACCGCCTCGGCACGCCCCAGGGCGACGATGTCTTGGTGTATGAGCGCCCGGACCAGAAGGAGTGGGGCTTCCGCGGCCGGGTCACCGACGACGGCCGCTACTTGATCATCCACGTCTGGCAGGGCACCCACCGCAAAAACCGGCTCTTCTACCGCGACCTCGCGGTGCCCGAGACCAAGGTCATCGAACTGCTCAACGACTTCGATGCCTCCTACGACTTCGCCGGCAACGACGGACCGGTGTTTTGGCTGCACACCGACCTCGCCGCGCCCCGAGGCCGCGTCCTGGCCATCGACACCCGCCAACCGGACCGCGCGCACTGGCGTGAACTGATCCCCCAAACCCAAGATACCATCCAAAGCGTCCACGTCGTCGGCGAACGCATGATCGTCGCTTACCTCAAAGACGCCCGCAGCCAGGTCAAACAGTTCACCCTGGACGGTCGGCTCGAACGGGAACTCGAACTTCCCGGCCTCGGATCGGTCAGCGGCTTCGCCGGCAAACGCACCGATCCCGAGACCTTCTACCACTTCACCAGTTTCACGGTGCCCGGCCGGATCTTCCGCTACGAGGTTGCGCCTGGGAAAAGCTCGGTGTGGCGCGAGCCCAAGGTCGAGTTCGACCCGGAGGCCTTCGAGACGCACCAGGTGTTTTTTCAGAGCCGGGACGGCACGCGGGTGCCCATGTTCATCACCCACCGCAAGGGTCTAGTGCGGGACGGAAACCAACCCACCCTCCTGTACGGTTACGGCGGCTTCAATATCAGTCTCACCCCCAGCTTCAGCGTGGCCAACCTGGTCTGGCTCGAACAGGGCGGAGTCTACGCCGTCGCGAACCTGCGCGGAGGCGGCGAGTACGGCGAAGCGTGGCACCAAGCAGGCACCAAGCTCGAGAAACAAAACGTGTTCGACGATTTCATCGCCGCGGCCGAATGGCTCATTGCCCAGCGGTACACGCGCCCGCAGCGGTTGGCCATCGCCGGCGGCAGTAACGGCGGCTTGCTCGTCGGAGCGTGCATGACCCAACGCCCCGAACTCTTCGGCGCCTGCCTACCCGCCGTCGGCGTGATGGACATGCTCCGCTTCCACCAATTCACCATCGGCTGGGCTTGGACCAGCGATTACGGCTCCGCGGAGAACCCCGATGAATTCCGCGCCCTCTACGCTTATTCGCCCTATCACAACCTCGAGCGCGGCACACGCTATCCCCCCACGCTCGTCACCACCGCCGACCACGACGACCGCGTCGTGCCCGCCCATAGTTTCAAGTTTGCCGCCCGCCTCCAAGAGTATCACCGCGGCCCGAACCCGGTCCTGATTCGCATTGAAACCAAGGCCGGCCACGGCGCCGGCAAACCCACCGCCAAACTCATCGAGGAAGCCAGCGACAAGTGGGCTTTCTTAGTCCATGCCCTGCGCCTGGAGGTCGAGCCCAGCCGCGCGTCCGAGGCGCCACCCCACCCCTAGCGAGCCAACGCCTCGGGTGCCACGCCCTCCCCTCATAGGCCCGCGGCATGAACCAGGGGCTCGGGGGATGCATCGGGATCAGCCACGAACCCGCCCACACCCTGGTTATCGCAGAACACGTTTTGGCCGATCGCCCGATCGAGAATCGCCTGCCGAACGAGCGCCGCCTCCAAGGCGTTCCGTGGCTTGGGTTGGCCACTCAAATACAGCGCAACCGCACCCGTCACATGCGGGCTCGCCATACTGGTGCCGCTGGCCACCCCGTAACCGCCTCCGCGATAGGTCGACAAGATGTTCACCCCCGGCGCCGCAATGTCCACCACCGCACCCCAGTTGCTGAACGTCGCGAACGCGTCGTCCGAGCCCCATTCGCTCCCCGCGCCCTTCTGACCGCATGTGCCGTCCGTGTCGACGACGGCAGAAACGCACAGCACATCCGGGCTGTTGGCCGGACTCAGCAGCCCCGCATTGCTGCCGTCGTTCCCGGCCGCCACCACGTACACCACGCCTTTCGCCACCGAGTTGGCGATGGCGGTTTTTAGCGAGGGCGAATCCGCCCCGGCTAGGCTCAGGTTGGCGACCTCGATGCTCCCGGCGTTTTTGGTGACATAATCCACGCCCTTGATCACGTCCGACATCAGCCCGGTGCCGTCCGACCGCAGCACCTTGACCGCCCAAAGCCGCGCGCCAGGCGCCACCCCCACCACCCCGATCGCGTTATCCAACGCCCCGGCAATCCCGGCCACATGCGTGCCATGCCCGTGATCGTCGTTCCCCGTCCGAATGCCCAAGATACAGCTCACGTTCTTGTACACGTAAAGATCGGGATGCTTGAGTTCGATGCCCGTGTCGACAATCGCTACATCCACGTTCACCCGCTCGTCCAAACCGTCGATCTTGGCCTTCGGGTTTAAGTGCGCCTGAATCCGGCTCACCCCCGTGGGTACCACCTGGGCCGGCGCCGGTGGCGGCGGCGGTTTGCCTCCGCCTTTGCCCGCCGTCTGGACCTGCGTGTCCACTTCCACCCACGCCACCGCGGGATCCGACAGCAGCTTCTTCAGTTGCCCGGGCGGTATGTGGCCAGCGAACCCTCGAAGCGCGTCCGTGTAGACATGTTTGGGCCCCAACTGATTCCGAGCCGCGACTTCCGCCCCATCGGCCCTCGCGTCGAGTACCACGATGTATTGGTCTGCCTCCTCCTCGAGCGGCGCTGCCGCCGCACCGCTCACCCCACTCACCACGCTGACGCTCACGGTGCCCACCGTCAGCCACACCCACAATGCCCCACCCCGCATACCTGCATCCTTTCTCCTCACGGATCATGCCCCCGCGGTCCTACCGCCGGGAAGTGGACCCTAGCGCACTGCTAGGCCAGTCCTCCCGACTCCAAGCCGCCGACAGATCGTCTGATGTTGGTTTGAGTTGCTACCGGCTGGCAGGTCGCGCCGGCATTTGTACCTTTGCCTTTGAGCTGCCCGTTGGGCAGCGACGGCCGTAAAGTACCCGGGAACGTCCATTTGTCAAATCCACCGTGGCGCCCGCACGCTGCCCGCCAACGGGCCGCGATCCGGGGCCGACGGCAACCTCTCGATTCACACGACGGGTTCCGGCCCAGGTCCTGGGTCTGGGCCACGGGTCTGGGGACGCGGGTTTCAGGCTTGCAAAAACCTCACCCTTGCCGCGCTATGGTCGCGTCGGTACGGAATCGCCAGCGCCAGCGCGACTTGCCTTTTCCGGCCGCAGCGAACAAGACAGCCGAACCACGAATCCAACGACCGTCCGCGTCTCACTACGAAAGACAACCCCATGAACCCTCCCTCCTCCTCACACGCGAGCATCGTTGCCGCACTCCTCTGGTGCAGTCTGAGCGTCGGTGGCGCCGCCCGGGCGGCGGATAACATCGCTCCGCCAGGCTTCGTGAGCCTGTTCAACGGTCAGGACTTCGCCGGGTGGCGCGTCCCCGCCGGCGACGGCGGCCATTGGAAAGTGATCGACGGCGCCATCGACTACGATGCGCTAAGCCAGGCGCCTGGGGACAAATCCCTTTGGAGCGAGCGTGAGTATGGCGACTTCGTGCTCCGGGTCGACTGGCGCATCAAAGAAACGCCCTACGTCAACCCCAACGTCCCCTACATCCTGCCTGACGGGACCCACGCGCGGGACGTCCACGGCAAAGAGCTGCGGTTGGCCCTGCCCGATTCCGATTCCGGCATCTTCATCCGCGGCAACGGCCGTTACCAAGTTAACATCTGGTGCTGGCCCATCGGCTCGGGCGAAATGTATGGCCTGCGCACCGACCGCAACACCTCGCCCGAACTGCGTGCGGCGGTTACCCCGCGCACTCAGGCTGACCTGCCGGTTGGCCAATGGAACCGCTTCGAGATTACCGTCCGCGGCAACACGGTCACGACTGTCCTCAACGGTAAGACCGTCATCCCCGGCGCTACCATCCCGGACCTCCCACCCCGCGGCCGGCTCGCCCTCCAACACCACGGGGGTAAGAACGCCAGCGGCCAATGGAATAGCCCCCCCAGCCTCCTCCAGTTCAAGAACATCTTCATGAAAGAACTGACGACGCCCTGAGCGGCTCTCGCCCAGTCACCCAGCCTAGCCTACCGCGGCCGGGCGCGACCCCCTTCGCGTCAGGGCTATCCCTAACGACTCGAATCGCCTAAACCGCGGCGCAGCGCCCGAATCAGTTCCCCGGGCAACTCGCGCCGATGCGCGTCTCGGTACAGCCCCAACTCGCCAAATGGAATGGGCCGGAAACTCAGCAGATCCAACATCGGCACCTCTCCGCGCAGCGCGAACTCACCAGCTCCAAAATCCACGAAGCCAGGATCGTCGTCCGTGACGGCGTTGTCGAACAGCAGCGCTCCGCCCCGGTTCCGGTGCAGGAACCGACCGCAGCGAACCGCCAAGTTGCGCCACAGCCAGTTCTGATCGTGCCCCTCGCTCAGCCCCGCGAGGGCAGGGTAACGCTCGAGGTAAAGACCGTGATCGATTCCCGGCGCCGCTAAGGCGTCCTGCGTGAACTCACGCCAGCGCCGTTCTCCCCACGGGCTAAAACTCACCGCGCTCACACAGTCCACAAAGAGGTTGTTGTCCACGATGTTCTCCTTGCCCCCGTGGATCTGGACGCCGCCAAAGCCGAGCTTGCCGGTGGCGCACCGGTAGAACACGTTGCCGTACACCAACGTGCCCGAGATCGAGTCGTCCAACCGAATGCCCGCCTGGCCACAGGCCGGTTCCTCCGTCGGTTGGCGCCAATGCCCGATGTGGTGGAAATAGTTGTACCGATACACATTCCCTCGGTAGGTCGGGTTGCCGAACATGTCCACACCCCCTTGGTCGTCGGACTCGAGCACCACGTGCGTGATCTCGTTGTACTCGATCTGGTGCTCGTTGCCCTCCACGCGCATGGCGCTGCTGCCCAGATGATGCATGAGATTGTGTGCTACCCGATTGCCCACCCCGTCCAGCCAGACCGCCGGCGTGTAGGTGTGATCCACGCGTGAAAGGTCATAAAGGTGGCAGTTCTCAACCCAGTGCTGGCCCGCCTCGAGCGTCCGGCGATCGCCACCCGCAACCCGCAGCCCGCCCCGGCCCAACGAATAAAGGTCGCAGGCCTGTACGCCGTGCCCCCGGCCGCCACGCAAATCGATGCCGTTGCCCCCAAACCGACGTACCGTGCATCCCGCCCAAACGCACCCTTCTCCGCCACGCACCACCACCCCATCGCCGCACCCCAGTTCCCACGTCAACCCCTCAAAACGCACGTGAGAAACCTCCTCCAACTCGAGGAACGGGAACGGCGCCACCGATAACTCGACCTCCGCGTCCCGGACCGCCGCCGGCGCGTGCCAGTAAAGCTTCCCGCGGCCCCGATCGATGCACCATTCCCCAGGCCGGTCGATCTCCGAGAGTGCGTTCAAGGCGTAGAGCCGCTGGCCCTTGCGGTATCCGTACCGGTGATATGGCGGCGCCAGCACAAACTCCCGCTGCTCGACCTCCACACGCTTCACCCGCTCGTACGAATCGGCCCAGTCATAGTACCAGTACCCGTACAACAGAAGCTCCCGTTCCTCCCCCCACCGCGCGGGTCGGTCGCCTTCGTACCGGATCCGAACCTCCGCCGAAGCCGCCGCCGCCACCTCCGGGTTCGGAGGCGCTCCCGTCACCTCCGCCACCCGCACGAAGCCATCGTTCGGCCATCGCGCCAGCGGTTGCGGCTGCCCCGCCACAAATAACTCCATAACCGGGTGTGTCACAAACCCGCGTCCGCTCGCAAACCCACCCAATTCGAGCGGCCAAAGGTTCGTCACCCCGTGCGCCTTCAGGTCCACCTCGCGAACCTGCCCACGCGCTTCCTCGAGTAGCCGAGCCAACACCGCCGGGTCTTCCACCTCGGCAAACCCGGTCAGCCGAACGCCGCCGCTGAACACAGGCGTCTCACCCGCGGCTGCCCGATAAATGATCGGTGCCTCCTCCCCGCCTGAGTCCTCGGCCCCCAACCGAAAGGTCTGTCGCACCGAGTAACGACCCCCATGAACCAGAACCATGATGCCCCCCAGGGGTAAACCGCGCTCCGCCTTAAGCGCTCGCACACGATCCCTGGCCCCCTCGAGTGTCGCCAACGGACGTCCAGCCGTGCCAGAGTCGCTATCCGATCCCATCGGTGCAACGTGCACCGTCATTCCCGGCGCCGCTGCCACGGGCAGCACTGTCCGACTTGCCCGTGGATCTCGCGCCGGTAACCCGCGCTCAAGTCGCTCGCTCTCCCGCGCCAACTCGCTCGCCTCGAGCACGAGATGCACCGGTGCCTCCGTTAGGTTCCCCACTTTGGCCAACTCCACTCGCGCCGCTGCCCAGTTCCGCTCCCGCAGGTAGGTCTGCGCTAAGCGAAGTCGCGCGATGGCCCGATGCGCCGCCAGCCCATTCGTGGCCGCCGCAATCTCCCCGTAGGCCGCGCGCGCAGCAGCGTAATCCTGGGCGCCAAACTGGTGATGGCCGGTCGCCAACAGACCCTCGAACCGATCGCCGGCTTGCTTCGCCGGCGCCTCCGCACCCACAGTGACACCAGCGCCAACCCACAACGCTACCTGCGCCACCACCCACGTCCTGCCCAGCCACACCGGCTGCCCCCAAGTTCTCCAGCCAATCTTAAATCGTTTCATCGCGTCCGGATTGTCCACCCCGATCCTGCCCCATCCGGCCCCCGGTGGAAGCCTTAATCGCAACAGCATCCCGTCCTTCCAGGCCGCCGCCGCGGACCCAGCTATCCCCCCGCCCACTTCTCCCTCGCACTGGCGGTCGTGCACCTGCGCCAGCCCCCGCCTGCCCCGCGATAATCCCGTCGAACACCATCTGGGCGCGCCTCCTCCTCTGCGTTCACGAGATGGCTGCCACGCGCAAATCCCGCAACGCCCTCAACTCCGCCAGCGCCTTTCCCCCGCCCCGTATCGGCCGCGCCCCGCTCCGCCGCTTGGCCCCAAACCGCTCCCGATGCGCCAACCACACCTCATCCACAAAACCCTTCGATCCCAACACCATCCCGTCCGTCATGTGCCGGATCCGCAACCGCAACACCTCCCCTACACTCAACTCCCCGCCCTTCTGCAACACCCGCCTAATCTGCTCCCGACTCATCACCACCTTCCCGCTGCTCCCAGACACCCCCCCGCGCACAAACAACCGCCGCCGATACTCCGCCCCAACCTCCTTCCACTCAAGCACCCTTCCCTTCCGCGGTTCCTCGGCCCCCCCGGCAGCCTGCGCGCCGGCCAAGA
>Ga0194125_10005955_pt1 | contig 18290 bp, 20 predicted proteins | sample TA2KigC250mmetaG_FD_148626 | JGI IMG/M metagenome (GOLD analysis project Ga0194125, IMG submission 148626) | Freshwater microbial communities from Lake Tanganyika, Tanzania - TA2015034 Kigoma Deep Cast 250m | ecosystem: Environmental > Aquatic > Freshwater > Lake | place: Tanzania: Lake...
CGATGAGATCTTTTTCCATCTCCTTCAATGAAAAGGAGAAGGGCATGGATTCCTTTACCTTCGGGGGGCCATCTCCCTCCTGCTGGAAAAAATCTTTTAGACCAAGCGCAGGCTCGGAAGCCGTCAGAACTGCGCGCTCAATGGCATTCTTCAATTCCCTCACATTTCCACGCCAGGGCTGTTGGCTCAGCCAGTGCAGGGTCACGTCAGAAACGGCGGCATCAGGTTTCCCGTAATGGTCAGAATATTTTTTCAGGAAGAACCGCGTGAGAAGCTCGATATCATCCGTCCGTTCCCTCAGAGGAAGAAGTTGAATCGATATCACATTCAGCCTGAAATAGAGGTCCTCTCTGAACTCGCCCTTTTCGATAGAGGTCTCTATCTTTCGGTTGGTGGTGGCAATGACCCGCACATCGATCGGGACAGGCTCCCGTCCTCCGATGCGATCCAGCTCATTCTCCTGGATCACTCTCAGGATTTTCGCCTGAAGGAACGGACTCATCTCTGTAATCTCATCGAGCAAAATGGTTCCCCGGTGGGCCAGTTCGAACTTCCCGACCTTTCTGCATAGGGCCCCTGTAAAAGCCCCTTTTTCATGACCGAACAGCTCGCTTTCAAACAAAGATTCCGGAAGGGAAGCGCAGTTGACCGCCACAAAGGGCCCTTGCCGACGGGGGCTTTTCATATGGATATGTCGTGCAAACAGCTCCTTCCCGGTACCGCTCTCTCCCTGGATGAGCACCGGAGCGTTGCTGATAGCAATGCGATTACATAAATCGATGATCTCTATCATCCTCTTGTCTCTGGTGAGGATCGATGCCGAAGGATCCGTTCGGTCGGGAGGGATGCTCTTCGAAGGAGAAGGGTCTTCTCTGAGAGCTATACGAATTCGCTCCTCCAATGCCTCCATCGCTACGGGCTTGAGGAGATAATCAAAAGCCCCGTTTCTCATGGCATCCACAGCATTCTTAACCGAGCCTCCCCTGGTGATAAAAATTACAGGCGTCTGAGGTGATTTGCGCTTGATCGCCTCAAGCAATGGAAGTCCATCCTGGTCGGGTAATTTCATGTCTAAAATGACAAGATCGAAGGGGCTCTCGTTGAAAAGGGAGAGCCCCTTTCCTCCGTCGTCTGTCCCAACCACAAGGTAGCCATTATGGGAGAGCCCTTTGTAAAGGCCCCCTGTCATATCGGCTCCATCTTCCACAATTAACAATCGTTTCTTGGCCATTTTGAAATCACGAAGAAAGATTCAGGTATGATTAAAGCAATTACTATGCCATCATGTCTTTGGAATAAGCCCAATTAATACAAGTAATTATAGAAATAGCTCCTGACAACCCCAGCTCTGGAAATGTCAAATTCTCAGATGGATGTCATCCTTTTGACTATTAAACTGATTAATCCATCATCGATTGCTTCAAGGGTTGAAGTGGGTCAAGGAGTTCCCAAAGGCAAATAAAATCAAAGGCAAATACATCAAGAGGTGGGACGTTGGAGGTTCTGGCGTTTGATCTTCTCAATCAGTGTGGTCCTATTCATACGCAGCATCTGGGCCGCTTTGTTTTTGACCCATCCGCTCTTATTAAGTGCATGAAGGATCAACTGTTTCTCCAACTGATTCATAGCGGATTCGAGTGATACCCCTTCTTCCGGGATATCGATTGATCCCCCAAACTCTTTTGAGGAAGCGGGCATCACTCTCTCGGGTAGGTCCACTAAATCAATCGTTTCGCCGCTGGCGAGGATAATCAATCTTTCGATCATATTTTCAAGTTCTCGAACATTGCCCGGCCAGTCGTATTCCATCAAACCCTCCATGGCCTCATCCGATATTCCCGTCACCTTTTTCTTCTTGCTCTTGTTGAAATGGTGGATAAAGTGGTGGGCGAGAAGGGGGATGTCCGATATGCGTTCCCTCAGGGGGGGGATCTCGATGGGGATCACATTCAGACGATAATAGAGGTCCTCTCTGAACTTCCTTTTCGATACCGCCTTTTTCAAGTCCTGGTGTGTGGCTGAGATGATCCTGATGTCCACATGAATGGGTTTCACTCCGCCGATACGCTCAAACTGCCTTTCCTGAAGAACCCGCAATAGTTTGCTCTGCAAATTAGAATTCATATCTCCGATCTCATCCAGAAAGAGGGTTCCTCCATGAGCCAGCTCAAAACGACCGATCCGGGTGCGGATGGCGTTGGTAAATGCCCCCTTTTCGTGTCCGAAAAGCTCGCTTTCCAGGAGCTCGCTTGGAATGGCTGCGCAATTGACAGGAACAAAAGGCCCTTCCTTCCGATAACTATTGTAGTGTAGCGCCCTGGCGATCAGCTCCTTGCCCGTTCCACTCTCCCCCAGAATGAGCACGGTGCTATCCGTGTCGGCCACCTTTTCAACCTTCTCAAAGACACCCTGCATGGCAGGGCTGTCGCCGATGATATTCTTGAATTGATACTTCTTCTTCAATTGATTTCGCAGATTGATGTTTTCTCTTTTCAGATCCCGGTATTCGAGCGCCCTATTCAGGGCGATGGTGATTTCGTCCATCTTAACGGGTTTGGTGAGATAGTCGAAGGCTCCGCTTTTGATCGCTTCCACAGCATTCTGAATGGTTCCGTAGCCGGTCAGAATGATGCAGATCGATTCGGGGGATTGATCCTTCACATACTTTAAGACATCCATTCCATCAACCCCGGGCATTTTCATGTCCGTCAGGATGATGTCATAAAACCCCTTTTCGATCATGGATATGCCGGAACCGCCGTTGGAGGTGGTCGTTATATCGTAGCCTTCTAATGCCAGGTATTCGGAAAGGTTTTCCAGTATCTCCGGTGAGTCGTCGATGAGGAGGATCTTCTCGTTTCCCATGAAGCATTCCTTCTTTTGGGGTTCACCCCGTTAGAATATCCTCTGCTTTCTAACGGGATAAAGGAATGCTACTACAATCTTTTCCAATTGTCAAATAATTGACTATTATAAAATCTCCATGACCAATTTTCCGATACCCTTTTTTATCAGTCCCAGTCGGTCCGCCATGCCAAAGGAGAGATCGACATCTCTCCCCTGAATAAAGGGCCCCCTGTCATTGACCTTTCCTATGATGCTCCTGCCATTTTCAGGGTTGTAAAGCCGAACCACCGTGCCAAAAGGAAGGGTCTTATGGGCTAAGGTGTTTTGATACATGTCGAATCTCTCGCCGCTTGCCGTAGGCCTGCGGTGATACTCATTTCCGTACCAGCTTGCCGTCACATTCTGAACGGCCGGATGACTTGACTTATAAATCTTTATTTTTTGCCCGGGAAAGATCAGGTCCGGATTGGCTATGCCGTTGTCTTTTGCAATTTTATACGGGTCTTCCTGAAACAATTTTACCCCGATCTTCCACAGGGTGTCACCCGGTTTTACCGTATACTCCTTGAAGGTCGTATCAGGTGGATCTCCCTTCTTCCCTTCCTTTTCAAGACTTAACCTTAAGACATCTGAAAATTTATCCTTGCTTGTCTCCTGGACAGACTTCTTTTTCTGTTCCTGCAAACGGGTACTGTCAATGATCTCGTTGCTTAGACCGGATAAATCGATTCCCATTGAGGCGCCTGAATGATCTGTTAGAGATAATCCCCTCTGCGGAACTTCTCGATTTCCACCGCGGCGAGGATGCCGATCTCATTCAAAATGCTGTGCAGAGGGTCAGTGGAGGGAAGCTTATCATAGAGTCGATTCAATCCGTCCGCCTCCTTCGTCAATGCCTTGATAAATGGATCGATTTCCTTTAAGGAGGTCTCAGGGTTGGAAAGAGCTTCCTGATATTTGCTTAAGACCGTTAATGTGTCTTCAACTGCGTTGAGGCTTTGAGATCGAATCCTGGGAATGTCCTCTTGATCCTTGAAACCTAAAAGAGAGGCGGGTGCGATAGAGGGCGCCGAGGCCCTTGCCATCTCTCCAGGACCGGAGGGAGAAGGACCCTGGGCCGATGCCTTCAATTGGTCGCTGGCCTCTCCAAGTAATTTCTGAAAATCGAGACCATTGGGCGACTCCGACTTTCCTTTTCCAGGCTGGACGATAGGCTGGATAGACGGATTGAGCTCTTTTATTTTCATAAATAGGTTCCTCCATGATAAGGCAAATAAGCCAGTTAACCCCGTTAGAAAGTCTTCGACTTTCCAACGGGATGACTCACACGGGGCTTTAAACCCGTGTTCGCTCAAAAGGAAATAAACCTGATAGTTGCATAACCGGCCATGGGTAAACCGCTCTTCAAGGCTTCGAATGGCGGTTAACCGGATGTCTTAAGGGAATCGCTGGACTTCACCAAAGGTGACATCCAGTATGGGTTAGAGACGTGGGTGCCCATAGGCCTGAAGGTTCGCCCCGAAGCCTTTCCGAACGGTTCACCCATGTCCGTTTAACTCAATTTTTTACAACGTTAAGGTAAACTCATCCCCGCTGCAACCAGCGGGGCTTTCTAACGGGGTAAAATAAATTATGCAACTCCTATGCCAAGAAGAAAAGCTAAGGAATTGGCGAGATTCTATTATTGAACGGAAGTGTTATGGGGAACTTTTAGCCTCTAACCGGCAATATTTTCCGGGTGGATGAGGGATCATTTTCCTTGCCTTCGCAGCATGGAGCGTGTGGAAGCGCGGGGAGCTTCACTCCTGGGACATCAGGAGGGTTGAATCTTCGACAGAAATTCACTGGCTTCTCGAAAATCAGATTTAAGAGTCAGGGCTTGCTTCAGATGTTGAATCGCCTCTTCCCGCTTCCCTTCTTCATAGAAGGCCCTTCCCAGATTATAATAGAGGACCTCATCCTTTGGATCGATTGAAATGGCCTTGAGGTAATTCGATATGGCCTCTTCGAACATCTTCCTCTTCCGGAGCTCGATCCCGACTTCGTTGAAAATATGCTTGTTCTCTTTTTCGTATAAAGCATCGAGGCTCGAAAGTTTCGAAAATATCTTTTTTGAGGCATCCTTCTTTCCCCGGGCGAATAGCGCCTTGCCCATTCCCAGATTGGCTTTTAAATGGTTGTCATCCAGGGAAAGAGCTCGATTGTATTCGTGCTCCGCGCTGAAAAACTCTTTCTGGGCCATGTGTCGGTCTCCGGAATGAATGTGCTTCTCAATCAAAAATTCCTTGGAGTTTTTTTTGGTCTTAAAGTAATCCGGACAGGGGCTAAAGTCCTTCAGCTCATCCTTGTGAATGACCGAACCCTTTCCAACGGGCTGATCAAAGCAATCGAGCAGACGGATTTCGACATGTTCTTCGTCCACTTCGATGGCCTGAAAGTAGTTGTCCACCTTTGTGCTTTTTGCCGTCGAGCCGCAGCCCAACTTAATCTCTTCCTGTTTGAGATAGATTTTTACATTCATCATGACCTTTCACTGAAAGAGGAATTCATCAAAATAGATTCCACGGACTCCCTTCTGGCCTAAATGTCCGTTAAAACTCTTTAGAAGTTCTTCTTTCAAGCGCTCCTTGAAATGGTTCGTTTTCAAATCTTCAAGCCTCTTCTCGCTGACGATCGATATGACCGCGTCCGTAAACACGGGCATCCTTGACTGAATCGGTTCGGCCCACTTCTTCTCATCCAATTCCAGGACAATGGTCACCTTCAGATAATGCCTTCCATTCTCTTCGTTCAGATTGATAATAAGGGGACTTACCTTTAAAGTCTCACCCATTTGGGGCTTTTGTGAAGGAGTCGGTTCGGGTGGTTTGGCCGCCGAAATACCGGGAATGGAAAGATAGCCCAGATATCCTGCGACTCCAATGGCTCCTGCGATAAAAACAAACCCGGTCAGCACAATGATTAAAAAAAACTTTTTCGATTTTTTTCCTGCACCCTTGACAATGACCTCCGGAGGAGAATCTTTCGTTGTTTGTGCGGAAGGCCCCCCCTTGAGATTTTTTTCAGGGGTGGATTCCATCAGATCGATTTTTGTCTCTTTTTTTGCCATAAGATTGTTCATCCTAAGTTATATTGATCATCTGAATGATCTCGTTCGGAATATATCCAAGAGGGACCACTCGGTCGACGGCGTTAAGTTTAATCGCTTCTTTCGGCATGCCGAAGACCACACAGCTCTCCTCATCCTGTGCGATCGTCCGGGCCCCTGCCTCCTTCATCTTCAACATCCCCTGGGCGCCGTCCGAACCCATGCCGGTCAAGATGACGCCGATGGCGTTGGCCCCCGCATATTGCGCCACAGAATTAAAAAGGACATCCACCGCAGGCCTCTGATGATGGACCATGGGGCCGTCCTTCACGCTCACGTAATACCTCGCCCCGCTCCGCTTTAGAACCATATGGAAATTTCCAGGGGCAATGAGGGCCTGGCCATTCAAGACCGAATCGCCGTCTTTGGCTTCCTTCACTTCGATCTGACAGATCCCGTTCAATCTTTCTGCAAAAGCCTTCGTAAACTGAGCGGGCATATGCTGGACGATGAGGGTTCCAGGGGTATTCAGTGGAAGCCTGATAAGGACTTCCTTGAGGGCCTCGGTGCCCCCGGTCGAAGCTCCGATGGCAATTAACTTCTGCGTGGTCTCACCGAGAATCTTCGCGGCCGGTTCAATGGGAGGGCCTGAGTCTCTATTCCGGACTCGATTCATACGAACCCTCGCCGCCGCTCGGATCTTCTCTTTTAACTGAAGGCTCATATCTCCTACAGAATAAGGGCCTCCTGGTTTTGAAAGCACCTCCACCGCTCCATATTCCATGGCTTCAAGAGCCATCCCGCTTCCTTTCGGTGTCAGGGAACTCACAATGATGACCGGAAGTGGATAATAGTGCATCAGCTTTTTCAGAAACGTCAGGCCGTCCATTCGAGGCATTTCGATGTCCAGGAGAACGACATCGGGTTTCAGGAGGACAATCTTATCCCGGGCGACAAAAGGATCCGGAGCGGTCCCCACGACCTCAAGGTCGGTTTCCTTAGAAAGGTCTTCGCTGAAGATTTTACGAACGATGGCTGAATCATCAACGATAAATACTTTGATCTTATGATTATCCATCTGACCCTTTCCTTTTCGTCATGATGTCGAGGCCAATTGAATCTGCAGTTGAACCGGATAACCTTCTGCATTGAAATGGACCGTTAGCGTCCGGTCTCCGCCGTCGGTGCCCATGGCCTGCCCGGAAATCTCCCGGGTTTGCGGCACGGTGAGGTGCCAGACCGTTTTCTTATCAAGTTGTGAGAAAAGGTTTCCGCAGATCATGTTGCATAACTCGTTGACCATATCGATTGCCTGAGAATCGGAAGCGGACTCTTCTTCCAGCCCCATAAAATTGGAAGCCATCGTCTTCGCCAGGTCCACAGGAACCGAGAGAATCAGCGTTCCGGAACGTGTCCCGTCGAATCCAATCTCTCCTCTTAAAAAGGCGGAGTATGTTTTGATGGGACCATAAAAGTCTTCGTTTTCCTTCTCTTGGACCGCCACGGGCGTAAAGAACATGGTCTCGAATACCTGGCCGGTGACGGAAATGGCCTTCTTCTCAATTTCGTCCATCATGGGTTCCCTCCATGATACGCGTCAGAACATCCCGTATGGCTTCCGGATGAAAAGGCTTCTGAATATAACCCTTGATCCCGAGGGCATAAGCCTCTTCGAGGCGCTTTTCACTGCCTTCGGTGGTAATCAAGATGACCGGAATATGACCGCGTATTTCATCTTTTTTCAGCTCTCTGAGCATCTCCAGCCCATTCATGACCGGCATATTGAGATCGGCTAAAATCAGATCAACCCAGCAGGAGTGGAGGATGTCCAGGGCCTCCTGGCCATTGCCCGCTTCCCAACATTCCCCCACCTCAAAGCCGGAAATCGTCACCGTTTTCCGGATGACTTTTCGCATCGTCTGGGAATCATCTACGATCAAGACATTGTAAGCCACAATCTCCCCTCCCCTCCTCTCTTTGTGTCCAGGGTTTCATTGACCAGTTGAAACCGGTCTTCTAATTTCACGATAAACTGTTCAATATCCTTTTCGCCAAGATGGTACCGCTTCATCACTTCACGGTTTCCGTGGTAGGCAAGGCCGTCCGCTCCTCCGCCGATGCCCGTGATCATGGCCACGATATCACACAGGGAGACCAGCTCTACAACCTCACTTTCCTCCGATGCCAGGGAGGGAGCATGATGGTATTGGATGGCTGAAATAATCGATTTTGGAAATTTCCACTTCTCTGCCACCTTTCCTCCAAGTTCGGCATGATCAATGCCCAGGATCTCTTTTTCGGCTTCGGTAAAAGAGATCTGCTTTTCTCCTGCTAAATTCTTGATCTGCCGGAAATAGTCCTGGACATAGTGGCCCAACACCATCTTTCCGATATCGTGGAGAAGTGCGGCGGTGAAAAGGGTAAGCGACGCCTCTCTCTTTAGCCGTTTTGATATGATCCCTGAGAGCAGCCCGCAGGCGACCGAATGCTTCCAGAGGTCCGCCTGCCCGAGGTCATATCCCTTGCAGGAGTCCTGCAGGAATGAAGCGCTCTCCTGGCTGAGAATGATCTCCATCAACTGATCGAATCCGACCATGACGAGGGCCTCTCTTAAGGAGGAAACCGTTTTTCTGAGTCCGAAATAGGCGGAGTTGCAGAGCTTGAGGATATTGGCGGTGATCGACTGGTCGAACTGAAGAACATCGACCAGATTCTGGGCTGATGATCGGGGATCTTCTATCAATTGAAGCGCCCGCTGGATCACCATCGGGAAAGAAGGCAACCTGTCGGTGGAGTTGAGAATCTGATCAACAAGGTTCATATCTCTACGACTCCGTCTCCGGAGGTCTTCACCCAGACTTTTCCGGATAGCAATTCAAGCGATAGCGTCCGATTGACATTACCGCCGACCTTTTCTGCGCGGATCAAAACGTTATTCGCCCAGAAAATCTTTCTGAGGGTCATGTAATTCCTCTTACCGATGTTGAAAAACTGCGAATCGTCCAGAATCTGAGCCCCTCCTACCACTTTAACATCCAACCTTCTCTTTTCCGCCCCCAATTGATAGGCTTCTTTGAAAAAAAGGGGGATCCCCGAATCAGCGAACATCCAGGGATTCTTTAACGCTTTTTGAGGATCGATCGTTGAATCGGGCAACATGAAATGGAGAAGCCCTCCCACCCTGACAGTGGGGTCATAAATGCTCACACCGATACAGGAGCCTAAGGAATAGGTAATGAGTGTAGCATCAGGTTTGTTAGAAACCTTCATATCAGCAATCCCAACGATGATTTTCTCCACTGTCCCTATGCTTAAGATCAGAGGATTTCCCCTGACTTGTCTCCTTTCACTTTACTTTTTATAGATCGAAGGCTTGACATATCGAAATGGATGCTCGATGCCTGTCAGGCTTTCAGAATGCCCGATCAGAAGGAACCCCCCTTCCCTTAAACATTCATAAAGGCGATTCACGAGATTGGCCTGAGTCTTTTTGTCAAAATAGATCATCACGTTCCTGCAAAAAATGCAATCGAAAGGCTCTGAGAAACTGAAAGACTCCATGAGATTTAACCGTCTCAGTTGAACCAGCCTTTTCACCTCATCCTTCAACTTCACATAATCCTTCCACTCGTTCTCACCCCTTAAAAAATACTTTTTTACAAAAGAGGCCGGAATGGATTGAATGCGTTCCTTGGGGAAGACGCCCGATTTCGCCACCTTGAGCACTTTGGTCGATATATCGGTTCCCAGAACCGAGATATCCCAGACAAATGGATTTTCTATCGCCTCCAGCAGGGTTATGGCAATGGAATAGAGCTCTTCCCCTGACGAACAGGCTGCGCTCCAGAATCGGAATTGCCTCCGGTCATTCTTCTTTTTGCCGATCAATTCAGGTAAAATCTCCAGCCGGAGGCAATCAAAGTGGTTCTGCTCTCTGAAAAAGAAGGTATAATTGGTGGCGATCGAATCAAGCAGATGGATCAACTCCTGTCCGGATTCGTCACTCAGAATGTATTGATAATATTCCTTGAATGATCGAAAACCGCCTGTTCTGATCCTCTTCCCCAACCGGGCTTTGACCAGTTCTTTCTTTCCGTCGCTGAGGTTGATCCCGCACTGATCATAAACCAGACGGCTGATCCTCTGAAACTCCCCATCGGTCAACTCTATGGATTGGGAAAGGGGAAGGTTCATTTAAAACAGACCTCAACTGTGAAGGATCCGGCCTCGGTCTTGAAAGGAATACAAAGAATGGGGCCTTTTGTGACATGCCTCACCTCATGTCCCATGCCGGAGATGACTGATGGGACCGCCCCTAAGAAATGGTATCCAATCTCCTCAAGTCGCCTCCTCGAGTCACCGGAAATCACGTTGGTCAACTCACCTACCGCGTCTTTCACTTCGTCATTGATCTCCGTCTTCTCTTCCCCGAACATCTTACCGATGATGTGGAGAATACACGTCTTGGCGAAAGAAAGACATAAGGTTCCCTCTGCATCCCCGACAATGCCCACGATTCCGGAAACATCACCTGTGGCGGAAGCCCCGTTTTTGATATAGGGCTTTCCAGGAGTAGGTTCTATAAAGGCCATCGTCTTCAAAACGGAAACCGTCGCCTCCAAAAAAGGGTTGATCATCTCAGCTTTCATATGAACGTTCCTTTCTCCATGAAAACATCAGAAATCTTCAAACTTCTTCTGCTCAAAGAGGTGGTCAAGGTCTTTTTTTAAGAATCTCCAGTGTTTTCCAAACTTTACGGCAGGGACCTTCCCATCCTGAACCAGTTTATAAACCGTTGATATCGGTATTTTTAAATAATTGGAGACATCTTTGATGTTTAAAATCTCATCAGGGTCCATTCTTTGGTTCTTTCGTCAATCTTTGTTAATGGTCTCGGTTACTCCCTCTTATTCTCAATTGCTATATCGTCACAAATGAATTCAGACTTTAATCAAAATGGGATGACTGGGCAGGAATGAGGGGGGGAGATAATAAGGTTCTTCCGGCTTTGGTTCGGGCGCTTTCCCTATCGAGAAGGGACGTTTGATTTCGTTACCGATTTAAAGACTCCCATCAGAATGAACATTTTCTCTCATCGTACTGGCCTTGCTTCTATTCCACTCAACGTAAATATTTTTGATGAGGGCAGAAGGTTCTTCACAGAGTTTCATGTCTCCATCACAGATTGCCCAAACTACCCCAAGGTCGCAATATCCAATGCCATGCCCCAAGTTGGAGTTGTCTGATTTGCGATAAAATGAACACTTTTTCTCGGTCCCCATCTCAATCATTCCCCCCCTTTCTCCCTATAATAACTCCGCCCATCCTCCCCTTAATTAAAGGGGACGGAGGAATTATCTACACAAAACCCGGATGAACCGGAATTTTAAAGATTAATAGAGCAAATCTAATGCCAATTGTGACAAATTATCGTTAATTATTTGATTTTATGAGATAATTTTAAAAAAAGAGGATAACAACGAATGGAATAAATCGTCAAATATCTGTCGTTCTATTATAGGGAGTGTTGGAGGTTTGACAATGGTTTCGGTCATATTTTTCCGGTTCTTCTGAGCAATGACCGTTGTTCTTTAAAGATATAATGCCACAACTGTTCCTTTTCTGTTTCAGGAAGTTCGACAAATTCCATGACACAGATCCCTAACCCCTCTCCCGTTTTTTCGAACCGCTTTACTCGTGATAGAGGAATACGGAAATGATCCAACCCTTTTTCGTGAGGGATTCTTAATTCGATCTCGCTGACTAACTCATCCACGTTTAGATTAAAAAAAGGAGGAGTGAAGAACGAAATCCCTCCCAACCCATAATCCTTTACATTTGCGCTCACCATTGTTCCGTTGTTTTTCTGGAAAAGAACCTCTGTTCCCGACCGCGCACCGATCCGAACATATTTCCTCCTCTGCATCCGATAGATATACTCTGGCAGTTCAGTCTGGAGGGTTCGGGGCCAAGACCGGATCAATCGGGTTTCAAACCAGCATAAAATCCCGTCCTTCTCTAAAAAATCAAAATGGAGCCCATTCTTTACATAACGAGAAAGGAGTCCCTCAATTCCTTTCACCTGATCAACCATCAGAGTGGGTGAGGGACCTGTTGTTTCAATGCCCAGAATCATTGTGATCCATGCATAATCGGTGTTCGGAATGGCCATCTTGCATAGCTTTCGCGAATCGATCCAGCCTTGAATCATTTCAAGCATCCGATTGCCGTCAATCGGTTCCGAAGATTGGTCCATTCCTATCTTTTATTCCCCTTTCAGCTTTTTCTTTAGATCCCTTATCTCTTTCCGGAGGTTTTTGACTCTTTCCCTTGATTCGATCGGTAGTTGGAAGATCATCGGGTTGCTGATCTCTTCAATCTCCTTCTTTTTGGCATTGATCTCACAGAGGATCTCATGGCCACGCATCATCTTATTCAGCCTCAGGGAAAAGTCTACCATGGAGAACGGCTTTTTGATGAACTCTCGGGCTCCATCTGCAATCGCCTTCCGAGCGGAATATTGATCGCTAAACCCGGTCATCACCGTCACCGGAAGGTCAGGATAATTTTTTGAAATCTCCCGTGTGAGCGTCATCCCGTCCATTTCGGGCATCATCACATCCGTGATCACAGCATCAAATGTGTTCTGGCCCAACCGATCTATGCCTCCTTTCCGGTGTTTGCTGTCTCGCATTGGTGTCCAGATGAGGAAAGGAAGCTCACAAGGAGTTCTCGGATAGGTTTTTCATCATCAACGATTAGGATTTTATATCTGGGGTAGGCCATTTTAAATCATTATATCCTGAGGTTGGACATTTTTTCGATATTCTCATCTCACCCATCGCTTTTCCTCTCTCTAAAATAGAGTGGTGCTCATCCCCTCCTCTCCTTTAGCATTTCATCGGTAGATTCGAGAAAAATCTTTAATCGGGGTGAAGCTCACCAGTCTTGCTTATCCCGCTGCCCTATTCCCTCATGTTCCTAACGCTTCCCGCACTTTGGTGGCCAAGTTTTTCACTGAGAATGGCTTCTGGACGAAGTGGATGCCCTGCTCCAGGATGCCATGTAGCCTGACATATAGAGACATTTCAACTCCGGCTTCAGAACTCGCATCCACTCCAGCAGTTCCCGGCCGTTCATCTCCGTATCAGGACAAAGGGGACGTAGCTTAGTTATTTAAATAACTTGACCCCCCTGATTGATTGTGGTAATGTCAAGACATGCCCAGAGGACCACGCTTGGATGCTCCCGGAACCCTTCATCATGTCATGGTACGGGGGATCGAGAAGAGGCTGATTTTTAAGAACGATCGGGACCGAGAAGATTTCATAGACCGACTCGGACAGATTATCCAAGAAGGACATGGAAAGTGTTTCGCCTGGGCTCTCATGCCGAATCATGCCCATGTGCTCCTTCGGACGGGCCCGACTCCTCTTGCTCGAATGATGAGGAGATTGTTAACGGGCTATGCGGTCAGTTTTAACCTTCGACATCAGAGGTCGGGCCACCTTTTTCAGAACCGTTATCGGTCGATCGTGTGCGAGGAGGATGCCTATTTGTTGGAACTCGTACGATATATTCATCTCAATCCGTTCCGTGCCAATTTGGTGAAAGACATAGATGGATTGGATCGATATCGGTGGAGCGGACATTCGGTGTTGATGGGAAGAGGACATGGGCCTTGGCAAGCAAAGGATGAGGTTTTGTCTTACTTTGGGACAACGGAGAAAGTGGCCCGGAGCAGGTATCGGCGTTTCGTTTCGGAGGGGATCGGCTTAGGAAGGAGGAGTGATCTCAGCATAGGGAATGCGGGGCTCAAGGGAGCAAAGGTGGGTAAAGAAAAAGGACCTAGGGGGGATCCCCGGATATTGGGGCAAGCTCCGTTTATCGAAGAGGTGTTGGTGGAAGCAGACCGGTATGCTCGGGAGCGGGTACTATCAAGGGGGAGACCCGCCGATGTGGACGGCTTACTCAAATTCATCACACAGGAGATGGAGGTAACGCGAGAGGAGATCCTTGGGAGATCACGGAGGCGCGAAATCAGCGAGGCCCGATCCGTATTGTGTTACGTGTGCTTGAGGAGATTGGGAATGACAGGGACACAACTGGTGGAGATGCTACAAATGAGTTCCGGTGGCGTGCACACAGCATCCGATCGAGGAGAAACATTTATGAAAGAAAACGCTGATTTTGAACGATCGCTGAGAAGTTATTTAAATAATTGAGCTACGTCCCTATCCTTCCTATTTTCTCTGTTAGAACTCTTTGAAGCTGCCTTCTTCCATGGGGATGACCTGCTCGGGTTTGGGTTCTTTCGAAATCGGCATGGGAGCCTTGATCTCTTTCTTCCTCACTCCCTGGGCCACCTTGTTCACAAACTGCCCCACATACTTCTTGCCATTCCCGTTGCCACCCGGTTTTCTTGCCTCCGAACCCCGAACGGGCGATTCATGAATCGCCCCTACAGAGGCCATTCCGTTGCCGTTCCGGCCTCCTACCAGCGCCACCAACTCTGCCACAAAACCCTTCATCGTCTCCGCCTGGGCGTTCATCTCCTCCGAAGCCGATGCCGACTCCTCCGCTGAGGCCGCATTCTTCTGTACCACCTTGTCCATCTCAGATACCGCCTTGTTGATCTGATCGATCCCCTGCGCCTGCTCATTGGATGCCGCCGAGATCTCTCCGACCAGCTCCCCGACTTTCTTGGCGCCCGTGGCCACCTTCGCAAAGGCCTCGTTCGTCTTACCGACCGTGTCAGATCCGTTCTTGATCTTCTTGACCGTGCCCTCAATCAAGTTGGCCGTGTTCTTGGCCGCATCCGCCGCACGCATCGCCAGGTTTCTCACCTCATCGGCCACTACTGCAAACCCAGCCCCCGCCTCGCCTGCACGGGCCGCCTCCACGGCTGCGTTCAAAGCCAGAAGGTTGGTCTGAAATGCAATCTCATCGATCGTCTTGATGATCTTGGCCGTCTCCTCACTTGCTGCGGAGATCTCTTTCATCGATTGGGTCAGTTCACTCATGGAGCGATTGGCCTCATCCACTACTCGGCTCGTCTCTGCCATCAGGGTCTTGGCCTGATTGGCATTGTCCGCATTCTGCTTGGTCATCGACGACATCTCCTCGATCGAGGAGGATGTCTCCTCTATCCCCGCGGCCTGCTCAGAGGCCCCCTCGGCCAAGCTCTGGCTCGCCGAAGTGACCTGGGTCGAAGCAGAGGCCACCTGCTCAGCAGCATCCCCCAATTGAGTCGATACCCCCTTTAGAACTTTCGTAATTCCACGAGCAATCGTCCAGGCGAAGAATGTACCTATCACAATGGCGATAATACCCACTATAGTTACATTACGCTTTGTACTCGCGGCGTCTTTCAGCATTGCATCTTCGGTCATGACGTGTTTCTTGGCTGTCTCTCGAATTTTCTTCAATAGCCCCTGAACCTTCTCAAGGCTTTGGCCGGTCTGGTTTACATAGATCGTCCGAGCCTCTGCCTTGGACTTCGCTTTGCCAAGGTCAACGGCTGACTTGTGAAGTTGATGATGGGGTTCCTCAATTTCCTTCAGCAGCGGGGCAATATCAGCGAAAAGTTTCTCCGTCTCTTTACGCTCCTCTCCATAGAGCCACTTGCCAAAAGCACATTTATGGTCATCCACTTCCACCTCAAGCTTGGCGATACTTTCATTATTCAGGAACGCATTCACCTTGTTGACCCAATTAAGGTGATCCACCTCTTTTTGGGCCAGTTCTCTGTCCAACTCATTGCCTATGATCACTTCATGAGCATCCTTTACTATATCGATCACCCCTGTAAAACTTACCACCCCAATTGAGACCAATAAAATCAAGACAATCCCGAAACCAAACGTAATCTTCTTCCCAACCGACATGTTCTTCATTTCCTAATTCCCCCTTTCTTCTTTCTTTTTTTCTTTCAACCCCTCCTTACCTGAAATTGGCGGAAGAATCGATTTATGCCGCCTTGTCCAAAAAGGTTACTTCTTCTGCGCTGAGCACTTTGTCAATGTCGAGCAGAATCTTCACCCCCCCGTTCATCTTCGCCATCCCCAGGATATACTCGGTATCCAGCTTCGCTCCAAACGTCGGCGTCTCCTCAATGTCCGTAGCTTTGATATTCAACACCTCCGAAACCGAATCCACCACGATCCCGATCAACACGGAGCCGACCTGACCCCCGATCTCCACCACGATGATGCACGTCCGCTCCGTATACCCTGCCTCCTCCATCCCGAACTTCAACCTTAAATCCATCACCGGGATCACCTTGCCCCGAAGGTTGATCACACCCTTAACATACGAAGGCGTCCTTGGAACGGGCGTGATGGGCATCATCCCGATGATCTCTTTTACCTTCAAAATCCCGATCCCATACTCCTCGCCCGATAAGGAGAAGGTTAGATATTTGCCTTCTCGATCAACCATGCTTTTCACTGCTTGATCCATCGTTTTGGTAAGTTCAGCCATACTTTTCTCCTTTCTTATACTTCCTTCTGTTGATTGTTTCGGTGCTTCGATTTTTTAATAATATGGATGATCTCCTCCATGTCAAAACGCCATGAGTCTCCGATCTTAAACCCCGGTAGATCTCCGCCCGAAACTAACTTGTAGATCGTCGATTCGGAGAGCTTGAGGTACTTACCCAGTTCTTTTGCAGTTACGATATTTGGCATAAGACTCCCTCCTTCTCATTTAAGGCCGGAAGGATGCAACTGACCTCTCCGCCCCTCTCCTCCATTCTTCACAAAGAGACCTGACCATGACATCAGGGCTTTCACAGAACCTGACGTCCCCGTCACAGATCGACCAGATGACACCGAGATCGCAATACCCAATCCCCCGGCCAAAGTGAAGGCCATCTAAGTCTCGAAAGAATCGACACCCTCTTAGGTTCGTCATATCAGTCACCTCCTTCATCCCCGTCTCTATATTGGATTTCCCTTCCCCAAGACGTTTCAATTAAATTTTCGGCATTTTAGACTAAAACCTTTAGAAAAGATTAAATGGAAAAAGCGGGGGAAAAGGGGAAAATTGTGAATTTTAAGTTTGTAAGCTTAAATAAACCCCTAAGATAATTCCTACAACGCCTCATAACCCCTCCTCTCCTCCCCTTAACTTAAGGGGAGGAATCTCCCCTCTCAGGTTAAGTCGAATAGACCCGACCACGGGAGGAGGAAAGGGGGAGTTACCTATCCAACTAACCGTTTATCTCCGATAGATGAGGCGTTACGGAGGCTAAAAATTTACGTTTGAGTTGATCTGGATATTTGTGCTATATTTGAACTATGTGTGGAAATCAGGCTGGCCCCCTCTCCCCAGAATAGGGAATTTGATCAGATCGTCATGCTTGAGAGGGGCGAAGAAAAACGCCTTTTTACGGCCAAAGAATGGGATTATACCAAGGTTTTTTTAAGGAATTCGTAAGATAAGGGAAGAACTCTTTTGGGACAGGAAAATCGATAGCGCATCCCCGGAGGTGGTCATTGAAAGGGCGATCAATTTTGGGGGCCTTGATTTTATCGAGGAAGTCCAGAAGAAATACGGCATGGAAACCTTCCTCTGAGTATTTTCGTCAAATGAAGACCATCCTTCGGCTCCAGCCGATTGCACAGCCAGCGTCCTGTCAGTTGAAAAAGGTTTTCCCGGTGGATGAAGGAGGTCAGGTACATGGATGTCGTTATCCCGTCGGCCTCTATGGAATGGGGGTTCATCGTAAGAGGTCCTCAAGGGCCGTAGCCGGATGGGAAATTCCTCTTTCATTTATATCGGCAGATCCCTCTTTTCCCTTGAGCGGTCCTTCTCGCCCTCCTTCCTGTCTCGTATCATGCGTTTTTTTACCTGCGGTTTTTTCCCTTGACATACAACTCCCTTTGGGGATATTTTCAACTCGTCCCAAGGCGAGTTCTTATCAAACAAAATTAAAAAATATAAGAACGCCCTCACTTATTAACAGCCTCATAATAGAATAGACATTCTTTGTCATGAACTTAAAGGGTTCCATCGATTAAATAACTCCCCCTTCCCCCCTCCCGTGGTCGGGTCTATTCGACTTAATTTAAGAGGGGATCTATCCTCCCCTTAAGAGGCTGTGTCGTAATAGGGGAATTCATAAAAATGTCATCCTGAACTTGGTTCAGGATCTAATGAATTCAACTAATTACGAGACCCTGAAATAAATTCAGGGTGACAAAATAATAATTGTGACACAGTCTCTAAAATAAGGGGAGGATAGGTGGGGTTATGAGCCTTTGAGCCGCTGGCTTCTCATGTATGGACTATTTTGAGACTCTTAATATTCTTATAACCATTCCTTGAGAATCATAATTACCAATCGAACCCT
>Ga0194125_10005956_pt1 | contig 18289 bp, 17 predicted proteins | sample TA2KigC250mmetaG_FD_148626 | JGI IMG/M metagenome (GOLD analysis project Ga0194125, IMG submission 148626) | Freshwater microbial communities from Lake Tanganyika, Tanzania - TA2015034 Kigoma Deep Cast 250m | ecosystem: Environmental > Aquatic > Freshwater > Lake | place: Tanzania: Lake...
AATCCTGCTTTGCTGATATATTCCCCGCCCCTGGCCTCGTAGGCATCGGGCACTTCGTCTTCGGGGAAGATGGCTTCGAAGGGACATTCCGGGACGCAGGCGCCACAATCAATGCAGGCATCGGGGTCAATGTACATCCACGGCCATTCTTCGACGGGCTTGCCGGGGACGATGCAATCTACAGGACATACCTCGATGCATCCGCCATCACGCAAACAAAGACTGGTAATTACGTAAGTCATAGCTTTTCCTCCAGGTCGAGAGATAAAAGGATATTGATTATTGGTAGAGCAGGCAGTGGTATTTTACCTCAACTTTAAAAAAGTCAATTCGATCTCTCTTAGTGTTGCGAATACAGCCCACTCATCGTATACTGTTTTATTATGGTTCAGCCTTCGTTATTTCCCCTCGCAGCCTGGACGGTCACCGAAGTCAATCGCTATCTGCGCGATTTGCTCGAGAGTGATTATAACCTGGGCGATCTCTGGGTGCAGGGCGAGATCTCCAATTTTTCCAGGCCTAGCTCCGGCCACATCTATTTTACGCTCAAAGATGAGCGCGCCGCCCTTCGCTGTGTGATGTGGAGGAACAACGCCCAGCGGCTGGCTTACCTCCCACAGGATGGCGACTCTGTCGAGGCGCATGGCAGCATCAGCGTCTACGAGGCTGGCGGTCAGTACCAGCTTTACGCAGACACGATCAAGCCCATCGGTGAGGGCGCGCTCTACCAGGAATTTCTGCGCCTGAAGGCCAAACTGGAGGCTGAAGGCCTCTTCGATGAAGCACGCAAACGCCCCATCCCACCCTGGCCAAAACGCATCGGCATCGTGACTTCACCGACCGGGGCTGCCTTGCGGGATATGCTGAACACCTTGCGCAGACGTTATCCCCTGGTGGAAGTGGTCATCGCGCCCAGCCCGGTGCAGGGCAGGGATGCTCCCGCGGGAATTATAGCTGGTCTGCGTGACCTGAACCGGGCAGCCGCCCCTGACGTGATCCTGCTTGCCCGCGGCGGCGGCTCGATCGAAGATCTGTGGGCTTTCAACAACGAAGGCGTCGCCCGCGCCATCGCCGCCTCGGAAGCCCCCGTGATCACCGGCGTCGGCCACGAGACAGATTTCACCATCGCCGATTTCGTCGCCGACCTGAGGGCCCCCACACCCACCGCCGCCGCCGAGCTAGCCACCCCCAACCGCGACGACCTGCTCATCGTCCTCGACGAGGCAAGACAGCGCTCGATACAGCTCATCCATGCAGGCATCGGCGACCAGCGCTGGAGGCTCAACGAGCTTGCCAGCCGCTTGAGACGGCTTTCTCCGGAAGCCCACATCATGAGCGACCGCCAGCGCCTGGATGAGTTATCCCATCGCGCCGTGACGTTTCTATCTCATTTCATAGAAATGCAGCGCGCTCACCTCGATGCAGCCGGACAACGTCTGACCGATCTGAACCCCCAAACCGTGTTAGCCCGCGGCTACGCGCTGGTCTCGAACGTTGATGGGTACAATGTGCGGTCCGTGAAGCAAGTGAAAGCTGGCGATTTTCTGAACGTACGCGTGAGCGACGGCGCGTTTGGAGTTGATGTCGCCGAACGCTGACGACAGACCTGCGACTAAGGAAAGGAAGTTCTCATGAATAAAGCACTAATCCCTATCGCTGAATTGACTTACGAGCAAGCCTTTGCACAATTGGAAAACATCGTCAACACCCTGGAAGCCGACGAACAAACCCTGGATGAGATCCTGGCCAAATTCGAGCGCGGGCAGGCGCTTGCCCGCCATTGCGCGACCTTGCTAGAAGGCGCCGAACTAAAAGTGAAACAACTCTCCGGTGATGAGTTGGCAGATTTCGAGCCGGGCAGATGAAGATAGCAGCCATCTTCCAGAACTCCATCTTCTGGGCCGGGATGACCGCCTGGATTCTGGCCCAGGTCTTGAAACCCCCCATCGGCTATCTGCGCACGCGCCAATGGGATTGGGCTTTGCTGTTACGCGCCGGGGGAATGCCCAGCTCCCACTCCGCGTTGGTTGCAGCTACCGCGCATGCCATCGGCTTGTTCGAGGGCTTTGATTCTCCATTTTTTGCACTGGCGGTCACCCTGGCCATCATCGTCATCTACGATGCTACCGGCATACGGCGTCAGGCGGGGATACACGCCGGGTTGATCAATCGAATCGTCAACGAGTTGAGCAGCGGACACCTGCCTGGACATGAGACGCAGGAGCAGTTGAAGGAAGTATTAGGCCACACCCCCATCGAAGCCCTGGCAGGAACATTGCTCGGAATTGTTATTGCGCAAGCTTTCTGGTACTTCGTGGGGTATTAGCATGTACGCGCCATGGAGAATGTGTACACAATGAAAATTATTTATCCCCATTATGACTCTTCGACAAATTATGAATATTCTCGAAGGCGAATAATCGCTCTACGTCTTCTTCGATGGAGAAAAATATCATGACAAAGATAGAACGACCAGATCTCACTCAGGTGAGCACGGAAATCCTGCGTTATATCGAACAACTGGAAAGTGAGCTTACATTGTATCGGAAGGAGCCGCCCCTCCAAACCCGGCCAGAAATAGAGGAACAGGCGCTGCCGCCCGAACCTCCATCAACGATGAATCTTGTCACCATCAGCCGCCAGGGGATGATCAAACGCACCCCTCGGCATTTGTACCCTCGCCAACACCGCGCGGGGATGGGAATCTTCGACCTGGACATCCCCGAGGCAGACGCCCCCAGCATGATCTTCACCGCCGATGAAAGCCAGGATTTGTTGCTGATCACCGATTGGGGGCGCGCTTACCGGTTTCCGTTGAACTCGCTGGTCGAGTCTCCTGTGCGCGCCCGTGGTCAATCGCTCAATGAAGCGATATCTATTCCTTCCGATGAAAAGCCCAAAGTGATCCTGCCAGCGTGCGACGAAGGATATCTTGCAATCCTCAGCAGCAAAGGGTATGTGCGCGTGTTGAGACATAATTATATAAGCGACAACATGCAGCCTGGAACGTCGGTTTTCGACGTCGGGAAATATGGTCCTGTGGCTGCTGGAACATGGACAAGTGGTGGAGGCGACCTGTTCATCGTTACCCGGAAGGGCTTGGGGATCCGATTTCGAGAAAAATTGGTTCAAAATACTTGCGGTTTGGGCATCCGCCTGGAACCAGGCGATGAGGTGGTTGCCATATCAGAGGTGATTGAAGATAGCGGGGTTTTTCTGGTTGGCTCGAATGGAAGAGGGACGATCCGGTTGATGTCGGGCTTTCGCGCCAACAAAGCGCCCGGAGCTGGCGGAAAGATTGCCATGAAAACCGATTATTTAGTGGGAGCGATGACCGTCAATCTGGACCAGGATATCTTCATCATTTCACAGTTGAGTAAGATCATTCGCTTTCCTGCCGTGGAAATTCCGCCCAAATCAGGGGTTGTCGAAGGGGTAAGTTGCATGTCGTTGCGCGCAGATAAGGTTTCAGCAGCAGCATAATGAAAGGGTCAATGACGCTATTTGATTCATAGCATTGTTTCATACGTTAGCGTTTCGATCTCTTTCGGATGGCCGTCAGGCCATCTTGCGCTTCTTCGACTCTGAGCACGACCACCATCAGCCCATAGACCACTCCCCCAAGGGCAATGCCGCCGCCCCCGACCAGCCAGGCGGAATGTCCCTCGAAATATCCCAGCCAGACCCATAACGCCAGGCCCATGATGGCCGCAGCCGCGCTGCCTTTCAGCGCGCCTCGAACGATCTTGCGTCCTTCGATTCCCCCCAGGCGTCGCCGCATCATCACCAGCAGAGCAGTGGTCTCGAGGGCCGTAGCCAGAGAATTCGCCAGCGCCAGACCGCCATGGGGCATCCAACCGATTCGCCCGAATAGGGCGGCGAAGGCGAAGCTGAAGACGATATTCAGGCTCATGGCAGTCACGCCCACGATGACGGGAGTCCGGGTGTCGTGCAGGGCGTAGAAGGCCCGCGCCAGCACTTCCATCACCGAATGTCCTACCAACCCGGCAGCATACCAGAGCAGCGCCCAGGCGACCAACGTGGTCGAGTGTTCGGTAAACTCGCCTCTTTGGTACAGCAGGGTGATGATCGGTTCTCGCAGCAGAATCAGCCCCACCGAGGCCGGGATCGAGAGCAGCAGCACGCCGCGGATACTGGCGGCCAATGATGTGCGCACTTCGTCGAGTTTCCCGCGGGCGTATTGGGCAGCCAGCGTCGGCATGGCGGCAGTGGCGATGGATTGGGCGATGGCGGCCTGCGGCATCAGCATCAAGATGAAGGCGAAAGTCACGCCGGTGACGCTGCCCTCTCGCATCTCCGAGGCCAGGCGGATATTGACCCAGAAGTTGAGCTGCACCACGGCCACCCCCAGCAGACGCGGCCCCATCAGCCGCATCACCTCGCGGACAGAGGCCATCTTCAGGCCTAGGGTGGGGAAATAGTTTCCGCCTTGTTTAAGCAGGATAGGGATTTGCAGCAACAAATGCGCCGCCGCCCCCAGGAGAACGCCCCACGCCAAACCGTCAACGCCCATGCGTGGAGAGAGCGCCAACACCCCAAAGATCATGCCGATCTGATACATCGAGGGGGTCAAGGCAGGGATGAAGAAAACCTGGTGGGAGTTGAGGATCCCCATCACCAGCCCGCTCAAACCAAAGATGGCCGCCGAGGGCAGCATCAGCCGCGTCAGGTGGATGGTCAGCGCTTCCTGGGCAGGGTTGCCGGAAAACCCGGGCGCCAGGATGTACCGAACAACCTGAGGGGCAAAGATCGCGATCAGCGCACTCAGTGCGCTCAGGATAACGAGCACCCAGTTGCCTACCGCTGAGGCCAATTGCCAGGCATCCCTCTTCTTCTCATTGGCTAGCAACGCGGTGAATGTGGGAATGAACGCCGAGCCTAACGCCCCGCCGGCGACCAGGTTGAAGAGCGTCTCAGCCACCCGGTTGGCGGCGTTGAAGGAGTCCATATCGAGGCTGGTGCCGAAGGCGTCGGCGACCAAAATTTGACGGACCAGTCCGGCGAGTTGGCTGAAAACGAAGGCCAACATGACCAGGCCAGCAGCGCGGGCGATCTGGCGGTGTGCAGAGGGCATCTCTGAAGACATTGGCGCGATTATATCAGAGATGGGGGACAGGAGACGGATGACGGGGAACATACTGGTCTCCCGTCTCCAGTCTTCCGTCCTTTAATGCTATAATCGCGGTAACTACTCAGCCAAACGGGGAAGTTCCCGAAAAAAGGGTGTGCGAACGCAAAGCGGCTGCGCCCCCTTCGCACACCCTTTTTTCGGGCTAATCCGTTTGATGGCTGAGCAGTTACTAATCGCGCAGATTTGTACGAGTTTGGATATTACCTCGTGTCATCCGATTTGAAAGCTGACTCCGCGATGGAAGAGAAAAAAGAAATCGTAATTTATACCGATGGAGCGTGTGAGCCTAACCCCGGCGCAGGCGGATATGGCGCTGTTTTGTTGTTCGAAAATAGACGCAAAGAAATTTCTGGAGGCTTTCGATTGACAACAAACAATCGCATGGAGATATACGCCGCTATTAAGAGTTTGGAACTACTGAAACAACCTTGCAAAGTAACCCTTTTCAGCGACTCTCGATATTTGGTCAGCGCAATGATGGAAGGCTGGGTCGAAAAGTGGAAAAAGAGAAATTGGTGGCGAACGAATAAAGAACGCGCTGTTAATGTTGATTTATGGGAAAGATTATCGGCTCTCTGCGAAACGCACGAAGTAAATTTCGTTTGGGTTAAAGGTCATGACAGCAACCCGGAAAATGAGCGATGTGATAGATTATCTTATGCCGCACTACGTCGAAAAGATCTACCGCCCGATGAACTTTACGAAAATCCGCCGCCCGAACCCGCCCCGATAAAAATGACTCATGATGGTCAGCCCTGTCGCAAGTGTTCAACGCCTGTAATAAAACTGAAGTCGAAGAAATTCAAGCCCTATTTGTTTTGCCCCAACTGCAAGGCGACTTACGAAATCGAATCTGACGAACAAGATGAATCTAGACAGGCGACGCTCTTTTAGATCAATAACGACCTGACAAAGCATTCTCAAAACAGGTTTCGCGCCGCCCGGAAAAATGATGGCCGCGCCATTTCGAATAAAGGTATACCTATGTTAAAGCGTTTCATCCGCGCTGTTGGCGGAGATCCTCATCAAAAGTTAATCGAAGAGTTTACTAAGATCGTTGACCATATCAACGCGCTCGAAGCGCAGTTCGAATCCCTGAGTACCGAAGCGTTGAGCGCCAAGACAGGCGAATTCCGTCTGCGCCTGGCGAAGGGCGAGAGCCTGGATGATATCCTGCCCGAGGCTTTTACGGCGGTGCGCGAGGCCAGCAAGAGGACCATCGGCCAGCGTCATTTCGATGTGCAGTTGATCGGCGGCATCGCCATGCACAAGGCCATCGTAGCGGAAATGCGCACAGGTGAGGGCAAAACCCTGACGGCGACGCTGCCCCTTTATCTGAATGCTTTGAGATTGAATCCAGCCTGGGAAGCAGAAGCACGCCAAACGTGGGGCGATGATCCCGCCCAATGGCAGTTCGACCCTCTCGACGGGATCCCTATCGGGCGCGGCGTCCACCTGGTCACGGTCAACGATTATCTGGCCCGCCGTGACGCCCGCTGGATGGCGCCTATCTACCAACTGTTGGGCTTGAGCGTCGGCGTGCTGCAAATGGCGGCCCGCACCGAACTCGGTCAGAAAGCCTTCCTGGTGGATTTGGAGAAATCCTCGCCCCACGAAGATCAGCATCAACTCCAGATGGCGCCGCGCCATGAAGCGTATGCCGCCGATATCACTTATGGTACGAATAACGAATTCGGCTTCGATTATCTGCGTGACAACATGAAGATGAGCCTGGAAGAGCGCGTCCAGCGAGGGCATTACTATGCCATCATAGACGAAGTGGACAATGTGCTCATTGACGAGGCCCGCACACCTTTGATTATTTCGGGACCGTCTCATGAAGATAGCGAAAACTATATCCACATGGCACGGGTGGTCCGGCAGCTCAAACCCGAAGATTACGAGATCAGCGAGCGAGACCGCAATATCTCCCTGACGCAGATCGGCGAGACTCATGTCGAACAAATCTTGGGCCTGGCTCTCCGCGACCCTGAGAGGCCCGAAGATATAACCCCGGAGCAAGCCCAGTTGCTGGGCTATTTGCAGCAGGCTTTGAACGCCGAGTATATCTACAGGCGCAATAAAGATTATGTCGTCCAGGGGCGCAAAGTGATCATTGTGGATCACTTCACCGGGCGGCTGATGCCGGGACGGCGTTGGTCGGATGGGCTGCACCAGGCTATCGAAGCCAAAGAGGGGGTTCCCGTCGAAAGCGAAAATGTCACCTACGCCACGATCACCATTCAGAACTACTTCCGCATGTACGAAAAACTGGCCGGTATGACCGGCACCGCCGTCACCGAGGCTGAGGAGTTCAACACCATCTACAAACTGGATGCGCTTGCCATCCCCACCAATCTGGATTACGAAGCCAACCGGGAGACCTCGCCATTCGTCATTCTGCAAGATCGAGATGAGTTCAACCATAAATACACATATTACACTTACAAAGACGACCCCGATCTCAAACCGGTTTTCTGGAAGCGAAAGGATTACACCGACATAATCTATCGTTCCGAGGAAGCCAAGCTGCGCGCGATCGTGCAGGAGATTCTGACCTACCATGTCATCGGGAGGCCGATCCTGGTGGGTACCACCTCGGTGGAACTCTCCGAGCGAGTCTCGGCGCGCTTGCAGGGCGTGATGGTGCGCCGCCTGGCGCAAACTTTGTTGGTTCGGGATGCCTGGTTCGAGAAGACCGGCGTCGTGGAGGATGGCCGCCAGATTCGCGCATTGGCGCCGCTGGCAGCACCTCTCGATAAGCTGGACACACAAGAATTGCGCCAGGTCATCCGCGATGAAAATCTGGATATTTCCCTGACCCCGTCGGATGAGGCCAACCTCGAGCGTTTACTGCGAATTCTAGGACTCTCGCCATCTCACAAGGAGCGTCTGGCGAACGTTTTACAGGGCGGCGTTTCCCATCAGGTGCTCAACGCCCGCAAGCATACCGAGGAGAGCCAGATCATCGCTGGCGCGGGCGCCTTTGGCGCGGTCACCATTGCCACCAACATGGCCGGCCGCGGCGTGGATATCAAGCTAGGCGGAGAGTTGGCCGAGGAGATCTTCTCGTCTATCAACCGGGTGCTCAAGCGGAATGGGTATGATGATCCCTACGATATGACCATGGAAGCGCGCCGCGAAGCCCTGCGGGGATTATCACCTGATGAGTACGGCATTTACGGCGGCGAGGTCGAGTATTTCTTGCGGTACATGGAGGGGAAAGATCGCGTGCGGGATTTGGGCGGCCTGCATGTGATCGGTTCGGAGCGACACGAGGCGCGGCGGATTGATAACCAGTTGCGCGGCCGCGCCGCCCGCCAGGGTGACCCGGGCTCCTCGCGCTTCTACCTCTCCCTGGAAGATGAGTTAATGGTGCGCTTCGGCGGCCAGCAGATGGAAGGGTTGCTGGCGCGCATGAACGTAGATGAAGCCTTGCCCATCACCAATCAGTTGGTCAGCCGCATCGTCGAGTCCTCGCAAACCAGGGTCGAGGGGGCCAACTTCGATGTGCGCAAGCACTTGCTGGAATACGACGATGTGCTCAATGTGCAGCGCGCCATGATCTACGCTCAGCGAGATCGGATCATGACCAAAGATGATCTCAGCGAGGATGTCGCCAAGATGCTCCAGGAGGAGGTCTTGCAGCGGGTACCAGAGGCTCTGGAAGATGAGGAAGGCCCCTGGAAATTGCTTTCGTGGCTGGATCAGATTCAGCCTTCTTTTCCCCTGCGCGGAGGGGTTTTCCCTTCCTATTCATTGAAGTTGCTCCTGGAGAGCATGAAGGGAGATCGAACCGGTTTAGGAGCGGGTGAGGCCCAGGCTGCTTTGGTGAATCTGGCAAGGCAAGCGATCCAGGCTGAAGAAGAGCATAACTTACATACCGTTGATGCCATCCTCGTAAACAGTAAACTGAACCTGGAAAACCAACTGAAAGAGCGTCTGGAGACCCTGGATACGTTCATCGAGGGTCTCGGCCTGAGCGACGAAACCGAGGCGCGCTCTCCGCAGCAACTATCCCAGGAGCTGGCCGAACTGCTGCGATTGCCTCTCCAGGTATCTCCTGAGATTATGCGCTCTCTGAAAGATGATCCTTATGAAGCAGGAGACAGGCTGCGGGGTCTCGTCCATCATGCCATGCAAGACGTGACCATCACCCGCCTGATCGGCGCGGTGGAGCGTGTGCTGAAGACTTCCTTAGGACTCAACCCGCAAGATTTATTCGGCAAGGATTGGGATCAACTGGCGGATAGGATACTCGGCTCAATTCAAAGCATCTACAGCGAACGGCTGGCGACCAGTATCGGCGATGACGACCACCCCGGGCAGATCGTCAAAGATTTGCAGACCGGTTTGGCGAAGGGCGATGGCAACGTGCTCTCGGAACGTGACTTGTTGAATCTGATGTTGCAGCTCTCCCAGGGACGGCGCCAGGTTTTCGACAAGAAAACTCACCAACGAGTTTGGACGCAAACCTCACGTATGACGTACATCCATGCCGCGGCGCGCGCTTTGGAAGGACGTTCCCCGGAGGAGATCACCGGGGATGTGCTGGCGCACCTGGAGAGCGCCCAGGAGATTATCCACGCCGACTGGGGGCAGATCGAACTCGCCCGCCTGGGGAATATCCAACCTGGCAATCTGGATCGAAGCGCCAGGGAGGGACTGATCCAGGCCTTGGGTGAGCAGACTTTTCTCGCTATTCAGGAGCAACCAGTAAGTTCGTTAGATGAGGCTCTTCGAGATCGAATCGCCGATGAATTAGGGCGACAGGCCTTGACCAAGATCTACCGCGAATTGCTCTTGAGGGTGATCTCCAATTTGTGGATAGATTACCTGACACAAATGGAAGCCCTGCGCGTGGCCATCGGCCTGGAAGCCTATGCTCAACGCGACCCCCTGGTGCAGTACAAGAACCGCGCCTACGAGATGTTCCAGAATTTGCTCTCGGATATGCGTATGAGCATGGTGACGCGGTTGTTCACTTTCCGACCTGCTGATGTGAGCAGTATACAGGCGGAGGTTCAAAGAACAGCCGCGCCTGTATCTCAACCGGCGACACAGGCCTCACAGTCTACCGGCGAAAAGAAGAAACGCCGACGACGACGCAGGTAAATGACTGACGATCCCCATTCCGCTTGTACGATTGGGGATCGGTTTTTTTTACCCAACTCGAGTTTCTTGTTATTTTGATAGTTTGCTACTATCGAATGCTTGCTCTGTTAGTTTGTTGTAAGTCTGAATAGTACGCTAGTTCTATGTAGTTTTGGATTACTATTCGCTATACTAATGCTAAAACTACAACCGATACCGATAAAGTATCTCATGGTTCAGTCCAAGGTAAGCCATCCTTTAACGTATTATCAAGCTTTGCCGAAGGTGGAGCTGCATCGCCACCTCGAAGGTTCAGTACGCGTCGAAACCCTGGCTGAAATTGGGCAGGATCATGGTATTCACAACACCGGGCCTCTCGTTCTGGGGCCGATGGTTCAAATTGGGGATGACGAACCTCATACTTTCGAGAACTTCCTCTCTAAATTTGCTCCCCTGCGTTTGTTCTATCGCTCTCCAGAAGTGATTGGCCGGATCACGCGTGAGGCGATCGAAGATGCCGCCAGGGATAATATCCGCTACCTCGAACTGCGCTTTTCTCCTGTGGCCTTGAGTAAGGCGGAAAGGTTCCCGCTTGCTCAGGTGATTGATTGGGTGATCGAAGGCGCAAGGCTCGGCGAAGAAACGTATGGCGTTACTACCCGCCTGATCGCCAGCGTCAACCGCCATGAAAGCACAGATTTGGCCGAACAAGTGGCCTGGCTGGCGATGGATCGAAAGCGTAAAGGAATTATCGGGTTGGATTTAGCCGGGAACGAGGCGGAATATCCTGCCAGACCCTTCGTAGGAATTTTCCACGAAGCGCAACAAGAGGGGTTGCAGATCACCATCCACGCCGGGGAATGGGGCGGCGCCGATAATGTCGTCGAGGCCATCGAGGTCTTTGGGGCCAAACGCATTGGACATGGCGTCCGCGTCATGGAAGATGAGGCGGCCATAACGTTAGCCCGCACGACAGGGACGATCTTCGAGGTATGTCTGACCAGCAATTATCAATCCGGGGTTGTGCCTCAACGAAAACGGCATCCGATCGTCCCTATGTTGGACGCTGGTTTGAATATCACCCTGAACACCGATGATCCCAGCATCTCCAAGATCACTTTGAGTGAAGAATATCGCCAGGCCTGTGAAGCGCAGGGGCTTTCCCTCGCCTCGCTACGAGAGCGTATAATAGCGACAGCTCAAGCGACCTTTTTGCCTGAGGGGGAGAAAAAGAAGCTCATCGCTCATCTCAACCAGGAGCTTCTTCCAGGAAAGGGGAGGTAACTATTCGGGCATGTCACCCCTTCACTCCGTTCAGGGCAAGCTTCGCCGCTGGAAGCATGCCCTTCGGAAAGCAAATGGGAGCGCCAGCTGCTACTGCCGCTGCTCCCATTTTCGCACCGCGGCGCGAATCAACGCTTTGATGTCATCGTCGGGGATCGAATCGATTTCGCTATAATTATCTAACCCAACGAAAATTCTCATACTTCCATCCAGATTTTCCATCAGCCGAATCCCTCTGTCCCTGAGTGGAGAATCGAACAATAATTCTTGCAAGATCTCGTCAACCTGGGCGACGATGCTTCTTTCGGCGGCGGGTTCTTCTGGGGCGTCGAGGACGAATGGGCTGACGCTGGTCTGGGGCGTCGCTGGCGCCTGGGCGGGTTGCGCCCCAGGGGAGGATGCCGGTATCGTGGACGCGGGCATGCCCAACCATTTTTGGAGATAGGCAAGCAGTCCCGCCAGATATGTACCTTCTGTGGGCGGAAGCGGCTCCCCAGAATGAAAAGCTCGTTTGCCGATTTGCAACACTAATTGTTTTTGTTGGTCATCGCGCCAGATGTGTAAAGCATCTGATGGGAACATCGGCGCGGGGCTTTCGGCAGGTTTCTTTTCCTCCTGGCTATCCCGTCCCCTGGAGAGTAGGCTGCCGGCTAAGTAGCCGATCGCGACACTGATGACTGCGGTGATGAGGAACAGCAAACTATCATCCATTTCGACCTCCTTTCTTCCATTCCTGGCGTAAGACGCTCATCAAGATCACGTCGAAATACTGGCCATCTTGATAATGAGCTTGCCGCATACATCCTTCTTGGACAAAACCCGCCTTTTCGTAACTTCGCACTGCCCTGGGGTTGTTTTCGTAAACCCTAAGAAAGATGCGATTCAGGTTCAAGGTTCCGAATCCGTGCTGCAGGAGCAAACGCACGGCTTTGACGCCGTATCCCTGGTTCCAACGGCTTTTATCTCCGATAACGATGCCCACTTCTGCCGAGCGTACCCGCCAATTGATTCCGAACAAACCACAATCTCCAACCGGTATCCACTGCTCTTGATCATTGACTTCGATGACCAGAGGATGTTCTTCCTGTGGCCGTTTGAGCATTGCATCGAACCATTGCTCCTCTTCGGTCTGGGATAACGGTAGGTAGATCATCAGCCCGTGACGAACCTCAGGGTCGTTGAGCCACTCGACGAAGAGAGGCAGATCGTCCTTGTCGATCGCTCGCAGTCGAATTCCATCGCCATAAATCATCGTCTCGGTCCTCCATTGAGCAACGCGTCCACCGCCTGGCGGGGGGACAGGTTTCTCTCGATGAGCTGCTCGAAGATTTCCTGGTAGCGTTCTGGGGAGAGGCTATCCCGCCAGCGGTTCACCAAAGTGTTTTGCAGCAGGTTGTCCAACTCGGCCTGCAGACGGGTGCGCCCTCTGCTTTCCCACTCGCCAGTCTTTTCGAGATGGGCTTTGTGTCGAGCGATCTGATCGCCTAATTCCTGGACGCCAGTTCCATCGAGGGCGATAGTCTTTTGAATGGGGGGAATCCACACGGACTCCTCCTGGGGTGATTCTGCTATCGAGGAGGGCACTACCTCCAGAGAGCCGTGATGACGATAGACGCGCTGGATAGGGTGGGCCAGGTCGAGCATCGTCCGTAAGGCGCGCTCCGTGTTTTCGACTCCTGTCCGGTCAGCTTTGTTGATCACCAGAATGTCGGCGATTTCCAGGATGCCCGCTTTGATGGCCTGGATATCATCGCCCAGGCCAGGGGCTTCTACCACCAGGGTAGTATGCGCCAGTCGGGCAATGTCAACTTCGGCCTGTCCCGCGCCAACTGTTTCGATCAGAATGATCTCGAAGCCGGCAGCGTCGAAAGCCTGAACCACCCCCGAGGTCGTCCTCGCCAATCCGCCCAGGGAACCACGCGAAGCCATCGAACGGATGAATATCCCCGGGTCGCCAGCCAAATCCCTCATGCGCACGCGATCCCCTAACACCGCGCCCCCAGAGAAGGGGCTGGAGGGATCCACAGCCACGATAGCAACGCGCCTGGGGGGTATGCTTTCGGGGGGATGACGGAAATGGTGGGCTAACTGGTTGACCAGAGAAGATTTTCCGGTTCCAGGCGCGCCGGTGACGCCGATGAGGTGAGCATTGCCGGTGTGAGGGAACAGCTCGCTCAACGCAGCGCGCCCCTCGATGGTGTCGTTTTCGATTTGGGAAAGCAGACGCGCCAGAGAAAGCCGGTCGCCTGATAAGACCTCTCGAACAGACGCCATATTACCTGGCTACCTCTTCCAAGACTCCCTTGCGAATATCTCCAACGATTTCATCCGTCAACGTGCCTGGGCCGTAAATCCTGGCCACACCGATCTCTTTCAGTTTGCCGACATCCTCATCGGGTATGATCCCCCCGAGAAACACCTTGACATGATCCTGGCCATTCGCTTCGAGCAGTTCGATGACCCGAGGCGCTAACGCCATGTGCGCTCCAGAAAGAACCGAAAGGCCAACGACATCCACATCTTCCTGTAAAGCGGCTTCGGCGATCATTTCCGGGGTTTGGCGGAGTCCGGTGTAGATGACTTCCATGCCCGCGTCCCGGAGAGCGCGGGCTACCACCTTCGCGCCGCGATCGTGTCCATCCAGGCCGGGCTTGGCAATCAGCACTCGAATTTTTCTTTCAGTTTGGCTCATCATACCTCCAGTAGTGAAGTTTTCCGAGATTATACCGCGTTCCCCGGGTGGATTTTTATCACCTTGACACCGCACAACTGCCATGATAATCTTGCGCCCGAAATACTTTGCTGAGTTCACTGAAAAAACTCCTGAACGAGGGGGCGGGGCGGCATATATGGGGGTGCGGGCTGCGCAGCCCGCACCCCCATATATGCCGCCCCGAATCCTCTACTCATAGTTTTTGCAGTGGACTCTTAGCTGGTATTCTATTCAGCGAAGAAAAAGCACATTGATAGAATGGAGTATGAAAGAAAAAATGGAAGAACGTATCGTTGGAACTGTCAAATGGTTCAATGCCCGTAAGGGTTATGGCTTCATCGGTCGCGAAGGCGGCGAGGATGTCTTCGTACACTTCTCTGCAATCAATACAGAGGGCTATCGTCGCCTGGATGAAGGCCAGGAAGTCGAATTTGCCATCGAAGAAGGCCCGAAAGGGGTACAGGCCGCTCAGGTAGTTCCTCTCTAAGGGAAACCTATTCTACATAATAAACGCAAAGCCGCCGCCAGGCGGCTTTGTGGTTTTAACGTTTCCGGGTTCATATGATACAATGGCATATATGTCCATCGAAAAGGAGCTGGATATGTTATTCTATCCAAACGAACGAGGTCAGGGCTTCCTGGAATATGGGATGCTGATAATTTTAATAACTATTGTTGTTATGATTGCATTGACCATCTTCGGGAGAGCAGTGGGCAACCTTTTCAGCAACGTGATTGCGAATGTGTAGTTTCGAAGATCATGATCAACAACCCCATCATCGAAACCTTGCTCAATCGGAAATCTATTCGCAGTTACAGAGATGAAATGCCTTCCGATGAAGTCGTCGAGACCATCGTCCGGGCCGGACAGCAGGCGCCCTTTGCCTCGCAATTGGGGAGCTTATTGCTGAAACGAGATCGGGAAAATAATCCTTTCCACGCGCCGCTGTTTTTCATCGTCTGCGTGGACTCCTATAAATGGGAACGCATCATGGCTCGCCGCAATTGGAGCATGGTCGCCGACGACTTGCTATTGATGCTGTTGGGCATTCAGGATGCGGCCTTGATGGCCGAGAATATGGTCATTGCCGCGGAGAGCCTGGGGCTGGGGAGTTGTTTCCTGGGGGGGATTCCATTCCATTCCGAAGAGATCATCGAGGATTTCAAACTTCCGCCGCGGGTCTTCCCTCTGGCTGGTCTGACCATCGGTTACCCGGCTAACGACCCACCTCCTCGCCCGCGCTACCCCATGGAGTTCGTGCTCTTCGAGGATGAATATCCTCGATTGGATGACGAACTGATCCGGCGTTCCATGGATGTGATGGATGAAGGCTACCGCGCGCAGGATTACTACCGAAAACTGAAAGCCATGATCCCTCTGAAGGGCGACCGGGAAGAAACCTTCACCTATGAAACCTATGGTTGGACAGAACACATTTGCCGCAAGTGGGGGCAAAATCTCTTCCCTCCCAATCTGCTTCGGCAATTCGAGCGTTGCGGTTTCGACATAACTCGCAAGAAAGAATAACGCGCTATTATGGCGTGGGGGTGGAGGCTGCTCGTGCAGCGCTCACATTCACGGAAACAGGTGGGTGACCACTACCCGTATCGAAATTCCGATCAGCAACAAACCACCAAGAACTTCCATCCGCTTGCCAAAGGTTTCGCCAAGGCGTGTTCCGGTGAATAGACCAATGGTAGACAAGGCGAAAGCGATAAGGCCTATCATGACGACGGATAGCAGCACTGGAACCTCGAGAAAAACGATACTCAAGCCAACGGCAAAAGCATCAATGCTGGTGGCTAACGATAACATCACGAGCACTTTTCCGGTGGATGGATCCTGCTCGAAGGCTTCCCGGTCGGTATCCAGCCCGGCGCGGATCAGATTGATTCCTACATATCCAAGCAGGCCAAAGGCGATCCAATGATCAAATCCTTCGACATAGGAAACGATTGTCTCGCCTGTCAGCCAGCCCAAGGCGGTCATTCCTGATTGAAAGATGCCGGCGTGAACCGCCAAACGGATTTTGCCGCGTAAGCTGGCGATCTGTCCGGCTGTGCCAATGGCAAGCGATACGGACAGCGCATCCATCGCAAGGCCCACAGATATCAGGGAGATTGTCAGGTATTCCATATTAATCCACCGTCATTAATCCACCGTCAACGTCTTCGACAAATTCCTCGGAAAATCAGGGTCGAACCCGCGCATCACGCTCATGTGATACGAGAGCAACTGCAACGGCAGGACTCCCAGCAGGGCGCTGATCTGCGGGTCGGATTTGGGGATGACGACCAGGTCGTCGCCGTTGGCGCGCAGGCGGGCGTCCTCTTCGGCGATGACGATGGTACGTGCCCCGCGCACTTTGACTTCGTTGATGCCGCTGATGATGAGCGGCGCATCGTTCGGCCCCGCCACGAAGATGACCGGGAAGCCCTCCCTCACCGCGGAGAGTGGGCCGTGTTTGAACTCGGTCGAGAGCATCCCTTCACAGTGAGCGTAGGTGATCTCTTTCAACTTCAATGCGCCTTCCAATGCAATGGGATACGTGACTCCGTAACCGAGGCAGTACATGTCGTTCCATTCGTTGATCTCTTTGGCAATCGCTTCGATCTGCGGCGTGACTATTTCAAGCGTCTGCTCCATCAATTCGGGAATCCGATCCAACTCACGGACGTCACGCCCCGCCATCCTATACGCTAGATATAAAAACGTCACGATCTGGTTGGTGAATGTCTTCGTAGCCGGCACGCTGATCTCGTAACCGCAGCACAACGGCAGACAAAAGGAGGTCGCTTTGGTCAGCGTGGAGCCGACCACATTCGCCAGCCCGAAACAAGCCATGCCGCGCCCTTCGGCCGCCGCCAACGCGTTGAGCACATCCTTGGTCTCGCCCGACTGGCTGACGAAAATCCCCACGTCATCGTGATCCACCGAGGGCGCGTACTGCGCGATGAACTGCGGCGCAAGCACGGGGATCGCGGCGCGCCTGGCCAGTCCCGCGAAAAAGACCGAGCCGGCTAACGCAGCGTGATAACTCGTGCCGCAGCCGATGAAATAGAGGTGACGCGCGTTCTTCATCTTCCCGACCAGCGACCCGACTTCACGGTTTCCGTTCAGCACGTGGAGCAACTCGCGTGCCACCTGCGCCTGCTCGTGGATTTCCTTCAACATGAAATGCGGATACCCACCCTTCTGCACCGCGTCCATCGACTCCGTGACGGTTTCCTGTTTTCGAATAATGAGTTTTCCATCCTTGACCGAGCGCACCTCGACCCGGTCTGCCCACAACGTGACGATCTCCCCATCCTGCGGACGGATGACCTGGCGGGTCATGGGCAGGATCGAAGGCAGATCGGACGAGACGCAGGTGAAGCCTTCGCCGAGTCCCACCACCATGCCCGAACCTTTTTTGAACGCGTACAGCTTATCGTCATTCGCGTGCCCGATGAGGAAGGCGTAATCGCCTTCGAGGTCGCCGTACGCGAGGCGGATCGCATCAATGAATTCATATCCACGATTGACATACCTCTCGACGGCATGGACGCACGTCTCGCCATCGTTCTGCGAGCGGACGGTCATGCCCTCGGCGATGAACTGCTCGCGCAGCTCGACGTTGTTCACCACGTTGCCGTTGTGCGCGCCGACCATATCGCCATCCGAATCCAGATGCGGCTGTGCATTGACCTGCGACGGCTCGCCGAACGTCGCCCAGCGCAATTGCGCAATCCCGCGCTGCCCGCGCATTTCAGCGAAGTTGTACCTGACCGAGACTTCCTCTACTTTGCCGATGTCCTTTCGTAAATCGATTTTGCTTCCATCGAAGGTCGCCGCGCCAACCGAGTCGTAGCCGCGATAAGTCAGTCGCTTGGCCGCTTCGATCAGGATGGGGCCGAGCGATTCTTTTTTGTTGCTTACGTAGCCGAAAATTCCGCACATAGATTCTCTCCATGTCGAATTCTATCATGCAAGCCTCGAACCATCCTGCTCATGATGCGCCTCACCTTTACATCACCTGGGCAAGTTCTCATGTATAATACGTTGG
>Ga0194125_10005961_pt1 | contig 18274 bp, 12 predicted proteins | sample TA2KigC250mmetaG_FD_148626 | JGI IMG/M metagenome (GOLD analysis project Ga0194125, IMG submission 148626) | Freshwater microbial communities from Lake Tanganyika, Tanzania - TA2015034 Kigoma Deep Cast 250m | ecosystem: Environmental > Aquatic > Freshwater > Lake | place: Tanzania: Lake...
TCAGCGCTGATGGAACCCCACATACCCTGCTGCCAATAGTTGAACCAGCAGTGTCCGACCGGATGCCCGACCGTTAGAACAGCGCCGCGTCCGAAGCCGTAAGCCACTGCGCCGGGATTCTGCGTGTTCTGCTGATAGGCTATCACCTGATACCACTCAAGAGTGCCGTTGTTCAACTTATCAACAAACTGTTGCAGTTGATAACCGGAGTGCAGCCAGGCGCTGCCCTCAATCACTTCGCCGCGCAGCCAGAAGTTCGGCTGCGCCTCGCGGCAAATAGCGGCGAATAAACTATAGTCCTGATCCTGCGGATTAGGACTCACCGCTAACACGCCGTTGGAAGCGCTCTGCGCTAAGTTATTGACGATGTCGCCCGGGCTGCGCACCCGGCTGTTCGGGTCGGCGGTTTCATAGTAAGCCGCGCCGCCGCCGTCAACATACTCTTCAAAGCGTGCGAAGTTGTTGGCGTATTCCTGCGACCACATATTATCGCGTCCGGCGACGACAATCGCGTCGTAATCTTCGAATTCGACGCGGTTCCAATCGGCAGCCGTGCGATAGGATATGAAGTTTTGATTAGTGAGCCGGTTGTTGCTGCGCTGGCGCATTCCATCGTCCAGCCAGCCCCAGACGCTGGTGGTCTGGAAGCAGGCGAACATCATACCTTCGAGGTCAACCGGATCGCGCCGCGGACCATTGCGAACGCTGCGTAAACCGCGCGCGCCGGCGTCGTCGCCCGGCTCGCCGATGATTTCGATGTCGGTCGTAAAGTTCAAGGCTGCGCCGCCGTCGTTACTGATATCGACAACATGCTCAGCCGTTTCGCCGGTGTTGAGGTCATCCTCAATCGACTGCGGGTCAACGACAATCGCCGGGGCAACAAGACCTCTGCCCGTCGCTGCAACATTGAAAACGCCGTCTTCGCCGTTCACCGCGTTGCAGAAGATCGAAATCGTGGCTTCATATACGCCGGCTTCGCCGGGCCGGAAGGTCACCGGCGCCTCGATTCTCTGGCCCGAGCCGATGACGACCTCCTGTCCGCCGAAGTCCGGCAGGATGAAGGCGTCGTTATCGACCTCGGCGCCCTCGATGACGAGCTCTTCATCGCCGATGTTGGTAATCGTCGTGACGATGGTGCGCTCGCCGCCGACATAGACATCGCCGAACGCCAGAGCCTCAGGCGCGACAACAATGCGCGGACCGCCGGCGATAACCCACGCGCCGCGCGGACCGAACGCCCAAGCCCGCCCGTTCACCATCCAACCGCCCACTGCAGGGATATACCAGCCATGCCGGCCATCCCCGACATTGACGCCCGCCATTGAATTGCGAATGTTTGGACCATACTGAATCTGGGCTTTCCCGTTGGGAGTTAAAATTAATTGCCACTGTTCAGAACCATTTCCAGCCCAAGAGGCTATCGCAAGATCCCGGTTATTGGTCCAAAACCATATTTGGCAATTCCCATAGTCGGCTTGAACCATTCCGATTAAAGAATGGTGCACAGCGCCGGCATTCACTGCCGTCGGATAAAGACCGTAATTTAGGTTATACTGCGTTCCAGCGTAAGTGAACGACGCATAACCGTCGGTGTCCAGAAAAATCTGGCTATAATTCGTCCCCCAAAACGGAAACTGAAAACCTAATTGCAACGCGCCGGTATTGACATCGTCGCCTAGGTTAAACGAACGGACCCCCTCGCGTTGGCGAATATCGACCCATTCGTAGCGTGGGCCGTCGTTTTCGAGATTATCGCGCCACTCGTAGCCGACGTCGTCCGGTCCGCCGCGGCGGTCGCGATAAGGGGGATTCCCCAAAAACGGAACGACCGCATCCAGAGGACCGTCGAGTCCCTTATCGATGCGGTCAGGCACACCAATGGCAGTATTGGCAGAGTTCGGCATATCCGTCGAAGACGCGGCGCTTGGAACGCCAGCCATCGATGGCAGCGCTGACAATATCAGCCATAGGAGCGCCAAGAATATTCGTGATGTTTTTCTCATCACTACCTCCTAATTTTGATAGAATTTGACCCGCGTTAAACAGGCGCTTCAGACAGCGGCTCGGCGCAGCAGCATTCCTGCCGCTAAATCATCCTTGCCCACCGGTTTTATGGCAGAATGCGAGTATCCCGCCTTCAAACCGGTGAAACTATATTTCACGCCTGTAATAGTTGCGAGTCTGTTATTTAAAGAAAGAAAAACTGCGCTAAGTATTTAGTTCGCGCTGAGAGTGATAATTTTGTTGCAAAGGCTATAAAAACCCAGTCGCACCGACAGAGGAGGCATCAGAGGCGCAGCGCGGGAAGGTGTTCGTCTTGAGTGTAAGCGGCGCGAGTTTAAATAAATTGAGTTCTCCAGCGAGCCTGTTAGGAATCGGCAGCCGGGTTTTTATGGTTATATTAAGATAGACAGAGGATTATAGTTGTGCGAAAAATCACAAATTAGAAGATCGCGATTTTTTTCAATCTACAGAAGTAATTGCAAAAGCGTTGGATTTGTTAGCAGATGGCAAGGCGGACGCCCTCGTCAGCCGCTTTCTAAGCACGGTTTTTCGACAGACGAAGACATCCGTCTTGCTTTGATTTGAGTTTTCTGAATTTTAAATCACTTTTGCGATTACGCTATAGATTAAATGTATTGACACATTAGGTTATTGACCGCTGTATGTTATGCTTCGCGCAGTGAAGCATCTTGTCTGGATAAACGGGGACGAGATCCTTCACTTCGTTCAGGATGACGACATCTTACGCTTGACATAGCGCTAGGCTGTTAACTCAACATTAGAAATATAATAAATCGCTTGTCAAAATGCAAGCCCTATTTTTCAAAATGCTTGCCGATAAACCGTTTGAGCGTCATTTTAAGAAATTATCTATAAGAATAACTTGATAATAGATAATTATGAAAAAAATAAAATATTTTTTTACGGATTAGATTTCCTTTGAACGACCGGTTGGATTTCATAACTACGATATTAATTTAATCATAAATGTCCTCAAAATCAACCTTAGCCATTCTTTTCGGCGGCCGGTCGGTCGAACACGAGGTCTCGATTCTAACCGGCTATCAAGTTATCGAAGCCGCCGATATAAATAAATATGATATTCGGCCGGTTTATCTCAGCCGCGATAATGTCTGGTTCACCGGCCGGCAGTTAGCATCGCTGGACTTCTTCCGGCAGGATGTTCCGCCGCTCAACCAGTTAAGTCGCGTTTATCCGGCGCCCGATGCCGCGCGCGGCAAACTGGCGCTTATAGAATGCGAACCTCCCGCCCTGCGACGCGCTAAAGTCTGGACCATCGACTGCGTTTTGCCGGCGACCCACGGCGCCTTCGTCGAAGACGGCTGCCTGCAAGGACTGTTAGAGTTGGCAAATGTGCCTTATGTCGGCTCGAATGTCGCCGGTTCCACCATTGGAATGGACAAACTCATCACGAAGAGCATTCTTAAGTCGGCTGGGCTGCCCTGCTTGCCTTATGAAGCAGTTTATCTGGACGAATGGCAAAAACAACCCGCCAAGACATTGCAATGCATCCTTACAGCGTTCGATTTCCCGTTGATGGTCAAACCGGCGGCGCTGGGATCCAGCATCGCCATTTCCCGTGCGGACAATCCGGATGGATTATCCGCAGCGCTTGACCTGGCGCTGCGATTTTGCCCGCGCGCGCTAGTCGAACCGGCGCTGAGGCGCGCGCGGGATATCAACTGCTCGGTCATCGACGGCGACCCGCCTATTCCGTCGATTTTAGAACAGCCTGTTCGCCAAAATGACCTGCTGACCTTCGACGAAAAATACCGCGGCGGCAGTAAAGGCAAAGTCAAGGGCAAATCCGGCAGCGGTATGGCGGCGCAGCAGAGACTCATCCCGGCGCCTCTCGACGAAGCGACAACTAAATATATCCAAGACTTAGCCGTTAGAACATTCACAACCTCGCAGGCCGGCGGTGTAGCGCGCATAGATTTCCTTATTAAAGCCAATGCTAATGCTAATGACAATGATAATGACAATGTGGGGGAATGGTCGATTTATATCAATGAAATTAATAATATACCCGGTTCGTTGTCCTTCTATCTTTGGGAGGCGATGGGCAAGTCATTCCGTGAACTCATAGACCGCCTGGTCGAACGCGCCTATGAAGTCCACCGCCGCCGTAACCGCATAACTTATAATTTGGAAGTCAATTTACTGGCGCCAAAATAACAGCGCAACTCAGTCTATTTTCTAACAATCGATTGAAGCGACTCGGCGTTATAATGGAAAAATACCGCAGCCGGTTATGGCGGACCGGCTGCGGAGTGAATAGACTGGGATTCCTGTAAGATTTATACTAGACCACGGCTCAAAAGTCTTTTCGCATCTTGCGGCAGGATGTTCCCATCCTGCTGTAAAGATTAGTATTTCCGCAGAGTGTGGATAACCTGCGGCATTCTATTGGGCATGCGAAAAGACTTTTAATACCAATTTGCATTCAAATGAATAATAAAGGGATTCAAATTTAACAACGGATTAAACAGATAGAACGGATTAACCTAGCGCTCTGTCCCTTAATTATCTATCATGAGCCTTTGTGCTTGGATGGCGGATTTAAACCCGCCCTCCAAGAGAAAATAACCCGATATTTATTTAAGGGACAGAGCGCTAGCGGCTTTACAGGATTATCCGTTTCATCTGTTTAATCTGTTGTTGATTTTTTTGATATATATTATATGATCGATTGCGACTTGGTATAAGCCGCGTTCTAAAAAAGAGACTGTTAAATCTATTACATCAGGCGAAAAGACTTTTTTAGCCGTGATATATGAGATTCTCGCTGGCGACACTAAACAAAATGAAGCATCCCGTCTGGTTAATTCGAGATGGGATGCTTCACTTCTTTTGATATGATGCACGGTTTATTCTTTTTCCCGCGGCGCCATCGTCAGCAGCAGTTCTCGCACGACCGAAGCGGCAACGACCGACGAGACGCCGGTCTGGTCGTATTGCGGGGCTAATTCGACGACATCGGCGCCGATGACATTCAGCCGAGATAAAATCCGCACGATTTGAATGAATTCGCGGTAGGTTATCCCCAGCGGTTCCGGATTGCCGACGCCCGGCAGGAAGGACGGGTCGAAGACATCCAAGTCCACTGTCACATAGAGCGGTCGGTCGTCCGGCAACTGCCGCATAATCCGCTCGATATCGCGCTGGCCGCCTTCCAAACCCAGCGGCAATTCCAGTCCGGAGCCTTCCATCTCCTCGCGCGTTCCAGCGCGCACACCGAACCGGATTATTCCCTCGACGCCGACAATTTCGCTGATACGACGCATCACCGTAGCGTGGCTCAATCTGTCGCCCAAGTATTCGTCGCGCAAATCGAGATGGGCGTCGAGTTGCAGGACTTTTAGGTCCGGATACTTCTCGAACGCCGCCTGCACCGCGCCGAGGGATACGGTATGTTCGCCGCCGATGAGCAGCGACTTCATTGCGCGTTGGTAAATATCGCGCACTTTGGCGGTTACGATTTCTAAGGTTTTAACTGCCGACCCCGGCGGCAATTCAAGGTCTCCGCAGTCGATGTAGTCCAAGTCGTCAAGCGAGACATCTAAAAATGGACTATAGGTTTCGAGGCTGGTCGAAGCCTCGCGGATAGCGTTCGGCCCGAAACGCGCCCCAGCGCGAAACGACTCCGTCCCATCGAACGGCGCGCCGAGCAGGACTATATCGCCGCGGGCGCGCTCAGATAAGGCTCCCAAATAGCGCATAAACTACCCATTCCTGAATGAAAGCCGCATTGTCTGATTACGAAGCGAGTTCCCGAATGTATTGCGGCAATAGGAACGCGCCTCTCGCAATTTCTAAATTATAATAACGCAAATCACTCGCTAATGTGCGATATCTCACTTCTTTTATTTCAGTCGAAATTTGTCGGTCTTTGGAGGCTAGAAAAAATCCCCATAGTCCGGGCAGGTAGGTCGGCGTATGCGTGACATAGAGCGCCGCGTCGGCAAATAACCGCTTCAGCGTCGCCATCGCGGTTTTCAGCCTTAATCCGCTGAGAAACGGCGCGCCTAACTGCCCCGAAGCCAGTCCGCCATTGGTGAGAATACTAAAAATATTACTAAAAAAATCTGCTTTAAACAAGCCTGCCGCTGGTCCGACCGGGTCCGAGCCGTCTTGAATTATGATGTCGAACTTCTCGTCGGTCTTCTGAAGATAATCCACGGCGTCGCCGATGACCAACTCGACCTTGGGATGCTCGTAAGCCGCAGCCAGCGTTGGTAGAAACTCCCGGCTCAGTTCGACCACATCGCGGTCAATTTCGACCAGCGCGACTCGCTGGAGCGATGGATGTTTGACGATTTCCCTGAGTGAGCCGCCGTCGCCCCCGCCGATGATCAGCGCCCGGCGCGGCGCGGGATGCAGGAACATCGGTATATGCACTAACATCTCGTGATAAGCGCATTCATCGCGTTCTGTCAACATCACCATCCCGTCGATGACGAGCATCCGTCCCATTTCATAAGTATCATAAATTTCGACGGTTTGATATTGATTGCAGCGCCGCGCCAACTGCGCCTTGATGTGCAAAGTTATGCCGAAATGCTCGGTGTGGTTTTCAGTGAACCATAGGTTGGATTGATGTTCGTCGTTTTTATTCATTAATGATTTCGCTGAAGATACTACTCTTCCGCTGCAGACTCGCCGTAGTCTGCAGCGGTTTGCGGGCGTCCCTGCCCGCTGAAGTTTGCAGCGGGATGTTCCCATCCTGCCGCAAAGAAGCCGCTGTGGGGACACTCTGCGGCAGAGAATGCCATCGACTACGGCGAGTTGACAGCGGGCAGAGTGGCTCGCTTTCATCCACAGAGGGTTGGCAGCAGATAAAGTCAACCATCAGCCGTAATTAGATAACTGTATTGACACATTAGGTTATTGACTGCCGTGTGTCATGCTGAACGCAGTGAAGCATCTTGTCTGGGTGTAGGAGAAGGGATTCTTCATTTCGTTTAGAATGACTCAATAGCGCTATAACCTAATGTGCCATTACAGGTAACGACAAGAATATCCCTACGGCTGCGACAGGTTTATCTCCTGCACCGCGCCGAAATCTTCCAGCGGCCGGTCCATCTTCGATTTATCGCCGACTACAACGATTAGCATATCATCCGGATGCAGCAACTCCTGGGCGGCGCGTTTGACATCGTCCCGAGTCAGTTTCTGATAAGCCGCCAGGTCGAGTTGCGGCGTGTCGAGCGGCAGATGCCGCCACTTGAGATAGACTAACCGCCCTAATATCTTTATCGAACTGTCATATTCCCAGACATAACTGTTGACGAAGGCGTCGCGGGCTTTGTTGAATTCCTCCAGCATAGGCCCGTTCGCAGCGTATTCGATAATCGTCTTGCGCAGCAACTCCAAGGTCCTTCCCGATTGGTCGAGTCTAGTGGAAGCCCCAGCGCGAAAGACGCCTTCGCCCTCAACCGGCGTAGTGAAGCGCGAACCGACGGCATAAGTCAATCCGGCGTCAACGCGTATCCGCTTCATCAGTATTGACTGGAAGCCTCCGCCGCCGAGGATGTAGTTCATTATCTCGGACGCAATCCGCCGCGGGTCGTCGTAGCGAATCGAGCGATGCCCAATATAGATATAGGCTTGATTGACTTCTTTATGCCCGTAATGCACACCCGGCGCCGGCGGAGGCGGCAAAGACGGCAAGCCGGCGATTTCCTCCTCTGACTGGGTCAGATGTCCAAATGTCTGCCGGCTTAATTCAAGCGCCCGGTCGAGCGTCAAATCGCCTGAGAAGCCTATTACGCAGCCGTCGGCGCGAAAGACTAAATTATGGTAGGTTAATAAATCGTCACGGCTTATGGTGCTAAGCGAGTTTTCGCTCGTCTCCCAGCCCCAGGGATGATTGGGATACATTAATTTATAAAATTCACGCGACGCGACCCACTGCGGCTGGTCGTTCTTGCGGCGAATCTCTTCCAGCATCGTGCCGCGCTTAAGGTCTATTTTCGCCTGTGGATAAGCCGGAAGGTCGATTAATTCCCGCACCAGACTCAATATCGTCGGCAGATGCTCGGAAAGGCAATTGCCCCAGATGGAAATGGCTTCGTCGTCGGTCCAGATATAAACACCGGAGGCGGTGAACTCGATGATGTCGTTCAGACTATCGCCCGGAATGTTCACACTCCCGCCCTGCCGCAGCGCCCAGGCGGTTATCTCGCCTAATCCAACCTTATCGGACGGGTCGGGCGGCGCATTGAACTTGAAATAAAAATCCACCATTGCCACTTCGTGGTCTTCGACCAGTAAACCTTCGATTCCATTGGGCAGACGGTATTCCTGATGCTGCGGCAGTTTCCAATCCAATGTCGGAATAGGCACATCTTGATAGCGCTTCGGTTTCTTAGCCTCAACGTTTGGCGCCAGTATCAGCACTACCAGCGCGAAAATGTATATTAGTTTCACATTTTTCATTTTACTTTTTCTCCGGGCTTTCTGATTCGACGGCAGGAGTCTCTTTCTTCACGCTGTAAGCCACAGTGCGGTTTGTCTTGGTGAAGTATTTATTGGCGGCGCGTTGAATGTCTTCCGGTGTAACCGCCATCATCCGCCGGTTGTGGTCGATAGTCGCCCGCCAATCACCGCGGACGGCGAAACTGCTCGATAGGCTGAAGGCTAACCACTGGTTCGAGCGCATCCGACCCAATTCCCAAGCCCGCATACGATTGCGAATCCGTTCCATTTCGCGTGCAGATACGAGTTCGGTCTTTAAGCGGTCGATTTCTGCGTAAGTCGCGGTTTCGACCTCCTCAACCGTGTGCGGCGCACGCGGCGTCGCATCGACTATGAACAGATTAGAATAACGGTCGCCAGGTCCGGTATAGGCATAGGGCGAACCAGCGGTCAATTGCTTTTCTGTGAATATCGAGCGATAGAAACGCGATGTCGCGCCCATCGAAAGAATATTGCTCATCATTTCCAGCGCGTAGTAATCCGGGTCGGGCGCAGCGGGAATGTGCCAGCCGATGTAGAGTTGCGGTTCGGCGTCTAACTCGACAGTAATGCGCTTTTCGCCGCGCTGTTCAGGCTCGCGCACGGTAACCTCATAAGCGATTTCCGCCGGCTTCCAATCGCTGAAATACTTCCGCGTTAAAGCGAAAACCCGCTTGGTATCCACTGCTCCGATAATCGTAATTTGGCAATTATTCGGCGCATAATAACGACGAAAATGTTCCTCCATATCGCCGCGCAAGGTATTCCCGACATCCGAACGCCAGCCGATAATCGGACGACCGTAAGGATGCGCGTCGAAAGCGGCCGCAAAGAAGATATCCGACAGAACTTCATCCGGGTTGTTCTCGCCCAAACGCATCTCTTCCATTATTACTTCGCGCTCGGCATAGAATTCCCGAAAGACCGGATTTTTATAACGGTCGGATTCGAGGAACATATATAGTTCGAGACAGTTCGCCGGCAGTCCGACCATATAAGAAGTCTGGTCCCAGGTCGTGAAGGCGTTGTGCATCGCCGCGCCGCGCGGGTCGTAAATCGCATCGAGCGGTTCGCTCTCAGTGATATACTGCTTTTGACGCTCGAGTAATTCGGCCATTTCGACGCGCAAGGCGATGATTTCTTTGAACATCTGCCAGTAATTATGTTTGCGGTCGGCGAGCATCCATTCCGATTTACGCCACTCTTCCGGCAACTCTTGAATGTCGTCCGGCAGACGAGTTAAGACTTCGCGTAGTCCGATGGCTTCGTCGGCGCCGATCTGTTCGCGAGCCTCCAGCGGCAGATCGGCTTTGACCTTCACCGTATAAGCGTCGAAGGCGTCGTAGCGCCAATTCGTGAGCGCTGTCTGCCGCGCCCGGATTTCGCGCGCCGCCTCCTCCATCCGCGCCATTATCCTGGCTTCGGCTTTATAATTACTCGTGCCGATGCTCTTGGTTCCTTTGCCGAGCATATGTTCAAGGAAGTGCGACAACCCGCTGCGGTCGAGCGACTCGTGGCAAGAACCCACCCGGAAGGTTATCAGCGCAAATAACACCGGCGCCGAATGCCGCTCGACTACGACCACCTTTAGTCCGTTGTCAAGCGTCGTCTCGTTCACCCGCTCCTCAAGGGTCATCCCCGAACTCGATGCCGCAGCCCAAGAATTGCAGATGAACAATAAGACTAATAGTAAAGGAATTTTGTATAGCATCTATGCCTCCAGTAAATTGAAAGTTAGTAGAAAGTCAGAAAGTAAGATAAGGAAGATAGTAATGATGACCCGCTCACTTGCTAACTTGCCAACTTTTATATTGGCTTTCTATCTCCCTCCCCTTCGAGTAATTCGTGCCAGTAACGAATCCTGTTCTCGCCTACGCGCCAGCAGAGATAGACCTTGCGCCCGCCTCTTAAGAACAGGAAGTCGATGACACCGGCGTCGAGGTCTTTGATGACGACGCCGGTTTGATTGATAATTTCGAGCAATTGCTTAATTCGGTCGGCTAAATTGGCGAAAGAGATAATGTCCTTTTGCGTCTGCTCGATATCGGCCAGAGGATTGCCGTTGCCGCCGGCAAGTTCGGATTTGGATTCGACGATATTCATCAAAGCCGCGCGCAGACGGGCAATCTCCTCCAAGCATATCGAAAGATGTGGAATCAACGTATTCGCTTCTACCAGACTAAAGATGCGCTCCGGGCGTTTAGGTTTATTCGGACTATCGCTCAAAACAGACTCTCGCCTTCCATTTCTTTGGGCTTGGGCAGTCCGAGGACTTTTAATATTGTCGGCGCAACATCGGCAAGGATGCCTTGCGGACGCAAGACCGGCTCTGTTCCATCGGCAGGGATGAATACGAACGGCACAAGATTGGTCGTATGGGCAGTGTGTGGACCGCCATCTTCGTCGATCATCTGTTCGCAATTGCCGTGGTCGGAGGTCATAAAGGTCGTCCAGCCGCCCTGCCGGGCTTTCTCAACTAATTGCTTGACCAGCGGGTCGAGCGCCTCCAACGCGGCGGTGGCAGCGTTTAGAATGCCGGTATGACCGACCATATCCGGATTGGCAAAGTTAAGCAGCATAAAATCGAAATCCTCGCCCAAGGCTTCCAGCGTGCGTTCAGCCACAGTTTGCGCGCTCATCTCCGGCTGCAAATCGTATGTCGCAACTTTGGGCGACGCGATCAAGGCGCGCGCTTCGCCCGGATAGGCGGTTTCCTGGCCGCCATTGAAGAAGTATGTAACATGGGCATATTTTTCGGTCTCAGCCACGCGGAACTGACGTTTGCCGGATTTGGAGAGAACTTCTGCCAATATATTGTCTAGCGACCGTGGCGGAAATACGACCGGATAATTGAATTGCTCGTCATAACGAGTTAAAGTCGTCAGTTGAACATCGAGCGGCTTGCGCACAAATTCGGTGAAACTCGGGTCGGCTAAGGCGCGCGCTAACTGCCGCGCCCGATCGGCTCTGAAATTGAAAAACATCACCGCATCGCCATATTTAACTAAACCGACCGGTTTATCGTCATTCGTTATGACCGTCGGTTCAATGAACTCATCGGTTATTCTGCTGCGATAGGATTTTACGATTGCGCCCTCGGCGTTGCCGGCTTCATTTCCCTCGCCATAGACCAGCAGCCGGTAAGCCTTTTCTGTGCGGTCCCAACGTTTGTCGCGGTCCATCGCATAATAGCGTCCGCTGACAGTGGCGATCTTGCCGATGCCGAGTTGCTTCATCTGGGCTTCGATGCGGCGGATAAAGTTGACGCCTGAATGCGGTGAAGTGTCGCGCCCATCCATAAAAGCGTGCAGATAGACATTCTTTAAGCCGCGCCGTTTGGCGAGTTCTAACAAGGCGAAGAGGTGTTCCAGCGACGAGTGAACGCCGCCATCCGACAAAAGCCCCATCAGGTGCCAGCCTGTGCTGTTATGTCTGGCGAAGTCGGTCGAAGATATCAGCGCCGGTTTATTGTAAAAATCGCCCGTCTCGATGGAATGGTCGATACGAGTGACCTCTTGAAAAACAACACGCCCGGCGCCGAGATTCAAATGCCCGACCTCGCTGTTGCCCATCTGTCCGCACGGCAGCCCGACATCGCGCCCCGAAGCCGACAGTTTCGTCCAGCGCCAGCGCTCGAACATCGAATGCAGGAACGGTGTCGCGGCTAATTTAACAGCGTTGCCGCGCTCTTCTGCCCGCAGCCCGTAGCCGTCTAAAATTATGAGAAATACTTTGGATTTCAATTTGATTTTTGGGTTGCAAGTTCCCAGGGTGACAATTTTGTTCATATTGTCCATTTCATCCGCCTCAATTTCGTTCCGCGCGCGCCTGCCAATGACTAATTAATAAAATAATACCTGCGGCAATTAAAAGAACATACCATTGATTCACAATGCGCCGCAGTAATCGTTGCCAGGCATACCAATTCGACAGACCGAATCCTGCGCCGGCGGCTATGAATAACAGTCCCGCAGGCAGAAAAATCCATTTGCCGGTATCGGCTAAAATCCAGATAAACAACAGTGCGATACCCATCAGCCCGAATACGAGCGGCCAGATGCGCCATAACGGAAATTCGATGACGCCAACCTGCCAAAGAAAAACCGTAATGCCGACGATGATGAACAGCGCCGCCGGAATGACCGCCCAACGCCTGTTATCACGAACCGCGGCTAAAAGATAATAGACGCCAGCCAATATCAGCAGCCCACTCCAGCCAACGTTCCACTGCCGCTCGAACAACATCAGCAAACCAAGCCAGATTAATCCCCACCCCAGGCAGCCTGTAATGCTCTGCGGTTTAGCCAAATTTCGACGCGTCCCGTGGTCGTTCCGGCTCTTTTGGAACTAGTAGAACCATAAAGAAATAGACGAGAATTCCGAAACCTTTAGTCAGCAACGTTCCTGTTGCCCATCCCAGCCGGACCAGTGTCGGGTCAATATGGAAATGGCAGCCAATACCTCCGCAAAGTCCGCACAACACTTTTTCCGCCCGGCTGCGGCGCAGACCTGCAGCAGGCTGGATAGGCGGCGCCGATGACAACCGTGCCTCATCCGCGCCCGGATGTTCACAGGAACTAACTTCAGATTTATACACCGCAGCCGGTCTGAGGCGCACAAACAATAAAATCAATCCTATTACCGTTAATATCGCAGGAAATATCGATGTTTTTAGCGGTTCCCATAACCATATCGGATGCCATAACAGATTTTCGAGCAGCGCTATCAAACCGACGACGATTAAGAACATACCGATAAGCAGCCCGGCTCGGCGGCCGGCGGATTGAGATTTCTGTCCGGATGTTTCCTTTTCGAGCGGCGCTACGACCAAAGCCAAAATGTAAGCGATAATCCCGACGCCCCAGATAAAGGCAAGGACTATCCAAATCAGGCGCATTACGACAGGCGAGGCGCCGAGATACTCCGCCAAGCCGCCGCATACGCCGCCTAAAATCCGCTCGCGCCGCGACCTATAAAGTCGCCGGTAGCGTAAATGTTTGTCGTTTGTCTCTGACATTGGAATACTTTTTGGCTTTGGGCTTTAGGTTTTAGGCTTTGAGTGTTAAGTCCTAAATTTTCAGCAATTGCATGCATTAGCGGTTTAATGACTAATGCTAATAAACCAAAATCTTCGATGATGAAAGAATAAATATTAGATTAATCATTGAGCTAATTGCAAAAGTGATGATTAATCCAGAAAACTCAGACCATGGCAAGGCGGACGCCCTCGTCCGCTGCATTCTATGCTTGGTTTTCGGCGGACGAGGGCGTCCGCCTTGCCATCAGTTAATAAATCCAACACTTTTGCAATTACCTCCATTGAAAATAAGATTCTTCACCTTATTTGGAACGGCTGTATCGCTGCTTTTTAACCTAAAGCCCAAAGCCTACGGTCGTCTGGGCATTAACAGCCAGGCTAAAATATACAGCAGTATTCCACTGCCGCCGAAAAGTATCAGCACAATCCAGGCTAAACGCACGGCAACCGGGTCAATACTGAAGTATTCGCCCAACCCGCCGCAGATGCCGGCGATGACGCGGTTTTCGTTCGAGCGAAACAGACGCTTTACAGGCGGTGTTTGTTCGTTCATCTGAATCCCTTGTTTTTAGTCCTGCTGTATCGTTGGTTCGGACTTGTGAAATCAGGAAACACTCCTTCCAATAATAGATATAGTATTATTGGCGTAGCGATGATCAATAGAATATAGATAATCCGTCGCCAGACTCTATGGCTTCTATAACTCATCATAACTTTATCCCTTTATCCCTTCATCCCTTGTTTGATTGAATAAGTAATGATAAATCCAGATTCTTCACCGAATGCGTCAACATTCCCAAGGAAATGTAATTTACGCAAGTTTTCACAAATTCGGATATGTTTTGCAAATTGATTCCACCGCTCGCCTCAATTTCCACGCCATCAAGACGGTATTTGAGACATTCGACGATTCCTTCCGAAGTAAAATTGTCCAGCATAATCCGGTCGGGATGCGCTGATTGCGCCAGCCGGAACTCTTCTAAATTGCGCACTTCCACCATCACCTTGAACCGGCGCTTGGTCTTGCCGATGCGGAAGTCCTGGCAGGCATGGATGGCTTTGACGATATCGCCAGCCGCCGCGATATGGTTCTCTTTGATGAGAAAAGCGTCATAGAGGGCGTATCGGTGGTTGACGCCGCCGCCGATACGTACCGCGGCTTTGTCCAGATAGCGCAGACCTGGAGCCGTCTTGCGCGTTTCACTGATTTTAATGCCGCTGCCAGCGACGGCTTCGACGAACTGACCGGTCAAGGTGGCTATGCCCGACATCCGTCCGAGAATATTCAGCGCCGTGCGTTCGCCAGCCAAAATAGACCGCGTTGAACCTCTGAGTTCGGCGATGGTTTGACCGGTTTCGACCCGTTGGCTGTCAGGGACGACTCTCTCGTATTGTAGTTTCTTATCGAGCGTCCGGAAAACTTCTTGAGCCACCGGCTGACCGGCGACGATGCCCGACGCTTTGGCTACAATGACCGCGGTCGATTTATACCCGGCGGGAATGGTGGCTTGGGAGGTGATGTCGCCCCGGATGCCCAAATCTTCCCGCAGCGCTCGCCGAACTAAATTGCGGACGATGCGGTTAACTACAAAAGTATGCATTTATAATGCTAATACTAATGCTGATATCGATCTCGTATGACTTAAATCTCTTGACTTTCAACTTTCTTACTTATTAATGCGCATCCAGCCAATTGTTGCCGTAACCGACTTCAACTTCCAGCGGCACACTCAAAGCCATTGCCGACGACATCGTCTCTTTAAGGCAGGCTGATAGCGGCTCGATTTCCTCCGGCGGCGCTTCGAACAGCAACTCATCGTGAACCTGCAGCAGCATTCGGGCTTGGATCTGATGTTGTTTTAAGGCTTTATATACTTTTATCATAGCGATTTTCATTAGGTCGGCAGCCGAGCCTTGAATAGGTGTGTTGACAGCGATGCGCTCGGCGTTGGAACGAATGTTGAAATTCTTGCTGTTCATATCCGGCAGCGCCCGGCGCCTGCCGAGCATTGTCTCTACATATCCATATTGACGCGCCGAGCGGTGGATTTGTTCGATAAAAAGTTTGACCTGCGGGAAATTAGCGAAATACTCATCGATAAATTCCCTCGCCCGCGTGCGGGTGATACCCAATCTCTGCGCCAGACCGAAATCACCCATCCCGTAGAGAACGCCGAAGTTGACCTCCTTGGCTGAGCGGCGCATCTCAGGCGCAACCTGCTCCGGCGCGATGCCATTCATCCAGGCTGCCGTCGCCCGATGTATGTCCCAGCCTTGATTGAAAGCCTCTATCATCCTTTGATCTTTGGCGAGATGTGCCATTATACGTAACTCAATCTGCGAATAATCGGCTGAGAGAATCTTCCAGCCCGGCTCGCCGGCAATGAAGGCTCTACGGATGCGACCCCCCTCCTCAGTGCGAATAGGGATGTTCTGCAGATTGGGGTTGGTAGAAGCCAGCCGTCCGGTCGCCGCCGTGGTCTGGCTGAACGATGTATGCACTCTCCCGGTAATCGGATGCGCCATCTGCGGCAAGGCGTCTATATAGGTGGATTTCAGTTTGGACAAGCGCCGGTAACGCAATAACTTGGCGGGAACTTCGTGCATCGAGGCTAACCTCTCTAATTCGTCAATATCGGTCGAATAACCGAATTTGGTCTTTCTTCCCGCCGGCAAGCCCAGTTTATTAAACATCACATCGGCTAACTGCTGAGTGGAATTGAGATTAAAGCGCATTCCCGCCGAGTCGAAAATCTGAGTTATCAAACCATCCATCTCCTCCTGATACTCAATAGACAATTCCTTGAGCAACGCCAAATCCAACTGAACGCCGGTATACTCCATATCGAGCAGCACAGGCAGCAAGGGCAGTTCGGTATTATGAAACAGGCTCTCCAAGCGCTCCTTAGCCAGTTTCGGCAGGAAGTAATTCGTCAACCGCAAGGCGATATCTGCGTCTTCGCAGGCATATTGAGTTACCTGTTCGAGCGGCGCGAGCTCCATCGAAATCTGTTTAGCCCCGCTGCCGATAAGTTGACTCGTGGGGATTTTGCGGTAGTTCAGGTGTGTTTCAGCCAAAACATCCATCCCGTGCTGGCGCGCCGACGGGTCGAGCGTGTAGGATGCTAACATCGTGTCGAATGCCAGCCCTTGAACCTCGATATTGTAGCACTTAAGGACTAAGAAATCATACTTGAGGTTCTGGCCGGTTTTTTGAATCGAAGCATTGGTCAATACGGATTTGAGTTTATCTAAGATATAAATCAATTCGAGAGAACAGTTTGGGCGGAGATGAGGTTTGGCTGGCTGGACAAAATCCAAAGGAACATTCTCAAAATAATTCGCCGCCACATACCACGCTTCGCCTTCACGGATGGAAAACGATAATCCTACTAACTCGGCTCGCATCGGGTCGGTCGAAGTCGTCTCGGTGTCCATAGAAATTATATCTGCAAAGGATAGTATCCGAACTAATTCATCCAATTCACCCGGTTTCGTAACCGCCTGATACCCCTTCCTACCCTCCTCCTCTAAAATCATCATCCCCTGTCCAATCTTCTTATCACCATCACTATCAACATCAGCATCAGCATCAGCATCAGCATTAGCATCAGTAAAAGGTTCAATCGCTTCAATTTGCTTCAGAATAGATGTGAATTCCAGTTCCATCAATCGTTTGCGGGCAATTGGATTGTTTAAAGGCCCAAAGCGCAAATCCGCCGGCGCAGCCTCGACCGGAGTATTAGTGTCGATGACGACCAGTTCTTTCGATAACCGCGCTTGCTCAGCGTATTCCTTGAGGTTTGCCTTAAGCATTGGTTTTTCAACTTCGTCGGCGCGAGCGATGGCGGCTTCCAGCGAACCGAACCGCTTGATGAGTTCGACAGCCGTCTTCTCGCCGACTTTAGGCACGCCGGGGATATTATCCGACGAATCGCCCATCAAGCCCAGCACATCGATGACCGACGCCGGCGGAACGCCGAATCTCTCGTGCACGCTGGTGGTGTCGATGATTTCCGGCGCATCGGTAATACGCGCGTGCGGCAGTCGATAAATCCGCACCCGGTCATCGACCAGTTGCAGGAAATCTTTATCGCCGCTGACGATAAAGACCTCCATCCCACCAGCGCCGCCTTGTTTGGCAAGCGTGCCGATGAGGTCATCGGCTTCCCAACCATCTTTGGACAACTGCGGGATATTCAGCGCAGCCAGTAGTTCGTAAAGTAATGGCAGTTGGGCGCGGATGCCTTCGTCCAGCGGTGGACGCTGGGCTTTATAGTCGGCGAACTTGTGATGCCGAAAAGTCGGCGCTCCGGTGTCGAAGGCGATAGCCAGCCGGTCCGGCTTCTCCCGCCGCAGCACCGAGAGCATAGTAGTCAGAAAGCCGTAGAGCATCCCGACATCCATCCCGCGGCTGGTGATGCGAGCCTTCCCGCTGAAAGCGTGAAAACTCCTGAACACCAGCGCCGAACCATCGAATAGAAAGAGTTTCAATACAGTAGTAGTTGTAAGTTACAAGTTGTAAGTTGTAAGTTAATAAGGTGTAAGGTGTAAGTAGATTCCTGCCTGTTGCGTCAGGTCTTAGCCGGTCGAAGACCGGCGTGACCTGACGCAAATAACTCTGCAGGCAAGACCGGCGTGACCTGACGCAAATAACTCTACAGTCAAGACCGGCGTGACCTGACGCAAATAACTCTACAGTCAAGACCGGCGTGACCTGACGCAAATAACTCTACAGTCAAGACCAGCGTG
>Ga0194125_10005963_pt1 | contig 18268 bp, 19 predicted proteins | sample TA2KigC250mmetaG_FD_148626 | JGI IMG/M metagenome (GOLD analysis project Ga0194125, IMG submission 148626) | Freshwater microbial communities from Lake Tanganyika, Tanzania - TA2015034 Kigoma Deep Cast 250m | ecosystem: Environmental > Aquatic > Freshwater > Lake | place: Tanzania: Lake...
GATCGAGTATGCTATTAAACAGATCGACAAGCTCAAATTATGAGATTTTCACGCAGGTTTCAGGTTTATCTCAAGTCTAAGCCCTGGGCCGAGATTCAGGACGCCAGCTGCCTCCAGTCGGGCTGCCACGACAAACGGCTTCTCGAAGGCCCGGTCCCGTTCAGGAGCATCGTCTTCGACCATCAAGCCCACTTCGCCGACCTCAAGCGGGGCAAGGAGCTGCGCTGCACGAGCTGCCACTCCCAGATCGTCCAGGGCGAGCACATCACCGTGACCGAAAGCTCGTGCTTCCTCTGCCACTTCAAGAAAAGCGACGCCCATCCCCGGAACGCCGACTGCGCCCTCTGCCACCGCAAGGACGAGCTCGCCGGAAAGCCCGACGCCCGCTACGAACATGCCGCCGTCTACGAGAAAAGCTTCAGCTGCGACAAGTGCCACAGCCACGTCATTCAGGGCGACGGGGCCGTCCCCCGGGAGAACTGCTACAAATGCCACGCCGAGCGGGAGCGGCTCGAGCGCTACGGAGAAACCGACCACATGCATCGGATGCACATCTCCGCCAACAAGATCGAATGCGACCTCTGCCATCTCCCCATCCGGCATCGGATCATCCAGGACATCGAGACCGTGGCCGACTGCCAAACCTGCCACGTCGGTTCCCACCAGGCGATGAAGATCCTCTTCACCGGACGCGGGGGGAAGGGCGTCGATCAGGCCGTTCCCAACGTCATGTACGAGAAAGGGCTGAGCTGCAAGGGCTGCCACATCTTTCATGAAACCCCGGGGGGGCGGCTCGTCACGAGCGAGACCCTGACCTCGGCCGCCGCGGCTTGCGAGAGCTGCCACGGCCGCGGTTTCGCCCGGATCCTCCAGAACTGGAAGCGGGCCACGGCCTCCCGCCTGGCCGATCTCCGAGGCGTCCACAAAAGGGCCGCCGCCGAGATCGCGGCCGGTCCGAAGAAAGAAGCCGCCCAGACCCTCCTCGACGAAGCGGCGTTCAATATCGGCGTCGTCGATCAAGGCAAGAGCGTCCACAACATGGCCTACTCCCAGGAGCTCCTCGGCGCGGCGGAGGAAAAAATCCGCGCCGCCCTGGCCGCGGCCGGCTCCTCCTATGTCCCGAAAGCTTCCCCGCCCCTGACCAGGGAAGCGCCGAACACCTGCTTGAATTGTCATGCCGGAATCGAGGAAATCGTCGTGCCGTCCTTTGGGATGTCCTTCCCCCACAAGCCCCACCTCGTCGGCCGGAAGCTCGACTGCGCGAAATGCCATTCCATCACCCGCCGGCACGGCGAATTCATCGCCACCAAGGCGTCCTGCGCCGCCTGCCACCACCAGGATCCGGCCAAAGAGTGCGCCGCCTGCCACGGACCGCAGAAGACGCTCTACGAAGGCGGGACCCTGGCCGGCCTCACGATTCCCAAGGACATCATGGCCGAGGCGGGGGCCGACTGCGCGGCCTGCCATCTCGACAAGGACATGAAGATCGTCCGTCCCGGCGCCGGGGCGTGCGTCGCCTGCCACGGCGAGAACTACAAGAAAACCTTCGAGGAATGGCGCGCGACGACGCTCAAGCTCGCCGCCGAACTGCGGGCCGCCCTCCACGAGGTCTACAAACAGCCCCTGGACGAGGCCGCCAAGGCCCAGGTCAAATCCGCCGAGGCGCTCCTTCGTCTCCTCGAGACGGACGGCAGCTCGGGGATCCACAATTATGTTTTCCTCGAAGAAGCCCTGACGGCCGCGGCCAAGACGGTCAGGGGCACGGCGGCGATGAAGAGATGAAGAAAGGATGAGGCCGATGCGCCGACGGAGCTTCATCGATGTCTTCTTCGGAGGAAGCCTCCTCGCCACGGCGGCCGCCTTCCTCTACCCCGTCCTTCGCTACATCCTGCCGACCAAGGCGCTGGCTTCCAGCCAGAAGAGCGTCACCGCGGCCAAAGTCGGAGAGCTCCCCCCCAACGCGGCCAAGATCTTCAAGTTCGGCGCGAAGCCGGCCGTCCTCGTGAACACCGCGGAGGGCCGGCTCATCGCCCTCGCGGCGACCTGCACCCACCTGACCTGCACGGTCCGTTACGAGGCGGATTCGGGAACGCTGTTCTGTCCCTGCCACAACGGCCGATTCGACCTCAGCGGGGCCGTCCTCTCCGGCCCCCCGCCGGCGCCCCTGGAGACCTACGGCGTCTTGGTCGCGGGCGAGGAGATCGTCGTCGCGAGGAAGAGCTGACATGGCCAAGAACATCGGACGGGCCCTCTTCAAGTTTTTCGACGAAAGGTTCCTCCTCTCCGGCCTGGGCGCCTTCGCCGGGAAAAAGACCGTTCCCGAGCACCAGCACTCCTTCTGGTATTTTTTCGGGGGGATCAGCCTGTTCCTCGTCGGCCTCCAGGTCGCCACCGGGCTTCTCCTCCTCCTCCACTACATCCCCTCGATCGACGGGGCCCACGAGAGCATCCGGGTCATCATGAGCCAGGTCAAGTTCGGCTGGCTCATCCGCTCGGTCCACAGCTGGTCGGCCAACATCCTCATCGGGGTCCTCTTCGTCCACATGTTCTCGACCTTTTTCCTGAAAGCCTATCGGAAGCCCAGGGAGCTGACTTGGATGACGGGCTTCCTTCTCCTCGTCCTCTTCATGGCCTTCGGGTTCAGCGGCTATCTCCTCCCTTGGAACGAGCTGTCCTACTTCGCCACGCGGGTCGGCACGGACATCGCCGGAAGCTTGCCCCTCATCGGCGGCTGGCTCAAGGAGGTCATCCTCGGCGGTCCGGACATCTCTCAGGCGACCCTCTCCCGCTTCTTCTGGTTCCATGTCGCCGTCCTCCCCGTCGTCGCCCTGGGCGTCATCGGGATCCACATCCTCCTCGTCCAGACTCTCGGGATGAGCAAGCCGATCGGCGTCCGGGAAACCCGGGAGATCCCCTTCTTTCCGGATTTCATTTACAAGGACGCCCTGGGCTGGATCCTGGTCCTTATCCTCATCGGCGTCGTCTGCGTCCTCCTCCCCTGGGAGGTGGGGACGAAGGCCGACCCCCTGGCCCCGACCCCTCTGGGGATCAAGCCGGAGTGGTACTTCACCTTCATGTTCACGACGCTGAAGCTCATCCCCGCGCACGTCCTGTCCATCGAGGGCGAACAGCTCGCCATCCTCGGCTTCTTGGCCGGCGGGCTCTTTTGGTTCTTGGTGCCCTTCCTCGACCGGCGGGCCGCTCGGGAAAAACGCAGTCCGGCCTTCACCTGGATCGGCCTCTTCGTCGCGGCCTACATCGTCGTCCTGACCGTCATCACCTACACGGTGCCGGGGCTCTGATGAAAAGACCAACATTCGCCTCCCTCTTCGTCATCGGCTTTCTAGGACTGCCGGCGGCCGGTTTGGCCCAGGGAAATTCCTGCCTCGACTGCCACAAGGAGCTCGACGGCGCGCTTCAGGCGGCCGCGGTCGCGTTCGCCCAAGACGTCCACGGCCAGTTCGGCCTGAGCTGTCGCGACTGCCACGGCGGGAATCCCGCGACCGACGACGTGGACAAGGCCAAGGACAAGTCGTTCAAGGGCGCTCCGAAGCGGGAGCGGATTCCCGAGTTTTGCGGCGGATGCCACGCCGATGCGGCCAAAATGCGGGGCTTCAATCCCTCGCTGCGCGTCGACCAGCTCGACCAGTATTGGACGAGCCGCCACGGCCAGCGGCTGAAGGCCGGCGACGCGAAAGTCGCCGTCTGCACGGACTGCCACGGCGCCCACGGCGTCCAGACGGCCAGGTTCCCCAAGTCGATGACCTTCCCCTGGAACATCCCCCAAACCTGCGGCCGCTGCCACGCCGACAAGGCCCTCATGGCTTCGTATCTGCTTCCGGCCGGCCAGCTCGAGGACTACCGGGCCAGCGTCCACGCCCGGGCCCTCTTCGACAAGAAGGACCTCTCGGCCCCGGCCTGCAACGACTGCCACGGGAACCATGGCGCCTATCCTCCCGAGGTCGGCTCCGTCAGCGGCGTCTGTCGCCAGTGCCATCCCTCGGCGGGGGAGCTCTTCGCCAAGAGCCCCCATAAAAAAGCCTTCGTCGAAATCGAGGCCGGCGAATGCGGGGCCTGCCACGGGAATCACAAGATCGAAGCGCCGACGAACGCCCTCATCGGGTCGACCGCGGGGTCGGCCTGCATCCAATGCCACGAGGCCGGCTCCAAGGCCTGGACGACGGCGGCTGAGTTGAGAAGTCTCCTCGAGGAGTTCGAGTCCGGGACGGCCTCAGCCGAAGTCGCGCTCGACGCGGCCGACCGGAAGGGCGTCGAGGTCAGCGAGGCGCGGTTCAAGCTCCAGGATGTCCACACGATTCTCGTCTCGGCCAAGAACCTGACCCACGGCCTCGACCTCGCCGAGATCCGGAAGGCCATCGTCGACGGGGAAAATGCCCTGGCCGAAGTCGAGGCCGCCGGTCAAAAGGCCCTTGCGGAAGCCCGCTTCCGGCGCAGGGGCCTGGTCGTCGCCACCATCTGCCTGGCCCTCCTGGCCGCCGCCCTGGCCCTCAAAATCCGACGCCTGAAGGAAAAACGAATGGCGTCCTAGGTTTCCGATAGATCATAGAGCCCATATCGGGATTGACAAGACCCAAGCCCTCCCTTAAAATGGGGCTTCTTCGGCAGGAAGGATGAGGCGCAAGATACGGAGGACAGCATGAAGAAGGTCGTCATCCCGGCCGTCGCCGGCATCATCGTCATCTTGGCCGCGGCGGCCGTCGGCCAACAATTCACGCACATCGGGGCCCAGAAGTGCGCGATGTGCCACAAGACGGAAAAGCAAGGCCAGCAATACGGCAAATGGCAAGCGTCGCTCCACTCCCGGTCCCACGACGCCCTGACCTCGCCCCAAGGCGCCCAGGCCGGCCAGGCCATGGGCGTGGCCCAGCCGGCCGAGGACCCGAAATGCCTCGGATGCCACGCCCCCCTGGCCGCCAAGGCCCCGGAATTCAAGGCCGAGGGCGTGACCTGCGAGGTTTGCCACGGCCCGGGCAGCGCGTACAAAACGCTATCGATCATGAAAAACCGGGCCGAAGCGGCCAAGAACGGCCTCATCGTCTACCCCAACGCCGAGGCCGTCAAGGCTCATTGCTTGACCTGCCATGAGAACGCCCACGGCAAATCTTTCGATTTCGCCGCGGCCATCGAAAAAATCAAGCATCCCGTCCCCAAAGCGTGAGCGCCGTCGATCGTCCGAGGGCCGGCGGCCGTTCCGTTCCACGGCCGTTCTTTCCGCCCGCGCGGAAAGGGAGGTGGTGGAGGATGATCATCGGTCCGGCGCTGGCCGTCGGGTTCGCCTTGGGAGGACAAACCTTGACCGTCCCGGCGCCGGCCGCGGCGAAGGATGGTTGCGCGACCTGCCATCCGGACGCCCGGCTCGAAGGATCGATTCACGCCGGGTTGTCGTGTCTGGACTGTCACGCCGGCGCGAAACTCCAGGCCGGCGATCCGCCCCACCCGGCGAAAAAGGACCTTCCGCCGCCGGACTGCGCTTCGAAATGCCACCGAGGCGAAGCGGCCTCGGCCGGCGCCCCTCCCCTCGCCTACGCCGACAGCGTCCACGGCCGGGGTTATCTCGATCGCGGGGAGCCCGAGGTCGCCCGCTGCTGGGATTGCCACGGCAAGCACACGATCAAGGCCGGCTCCGACCCCGCATCGATGGTCAACCGGGTCAACATCCCGACGACCTGCTCCCGGTGTCATGAAGACATGACCGTCGTCGTCAAGTACAACATCCACGCCGAATCGCCCTACCGGGAATACCGAAAAAGCGTCCACGGGCGGGCCTTGTTCGACAAGGGGCTTGTCTCGTTCGCGGCCGTCTGCACGGACTGCCAAGGCGTCCACGACATCCCTCCGGCCGCCGATCCGAAGTCGACGGTCCACCCGGCCAACCTGGCCCAGACCTGCGGCCAGACGAATTGCCATCCTGGGATGCCGGCCAGGATCGCCTCGGCCAAGATCCACCGCGACGTCTTCGATAAGTCCTCCGGGGCCCCGTACTACGTCCAGAAGGTCCTCTTCTGGCTGGTCATCATCTCCGCTGTCTCGACCGTCCTGTGGTTCATCCCGGCCCTCCTCCGCCGCCTCAAAGGGTGCCCTCGCCGATGATCCGGCCGCGATGCGTCGTCCTCGCCTTCGCCCTTTGCCTCGCCTCGCCGACCGCCCCTGCCTCCGAGACCGACGCGGATTGCCTGATGTGTCATGCGGACAGGGACCTGACGTCGGCCTCGGGGAAAACCCTCTTCATCGACGAAAACCGCTACGGTCTCTCGATCCATGGCCAGGCCGGGCTGAGCTGCGTCGACTGCCATGCCGACCTGGCCAAAGTCGAGGACTTTCCCCACGCCGAGAAGATCGAGCCGGTCGACTGCTCTCTCTGCCATGAGGCCGAGAAGTCCGCCGTCGCGGCCAGCGTCCACGGCCGGCCCCACCAAGCCGCCAACGCCTCGATCGTCGTTTCGTGCAAAGAATGCCACGGGACTCACGACATCCGGAAGAAGGATGACTTCGACTCGCCGGTCTTCGCCATCAACATCCCGGACACGTGCGAGCGCTGCCATCTCGGTCTCGTCCAAACCAAGCGGGGAGGGGACTTCATCCGGGTTTACAACGAGAGCGTCCATTTCAAAGCGGCGAAAAAGTCGGGCTTGAGCGTCTCGGCGACTTGCGCGACCTGCCACGGCGCCCATGACGTCCGGGCCGCGGCCGACCCGGAGTCGAGAGTCGGCCGAAAAGCCATCATCCGGACCTGCGGCCGCTGCCATGCCTGGATCGAACGGGACTACCTCGAGGGGGTTCACGGAAAAGCCCACGTCAAAGGGCTCGAAAACGTCCCCGTCTGCACGGACTGCCACACCGAGCACGCCATCCAGACGGCCGAAACGCTCTCGTCGAGCGTCTACGCGACCCGGGTAGCGTCGGTCTGCAGCCGCTGCCATGACGACGAAAACTTGGCCCGCCAGTTCGGTTTGATCACCTCCCGTCTCCGGACATATTCCGACTCCTTCCACGGAACGGCCTCCCGCTTCGGCGCGACCCGGGTGGCCAACTGCGCCAGCTGCCACGGATTCCATGACATCCGGAACTCCGCCGACCCCCGCTCATCCATCCATCCGGCCAACCTCTCGGCGACGTGCGGCCGCTGCCACGCCGGGGCCGGCCCCAACTTCGCCAAGGGCAAGATCCACGTCGTCTCCGAAAAGACCGAGGCCAAGGGGGCCTACATCGCCAAGATATTCTACATAACCGCCATCGGAGGCCTGATCTCCTTGTTTTGCCTCTTCATCGCCGTCGACCTGGCCCGCCGCGCGAGAACCCGATGGAAAGCCAAAAAGAGCCCCTGAGCGAAGAGGCCCTCATCCGGGACGACGAAGTCTTCCTCCGGATGAACCTCGCCGAGCGCCTCCAGCATATCCTCCTCGTTATTTCTTTCACGACCCTCGTCCTGACCGGACTCCCGCTTCTCTTCTACGAGTTGAAGATTTTCAAGTCCATCTTCGGCTCGGCCAGGGCCTTCCAGCTCCGGGGCTTTCTCCACCGGGCCGCGGCGGTCATCCTCATCGTCGACAGCCTGTGGCACGTCGGCTACGTCGCCTTCACAAGACGGGGCCGCCAAAATCTCAAGGACCTCCTCCCCCGCCGGAAGGATGTCCGCGACGCCGTCCAGCAGTTCGGCTACAACCTCGGCCTGACCCGCTTTCTCCACCGCCGTGGGATCGGGAAAAAGTTCTTCGCCCGCCGTCCCTTCTGGCTCTTCGAGAAGGAGCCCGAGTACGGCCGCTACAACTTCATCGAGAAGCTCGAGTATTTGTCCGTCGTCTGGGGATCCTTCATCATGATCCTCAGCGGCTTCTTCATGTGGAATCTCGAGCTGTCGCTCCGCCTCTTCCCCCTCTGGGTCCACGACATCTTCGTCATCGTCCACGGCTACGAGGCCATGCTCGCCTTCCTGGCGATCATTATCTGGCACATGTACAACGTCCACCTCAACCCCGAGGTCTTTCCGATGAGCAAGGTCTGGCTCAACGGGAAGATCACCGGCCGGGAGCTCCGGACCCTCCATCCCCTGGAGTACCGGAGGATTCTCGAGGAGCGGCGCAAGGCCCTGGAGCCGGAATCCCCGACCTGGTCCTGAAGGTTCCCCCTTTTATTTGAAATGGTCGAAGCCGCCGCGGCCGAGGCGGACCGGGACGCCCGAAAGGCGGTAGGACAATCCCCGCCGGGCGGGAGTGATCCCGCCGACCGCGGCCAGAGGCCGGCCGAATCGCCGCTTGAAGCCGGCGGCGACGGAGGCGAAGGACTTCGGGTCGATCGCCGCCAGAAGACAATAATCCTCGCCGCCGGAGGCGGCGACCTCATAAAGGTCCCAGCCGTACTTGGCCGCGCACCGTCGAAGGGGCTTGGACAAAGGCAGACGCTCCAGTTCCACGGCCACCCCGCAGCGCGAACGCTCCATGATCCGATGGAGGTCGGAATCAATCCCGTCCGAGACATCCATCATGGCCGTGACGCCGGGCCGCGCGGCGAGCCAGGCGCCCTCGTCGAGATGCGGCCGAGGGCGGTGATGGGCACGGACGAGGAAATTCTCGTCCCGTCCGCGCCGCCTACGCTCGAGGAGGACGCGAAGCCCTCCCCCCGAATCACCGAGATTCCCCGTCACGGCGATGACATCGCCCATCCTCGCCCCCGACCGGGTTTTGACCCGGCCGGCCCGGACCGTCCCGACGACGGCGATATTGACGACCAGCCGGTCGGGGGACTTCGTCGTGTCGCCGCCGACGAGCCGCACCGCCGCGGGCCGGGCCGCGCGGGCGAGACCGCGGAAAAACTCGTCGATCCACTCGACCTCGACGCCGGCCGGGATCCCCAGGGAAAGGAAGGCCCAGCGCGGCCGTCCGCCCATCGCCGCGATGTCGCTCAGGTTGACGGCCAACGACTTGTCGCCCAGGTCGCGGGGCGCTATCTCCTTCCGCAGAAAATGGCTGTCCTCGACGAGCATGTCGGTCGTGACGAGAAGACGCTCGCCGCGCCGCCAGGGAAGGACGGCGCAGTCATCGCCGATCCCGACCACGCCTTCCGGAAGCCTCTTGAGGAAAGCCGGGGAAAACCGGGCGATGAGCCCGAATTCGCCGATCTCGGAAAGTTTCACCGCCGGCCTCCTCCCCCGGCCCGTCGATGCCGTTCCACGATCTCGCGGAGGCGGCGGGCCGCGGCCTCGGGGTCCGGCGCGGCGCATATCGCCGAAACGACAGCGATGCCATCGGCTCCCGCTTCGAGGATCCGGGCGGCGTTCGTCTCGTTGACCCCGCCGATGGCGACGAGAGGCTTGCGAACGAGGGGCCGGAGCCGCCACAATCCCTCCACGCCCCAGGCGGGACCGGTGTCGGTCTTCGTCGGGGTGGGAAAAATGGGGCTGACGCCGAGGTAATCGACGTCCTCCCTATCCGCCGGGCCGGCCTGGGCCATCGTCTCGACGGTCAATCCGATGACGGCCTTGGGCCCGAGAAGCCGGCGGGCGTCGGCGGGGGGCATGTCGCTCTGGCCGAGATGGACTCCGTCGGCCGGGACGGCCAAGGCAACATCGACCCGGTCGTTGATGAGGAGGGGGACGCGGCGGGGCCGGAGAATTTCGAGGAGCCGCCGGCCGATCTCGATGAATTCGCGGACGGAGGCCTCTTTCTCCCGAAGCTGGACGACGGTCACGCCGCCCTTGACCGCCGCCTCGACGACCTCCACCACGGACTTCGCCCGCGACAAAGACCTGTCCGTGACCAGCATCAGGCCGAAGTCGGCGTCAACTCCCCGACTCATGCCGATTCGACCCTCAGGCGCGAGGCGATGGCGTCTTCATCGAGGACGAACAGGGCGTCGAGAAAACGCATTTGGAAACTGCCGGGGCCCGACGCTTTTTCGGCGGCCATCTCGCCGGCGATGCCCATGACGGCCATGGCGTGGGCGGCCGCCCGGAGGGGGACGGGATTGACGGCGGCGAAGGCCCCGGTCAAGGCCGTCGCCGTGCAGCCCAATCCCGTGACCCGGGGCATCATCGGGTGGCCGTTGGCGACCCGAATGACGTCGCCGCCTTTGACGATGACGTCCACTGGACCGCTGATGCTGACCGCGCATCCGCGGGCCCGGCTGATTTCCCGGGCCGCTTCCAAGGCCGCTTCGGCAGCGTGGCGGCTGTCGACGCCCTTGGTCTCCCCCTTGGCTTCGACCAGAGCCAGAATCTCGGACCCGTTTCCCCGGATGATCGACGGACAGCCCTCGGCGACGAGCCGCCGGGCCGTCTCCGTCCGGAGGCCCGTCGCTCCGGCGCCGACGGGGTCGAGGACGACGGGGATCTTTTTCCGCCGGGCGGCGCCCGCGGCCTTGAACATGGCCTCGATCCAGGGTTCGCTGAGCGTCCCGATATTGAGGACGAGGGCCGAGGCGAGTCCGGTCATCTCCTCGACTTCGTCGACGGCGTGGGCCATGACCGGCGAGGCGCCGATCGACAGAAGGGCGTTGGCCGTCGTGTTCATGACGACGTAATTCGTAATGTTGTGGATGAGCGGCGCCCCCGTCCGGATTTTCACGATATCCCGCCAGATGTCGCCAACGGTGATCATGGCCATCCTCTCGAAAAAAAAGCCGTTTCTCCCGGCCTGGGCGCCGGGAAAAACGGCAGTCCGATCGCGGCTTTTCCGTCTCCCTTCGCTGGAGCGGCCCAGGTCAGGGCAACCGAACGATACCCGGTTCGCCCGGGCGAGTCAAGCGGAGGCTATTTCTTGATCATCTTGGCGGCGTGGTCCTGAAGCATCTTGACGGTCTCGGGATTCTTGGAGGTCATGGTGACGACGACGCCGTCCTTGGTCATCTCGACCTTGCGCTCGACGTCCTTCATCATCATCGGGCATTCGCCCTGACAGGCGCAGCCCTCGCCGCCGGCCGAGAGATATTTCTCCGGGTTCTTGGCGAATTCGGTCTTGCAGCTTTCGGCGCAGAAATAATAGGTCGTGCCTTTGAAGTCGTGGGTCCACTTGGCCCCGTCCTTCTTGACCGACATCCCGCAGACCGGGTCCTTGGCCGTTTCCTGGGACAGGGCCGCGGCCCCGAAGGCCGAAAGGAAGAGGACGACCGCCGCCAGGGCGAACCATCGCGTTTTGGTCATGGGTGAAACTCCTTTCTTGACGGTGTTCGAAACCCTATTTTATACTATTTATATAGGGATTATCAAATCAATTTCAAACGCCGCAGACGGAGGGAGTTCGTGACGACCGAAACGGAGGAGAAGGCCATGGCCGCCGAGGCGATCATCGGGTTGAGCAGGACGCCGAAAAAGGGATAGAGAAGGCCGGCCGCGACCGGGATCCCGATGATGTTGTAGATGAACGCCCAGAAGAGATTCTGCTTGATCGTCCGGATCGTCCGCCGGCTGAGCTCGAACGCCCGGGCGACGCCGTGGAGGTCGTCGCCGACCAGGGTGATGTCGGCCGCCTCGAGAGCGACGTCGGTCCCCGAGCCGATGGCGATCCCGACGTCGGCCTGGGCGAGGGCCGGGGCGTCGTTGATGCCGTCGCCGACCATGGCCACCCGGCGGCCCTCCTTTTGAAGGGATCGGATTTTCTCGACTTTGTCCGCGGGAAGGAGTTCGGCGAAGAAGCGGTCGATCCCCGCCTCGCGGGCGACGGCCTCGGCCGTGCGGCGGTTGTCCCCGGTCAGCATGACGACGTCCAGACCGAGGGATTTCAGCCGGGCGACGGCGGCCGGGGCCCCATCCTTCAGCCGATCGGCAACGGCCAGGAGGCCCGCCGGGCGGCCGTCGACGGCGACGTAAACCGGCGTCTTGCCCTCGGCCGAGAGGACCTGGGGCCGGGCGGCGAGCTCAGGGGAATCCAGGCCGCGTTCGCGCATGAGCTTGTGATTTCCGACGACGACGCGCCGTCCGTCGATCCGGGCTTCCAACCCCAGCCCTTCCAAGGCTTTGAAATCCTCGCTCTCGGGCAGAGGGAGGGATTTTTCGGCCGCCTTTTTGAGGACGGCTTCGGCCAAGGGATGCTCGGAGGTCCTTTCCGCGCCGGCGGTTAAGCCGAGGATCTCATCCTCGGAAAATCCGGCGGCCGGGACGACGTCCGTCACTTCGGGCCGGCCCCGGGTCAGGGTTCCCGTCTTGTCGAAGACGACGGTCGTGATTTTGTGGGCCGATTCGAGGCTCTCCCCTCCCCGGATGAGGATGCCGTTCTCGGCGCCCTTCCCCGTGCCGACCATGACCGCCGTGGGGGTGGCCAATCCCAGGGCGCAAGGGCAGGCGATGATCATGACGGCCACGAAATTGAGGAGGGCCATGGTCAGCGCCGGACGGGGGCCGAAGATCATCCAGGCGGCGAAAGTCAGGACGGCGACGGCGATGACGACGGGAACGAAAAATCCGGCGATGACGTCGGCCAACCGCTGGATCGGCGCCTTCGAGCCCTGGGCCTCCTCGACGAGCTTGATGATCTGGGCCAGGACGGTCTTCTTCCCGACGTTGGTCGCCCGGAACTCGAAGCTCCCCGTCTTGTTGATCGTCGCCCCGATGACCGTGTCGCCCTCCTTCTTTTCGACGGGGATGCCCTCGCCGGTGATCATGGATTCGTCGACGGCCGAATAGCCGCGGAGGATGAGGCCGTCGACGGGGATTCGCTCCCCCGGCCGGACGATGATGACATCTCCGGGGACGACGTCCTTGATCGGGATGTCGGACTCGACGCCGCCACGGACGACGCGGGCCGTCCGGGGCTGAAGCCCGGCCAGGCGCTTGATGGCTTCAGAGGTCCTCCCCTTGGCCCGGGCCTCGAGCATCCGGCCGAAAAGAATCAGGGTGATGATGACGGCCGAGGTGTCGAAATAGACATCGGGTCTCAGGCCTCCCGAGGTGAAAAGCCGCGGAACGGCCGTCGCCGCCAGGCTGTAGAAATAGGCCGCCGAGGTGCCGACGGCGACGAGGGTGTTCATGTCGGCCCGGCGGTGACGGAGGGCGGCCCAGGCGCCGCGGTAGAAGCGGGCCCCGATCCAGAATTGGACCGGCGTGGCCAGGGCCCAGAGGATGAAGGGGTTGTGGAATAAAGGCGGGATAATAGGCAGGCCGCGGCCCATGCTGCCGAGAAGGATGACGGCGCTGGCGGCCAGGCCGATCCAGAAGCGCGTCTTGAGGTTCCGAAATTCGCGTTCCCTGGCCAGGCGCTCGATGTCGGGTTCGACCTCCCCCTCTGACGCCGAGCCGGCGGGAGAGGGGGGCCGGATGACTTTGTACCCAGCCCTCTCGACCGCCGCCCAAAGCTCGTCGAGCCCGACCTCGGCCGGAAGGTAGACGACGTGCGCCCGGCCGGTGCCCAGGTTGACGGCCGCCTCGACGACCCCCTTGACCGCGAGGAGGGCTTTTTCGATCGTCCGGACGCAGCCGGCGCAGACGATCCCTTCGATCGGGATGTCGGCCTCGGCGGCGGCGACGCCATAGCCGGCATCGCGGACGGTCTTCACCAAATCCTTGGCGGAGACGAGGCGGGGGGCGAAAAGGACGGTCGCCCGGCCCGCGGCGAAGTTGACGTCGGCCTGGTCGACGCCGTCGAGTCCGGCGAGCGCTTTTTCGACGCTCGCCGCGCAGCCGGCGCAGCTCATCCCTGTCACCGGAAGGTCCAGCCGTTGCCCCCGCCCCTTCTCATGATCGGACTCGCCCCCCGCGTCCGGCAGAGAAGCGGGCCCGGCCGGCGTCATCGGCTCCCGATGTCCGGTCAGATACTTTGCGGGATCGGCGTCGAACTTCCGCTTACACATCGGCGAGCAGAAGAAAAACTTTCGGCCTTGATATTCGGATGTCCCGCGGGCGCCGTCCTCGGGGACCTCCATTCCGCAGACAGGATCGATGGCCACGATGACCCTCCTCAAGACGATTGGCGGCGGAACTTCGAGAGGACGGAGACGATCTCCTCGATCTTCCGGCCCTGGTCGGCCCGGTTCGGCCCGGCCAGCGAATCCCGGACGCAGCTCCGGAGGTGTCGGGCGAGGATGTTCTCCTCGACTTTCCTCAGGGCCCCGGCGATCGAGCCGAGCTGGGTCAGGACGTCGATGCAGTAGCGGCCCTCCTCGATCATCTTCTGGACGCCGCGGACCTGGCCTTCGATCCGCCGCAGCCGGACGAGCTCGTCCGCGTGGGAAGGATGAGTGTCTTCCATTTCGGCCTCCGTTCTCTGACAATATACCATACCCCCCTATAGTATATAAAGAGTTCCGAAGATCTTTCATCCCGGGATCAAGCAGTTCGAGAAGTTCCTCATCTGGGGCGTCATCCTCATCGGAGCGACCCTGAACTTCAAGGATTTCCGGTCGCAAGGGCCCCGGATGCTGTCCGTCATCCTCGCGACCATGGTCGTCAGCTACTTCGTCATCTATGCCCTGGCCAGGGTCTTCCGTCTGCCGGCGACGCTCTCGACCCTCCTTTCGGTCGGGACGACGATCTGCGGCGGTTCGGCCATCGCCGTCACCGCCCCCCTCATCAAGGCCAAGGAGGAGGAGACGAGCTACGCCATCGGGACGATCACCGTCTGGGGCCTGCTGGCGATTCTCCTCTATCCCAAGATCGCCCAGGCCTTGGGCGTTTTCGATTTCGCCTTCGGCGTCTTCGCCGGGACGGCCATCCACGCCACGCCCCAGGTCGTCGGCGCCGGGTTCATCTTTTCCGACCTCGCCGGCAAGACGGCGACGGCGGTCAAGCTCGTCCGCAACTGCTTCATGGCCCCCCTCGCCTTCCTGATCGCCGCCTGGTGGACCCGGGCCGAGCTTCGGGCGGCGAAGGAAGAAAAGCGCCGGGTCGACGCGGCCAGGGCCTTCCCCTGGTTCCTCTTCGGCTTCACCCTCATGGCCGCCCTGAACACGGCGGGTTTCTTCACCCCCGTCGGCATCGACAAGCTGACCTGGTTCGGCCGCTTCCTGATCACGGTCTCCATGGCCGGCATCGGCCTGAACACGGTCTTCAAAAACTTCCGCCGGGTCGGCCTCAAGCCTCTCCTCGTCGGCCTCCTGGGGGCGGCCGTCGTCGCCGCGGTCAGCGCGGCGATGATCACCCTTGTTTTCTAAGAGAGATCGTTTTATGAAACGGTCTCTCTTATAGTTCCGCCGCCGAGGACGACGTCGCCATCGTAGAAAACCGCCGCCTGGCCGGGCGTCACGGCCCTCTGAGGCTTTTCGAACTCGACAAGAATCCGATTCCCCTGGCGTGGAACGAGGAGGGCCCTCGCCTCCGGATGCTTATAGCGGATCTTGACCGCCGCCTCCCTTGGTTCGGCCGGAGCCTCTCCCGCAATCCAATGGACGTCCTCGGCGACGAGCGTCTTCCGGTACAGCTCGTCGTTCGTCCCGGCGACGACGGCGTTCCGGGCGGTATCGATGGCAAGAACATATAGGGGATGCAGGGCGGCGATCCCCATCCCCTTCCGCTGGCCGACGGTGAAGTTCGGGATGCCCTCGTGCCGGCCGATCGTCCTCCCCTTCGTGTCGACGATCGGGCCGGGCCTGAACGCCTCCGGAATTTGCTCCCGCAGGAAGCGGGCATAATCATCGTCGGGGACAAAGCAGATCTCCTGACTTTCCCGCCTTTCCGAAACCGGAAGGCTGAGCTTCCGGGCGATCGCCCGAACCTCGGACTTTTGATATCCTCCGACGGGAAAGAGGGTTCGGCCGAGCCCCTCCTGGGTGAGGGTATAGAGAAAGTACGACTGGTCCTTGTCCGCGTCGACGCCTTTCCGGAGGCGCCACCGTCCCGAGTCCGCGTCTCGGTCGATCCGGGCATAATGGCCCGTCGCCACGGCCCCGGCGCCCAGCCTCCCGGCCCGCCGCCACAGGCGGTCGAACTTGATGAACTGGTTGCATCGCAGGCAGGGATTGGGGGTCCTCCCCCCGGCGTATTCGCGGCAAAAATCGGCGATAACGGTCTCGGCGAAAGACTTCCGGAAATCGGCCGTGTAGTGCTCGATCCCGAGCGCCAAGGCGACTCGATGGGCATCCTCCCCGGCCCGACGCCCGCAACAGCTTCTTAGATTTTCGTCCTGGCAGGCATCCGGGGGAAGGGCGAAGAGATTCATCGTCAGGCCGATGACCTCGAAGCCCTGATCCCTGAGCAGAGCCGCGGCCACGGAAGAATCCACGCCCCCGCTCATCGCCGCGACGACGCGGCCCTGCGGCGACACGATGCCGGCCCGTCCGCCCCGCTACTTCGTCTTGCTCTTGGTCGAAATCCGGAAGGGGACGTAGAGAGGACAAAACCCGATGAGGGACGTCAAGACGAAGACGGCGGCCAGGACGGCGAAAATCCATCCCCATGTCCCTTTGACGACGCCGGCGAAAACCAGGACGGCGAAAACAACGGCCGCGACAAGCCGGATGAGCCGGTCGGCCGATCCCATGTTCGTGTTCATGGCTCCTCCTCGCGTCGTTCATTGTACCCGCGGTCAAGTCCGAAAGGCAAGGCCCTGACCTTCTCGCCGAAACTCGTCGGGCCGGGCCGTTTCTTCCTGATAATTCTCAAGTTAACGGATGATTTGTCCACCGGGGAGCCGTTTGCAGGGTCGGAGGAATTGTGCTAAAATTCCAGCGTTCCATTCTCTTCCAAGGAGCCCGCCATGTCCGGTCATTCCAAATGGCATTCCATCAAGCATAAAAAGGGCGCCGCCGACGCCAAGCGGGGCAAGATCTTCACCAAGATCATCCGCGAGATCGCCGTGGCCGCCAGAAACGGCGGCGGCGACGCCGACAAGAACCCCCGCCTCCGGAAAGCCATCCAGGACGCCCGGGCGGCCAACATGCCGGCCGACAACATCAAGCGGGCCATCCAGAAAGGGACGGGCCAGCTCGAGGGCGCCCAGTACGAAGAAGTCATGTACGAAGGCTACGGCCCCGGCGGCGTGGCCATCTTCCTGACCGCCCTCTCGGACAACAAGAACCGGACGGTCTCCGAGCTCCGCCACATCTTCACGAAAAACGGCGGCCGGATCGGCGAGCAAGGCTGCGTCGCCTGGATGTTCAAAAGGATGGGCTACATCGACGTCGAGAAGGCCGCCGCCTCGGAAGACCAGCTCATGGACATCGCCCTCAACGCCGGGGCCGACGACATCAAGGACGACGGCTCGATCTGGGAGGTCACGACGACGCCCGAGGCCTACGAAAAGGTCCTCGAGGCCGTCAAGGCCGCCGGGATCGAGGTCGCCGACTCGAACGTCGGCTATCTCCCCCAAAACTACGTCAAGCTCGAAGGCAAGGAAGCCCAGCAGACGCTCAAGCTCGTCGAGGAGCTCGAGGACCACGACGACGTCCAGAACGTCTCCTCCAACTTCGACATCGCCGAGGAAGAGATCGCCAAGTTCAGCGCCTGACCGGAAGGGCGCGGCCCGATGCGGGTTCTCGGCATCGACCCCAGTTCGGCGGCCACGGGCTACGGACTTCTCGAGTCGCGGGACGGCGAGCCCGCCGTCCTCGCCTATGGGACGATCAAGCCCTCCCGGCGGTCCCCCCTCCAGCTCAAGCTCCTGGAGATCAAGACTGAAATCGAAAGGCTGATCGCAGAGCATCGGCCCGACGAGATCGCCGTCGAGAATCCCTTCTACGCCCGGAATATCCGGACGGCCTTGACCCTGGGCCAAGTCCGGGGGGCCGTCCTCGTCGCCGTGGCCGCGGCCGGAATTCCCCTCTTTGAATACTCCCCCTTGGAGATCAAGAAGGCCGTGACCGGCTACGGCCAGGCCGAGAAGGGCCAGGTCGGGACGATGATCCGGGCTCTGCTCCGGGTGGACGATGACGGGATGGAGGAGGACGCCGCCGACGCCCTGGCCTGCGCCCTCTGCCACCACAACACCCGCTTGTTCCAGAAGAAGATCGAGGATTCAAGGCCGTGAACGGCCCTCTCCGAGACGGCGGCCGCCCTCTTCCTTCGCTCGGCCGTCCCCCGAGACGTGGTCAACTTTTAGCCGGCATCCGGCTGTCTGTCTCGCTCTTAAATCGATTATCCTTCAGGTCTTCGATCTCAGGCCGCAAACGGGAACGGCCGGAACGACAAGATGGTTAGTTGCCCTGTAGGGGCGCTTCGCGAGGCTCGGCGTGTCATGCGGAGGCATGTCCGTCCGACGAAGACGCTCCCCAGAAATGGGACTAGTGATATTGCCCCCCTCGCCTCCGACCCCCGAGGGCGCCTTCCGGTTTCGGGGCCTCCCCTTTTTGGAGGGGAGGCAGGAGGGGTGAATATGGATAGTCCCATTTC
>Ga0194125_10005965_pt1 | contig 18266 bp, 17 predicted proteins | sample TA2KigC250mmetaG_FD_148626 | JGI IMG/M metagenome (GOLD analysis project Ga0194125, IMG submission 148626) | Freshwater microbial communities from Lake Tanganyika, Tanzania - TA2015034 Kigoma Deep Cast 250m | ecosystem: Environmental > Aquatic > Freshwater > Lake | place: Tanzania: Lake...
GCCATGATTTGGTTTATCATTGAGATTGATTCCGATTCCCCGAATCGAAATCAATCTCAGCGCATAGTGACTTGCCAGAAGAAGGTGTCGGTTTTTAATTTGAAAAATAAATAGTCGCTACTACAGACATCGTAGTAAACCGGCGAAGTTCAAATTGCGCCTTTACGCGCGCCTTACCTGAAAGGTCGAAGTATTCTCGAATTTTCATAAAATCATCTCAATTTCTTCTTTCGCAATGAACTCAACGGCAATATCTTTTTTCTCCTTGGGATATTTTGTCCGAAGTTTTTCTACCAAAGCTTCTAAGCTCGCATTATGCTCGACTATCCTTTCCTCATAACAGGCTACCCACTCATCGGGGTAAATTTGTTTCAATTCTTCATTATGCTTGTCAATCCAACGGGAGTCTCGTTCAAAACTTCTCAGCCCGCGGAGAAATTCCTGCTCATCAATGATAATTGTTTCACGGTTCACTTCAGTCACTTCTCATAAGTCAATACTTTCCGAATTCTCTCCTCGCCTCTTTTACGTTTTACGTTTCACGTTTCACGCATCACGTTTCACGCTTCATCTAACCCTCACGACAACAATAGTTATATCGTCATTCTGGTCGTTGTCTCCCGCAAAATCTCTTAAATCTGTAAGGATGGAATGAATCATTGTTTGTGCATTAGTATTCGGATCAAACCCGCCGATAACGGAAAAGAGTTGTTGGCTATCACCATAAAATTGTTCTTCTGGGTCATCTTTTGACGGACAGTCAGTTATACCGTCGGAGAGAAAAACCACAACATCGCCACTCTGTAATTCAATCTCAACATCCTCATATTCTGCGCTCTTTAACATCCCCAAAGGTATTCCATTGCATTTCAATTCGAATACACCGCCGCCGCGCTTGACGATAGGATAGGGAATGCCGGCATTGGAATAGTGCAGAATTCTGTTGTTTAAATCTATGGTGGCGATACACATCGCGCAATTCATGCGCTCTCGAATACGCGCTTGCAGGTCTTCATTGAGTATCCATAGCATCTGAGATGGCAGAATGCCGAATTTGGCTTCCGCATGCAAGATTCCGTAGGATAACACGGCATACATTGCGCTTTTCAGCCCTTTACCGGATACATCCGCCAGCACAATTGCCAGCGTGTCGTCACCCAAAGGCACATAATCGTAAAAATCCCCGCCGACCTGTTGCGCCGGCAGACAGACGCCTTCAATATCAAATCCTTCGATTTGTGGAGATTGCCTGGGGAGAAGAGATAATTGGGTTCTTTTAGCGTCTTCTAATTCCTGCCTCAATCGTTGAACTTCTAATTCTTCTCTCCTTTTTATATCCTCTTCCAGGCCTTCGGCTTTCTGGATTAGATCTTCGTATTCATAGACATTTCCCAACGCCGTCGCTGTAATCGTTGCCAGATTTGTCATCCGCTTGAAATCTTCCACCTCAAAAGCGGATGCCTCTTTGTCCACAACAATCAATGTTCCCAAATATTTGGTCTCTTGCAAGATAGGAGATGCTAAGTAAGAGCTATAGGACGGCAGATTGCCGTGAATACATCCTTCAGAGGCTTGCCAGGATTGCCTTCTCAGATATTCTTCGTCTAAATCTCTTAGTTTGTTACCCATTATGTGGATTGTGCCCTCGCGCGTGAGCAGACATGCAGTAGCTACATCCATCGCGGTAATGCAGTGGGGAAGCAACGCATCAATGAGTTCATTCAACCTTTTGACCGAGCAAAGAGATAACGCTGTTTGATATAGGCTATACATGCGTATTGAGGTCGTAAGGAAATGTTCACGATGTTCATTCATTTTTCGGCTCCTTTACCAGAAACCCGTTTTCTCGGAGAAAACGGGTTTATCCAGAAACCAAGTTTTTCGCAAAAACCTGGTTTCTACAGAAGATACTCCATCCCTTCATCAATGGTATCGAACATTTTAATTTCTGGCACATGCTTCGCCAGTTCCATTGCTTCAAAGATGTTGATAAAATGGTTTGAGATGTTGCAGATACACACTTTCCGGTTATTATCTACGGCATCAATCACAATACCCATAAGCGCTCCCATGCCCCGACTGGTTGTAAGCCTGACCTGCCCCAGGTCAAGCAAGATTTTATCATACTTGATTTGCGTGCGCGCTTCTCTTAGCTCGTCTGCGGTTTGATAACTTAAGTTGTTACTGACATATATAATAGATATACCATCTTTCTGCTCTAATGAGACGTTATCACCAAATTTTATGGGCCCTTCTTTTTTTCGAAACATTTCATAACCTCCTCAAGGATAAATAATCATGGTTGTGGTTGTTCCGTCGCCTGGTTCAGAGTCAACTTCTAACTTATCGACCAGAGTGCGCATGAGATACATCCCCCAGCCGCCCAACTTCTTTTCCTCGATTTGCTTTTTGAGGTCGGGCATTTGGAAATCGGGTGGTTTTATATGACCTTCGCCGAAATCCTTGATACTTACAACCATTGAAGATTCTGCGCAAATAATCGTTACAATGACATCTTTTTCCGGGTTTTCCTTGTTTCCATGTTCAATAGCGTTGACACATGCTTCTGCGACCGCGGTTTGGAGTTTACTTGTCTTCTCGAAAGGATATCGCTTCACTCTGGCAACGGCGCCAACTGTCTCGACAACAACTTCTTCGTAGCCAAGAATGCTTGGTATCGTAAGCGTTACTTTTTCTTGTCTATTCATTTTTCCATCCTCCAGACTTATTTAGACTTCTGAAGTCTTGGAGACTTCGGAAGTCTAAATTATACCTTCCAGGGTGTTATCCAGTAATCATTCTCAGGGAGAATTTTAGCAAAAGACCTATCTCCCTCCTCACGATATATCTGCAAAAACTTCTCTTCGTCCTCGGTCAGCGCGCCATCTCCCGAAGCCTGAACGTTCTCTAAAACTTCCTCGACAGAGTTCATCGCAGGCAATACGGTTGCGATGACATCTGACTGAAGGAGATACTTGATGGTAAGTTTACCGAGGCTCAATCCCTTCTTTTTAAGCGTCTCAAAATCCCGACCAGCAGGTTCCAACTTGAAGATATATCCACTCTCCTCGTCGGCTGCTCCCATAGGCTTCATGGCGATGACACCAACATTGCTTCGCTTAATCGCGGAAATCAATTCTTCATTGCGTATCAACCGAGGAGCATAGAAAGAAGCGGGAACCATTATGTATCCGAGTTCAGGATATCTTTTCAATGCTTCGAGCAGATGTTCAGGGTAATGCACTACGCCGCCAACTGCTCGGATCTTTCCTTGCTCCTTAGCTTTCATAAGCGATGTCAATCTTTGTTCGCTATCATCCCAATTGCCGCCAAGGACCACCCTGTAGAGGTCGATATAGTCTCTTTTGAATACCTGTAGGGAATATTCTACCTCCTCCATCACTTCATCGACGGCTCTCCAAACAGTAACGAGAGAAATGACCACTTCGTTTCTTACATAATCAAGCGCTTTACTCATTGGTTCAAACTGCTGGTAGGAATGTTCATAGATATCGAATAAATTGATGCCCTTCTCTATGCCGATTTTGATTTGCTTTCGTCTATGTTCCGGATTTTCAATATTAACCCTTTTGAGATGAGACCCAAAGCTCACCTCTGAAACCGAAATTCCGGTTTTGCCTAAAATTCTGTATTGCATATTGCCGGTTTTATTTATTTTACTCATACGATTCTCCTTCAATAAATGCATTCGTAGTCCAACTTTCTATCTCATCCTTAGCCCCTCTCCATGCTTGCTTCGCTTTGCTCGCAATGACATTGCTGGTGGAGAGGGGGAGGGGGTGAGGCTTAAACCATTAGCATCAAGTTAAGCGTTTTTTCAATTCCCCTCCTTTCCTCCCGTCCGCGTGCGGGGAGGGTTTAGGAGGGGGAATTGCCCTTAACTTGATGCGTACGGGGGGAGGAAGATTCGGGAGGATTTCAATGATGCGACAGCGATATTGCCGTTTTTTCCGGGACGGTGTTGAAATCAATGGCGTTATATACAATTATGATTTGGAAAGCTACATCTTTCCTACATCCATCCTGGTATCACATTTCACGCCTGATAGGATTCAAACAATCTTTTCGTTCTCCTGCGCAGGTAGAATCTTACAAAAGCAAAGATAACAACGATTATCGGAATCCCCAATGTGCAGAAATATTTGATGAAGGATTTTGTGGCTTCTGACAAATCTTCTTTTAATGGTCTGTCCGTCACTCCGCGTGAGCGAATGTTAATGAGTTCCTCGCCAAGCGTCAGCCAATCCACAAGATTTTGAAAGAAAATCATGTTGGCATTAGCTTGACTACCGCCTAAACCTCCTAAGATATTATTGGCGATGAAATTGGCATTCCCAACGACGATAATTTGGGTCTCTTTGCTTTCCCCAAGTGTTTTTCGCCCTGCTTCGTTTTCCGACGAAGAAGATTTTTCCTCACCAGTGCTTTCAACTTTCGGAATATCTTTGCCAGCGTAGAAACTTTTAAATTTGCCGCTGAGTTCGACTGCTAAAGGATAACTCTTCCGTTCCGATGGAGTTTGAGAAAATCTCTGTTGCGGATTGAGGTCATATTGTCCTTGAACGGTCCACGCATGTTGGGTGCTTTTTACAAGTTCCTCTGCCTTTATCTCACCGCCCTTTGCCGCAACGACCTCCACCGAGGATGTCCAGGGCAATACCAAACTCTCAAGTTGATTGGTGATAGGATGTGTCTGGGAAAAATTTTTCTTTATAATTCTTGGCCAGTAGGGATACGGCAGACTATAACTGACAGACATACCTCCGATATTGCTGCCAAACGACACATTGGACATTGATTGGTCTAACACTAAATTGTTGCCCAGTTTAACGCCGTAATGTTCTAACATATCATTTAAGCCTGTGCTTAATGGCGTCCCATACAACATACCGCGTGGCATCTGTATCGCATCCACTAAAAACACCGTTCTGCCGCCGCGCATGATAAACTGGTCAATTTCGTATTTATCCCGTTCGTTGACTTGTTTTTTGGGACCGGCGATGATGAGTGTATCAACATCGTCATTGATTTTTTTTCCATTCGTTGTATCTACCTTAGTAACGGAATATTTTGCTTTCTGCAACTCATCACGAACCGCACTGTAATCTCCATCATCATAAATATCATTTTCATCATGCCCGGTCAAAAAACCTATAGTTTTAGCTTTTTCCTGGGACACTTTAATGATGGCTGAAGTCAAATCATATTCTAAGGTATTGACATTTTGGACGAGAGGAATAACCTCTTTTTTGTCTTCATATTCCACCGCAAGTCCCAAATAAACATTCACCACCTGGGCTTTATCTTTTTCCACGGTTTGCGCTCGCACCTCTGGAATGCCAATCGCCGGCATTTTCTCTTCTATTTTGGCATTCTCTTTGGGGTCAATAAATGCGGTATACACTTTGCCGTGGCCGTAAACCTGATATTCATCCAAAATGTCCTTGACCTGCTGACTTAGATTGACCAGATGCGGCGGCAGGTCTTTGGAAAAATAGGCAGTGACCTTAATAATATCGTCAAGACGGCCAAGGACAGTCTTTGTTGATTTGGATATCGTGTACATCTTTCCTTCAGTCAAGTCAAGTCGAAAGAAAGCGCGAGCTATGAGAATATTGACCATAGCCAAAATAGCCAGGACTATTAAAATCATGATGAACGCATTTGTGCCTGCTTTAAGCCCTTTTATCAAAGCCATAATTTACCTCCTATGGATTGTCGATTGTTGATTGTTGATTGTCGATTTTTTCAATCATCAATCAACAATCATAAATCATCAATCATAAAATTCCGTTCACCTCCATTTTCTACTTTCAACGGAATAGATACTCATGTACAAAAAGAACCCAATCATCGATAGATAATACGCAATATCTCGCAAATCAATCACTCCTCTACCGATGCTGTCAAAGTGCCAGCCTAAACTCAAAAATTTAAAGACTGGCACAAGAAACCCAGGTACCGCAAACAGCACAAAGTTCTCCCCGATGAAGAACAAGAAGAAGCTTATGGCGATGCCCAAAATGAAGGCGCTGATTTGGTCTTTTGTAAAAGTGGAGGCGAAGAGTCCGATGGCTAAATATGCGCCTCCTAATAAGAATGTGCCCAAATAACCGCCAATGATTGGCCCGCCGTCTGGGTCGCCTAAGTAAGATAGAGCTATCGGTAATGTAAAAGAGAGAACAACCATGCAGATAAGCAGGATAAAACTGGCAAGAAACTTCCCAACCACAACTTCATAATCCCTGAAAGGTAAGGTTAGTAAGATTTCAGCCGTCCCTGATTTTCTCTCTTCTGCCCATAGACTCATCGTTATAGCCGGGGCAAAGAATAGGAAAACCCACGGCATCAAGCTAAAGAATACGCGCATATCGGCTTGATTCCGGAGGAAAAATCCAAATCCCCAGAAAAACAGCGCGCTGGATAAGAATAGAAAAAAGATGACGCAGATGTATGCAATAGGTGAGTTAAAATAGTTTTTCAGTTCCTTCTGAACAATGGTTATGATGTTGTTCATATCTTTATCAAACGTACGGTCAAGTATAGAAACCGAGTTTTTTCAAAAAACTCGGTTTCTAACGAGGCCGAACTTTCACTCCTTTCATGAATTTAGCTTTGTTGCTTTTGGATTAACTCCTCTATTTCCTGAATTAGTGCTGGTAAATTAGGACGAGTGAAACTCATTTGAGGCGCGGGAATACGATTTCGCTTAATATTTGGGGGTATATGCTTATGGTGAGGATGAGTATTGGCCAATGTAGCATCATTCAAGTGTGGTTGAGAATCATACCAGGCTAATTTTTCAGCATTGTGCCATACCTCATACCCATAAGACTCAATAACCACCATACCCGTATCACAAGATAAACGTTCTTTGATAACCAAGCGATAACCATCAGCGAAAGTAACCAAACTTTTCTTTCTAAAAGAAAAGTTTGAGCAAAAGAAATAAGAGGAATAAAGTAAATCGCTTGGGTTACCAGCCGTAAAGATACTTTTTCAATCTCTTCTAGTCTGTCTAGATTTTGGTTGAGTTCTTGAGGATTGATAAGCATATTAATTTCTCGGTGATTAAGGTTCCTTTCCTCTCGCGATAGCACTTCTCTGATGTGCGAGGTTCACATACTTTTCTAAAATCTCAATACCGATATACTGCCGGTACTCACGAATTGCAGCAACTGCGGTCGTCCCACTTCCCATAAAACAATCAAGCACAATATCGCCAGGGTCGGTAAGTAAACGAATAACTCTCAAAGGCAACTCCACAGGAAACTTAGCATCATGGTCATTATTGGCTCGAACTGATGGAAAATACCATACTCCCCTTGAACCCCAATTTTTCCATTCGTCGGACGATAGCCTTTTTCTATCGTATTTTGTTATTCCAGGCTTCCAGAAGAAATACAAATATTCAAACTCATCTACGGACCGATAAGACAGGCTGGCCCAACGTGAATTTTCCCAAGCTGCATCTTTTACCCAAACACGACGGTCGTATGGATAAAAGCCTGCCTTGAGTGCCCACTCTTCTACAAGCCCCCCTACAATTTTAACTCTAGTTTGGGTCTCATGTTTGCCACCACGTATGTTATTCCCATGAAGCCGACGGTCTATAGTTTGTTCGCTACAGCCCAGTAGTACGGCTAATTGATAGCGGTTATAGCCTGGATGCTCGGCCATCGCCTTGAGAATGTCTTCTTTTGTGACAGGTGAACGTTTCCTGTTTACCGCCTCAGCTTGAATTTTGGGCATTGAGACATCTTTGAAGCACAATATGTCAGCTATATTAATAACCCAAAAGCCACCAGGCTTGATTATTGGAAAATGAAGACATATAACCGTTTCCAGAAGATTTCGCCAATCATTAAAAGTCAGTTGTGCTTCATATTCTTTCCCAACAAAGTATGGAGGAGACCATACGCTTAAGCCGATACTATTGGGCTCAATCTGTGGCAAAAGTTCTCGTGCATCCCCATGGTATATCTTGTTCGGGCACAAATAGGAGTTATAAGTATCTTCATTGGAATACAATTCGAGAAATCTTGCCTGTAAATCTTTTGGTAATCTATCAATGTTGAAGTCGAGTTGAGAAGTTTTGTCATTCATAACAATCTCCTCGAATCTACTACATAAAGTCAACTACGCTTCCCGACTACTTGGAAGCGTAAAGTGCAAAAATACATCCTCTAAATTCATGGATTCCCTTCGCCATTCGGTCAAACTGAATTCATTGTCCGCCGCAAATCGGAACAATTCTTCCTCAACGTTAGTTCCGACGTCTGATTGCACGCGGAAGTTGCAAACCCCGTCATCTTGAGATATAGTTTCGACATTCTTAATAAATTTTAACATCTTCAATTTTGCTTCTATTTCCTCTAAAGGGCCGCGGATTCTAAATGTATAAACATTCCCTCCTTGTATTTGCATGATTAGTTTTTCTTTAGTTCCATCCGCAACCAGCTTTCCTCTGTTAATAATCATAATCCTATTGCACGTTTCTTCGACAATGGGCAAAATATGCGTACTCAAGATAATGGTTTTCTTTTCGCCCATCTCTTTGATTAGCCTGCGAATCTGGATAATTTGAATAGGGTCAAGTCCGGAGGTGGGCTCATCCAATATTAGAACTTCCGGGTCGTGAATGAGTGTCTGCGCTAATCCCAACCGTTGGCGATACCCTTTTGACAATTCACTTACATCTTTTTGGACTACTTCTTCCAGTCCACAGATATCTATCATATTTCTGATGCGGGATTTCCGTTCTCCCCTGGGAATGCCGCGCGCTTGCGCAATGAAATTTAGGGACTCCAGCACTCCCATGTTTGTATACAGCGGCGCGCTCTCAGGCAGATATCCAATGTGTTTTCGTACCTCAAGAGGTTGTTGAAACACATCATAGCCAGCAACTTTTGCACTGCCCGAATCTGCGCCAATGTAGCACGTCAAAACACGCATCGCCGTGGTTTTACCTGCTCCATTGGGGCCAATGAAACCTACAACTTCGCCTTCTTTCGCGTCAAATGAAATGTTATTTACGGCAATCGTTGGGCCATAAGTTTTCGTTAAATTTCTCACTTCAATCATAGCAAAATTCCACCCCTATTTTTGCCAAAAGTTCCGTGATTATTATAAAACATTCGTTAAAAGGTTGTCAATAGAGAGATATAAAACCGTCCCCAAATGATTACTCTTATGATGAACATATCGAACTTCTTTGTCTATTTCTGCGAGGAGATTATCTTTACATTAATTTCCATAGTGTTTCTTTTGATCAAACTTTTCTTTTTAAAAGAAAAGTTTGGTTACCACGCCAACATAACACCATTCTGGACACATGCTTTAGCAATTGAGTCATCGGGTGCGAGCGTGATAAAGACCATCTTCACCTGTTTATCTGGAAAAGCGCTCTTCACAATAGAACGCTTTTGAGCAAAATATTCGACCATTTCAACATCACTGCCAGACTTGACTTCAAAGACGATAACTTCGCTATCCTGGACTAAGATATCAAACTCAAATTGCTTCCTCGGCACTCCCATCACGCCTTTGTGGTCTGTCAACTTCTGGCGGACTTGAATCATGTCCTCCCGTACATCTGGTCTTCTTAATGCCACACGCAACATGCCAGCCATGGCGTTCTCTAAGCTTTGCCCAGCACGTCTCTGAAACCCGCCGACAACAACGCCAACCCATGATTTGAGGTCTTCAAATTTTGGTTCTATTCGCTCAAATCGTTGGTTCACCTCTTCAAAACGGCTATTCATGTCTTTCTGAAGCGCCTCAAAACGGCGTTCACTTGCTTCAAAACGGCTATTCATATCTTTCTGAAGCGCCTCAAAACGGAGATTCATCTCTTCAAAACGGCGTTCACTCGCTTCAAAACGGAGATTCATCTCTTCGCGCAGTATTTTGAGTTCTTGCAAAATCTGGGCGAGGTCTGATTTTGCGGCGTATTTCTCCGAGACAATTCTTTCCACAGCAAGGGCAAAACGTTGGTCATGCTCTAATATCTTCGGAAGATTCTCAAGAATATATGCTTCGATTTCTTTCAATTGACCTTCTGTAAACATCTCTTACTCCTTTTTGGATTGATGATTGATGATTGTTGATTGTCGATTGGAGGTTTTTTCAATCATCAATCATCAATCGACAATCGACAATCCATTATACGATATAGTCGTGAGAAAGTCAAGGAACTTTTCTGAGGACTCCTTTACTTCGTAAAGAAGTTGCTGTCGAAACAATGAGCAAAATCAACACCCCAAAATTTAAAATGGACACTAACAGGCATGTTTGAAAAATTCCCAGAATTGGAATTAAAATAAAGCTGGCCAGCAACGCTCCAAGACAGGAACCCAACAAATCCACCCCATAGAGAAATCCCGCTAATCGACCGACTTCTTCTTGACCTTTCAGGCATATTTTGCTCGCCAACGGGAATTGAAACCCGCCGATGAATCCCGCTACTATGGGCAAGAAGGCGAAAATTGTATCAATGTGAATAGCTGGTGGAATGCGTTCTCCGAAGGATGCCAAGCCCATAAAGACCGGCAGTAACATGAGCGGATAGATACAAATAGAAATTTGCGTCATGATGTAGGTGAATAAGTCGTTTTTCAGCCGATTCAGCATTTGATTGACTATCAAACTTCCAATCACCAACCCAATCATGAAAGAAGCTAAGATTAATGTCAATTTATAGTAAACGTATCCGTAAAGCACTTGAAAAGCCAGGATGACGACTATTTGAAAGAGAATTTCAGAAAAACCCGTTGTGCCAATGGATAAAATCACAACCGGAAGTCGGAAGTCGGAAGTCGGAAGTCGGAATTTGGAACTCCGAATCTGAAGTGCGAAGAAAATCGAGATAAATAAAATTATAAAACCCAAACCGTGCCAGAAAGTTAATTTGGCGAAATATTTGAAAAATCCTACGTCAACTGAATGCTGACGAAATTGAGAACTCCAAAGAATTATATCGTAAAAGTATCCTATGGGTTTGAAATCGCTATTGATTCGGGTGTTCTTTGGTGTATTTGATACAATATCTTTAATATATTCCACTCGGTCCGGGCTTAGTCTGATGGGCAAATAGTATTCATGCACATAAAGATTATTCAAATTTCGAGCCCTCATTCGCTCAACAAGCAGATTTACATCATAAGTCAGCGACCGTGTTTCATCCCTTAATTCCGAATTCCGAGCGAGGAGGTAGTTATTCGCGCCTGGAATTACTATGACTTCCTCAAATACCTGACGCAAAGTCGCATAAAGTGAGCGCAGAAACTCCTGTTGTTCATGGCTGAGATAATTTTCCGATGAAGTAATACCTAATGATAAAATTCCGCCAGGTGCTAAAATTCGCTTTGCTTCTCGGAAAAATTCGAGGGAATAGAATCTATTCAGCAACGCTGTGGAAGGGTCAGGCAGATTGACTAAGATAACATCGTAACGATGGAACTCTACGGCTTTTTTTTCGCCGCTGGTAAATTTCTTGATAAAAAAACGAGCGTCGATATGTCTGACCGTAACATGCTTATCATGCAAGTAAGCGATTTCATCATTGGACATGAACTTTGAGGCTATCTCAATGATTTTAGGGTCAAGTTCGATATAATCCACATATTTAACAGGATGTTTCAGAATCTGCTCCAAAGCGCCGCCGACGCCGCCGCCTATAAGGAGAACATTTTCAGGCGCAGGATGTTCCAGCATGGATAAATGAACGCTTTCTTCGGCTGAGAGCTTGTCACCAGTGGTAAACATCAACAACCCGTTTTCAAAAAAGCTGTATTGCTCTTCACTTTGCTTGGTCACAGCGATATTGCCGTAGATGGAATTTTTGGCATCGACCAGATTCAAACCGCGCCATTGAAGTTTTGCAGAAAAATCCTGCAACTTACTTATTAATCCCAAAGGAAACGCCAGCACAACTACACCAATTAAAACGATTGTAATTAAAAGAGCTATCACAATTCTATAATCTGAGACTTGACTGGCTCTTTTAACAACAAACTGTAACACGAGAGCGGCCGTCAGATTGAGTATCCCGACGACAAAAATGTTCTGGTATATGCTAAGATATGGCATCAATACAAAACTGGCAAGCAATCCTCCGACACTGGCGCCGATGGATTCGAGGATATAAATTTGGCCGATGCTTCGGGCTGATTTCTCCCAGATATTTGCGAGAATATGACAGGCTAAAGCAAAACTGAATCCTAACAAAATACACAACGGCGCAAGAACAGAAAAAGATGAAGCCAACATTGGCATAAATCCTATTACTTCACCGGGCATCGTGTTCAAAATGTTCCTGAGATTTCTAACGGCAAAAATAGCGAGTGGAAAAACCGCAAATGTTAGAAATTGACAGGAAACAAAAAGAGCAAGGGAGGATAGATGGCTAGATGGCAAGATGGCAATTGCCCCCTTGCCTCCTTGCCCTTTAGCCTCCTTTTCTTTTCCTTGCCCTCTTGCCCTCTTGCCCTCTTGCCTTCCTCTGACAATTCGACCGAAAATCCAACTGCCGCTACCTACCCAGAAAAGCCACGCAGCTAAAATAATCCCAAGCGATAACTCATTGCCGTAGAAAATGATAATCAACTCACGCATAAAAATGACCTGCGCGGTCATCGATGTGAAACCGATTAAAAATGCGCTGAATAACAGAGCGTTTATCATGTAACCTCACCAGTTTAGCCAGAAACCCGTTTTTTCCAAGAAAAGGGGTTTCCGGGAGATTTCTAACCAATGCTGAATTGATACATAGGCTGGCCTGTAGCAATGCTAATGCAGTTCCAGATACTTCCGATGATGAATTCGCCCAAAATAATACCCAGGAAAAAAGGTATAGCTTTGCGGTAACTGCCGACACCGCCATATTTTAGTATGATAGCTTTGAATAACCAGCTTAAAAAGAATGAACTCCATAGATGAATGCCCCAGATATTTGAGACAATGTAGCCAAGTGGATGAAAGGGCCACCACAGAAAACGCATATGCATCAGCATCAAAAAAGAGGTGAATATAAAACCTCCACCAATGAACGCCAATCCCCTTGTATCGGTAGCGCCTGGATAATAAATCCAGTTGTTGAACATACCGAAAGTTTCGCGTCCAAACCCACCAGAACCCCAATAGGTGTAATGTCCCGACGCAGAGCCAAATTTGAAAAATCCGTGTAGGATTATCCAGAATGTCGCAACCGTTCCCAAAATTGTCGCAAACATGGATACCCAAAACAAAGTACGGGTGTATTTTTTGTTTGCCAGTTCAAGTCTTTCCGCGCATTTCATGCTTTCAAGATGATTTGGCATAGGGTGACTGGCATAAGTTCGATTAAACCAGTGATAAATCGCCAGGATTGACAGATTTGAAGGGCCCAGTCTTCGCGTACCAAGAGTTGTCATGAGAATATGGTCTGGACCTCTGGGATAATGGAAGTCGTGTACGGGAAAGCCAAGTTCAGTGCGAATTCTCGTTACTATAAACGACCAGACGTAATATAAAATAAAAAAAGCGAAGGCAACTCCAAGAGTCATTCCCGCTTTATTGGAGAAGAGAACTAAAAATGTCAATCCACCTATAACTCCCAATGTAGCTGACCGATAATTCATAGGCGCAAACACATCTTCAAACGCTTTTCCACCCAGAAGATTACGCCAGATATTTTTGATATAACTTCTGCTGCCCCAGAGTATTCCCAACATAATAGCGAAAGCCGCGCCTATCGATTGTTCGTTGAAATAATGCAGCGGCCAACCGGCGGCAGTTGTAGCTATTCTCTGTATACGCACGAAAAGATAGAAAAACCACAGTGAAAATAACAGGTCGAGAGGCATGAAAAATCCAAGACCAATCACGTGAGGATGCAGGGTTATAGGCGTCCAACCGATTGCATTCCAGGGCCTTTCGGTGAAATATCGGCTTAAATCAATCAGGCGTTTGACCGGGATTTCCGGAACCGCAGGAGAGAGGTTATGAATGCCGTTGACGAGTGTAATGGCTCCGGTGATGACAAATCCTATCCACATCATTTTGTTGCGAAAAAGCCCGCCTGGGTCCTGGATTATTGAAAACGGCAGTTGTACGGTTGGATATGTTAGCCGTTCGTTATCGGTCCATTGCTTACGCACGATTACGTTAATACAAAGCATGACAAAGACTAAGCCGGCTGTAAATAAGACCCAAAAGCCCATCGGTTTCGCCCAGGCAAGAATATGCTCTTTGGTATAAAGTGTAGAAGCGCCTTCGTAATAGCCCTGAAGTGTTTTTTCGTCATCGACTAAAAGCCAGCGCGGAAGATACTGCCCAAAAAGATCTTTCCAATCGTTTTCCGGTGTCGCGTAATAAAACGGATGTCCCATTATCGTCACCAAAATCTCCATCATATTGTGTGAACAGATGGAAGTTGCAATAGAAAGTATCAGGTAAATGAGCAGTAGTTCGGAATGCTTCAACGCTAATTGAGGTATAACCAACTTGATAACCAGGCTAATGATTATAAGCACAAGCACAATGAAGATAACATTATAATAGGGTACTAAATAGGTAGGAAACGACCACCGGTCAAACTCCATCTGAAGGATCCAGTAGTCGTTTAACCAAATGAGTATGGCGCCTAAGAAAAATACCTTTAGAAGCGAATACTTCTTTTGGGAATGTTCCTTCATATTATATTGGGCAAAAGGGCTAAGGGGCAAGGGGGCAAAAGATTTAGAAAAATTGCCATCTTGCCGTTTTTCCATCTTGCCATCTTGCCTCCTCGCTCTTGCCCTCTTGCCATTTTGCCTTCTTCTACGCCAAACGTCAATCAATGCCACAACACCATAGAGCGGCGTTAGCCATCAATTTTTGCATCTCCGGGTTTGTCAGAACCTCCAGATTATGCCCGTTTGCCAGATAACATATACGGCCCTTGCCATAGGTTCGGACATAGCCGTTGACGGAAGTTTTATCACCGGAAACGGCTTCCATTAGTAGGGTAATATCATCTGCATGAATTATCGGTGTGTGCCGTTCGTCAATCGCAACATAATCCTTAACGCCGCGGGTAATAGGATGGTCGCTATTGACAACTCTCACATCGAACTTTTCATCTCCCGGGCCATGACCGTTGTAACTGCTTCCGAGAACATCCCGGTAGAGAGATGGCTTGTCATCGAGCCGCCTGAGAGCGGTAGAATTGTGCAAAGAAAGGAAGCCGCCGCCGTCGCTGACAAATTCAGCGATGGCTTTTTCCTGCTCTTCCGTCATCCAGAACACATTCTTACCGCCTGGCTCTGGCCAGTTCATGCCATCCCTGAGTATTACGAGCAAACGTATGCCTTTGAGATTTCTGGCATTGAGTTTTGTAACATCGTAAATGAATCGCGCTGGCAGGCCAATTTTTTGAAAGACGGGTTCCAATGACGGCGGGATATAAGCAGGCGGGTGATAGTTGTCGCCGATAAGTACAAGCGCGCGCGGCATTAAGCTGGGCTGTAATTCTGGCAATTCCGCAGTAAGCTGGGTATAGACAGCCTTGACGTGGTCACTGAAAGCGTTGTCATCCACCAACCATTCTTTGCGCGCCGGTACCTTAACCTGTTGGAGCGTTATCTCAAACGTTCGTCCTTGGGCTACCTGGTATCCGATTTCATCTCGCAGGTTGTTAAGATAGTTTACCAGATTTCCCAATACCTCACGTCCAGCTACTGGCCCATGACCGACACACACGGTTTTTATTTCAAGTTGGTCTAAAAATTGCAACGTATCAATCCAGTTTTGGATGTCACATTCACCCAGCCATGGGCTATGAGCGTTAACCACGCTATCACCGGTAAAAAGCACGCCTTTACCGGGCAGAAAAGTGAATACATCGGTATTGGAATGAACTGTTCCTGTCGTGAAAAATACAATGCTTTTACCATTATCAGTCAATGCAAGTCGGTCGGCAACGCCGATGTAACTTCCAGACTTGTTATTATCAACATACCGCATTTGCAGCTTTTCGTTGCAGATGACTGTTACACCTTTCTCTGTAAAAGCATCAATTCCGCCATCATGGTCCCAGTGTCCATGAGTGATGACCAAGAAACACATTGGTTTATCGGATAACTTCTTTACCTCGTCGAACATTTCGGACGATGCTTCCGGGTTGGGAGCTTCGATAGCAACGACATAGTCATCACAGACGATGTATCCCCCGTTACATTGGCCTCTTCCCATATCACCCAGGCGGAAGAACACGCCAGGAGCGACCTCACTAAGATTTGATAAACGTTCTGAAGCCATATTACCTCCTATTTACACTACACTTTTTAATCTTCTGATGTGCCTATTATTTGATACAATTCAAACTCAGGCGCGCCAGCTTGCTCCTTCATCTGTGTACCATATTCTTCCAGAGCAGCAGAATGTGAGGCTATCAGTTGCAAAAAAACATCAATACTTTCTATTTCAGCCATCATAATATAATCGGGTTGAGATGGCTTCTTATTCGCCTCCTGTCCCGGCACTGACAGCCATTTCAGCGTCGTCATTTTCAATCCCTGAATGTCTTTTGCCGCCGGCAGCAATTTCTCCTTCAGTAGTTTTTCGGCAACTTCAGCATCCCCCGTAGGTTTGAGTTTTAGCTTCCCTAAAACAAGGGTTGTGTATTTAGGCGTTTCTTTTTTTTGCTCATTTGCGACCAATGAAATGCCCATTCCCAAAATCCCGGCGATAATGATACCAACCAGGATACCTTTGAAAAAACTTCTATTCATAGTTATTCACCTCGCTTATTTCAACAGATTACTAAAGATTTATGCTTATCTCAAAAATCATTATGGTGACAATTGAATCTAACAAAGTATCATTAACTGACATAATCTCTTATAAGCAGGATATTTTCTGGAGGCGTTTCATACGGCACTGCTCCCGTCCCAAGTAGAACATTCGGTCTGCCATCTGCCAATTCCAATATTCTATCGATTTCCGCCAGAATATCCGCTCTGGAGCCATAAGCTACTGTTCTGGGATTTAAGTTAATTCTCACCCGAACATTGGATTGATAGGAAATTTTTGCCATAAATGCTGCCTGGTCAGTTTCTGCGGGACAGATGACATAGCTTGTGCCCGTGTCGAGAATCGCCTTGAGAATTGGCTCCGTATCGCCGCCGATGATACAGGGTACTGCATGTCCAGCAACTTCTCCAACACGCGTCATTGCTTCTTTCAAGGCTGGAAGTTCAATCTCGCGAAATTGTTTCGGCGAAAGGAGAGGAGGCGCAGCCGCCGACTCAAAGAAGGCCACATCTAAACCTGCATCTACAGCGGCTTGACTTAAGAGGACTTGCCCCTCAACTAACCTTTTGAGAAACGACAAGACCTGTTCAGGGAACAAAGCGACATCTTCCAACAGTCCATTCAGACCTCGCAGACTCACTGCGATAGAAAATGGCCCGCTAACAGGGACGCTTACTTTTACATCAGGAAATTCCTCCGCCAATTTCTTTCCCGCTTCAATTATGAGGGTAATTCTCCCAGCAACTTTCGGGTTAAATGGTTTGAGGCTATGGGTTTCTTCAATTGCGGCAAAGAGTCTTTGGGTAATCGCGGGAATACCATTGCCGTTAGGCTGAGTCACAACACCCCCATAAGCCTCGGCTTCGATATTGTAGATATCGATGCCCACGACAATGGGCGAATGTTGATACATTTGATGCGCAGTACGATGCGCGCGATAGAGAAGTTCCGCATTCCGAGAAACTTCCCACGGTGTCATCTTGAGTAAGAACGCCGCATGTTCATAAACAGAAGGTGAAAAAGCGATTTTCATTTTTATATCACCAGGAGGGCATGTTTCAAATTTTCTCAAAAATTAGTTGACAAAGTGAAACGTGAAGAGTGATAAGTGTTCGCTTCGCTCAGTAGTTTAGCTTCGCTAAACTACCTGAGTGAAACGTGATTAAATTATCATATTATCACTTATCACTCATCACGTTATATATACCGCATAAATCAGAAGCCTTAGTTCGTTTGGTCGCCTCCCGTTGTCGTATAGAGTGTGACTTGGGAATCAAAGGGAAAGAAGGTATCTTAAAAGCACAAAAAACACGCGCTGCTTTTCTGAGTGACAAAAGCCACCGCATCCGTTTGGTTTATACCCCAAAACATGCCTCCTGGCTTAATCAAATTGAAATCTGGTTCAGTATCTTAGTTCGTCGACGGCTAAAAAGAGCCAGCTTTTCATCTAAAGAAAAGCTCAGACAGCGTCT
>Ga0194125_10005975_pt1 | contig 18248 bp, 15 predicted proteins | sample TA2KigC250mmetaG_FD_148626 | JGI IMG/M metagenome (GOLD analysis project Ga0194125, IMG submission 148626) | Freshwater microbial communities from Lake Tanganyika, Tanzania - TA2015034 Kigoma Deep Cast 250m | ecosystem: Environmental > Aquatic > Freshwater > Lake | place: Tanzania: Lake...
CAGATATATTGCATTGTCATAGCTTTTTGACATCTTTCTCCCATCTACACCCGTAACCTTTGGAAATTCTGTAAGCAAAGCCTCTGGTTCAGGGAAAATTTCCTTATAAAGATAATTAAAACGTCTTGCAATCTCTCTGCTTATCTCAAGATGAGGCACCTGGTCAATGCCTACTGGTACATACTTAGCCCTGTATATGATAATATCAGCGGTCTGAAGGAGCGGATAACCAAGAAACCCATATGTAGATAAGTCTCTGTCTTTCAATTCTTGCTGTTTTTCCTTATAGGTGGGAACCCTTTCAAGCCAGCCGAGTGGCGTTATCATTGACAGGAGCAGATGCAGCTCTGCATGCTGAAGCACCCTTGACTGGATAAATATCGTACATTTCTCAGGGTCAAGTCCTGCTGCTAAAAAATTAATGAGAATGTCCTTTGTGGATTCTTTCATGGATGAGGTATCTGCATACCCCGTTGTGAGTGCATGCCAGTCTGCAATAAAATAATAACAGTCATACTTGTCCTGGAGGTTCACCCAGTTATTCAATGCTCCTACCAGGTTCCCAAGGTGTAGCTTTCCGCTTGCCTGCATCCCACTGAGCACTCTTTCCTTATTCATGTTTTCTTCCCTCTCTTTATAGTAATTCCAACACTCTCATAAACAGATTCACAAAGGGCATAACAAAATAGTTTGCTATCCCGGTTGCAATAAGAACGAGGACAATGATAAAACCAAATGGTTCAATCTTGCTGAATGACACAGCCTGTCTGTATGGAAGAAATCCTATCAGCACCCTACCACCATCAAGTGGAGGGATTGGTATCATATTAAAGACAGCTAAAATAACATTTACAATAACACTCGACGTAAAGATCATTACCAGGGGCTTCATCACGATAACGCTTAGCGATTCAGGTAAAAAAACTGACAAGGGGAAAATGATAAACTTGAGAACGAATATACTGAAAATTGATAGCAGGATATTGGCTGTTGGCCCTGCAGCCGCTGAAATGGCCATATCTCTTTTAGGGTTTTTGAAGTTCATGGGGTTTATCGGGACAGGCTTTGCATATCCGAAAACAAACTGCCCATTGGTCAGTATGATGAGCATCAAGGGCATGAGTATTGTTCCTATGGGGTCAATATGCGCTAAAGGATTCAAGGTAAGCCTGCCCATCATCTTAGCAGTTGGGTCCCCTAATTTGTATGCAGCAAACCCGTGTGAAAGCTCATGAAAGGTAATCGCTATCAGAATGGGGAATGCCGAAACAACGATATGTTGAGCAATATTCGAGAAATCCAAAAATATATTTCCTTTCTCAAAGGATTGTATTTACTAAGAAGTTCATAAGTAAGAACACATATAGTCCAAATTTTGTCATTCCGTGCTTGACACGGAATCCAGTGTTTTTCTGGATTCCCGCTTTCGCGGGAATGACGATCATGTGGCTTTACTTATGACCGCCTTAGTCAACTTATAACTTCCTCTATGACCTCTGTGGCCTCTGTGGTTTGAATTTCCTGTTATATGAAGCGTCATAAATAATTACGCATTCATATTTCTAAATCTGTGTAATCAATAAAACGCAGGTATTTAAGTCGTTTTATATAAAAACTATAATTTGTATAAAAAGGTATTGTCAAGGTATGAGTGAACATTATATAATTATTCACATAAATCATGTCTGCTATAGTCATTATCCCTGCCCGTTATGATTCAACCCGTTTCCCGGGAAAACCCCTATCCCTCCTCAAAGGGAAAACGCTTATTCAGCATGTATATGAGAATTCACAGGGCGCACATCTCATAGAAGATGTCATTGTTGCAACAGACAGTGAGACTATATTCGAGAAAGTTCTTTCTTTCGGTGGTAAGGCTGTAATGACAGACAGGTCTCACCCTTCTGGTACTGACAGGATAGCAGAGGTTGCTACTTCAATAGATTATGATATTATCGTCAATGTGCAGGGTGACGAACCGCTCATCCGGCCTCAAATGATAGACGATGTTATCGCTCTCCTTGATGATGAAAGAGCCTCTATCGGAACACTGATAAAAAGGATAACAGACACCGGAGAAATTATGGATCCGAATATTGTTAAAGTTGTCTTTGATAAAGATGGATTTGCTCTCTATTTTTCCAGGTCACCAATTCCTTATCATAGGGATGAATGGAAAAATTTAGGACAGGTCACGGGTCACGGGTCACGGGTCACAGTTTTCAAGCACATAGGAATTTACAGTTACCGGCGGGAGGTGCTTCTTGCACTTTCCCGAATGGAGCCTACAGAACTTGAAAAGAGAGAGAAGCTCGAGCAGTTGCGAGCACTCGAAAACGGAATAACGATAAAGATACAAGAGACCTTTTTTGAAACATTTGGGGTAGATACCCCTGAAGACTTAGAGAGGGTAGAAAAATGTCTAAGTACATCTTTGTAACCGGGGGAGTTGTTTCAGCACTCGGAAAGGGCATTGCTGCTGCTGCAACTGGTGCACTCCTCGAGGCAAAGGGATTAAAGGTCACCCTTCAGAAATTAGACCCTTATATCAATGTTGATCCTGGTACATTAAGCCCATTTCAGCACGGAGAGGTATTTGTTACTGACGATGGAGCAGAGACAGACCTTGACCTCGGGCATTACGAACGATTTACATCAATCAGGACATCACAGACAAATAATTACACCACGGGCAAGATCTACTTTAATGTAATCACAAAGGAGAGACAGGGTGATTATCTTGGAGAGACGGTCCAGGTTGTCCCCCATATTACTGACGAGATTAAAAATGCAATAAAATCTGCAAGCAATGGGTATGATGTGGTGATTGTAGAGATCGGTGGTACTATCGGAGATATTGAAAGTCTGCCTTTTCTTGAAGCAATAAGGCAGTTTCGGTATGATGTTGGCAGGGAGAATGTCCTCTACATTCACCTTACCCTTATCCCCTATATTAAGTCAGCAGGGGAAATCAAGACAAAGCCTACTCAGCATAGTGTGAAAGAATTCAGGGAGATAGGGATCCAGCCTGACATACTGTTATGCAGAACTGAAAGACATCTCCCATCTGAAATAAAAAAGAAGATCGCAATTCACTGTAACCTTGATATAGATGCCGTAATCTCTGCAAGAGATGTTGAAACCATATATGAAGTTCCGATCATGTTACATAATGAAGGGCTTGATCACCTTATAGATAAGAAATTCAATCTTGACGGAAAAGAGCCTGACCTTAGTATCTGGGAAGATATCGTGAGAAAGATAAAGGAACCCGAACACGAGGTCAATATTGCAATTGTTGGTAAATATACAGGATTGAAAGACTCGTACAAGAGCCTCTATGAAGCTCTCACTCACGGAGGCATTGCAAATGATGCACGGGTAAATTTTCAGTGGATAGACTCAGAGGAGATTAGGGTCAATGGCCCTGAAAGGTATCTAAACGAAGCTGATGGAATCCTTGTGCCAGGCGGGTTTGGATATAGAGGGATCGAGGGAAAGGTTAATGCAATACAATATGCACGTGAAAAAAAGATACCCTTTTTTGGTATATGTCTTGGTATGCAGTGTGCTGTCATAGAATTCGCAAGAAATATCTGCGGGCTCTCTGCAAATAGCACAGAGTTTGATATAAGCACACAAGACCCTGTTATATATCTTATGGAAAGATGGTATGACTTCAGGAAGGGAAGAGTCGAGATACGGTCAGAAAGCTCTCAAATGGGCGGGACCATGAGACTTGGAGCATATCCCTGCATCCTCGAAGAGGGCACAAATGCCTTCAGGGCTTATGGGATAAAGGAGATATCTGAAAGGCACAGGCATCGATATGAGTTTAATAATGCGTATAGGGAAATACTCACAAGACATGGTTTGAAGATTAGTGGTCTGAGTCCCGATGGAGAACTTGTCGAGATTATCGAGATTGAAGCCCATCCATGGTTCCTCGGATGTCAGTTCCATCCTGAATTCAAATCAAGACCAACAGACCCGCATCCATTATTCAGGGCCTTCATAGGTGCATCTCTCAGCGAGAAAAGATCTCTCTTCCCTTATGCTGGAATTGATTCCGAGCAGAAAGGAAAAGGCATCTGATGGTGACAAGGGAACTAAGTATAGCAGATATAAAGTTTGGAGGGGATAATCCTCTCCTTATCATTGCAGGGCCCTGTGTCATTGAAAGTGAAGAGGTTGTATTCACTACAGCAGGAAGACTAAAAGAAATATGCAAACAATTCAATCTGCCGCTTTTATTTAAAAGCTCCTATGACAAGGCAAATCGCACTTCCCTCAAATCTTACAGAGGACCCGGAATCGATAAGGGGTTACAGATCCTTTCTGATGTGAGGAACACACTGAAGATTCCTGTGATATCGGATGTTCATTCAGTCGAAGAGGTGAAACCTGCTGCAGATGTTCTTGATGTTCTTCAGATACCTGCTTTCCTCTGCAGACAGACTGATCTTATCCTTGCAGCATCAAACACAGGTAAACCTGTAAATATCAAAAAGGGGCAGTTCCTCGCACCGTGGGATATAAAGAATATTATTGATAAATTTACCTCCACAGGCAATCACAACCTTTTCATCACAGAACGAGGCACATCATTTGGATACAATAACCTCGTTGTAGATTTCAGGGGATTACCTATCATGAGGTCTTTCGGTTACCCTGTTATCTTTGATGTTACCCATAGCCTTCAGCTTCCAGGGGTACAGGGCAGTTGTTCTGGAGGGCAAAGGGAATTTGCAGAGACTCTCGCAAGGGCAGCGGTAGCCGTAGGCGTAGATGGACTCTTTATGGAGGTACACCCCGACCCTGACAAGGCATTATGTGATGGTCCGAATATGATAAAGTTAGATGAAATAGAGAATATGCTGAACATGGTGAAAGCACTATATGAATTCATGAAAAGACCAGTAGCCCCCTGTGATTGGTTGTAATTCAAGTTGTGTATTTTAGTGAATTGTTCTGACATAAAACTCGTCATTTGAGTACAATAAAGGAGGATTTAAAAATGAAGACGTTATTATTCTTTATGATGTCTCTCCTTTTCCTTTTAGCCACTTGCCTTTATGCTTCACAATCAACAATTACAGAATCTGAAGGTTATGCCTGCATGGGTGAGGATAAATCAAGGAAACAGACGGAGCAGGCTGCAATGGCTGATGCAAAGAGGAAGGCAGCAGAATCTGTGTTGACTTACATTAAAGAGCGAGACGCATGTTAAGGATTTCGAGCTTGAGAAGGATCTGGTATCAGCATATGCAAATGCAAGTGCAAGTGTAAAAGTTGTTCAGGAGGTTGAAAAGGCATGGTATAAGGATGCATCAATGGGAGACTGCTTCAAAGTAATGATTAAGGCAGAGGTGATACGTGATGAAAAGATATTGGAAAAAATTTCGGAGCAAAAGCAAGCCTTTGATGACCCGACAGCACCGCTGAGTATTCAAGTCTGGACAGACAAGAAGGAATATAAAAGTAATGAAAAGATAAAGGTTTTTATAAAGGGGAACAAGCCATTTTATGCGAGGGTTGTATATAAGGAAGCAGGCGGCAAGCTCATCCAGCTTTTACCGAATCCGTACAGGAAGGATAATTACTTCAATGGCGGCGTAATCTATGAGATACCTTCCGGGAAGACAGATTTGAGCTTGAGGTCAGTCCTCCTTACGGTGAGGAGAACATAACCATTTATACAAGCACATCTCAATTAGGTGACATAAACCTTGAAGCTAAAGGTGGTATTTATCAGGTAATGACAAGGCTAAAGATATTGGAGATAGGACAAGAGGAGTAAAGTTATAAGAAAAGTCTGATAGCAAAGGGACATCAGCATCCGAATTTTTTGAAGATAAGGTAGTTGTAAAAACTGGCAAATAGGTTTTATGACTTTTTAAACCTGGAGGTTAACTTGTATAAGAAACTTTCAATATTAGGCTTTTTGTTACTGATGATCTTATTAACGGGTTTTTCTGATTTATGGGCAAATTCAGTTCCTCCTTTAGATAATCCAGATTTCACGAGCAGTCCACCTAATGACTATGCTGCAAAAGGTTTAGTCAAAAAAGGATACTATCATGCAGGGGTTGATTTAAAGTCAAAGACCCACCCTCTCAAAAACGCGCCTGTATATTCAGTAATGGATGGAACCATAGAAGATGTATTCAGAACCTCTGATACTAATGAATATTGTGACGGGACAAAGATATACGAAAATATATCTGCTTGTCAGGTGCCCAGAGATAAAGTAAAAACTTTAAGAGAAGTGTGTGGACATTATTCTATGATGCTGAATTCTTAAAGAAAAGAGGTTGTGAACTCTGATAAGCAACGCTGTAGCGATGGATTATTGGCAAGGAAGCAGGGGTTGGGGTTATGAGAAAGGAATCGTTTTTTTGGTATTATTGATATACTATGGTCAAGGAGGAACACAATGAAGGCCACCGCAACCTTTGAAAAAAAATAGTCGAGGAGTTGAAGGAACTCCCTGAGGAGGATTACCCGAAAATTCTGGAATTTGTACACTATCTGAAAAAGGGGATTCTCAGCGAGAAGAAAAAAAGAAAAGGCGGGAAGAAGAAAAGAGATCCGCTTTTACTTGTTGATGAATTCGCTGTTGATACCGGGATTCCTGACCTCGCAGAACAGCATGATCATTATCTATACGGCGTCCCCAAAAAGTGAACGAGCATGTATTTGCAGATAGCTTTTCATGGATAGCTTTAGTAAATACAAGAGACAATTATCATAAACACGTTGTAGAACTAATGACGGAGCTTTTTGAAAAGCAGACGAAGTTGGTTACGACTAATTATGTCCTACTTGAGACCATTAATGCTTTAAGTAAATCCGCTCACAGAAAAGCCGTTATTGAGCTTATACGCCGCATAGAGATATCTGACAATGTTGCCATTATAAAGATATCTGAAAACATCTATCAATCTGCATGGAAAAACTATATTCGCGCCACTGATAAAGAATGGGGGATTACTGACTGTACAAGCTTTGAGATAATGAAAATGTTCAAAATTACAACAGCCTTTACAAATGACCATCATTTTGAGCAGGCAGGATTTAATATTCTTTTAAGGGTAGAAAGCACCTAAATAAAAGCCGAATGCTATGAAAAACGTCATTGATACAGCAAAAAATGTTTTAAAGATTGAGGCTGATGCAATACTTGATCTGATTGGTAAACTCAACAGCAATTTTGAACAGGCAGTTGAGTTGTTGCATAACGGCAAGGGCAGGGTTGTGGTAACAGGCATGGGCAAATCAGGTCTTGTTGGCAAAAAGATAGCTGCTACGCTGGCATCAACAGGAACACCTGCCTTTTTCCTCCACCCTGCTGAGGCAAGTCATGGTGATCTTGGAATGGTTACTGAAAGAGACGTTATCATTGCCATATCGAACAGTGGAGAAACCGATGAATTAGTAGGGCTAATCCCGTTTTTAAAAAGGTTTGGCATTAAGCTTATCTCTATGACCGGGAATCCAAACTCTACCCTTGCAAAGTCATCTGATGTAACACTTGATATATCTGTTAAGGAAGAGGCCTGTCCAATGGGTATTGTGCCCACAGCATCAACTGCCGCAACCATGGCAATGGGCGATGCCCTTGCAGTAGCGCTCCTCATGAAGCGCGGGCTGAATGAAAAGGACTTTGCCTTCTTTCATCCAGGAGGGAGTATTGGTAAGAAGTTTTTCATCAAGGTGAAAGACCTCATGCATACCGGGGATCGTCTTCCTCTTGTTTCATTTGACACACCGATGTCAAAGGCAGTCATAGAGATGTCATCCAAGAGGCTCGGTCACGCCATTGTTGTAGATAAAGAAGGAAGAATGTCAGGTGTAGTAACTGATGGAGATGTAAGGAGAGGCTTAGAGAAATGGGCTGGTAAGCTCTTTGAATTGGCTGCTGGAAAGATCATGACAAAAAACCCAAAAACAATATCCGAGGAAGAACTTGCAGCAAGGGCGTTATCTATCATGGAGAGTTATTCAATAACAGCCCTTATTGTGCCGGATGATGAAGGAAGACCTATTGGCATCATTCATCTGCATGATATCCTGAGACAGGGTATCGTCTAAAAATATCATTTACTCAATTCGCACTATTTGTGTTTATGAATATGAAAAGGTATACAATTTTTATAATAGCGTTTTTTACACTTACAGCTTCTCTGTTTGCCCAGATAAAGACAGACGTCTTCCTCAGATTCAGTAAACAGGAGGGAATCATACGAGTCGTGCTTGAATCTGCTGATGAAGAGTTTATAAATAAAACAAAGATTGTTACTTCACCATCAAAGATAAAGATAGAATTTCCAGGCCCGTTCAATCTGACAACCCAGCAGGATATACCTTTTGATGCAATGCCAGAAGATAGAATATTGGTAATAAATCTGAAAGAACAGGGCGAGATAAAAGTTCTCAGGCTCTCTTCCCCTCCCAGACTTGTGTTTGATATCCAGAAGGGAGAGAAACAGGCCACATCTGTTCTCTCCAGGGTATTTGTCATTGACGCAGGTCATGGAGGGTATGACTTTGGTATCATCGGTGGGAATGCACGGGAAAAAGATATCACCCTGAATCTGGCTAAAGAATTAGATACAACCCTTTCAAAAAAAGGCAACAAGGTCTTTCTTACACGTAAGGCTGACCAGTACCTGTCACTTATTGATAGAATCAATTTTGTGAACGGGAAAAAACCTGATGTTTTTATCAGTCTTCACTGTTCAATGACCAAGGATTTTGTCTTTTATATTCCCGTGATCAAGGATTCCAGCACTGATGAGGTTGTTGACGTTTACAGTCTTTCAGCAAGACAGAAAAAATATATCAAAAAAAGCAAGGCACTTTCAGACAGCATAGGGAAAGCCATAAAAGAAGAGTTTAAGATTGATGTCATTTACCGGGGGATGCCCCTCCCCATGCTTCATTCTGCAGGTGCACCTTCTGTTTTCATCGAATTCCCCTCTCCCAATTTTGCAGTTTATGACCAGCGATTCAGGACAAGATTAATCAATGCAATAATAAATGGATTTGCAGCATATGGACAATAGACAAGTAAATATCAAAAAGCTGTCTGTCATAATCCTGCTGGTATGCCTTCTGCTCGGCAGTGCCATAGGTGGATATCTTTATTTTTCAAAAAACTTTTCTAAAAAGAGACAAGCCGTAGAAGAGATAGTTCAGCCAATAACAAAACCAGAAGACCTTTTTACATTACGGATTTATTATCCAGTCGATAGTCGACTGCAGATAGAGGAGCGAAGACTTCCTCGGAGGACTAAGGAGATAGCAATTGCAGAAACTCTTGTTGAGGAATTCCTTAAGGGACCTGCTGGTGGAGTGCAATCAAACATACCACAGAACGTAAGGCTTCTCAGCATATACAAGGATGGAGACAGGATATTCTATATTGATTTATCAGACGAGTTCAGGAGGAATTTTCACGGTGATGCCCTTATAGAATTTTTACTCCTCAAAGGTCTGTATGAAAGCCTTATTTCAAATATACAGGATGTACAGGATGTGAAGGTCCTCATTGAAGGTAGAGAAGTAGATACGCTTGGAGGCCATCTCTATCTTTCGTATCCTTTAAAAGATATGGTATCAGGTGAATATGAATCAGAAAGATAAAATCGATATAAAGGTGAATTAAAGTTGAATTCTTATCCCATCATTAAACGTCATTCCCGCTTGTCGGGAATCTTTCTGAAAATATGAAGGATTCTGGACAAGCCAGAATGACATAGATTAGGTGTATTTAATGAAGAATATGAATAAGAAAGACAGGCCGATTGGTGTTTTTGACTCTGGAGTAGGTGGACTCACCGTATTGAGGGAAATAGTAAGACAATTGCCTGATGAAGGAACAATCTATTTAGGTGATACCGCGAGAGTTCCCTATGGGATAAGGTCACCAGAAACGGTCACCAGATATTCATTTGAAAATACGAGATTCCTTTTTTCAAAAGACATTAAAGTCCTTGTTGTTGCCTGCAACACTGCATCCTCTGTGAGTCTCGATGCTATAAAAAAAAGTATCCAGGTTCCTGTTATCGGAGTAATTGAGCCTGGAGCGAAGGCTGCTGTAAGGGCTACACGAAATAATAGAGTCGGCATTATAGGGACAGAGGCGACAATAAGAAGTGATTCTTACACGAAGTCGATCAGAGCCCATGACAAAGATATTAAGGTATTTGGTCTGCCCTGTCCTTTATTTGTCCCCCTTGCAGAGGAAGGGTGGACAGAGGGAGATATTGCTACCATGATTGCCGAAAGGTATCTCAATGATATAAAAGATAAGGGCATTGATACCCTTGTCCTTGGATGTACACATTATCCTTTGCTGAAAAAAGTTATAACAAGGTTGATGGGTAAAGGTGTGAGACTTATAGACTCTGCTGTTGAAGTAGCACAGGAGATAAAGACAACCCTTGAGATTACCGGTTTGAAAGGAGCAAAGAGAGGCAAACCATTACGGGAATTTTATGTGACTGATTCACCAGAAAAATTCAGAAGGATCGGGGAGAAATTCCTTGGACAGAAGATAGAGCACATAGAGAAAGTAGAAGTTGGAAATTAGCAATTATCAATGGAGGACAGATGAGACCTGATGGAAGGAAAAACAACGAAATACGTCAAGTGAAAATTCACAGGAATTTTATAGGAACGGCTGAGGGTTCTGTATTAATCGAAATGGGAAACACACGGGTAATATGCAATGCAACAATCGAGGACAAAGTCCCGCCATTTCTGAAGGATCAGAAAAAGGGCTGGATAACAGCAGAGTATTCGATGCTTCCAAGAGCAACTCAAACAAGGATTACAAGGGAATCCAGCATTGGAAGGGTGAGCGGCAGGACCCAGGAAATACAAAGGCTTATAGGCAGAGCACTCAGATCTGTTGTTGATCTCACAGTGCTCGGCGAAAGGACGATCTGGATAGACTGTGATGTTATTCAGGCAGATGGGGGGACAAGGACATCAGCAATAACAGGTGCGTTCATATGCCTGTCAGATGCTTTGCGATACGGATTGAGAAACGGGCTTATAGATAAAACACCTATCAAGGATTTTCTTGCTGCGATCAGTGTCGGAATCGTGAATGGAGAGCCGAGGCTTGACTTATGTTATCTGGAAGATTCCATGGCAGAAGTAGATATGAATATCGTAATGACAGGGAAAGGAAGACTTGTGGAGATACAGGGAACTGCCGAGGGAACACCCTTTTCAAAGACAACTTTAGACAGTCTTATCAAACTCGCAGAAAGTGGAATACATAACCTGATAGATATTCAGAAGAAGCTCATAGGGGATGAGGTATTCAGTTACTGATTTGGTATATGGTAGAATAAAGTATCGGAGGAAATAATTTGAACGTTTATAGAAGCGTCTTTGTCTGGCTCTTGATCGGTGTTATGGTCATCCTTCTTTTCAATCTTCTCAGTACACCAAGGAAGACGGAAGAAGAGATAATATTTTCTGACTTTATGACCAGGATCGAGGCTGGTGAAGTTGACGAAGTTGTTATAAAGGATAGCAATATAACTGGCCGTTTAAAAGATGGCAAGAGGTTCAGTACCTATACTACAGAATATCCCGACCTTGTAAAGATTTTGAGGTCGAAAAATGTAAAGATTACCGCAAAGCCTGCAGAGCAGAATCCATGGTACTGGAACATCTTTTTCTCATGGGGACCTATCATCTTCCTTGTTGTTGTCTGGATATTCTTTATGCGCCAGATGCAGACAGGAGGGAACAGGGCATTATCCTTTGGGAAGGCAAAGGCAAAACTGGTTTCTGAAAAGTCAGTGAAGGTAACCTTTGCTGATGTTGCTGGCATAGAAGAGGCAAAAGGAGAGGTTCAGGAGGTTATTGACTTTCTCAAGGATCCGCAGAAGTTTCAGAAGCTTGGTGGCAAGATTCCCAAGGGTGTACTGTTAGTCGGTGCGCCAGGGACAGGGAAAACCCTTCTTGCGAGGGCTATTGCAGGAGAGGCCGGCGTGCCATTCTTCTCAATATCAGGTTCTGACTTTGTAGAGATGTTTGTTGGAGTTGGTGCTTCGAGGGTCAGAGACCTTTTTGAGCAGGCGAAGAAGAGTGCACCGTGCATTATTTTTATTGATGAGATAGATGCTGTTGGTCGCCACAGGGGAGCGGGCATTGGTGGAGGCCATGATGAACGTGAGCAGACCTTGAATCAGCTCCTCGTAGAGATGGATGGGTTTGAAAGTAATCAGGGAGTTATTATTCTTGCAGCAACAAATAGACCTGATGTCCTTGATCCTGCACTTCTCAGACCAGGGAGGTTTGACAGGCAGGTGGTCGTACCACAACCTGATGTCAAGGGAAGACTTGAGATACTTAAGGTTCATACGAGGAACATCCCTGTTGATGAAAAGGTAAGCCTTGAGCAGATAGCCAGGGGAACACCTGGTTTTTCCGGTGCCGACCTTGCAAACCTTGTGAATGAGGCTGCCTTGCTTGCAGCGAGGAAATCAAAGAGTAAGGTAGAGAGGTCTGATTTTGAGGCAGCAAAGGACAAGGTGCTGATGGGCGTAGAAAGAAAGAGCATGATTATAAGTGAGACAGAGAAGAAGAATACTGCCTATCATGAGGCAGGTCATGCACTTGTTGCTAAGCTGACACCAGGCACTGACCCACTGCATAAAGTGAGCATAATTCCGAGGGGAAGGGCCCTTGGAGTTACACAACAGTTGCCGATAGATGACAGATACACGTATTCTAAGGACTATCTCATGAAGGCCCTGGGAGTTCTCCTCGGAGGCAGGGCTGCAGAGGAAATAGCATTGAAACACACGACCACAGGTGCAGGCAATGATCTCGAACATGCAACAGAGCTTGCGAGGAAGATGGTTACAGAGTGGGGCATGTCTGAGAAGCTCGGTCCGCTTACCTTCGGGAAAAAAGATGAACAGATCTTCCTCGGAAGAGAGATAGCAAAGCATAAGGACTATAGTGAAAAGACAGCAATTGATATTGACGAGGAGGTAAAGAGGATAGTCATTGAGGCATACAATACAGCGAAAAATCTCCTCTTGGTAAACTATAACCTCCTTGATGCACTTGCACATGCACTTCTTGAAAAAGAGACTCTGGATGGCGAAGAGATTGATGTCATTATCAAGGAAGCAGAATCAAAAATGGCTATCCTACCTGAGCCTATAAAAAGGAAGGATGAATAAACAAGGTAAAGGTTTCAGATTTACGGAATTACCCTTATCCAATCAACACCTTCAAATGTGATAGTACCCACCGTGCCTGTTACAATAACAGATACATTGTCTCCACATGGCAGAAGATTTATAACATCACTCCTTTTGAATTTTACCATCAGGTCCGGGATACCATCTCTGTCATGGTCTCCAATTGAGTAAGGCCATGGTTCAACAGGGATTGTCCCTCCAAGACGAATGGATGATATTACGATATCAGCTACATTATATCCTGAAGGCAGTTCAATATAAACAGTAACCCATTTACCACTGCACTTCTTATTCAGTGTATCAGGATCAAAATCAATTGTAGCAGTGATATTCCCTGAAGGGAGATGTATCGAGAATTTTGCCATATTCATCCATGCACTGTAACGGTCTCCATCATAAGCCCTTGCCCTCCACTGATAAATTGTGTTATCAGATAGGGCTGTAGTCAATGTTATTGATGTAAGACCTGAAATATTCTCAGGGATTCCTGTTATTGATTGTATGATTTGATCATCAGAACAAACCTCAAAGTCATAGGTCAAGGTATCGCTGTCAGGGTCTTGAGCATTATAGACTGAAAGAGTGGGATAGAGTGTATCGAGGCTGCTTCCTTCAGCAGGCGAATGGAGTAATGGAGCAGATGGGGCGTCATTGGCAGTATTTATCATGAATGACGCAAAAGGCATCCATCCACTATAGAGTTCTCCATCATAAGCCCTTACCCTCCAGTAATAGGTCTTGTTTTCTATAAGGTTTACAGGAACTGTCCATGATGTAATCTGCGGGGTCTCTATAACACCTGTTACGTTTGATACGAGATTCAACATTCCAACATCTTCATAGACTTCAAACTCGTATGTTAAAACATCTCTGTCTATATCTGATGAGTTATGGACTGAGGGTGTCGGGTTAAATACATTCACTCCTGCTCCATCTGATGGATTTGCAAGAACAGGAATTGTAGGTGCGTCATTGCTGGTATTAACAAAGAAACCTATAACCTCTGACCACGGGCTTTCAGCAAGCCCATCGCTTGCCTTTGTACGCACATAGTAATATGTGTTGTCATTAAGTCCTTCTACATGCCATGAAGTTATTCCCTGACCTTCAGGTATGTTGCCTGACCTTATGATATTTGGTGAGTCAAAAGTCATTACAGTGTCTATCTCAAATACATAGGTAAGCTGATTATTTTCGGGGTCTGTACTGTTTGATACTACAATATCAAAAGAAAGGGTCATGATTTCAGAACCATTTGAAGGTGAAAGGATTGAAGGTGCTGAAGGTGCATCATTTGCAGTATTGACAAAGAACCTTGCCGGAGTCATCCACGGCCCTTCAATAAGCCAGTCATCAGCTTGTGCCCTCCAATAGTAATATGTGTTTTCATTAAGGCTTATAGGTACCTCCCACGAGGTTGTACCTATACCTTCGAATATGCCTATTTCAGAGGCTACAATCTGGGTAAAGTCAGCATCCAGTGCAAGTTCAAAATTGTAAGTTAGATTGCTGCTGTCAGGGTCAGAGGCATTATTTACAGTCAGTATCGGAGTTAATGTGCTGACCTCAGAATTATCCGCAGGACTCGAAAGCGTTGGTGCAGTTGGAGGTTCATTCACGAGATTCACTCTGAATGAGGCTGGGAGCATCCATTCTCCATATAAACGTCCGTCAAATGCCCTTGCCCTCCAGTAATAGGTTGCGTTTTCATTCAGTTCTGATGGTACCTGCCATGAGGTTACGTTATTGCCTTCAGGGATCATTCCTGATGAGGCTACGAGGTTTGAGAGATTGCTGTCAGTATAGAGTTCAAACTCATATGTCAGATTGTCATCATTGGGGTCAGAGGCATTATTAATGATTAATACAGGAGTCAGGGTCTCGACATCCTCTCCCTGTCTTGGTAAGTAGAGCGATGGTGCTGATGGTGCACCCTCAACCCTGAAATACGTGCTTGCAAGTGTCTCTTCCACTCCTGATATGTTTGCCCTCAAGATAACAAGATAGTCCTTTGCGCTGTAATTCTGTGTATCAAGCTGTTGGGTATTGGTGTATGTCTCACCCATTTGAAGGCTGGTCTGATCAGTCAGGGTGTCATAGATGGTCAATTCAACAACATGGACTGTCAGGATGGATAAACTTATGTCTGAAAGATTCATATTTCCAATATTGGTCACACTGCACGTTATCGCTACAGGCTCGCCTTGTAACAGACTCTGTTTATCAACCGAAATCTGTCCCTTGAGAAGTTTAGAAGGCTTTATATCACTGGTTATTGTGATACTCTTTGTACCAAAAGAGAGAATATTGCCTGATGCATCTTTTACCTCAAGAGTCACAGGATACTCTCCCTGAGGTTTTGTTGATGTATTCCAGTAGGAGCTGAATGAATAGTATGATGAAGGAGTGAGAATGTTGATTGTGGTATCCCCTGTAAAGAGTATCTGGCCCGAAGTGTCTTTAATAGAAACTGTAGCAGTAAGGTTTTCGTATATCTTATTCAGGCTATTGTTTGAGACAGCTGATGTAATCCTTACAGGCTCATTTGGATAGTATAAAATCCTGTCCATAAAAAGATTTGTTGAGATGCCCAGAGATGATGTGATATTGATTGGAACAGATTGTCTTGCAAGTGGATCCGATTCTATGTTGAACACGGTTGCCTTTACTACATAATTACCAATCAGGGTGTTTCCTGTATTCCAGAGGAAATTCAATGTCCTCGTTTCAAGGGGATTGAGAGTAAGTGGTAAGGCGGGAAGAGATGCTACAAGGAATCCTCCTGAATCAAATATCCTTACATCCACCAGGAGATTCCTTAATTCATTCTGAAGGTCACCTGTATTGACTGTTATCTGAACATCCTCGTTTTCTTGATACAGGGTCTTATCAGTTGTTTCTGTAAGATTCAGACCGATAGTGCCGATGAGGAGATTTGCTGATGCACTGTTGTTGTCTTCCCTCTGTTCCTCTATCGTATTGTCCGGGTCTATAATGAAATGGAAGTTGTGGTTTCCTGAAAAACCTACCGTATCTATGTCGAATGTAACCTGCGCCTGCCCTCCAAAAGGAATTATAGGGTATATGGTGTATGTATTGAGTAGTGTCCCTCCATTCCCCGGTATTCCATCGTAGAGATTAACCTCTATACTGCCTGCATCAGTGCCGAGGTTGTGTATGGTTGTTGTGATTGTAAGCAGGTCTCCTTCCTTTGGATTCTGATTGGAAAATACTATATCTGTTGAAGTCACCGTCAGGTCCGGCTTTGCAGGAGGTGTAACATCCACCGGCTTCAGTGTGGAATTGTTGTTTTCATTGGATTCAGCAATGAGGTTCTGTGGGTCAATTATTACGTGAATATAATTTCTGCCGGACTGTCCGAATGTATTCCATGGCATCTGTATGTATGATGTTCCACCTGATTGTATGAAAGGAATGGTAGCAGTACCTATTAAAGTGCCTGTCTCAGGATCACCATCATAGAATTTTACTTCAATAGTATAGGCATCGGTATTCCCGTTGTTGTGAATAACAGCTCCAATATTTGCATCCTGCCCTTCTATCATATCAGGTGGGATAATCGTTATATCTCCTTGAGAGACTGAAAGGTCAGGGAGATAAACAGGAGGGGTAATGATTCCAATCTCGATCTCTGCTGATGCCGTATTGTTACCTTCTCTGCATTCATTGAATTTGTTGTCTTTATCGGCAACGACAAAGATAGTATGATTACCAGAAGCAGGGTTATTCCATGTGATAAAGACATCCTCGTAATCACCTGCATGGAGAGTCTTTGTTGTATTTGTTGTGCCAATAAGTACTCCGCCCTGTGATGGATTGCCGTCATAGAAGGCAACATCTACTCCGGTAATCTGGCTTACAGCGCCGCCGTTACCAATCCTTGCCGAGATGTATACTGAAGTTGGATAGTTCGTCTGGTCAATGGTTATATAGGATGCTGTTATATCAGAGGTTCCAAGGATATCTTCAGGCAAAAGGGAGTTGCACCTGTAGTTGTTATATACCTCCCAGTTGTTCTGTTCATACCTTGGTATAGTGCCGTCATCATTGACATTGGTTATGTGGTATGTATGCTGATTCCATATCTTTCGGGTATTTACCCAGTTGTCGTTTGCGTCTTCAAAGACACGTATGCCGTAGATACCGCCCCCTGTATACCAGTTATTTGCCCCTACGACAATCTCTGCCCGATTGTCATTGTCTACATCAACAATCAATGGATATTCTGTGAGCGTGCCTGAGGTATTTGGTGTAGAGAAAAGCACCTGACCATTCTTACCCTTATAAATTCTCAGATAGTACTCATCGTTATAGACAACCTCTGCTTCACCATCTCCGTCAAAGTCAAAGACAGAGGAGCCAGTAACATGAGAACTACCGTCCTGAATAATACTCTGCCACAGGATGCTCCCGTCTGTATCAAGAACAACATATCTGCTTAATCCTGCTACCCCTATCTCTGGCTGACCATCTCCATCAAAGTCAGCAACAGTTGGGGCACCTCCTCGTCCATCATCCGGGATCATTACCGGGCCCCATTTTATCTCTCCTGTATGTTCAAGAAGATATACTGCTCCAAAGGTAACAAGGACTATCTCAGGATAGGGATCGTCATCAAAGTTTGCTACAGCATTGTATCCATCCCGGACGAGGGTATTCCACCAGTACTCTGTTCCATCGTATCTATAGGTTGTATTTCCTGCTACTACCTCAGGACGACCGTCTAAGTCAATATCTGCTATAAGAGACAATGGCCCCACACCGGTATTGCCCTCTGTCCCTCTCAAACCCTGCCATTTAAGAGTACCATCATTGTTGAGTACCGTAGTGCCTACGATGACCTTAGGTATGCCATCATTGTCTAAATCTGCAATGGATGGTCCTCCTATCCCGACATAAACATCATCAAATCTCCATTTAAATCTGCCGTCATGCTCAAAGACGATTATCCCGTTGTCAAGCTCAAGACCACTTTTACGGGCAACG
>Ga0194125_10005976_pt1 | contig 18248 bp, 18 predicted proteins | sample TA2KigC250mmetaG_FD_148626 | JGI IMG/M metagenome (GOLD analysis project Ga0194125, IMG submission 148626) | Freshwater microbial communities from Lake Tanganyika, Tanzania - TA2015034 Kigoma Deep Cast 250m | ecosystem: Environmental > Aquatic > Freshwater > Lake | place: Tanzania: Lake...
CCCCAAGAATTCCAGAGTCCGTCATTTTCTTTTCAAGCATCACGGGACTAACCGCTGCTTTGACAAGTGCATAATTCTTGATCCCGTAAATCATGTCCTTCCCGATTGTGTTATCAAGGTACACAACGAATTTATCATGATGTGCATCTTCATAATTCAGGAGCGCAATGGCTGAAAGCTCTGGTATCTTTAAAGAAATAACGCACCCAAATCGACGCTTAAGGGCATCAATGGTTTCAAGAAGTTGTGTCTTCTTAAAGGCCACAACAAAAATGTCTTCGACAGGCTTTAATTTTTCACAGGGGAAATGGGTTACGATATAGTCATCCCCTTTTAGAAAAACCTTATCCTGAATCGTCCATAAAATGGCGTTATCAAGTTCCTTTTTATCAACCAATGGTTTTTTAATCTGAAAGAGCTGGTAGCTATCAGAAGGGACTGTCAAAATAGCGCCTGTCGCCGACTCTTTAGGAAGATCTTTAATTTTATCAACGATCGACATGTCGGAAGGAAAATCCATTACCTTTGACGAAGAAAAGTTTGCCGTTTTCCCCCTCAATACCATCAAACTATAAACCAACCCTTTGGCTGTTTCATAAAGACTGATATATTTTTTTGTTTTTGTTATCATTGCCACCCCAATAATCCATAAAGAACTGCAAGCCCCGTTAATAATAAGTATAGAACAATTATGGTTAGAACTGAATATTTTTTTGCTTGCCCCGTAATATTATCCCAAAGGCTCAGTTCTGACTCCAAAAAATCTATAATAACGTCCAAGTTTTGTATCATCCCTTCATGAGTATACGTATGAGCAACCAAGCTACAATGCAGAGGGGAAAACAAAGCACTTTGTTTTAACACTCTCATGCGATCAGCCCCTTCGCTTAGAAGCTTTAGGGCCTGCTCAACTCGTTTTTTATAAAAAGCGTTATCAACAACTGCCTTTGCCACAGAAAAACATGACTGAAAATTCATGCCCGCTTTTAGACCAATCGTCATGACTTTTAAAAATTGAATTTTTGCCATTAAAGAAACGCGACGATTAAGCAAAGGAATAGAAATAACTAACGAGCTTCTTAGAAGCCGTGAAAAAAGGGCCGGGATTAGAATAATAGGAAGCATTACTTTCCACGATTGCACCCAAGGAGCCACCATATCAAACGTCTCACCCCAAAAGCTAAGTTTCTTTCCAAGGATTTTTGCTTCTTCTGTTACAATCAACAACACTTGTTTTTGCACAACATATGTCACAATCCAAGCAAGACCCGCGCTAAAAAACAGCGGGAGAACATTACTGCTTACGTGCCGTTTATTTCGAATTCGGTATTCACAATACTCGGAAAACTGAATAAATGCCTGTTTTAGGTTGCCTGTTAAAATTGCTTGTCTTAAAAACCCTTGAAAAATAGGAGTAAAAATTTTTGGATACCCTTTAAAGGCATCTTCAATACTATGGCCTTTTAAAAGGTTTTGATACGCGGCATAAATCGCATGAGAAAGCTTTGGATTAAAGCTATGCAATAGTATCTTAAGCAAAACCTCATGAATCGTCAGCCCTGCTTTTAAAAGCGTTGCCATTTCCGCACTAAAAAACCGCTGCTGCGTCATATTAACAGACGAACGTTTAATATAAAATCCCTTTAGGGAGGAAATCCACCGTTGAAAAAGGTTTGCCTTTTTGATCGAAAGAATCGTCATCTTTTGAAGGGCTAAATCACCCACCAACCTTTGATGAACGCTATCATCCGCTAGGAGCTTAATGTGCGTACCATCCTGATTTTGGACATGAATAATATACATTATGATCAATCCGCATAACTTAAAGCTTCATCCACGGAAGTTTGCCCCTTGAACACAAGGCGCAAGGCATTATCGGATAGCTTTCTATCCCCAAGAGCCCGATCTGCTTCTTTTTCATAGAGAGCAAGATTGCGTTCATTGAGGGCTGTAAGCATCGCATTATTAAGACGGATATGCTCAAACACAATACGGCGTCCTGAGAATCCCGACTGATGACAAAATGCGCACCCTTTATTAATATATACTTCCTTAAAATCAGCCTCCTTAACCCAAGGATGTTGGGCTTTAATTAAATCTTTTTGCTCTTTAGAAACTGCATGAGGTTCTTTGCAATGCGGGCACAGCAAACGAACTAATCGCTGTGATACCAAAAGCTTCAAAGCAGACGCAAGAGAGAAAACATCAACGCCCAAGTCAATAAATCGCAAAGGAATATCTTTAACAGAACGCGTGTGAATCGTACTTAAAACCATGTGACCTGTAATCGCTGCCTTCATAGCCGCTTGGGCCGTTGAAGCGTCACGAATTTCTGAAACCATAATGACATCAGGATCTTGACGAAGAATTGCTCTAAGAGATGTCAAATAATCATAGCCAATTTCTGCATTGACCTGCACCTGACACAGACCTTCAACTTTGATTTCAATTGGGTCTTCGAGGGTAATGATTTTACGGTCTGGTGTATTAATGGTCGAAACGGCCCCATAAAGCGTTGTCGATTTTCCGCTTCCTGTCGGCCCAGACACAATAAACATTCCTTGTTTTAGTTTAAGATACTCCGTCAATTCTTTGTGATAAATATCATCTTGAAGAATACGCTTGAGATCAAATTCTTGCGTGTCAGGCAATAGACGAATCACTGATGAAAATCCAAAGCCTGTTGGCATAATAGAAAGACGTAAGTTCAAAACCTTGCCGCCTCCAACCATCACACTGACGTGCTTTCCTTCAATCGGCAGATTTTCTTGAGCAATATCAGCGTTCGCCAAAATTTTTAAGTACCTTAAAAGATAGAACCCAACGTCTGCCTTAGGAAATTTATGATCCACAAGTCTCCCATCTACACGGAACTTTACGGTCAACATTTTATCAAAAAGTTCTATGTGAATATCAGACGCATCCATTTGCTGAGCATCTTCCAGCACATACTGAAAGAATTCAGCAATTTTATTGGTCGAAGTTATTTCGCCAACAACAAGGGCATTTTTACGAAACTCTTCTTGCGCATCAAAAGAATCCGCAAGATTTTTTAATGTGTCATAATGAGAATAGTATTGGGAAAACGCCCGCGTCAAATCCCCACGATCGACAAGGACAGGGAATATTTTGCGCCCCAAAACTGATTCAATCGTTTCAATTTTTTCCGCATTGAAAGGATTTTCCATACCAACATACAGTGTACCCTCATTCTCAATGATCGGTATTGCTCGATAGGCCCGGGCAAGCTTTGCAGGAAATTGTTTTACTAGAACTGTATCGGGAATGATGATGTACAAATCTGCCCGTAAAAATGTTTCATGAAGTTTTTTTACTTGATCTGTTGACCAATCAAAGAAAAGATCATCCTTGCGGTAAAGTGCTTGAAGATGGCTAAAAAATTCATCATAAGAGAACCTTTTAGAAATTTTTTCGATCCCTGTTATCATTTTTATCGCTTTATATTTTTTTACTTATTCTCAGCGTATCATAGAAAAAAGTCTATGGGAAGACCTTGTATAAGTTCATAAAGTCGAGCGATTCTTTTAAAGATAAACCTCTCTTCTATGCCCGAGATCAACAACTAGAATAGTTGTTTGGGATTTATCAATTTTACAAATAATACGATAATCCCCTACTCTATAACGCCACAAACCTTTCATTGGACCATTTAAAGGTTTTCCAAGAATACAGGGGTCGTTTGATTTTAAAATTTTTGTTTCGAAGAGATCAACTATCCTTTTTTGGATGAGTCGATCAAGCTTTAAAAAACTTTTCTGAGCAGATTCAATAAAATTGAGCGACCAAGACATGTTAAAGGTTGGCTAATTTTTTAATCTCATCCAAAGAAATTCTTTTTCCTTTGTCGTTTTCAAGAGCAGCGACTGCTGCCAAATAATCTTCTTGATCCTCTAGAAATTGTTCCAAAGCTTTTTTGACGTAATACGTCTTAGAGCGACATGTTGTTTTGGACACATTTTCTAATCTTTGCTCTAGCTCTTTTGGCAACCTTAATGACAGCATTTTCACCCTCTTGATAATTATATATCTATCATACGTTTGTATTACAAGTAGTACAAGTACTATAATCTCATTAATAAAAAAGCCAATGATCTACTAGCATTAATAAGAAAAGAAGAAAAAGATAGAGAATCGTATAGACAAAAAGTTTTGAGGATTCTTGAAGGTCTTTTTTCCAAACTCTCCATGTTTTAATCAAAAGATAGCCCCCCAGAACCAGGGCTCCTAAGAAATAGAAAAAAGAAAAAAGCTCCATAAAAAAGAGCAAAAGGGACACAAAAACCGTTGCAATTGCATAAATAAACATATGCTCGGCTGTTTTCTTTTTTCCAACCAGTGTTGGAAGCATGGGAATATTTACCTTTGAATATTCATCGACCTGATAGAGGGCCAGCGCCCAAAAATGAACAGGTGTCCAAAAAAAGATGAGAAAAAACATGAGCGTTGGCGTCCATGAAAACTCGCTGGAAACAATAAGCCAACCGATGACGGGTGGGAAAGCCCCTGCAATACCCCCAATCACAATGTTTTGGGGAGTGCGTGGCTTTAAGCACATCGTATATACAACCCCATAAAAGAAAATGGTGAACGCAAGAAGAAAGGCGGCAAAATAATTAGAGGCAAGACCCAAAAGCACAACAGAAAACCCAGAAAGTGTTAATCCAAGAGCCAATGCTTCTTTGGGATCAATTGCTTGGCGGGGGATGGGCCGTTTTTTTGTTCTAGACATTTGCGCGTCTAAGTCCCATTCATACCACATATTCAAAACCCCTGCCCCCCCAGCACCAACGGCAACACAACAGAGACTAATAACAGCTTCTACAAAATGAATTTTACCAGGCGCTAAAAGAAACCCGCAAAATGCTGTAAAAATTGCCAAGCTCATGACGCTTGGTTTTAACAAACTGAAATAATCTTTAAGAGTCGATGCAACCATAGAACTTAAACTTTCGGTAATGTATTAAAACAATGATAGGGAGGGGGGGATGATACAGTCCATTCTAGAGTTGTTGCCCCTTCCCCCCACGGATTATCTTCTGCTTTCTTACCATAGCGAAGAGTATGGTAAACAACATAAACAAAAAAGACCGCTGAAAATCCAGAAATAGCCCCTCCAATCGATGAAACAAGGTTCCATCCCGCATAGGCATCTGGGTAATCAGGAATACGTCGTGGCATTCCCGCAAGCCCCAAAAAATGCATGGGGAAAAATAAAACGTTAACCCCAACAAACGTCATCCAAAAATGAATTTTGCCAAGCGTTTCCGAATATTGACGACCTGACATTTTTGCAATCCAGTAGTAAAACCCCGCGAAAATGGAAAAAAGGGCCCCTAAAGAAAGTACGTAGTGGAAATGCGCAACAACGTAATATGTATCATGCATCGCAATATCGATGGATCCGTTGGATAAGACAATGCCGGTCAATCCCCCCATTGTAAATACAATCAAAAATCCAACAGCAAAAAGCATGGGCGTTGTAAAACGAATAGATCCGCCCCAAAGGGTTGCAATCCAACTAAATACCTTAATCCCTGTTGGCACAGCAATCACCATTTGTCTTCACACTAAGGCCTACCGTAAACATATGATGGGCCCAAACCACAAGACCAATACCACCAATAATCACCATAGCATACACCATTGCCTTATAACCAAAAATAGGCCGCATCGAAAAAGTTGATATCACATGGCTTATGATACCAAAGGCTGGTAAAATCATTACATATACCTCTGGGTGCCCAAAAAACCAAAATAAGTGTTGGAATAAAACAGGGTCTCCTCCTCCGGCTGGGTCAAAAAAATGCGAGCCAAATCCACGGTCTGTAATGAGCATGGTAATCGCTGCCGCCAAAACCGGAATCGTCAGAAGGAGTAAAAAGGCGGTAACCAACATCGCCCAAGCAAATAAAGGCATTTTCCCAAAAGTCATGCCAGGGGCCCGCATATTGAAAATCGTCACAATAAAATTGATTGCCCCCAAAAGAGACGACAGCCCCGCCAAATGAAGGCCAAAAAGCATAAAATCAACGGTAATATCCGCATGCCCAAATCCCCGAACGCTTAAGGGGGGATAAAGGGTCCAGCCTGTCCCTGGGCCTGTTCCCGCGGTGAGTGCAAGAATCATGAGAATAAGGGAGGGTATTAAAAGCCAAAAACTTATATTATTCAGTCGAGGAAAGGCCATATCTGGCGCGCCAATCATTAAAGGTACGAACCAATTACCAAACCCACCAATCAGCGCTGGCATCACCAAAAAAAATACCATCAGAAGACCATGCATCGTGACAATTACGTTATAGGCTTGATGATCGCCTCCCAGAATTTCATGGCCAGGCAGGGCAAGTTTTAAGCGGATAACCATCGAAAGAAATCCGCCTAAAAGGCCAGAGATCCCTGCAAGCCATAAATAAAGCGTTCCAATATCCTTATGATTGGTTGAAAATAACCACCGTCGCCATCCTGTTGGTTTTATACTACTCATTTCTCTATCCCCATTTTTTTTGAGCTGATGCCACCCATTCATCAAAAACAACCGTACTTACGGCTTGAACAGCAATTGGCATAAATCCATGCTTTGGCCCACATAATTCAGAACATTGGCCGTAATACATTCCCTCTTTTTGAATTTGAAACCATGTTTCATTAATCCGCCCGGGGACAGTATCTTTTTTGACCCCTAAAGACGGCACGGCCCAACTATGAATCACATCGTCAGATGTTGCAATAATCCGCACCACCTTTCCAACTGGCACTACAATCGGATTATCAACACTTAAAAGCCGCGGTTGACCTTTTTGCAACTCATGATCAGGAATCATATAGCTGTCAAAAGAAAACTGACCATGATCCGGGTATTCATAGGTCCAATACCACTGATGGCCAATAACCTTAATCGTTAGATCTGCTTTGGGGACTCTGTCCATAAAATAAAGCAAGCGAAACGATGGAATAGCAATAACAATAAGCAACAAGCACGGAATCAATGTCCAAATAACTTCAAGCGCTGTATGATGCGAAACAGTTGAAGGGACAGAATTCTTAGAGGCTCGATACCGCCAACAAGCAAAAAGAACAAGGCTAATCACAACAACGGCAATAGAACTAATAATCCAGAGAAGAAGTGTGTGTACGTTTGAAATATTTTCCATTACAGGAGAGGCTGCCTCCTGAAATCCAATTTGCCAGGGGACAGCCCTTCCCTCTCCCGCAAAAGAGGGGGCACTTAAACTACACAATACAATATGAATAAACCGTATAACGATCCCCAATAATCTTTAAAAAAAGCCAATCATAACGAATTTCAAAAGGCCTGGAAAGAAAAGTTTTTCCTACATAAACTCTTGAGAAAAATAATCATATTTAAGGGTCATACCATTTTTCAGATTAAATCAGATAAATGGATTTGAGGCTTGTCCCTTCGAAAGAAGGGAGCCATGGGAGATCCCCGCATTCGCGGGGACAGGCGCCGCGCAAAGCCGAGTCGCGAAAAATTCGTTTGGATCATTTAAAAATGAAAATTGGTATTATTCTGTCCAAAGTATGTATCCCTTATGCCGAACCGTCTGTAACAGTTTTGGATTTTTGGGATCTTCTTCTAATTTTTTGCGAAGACGCGTTATATTCACATCAATTGTACGAAAATTTGAAGAAATTTTTGTTTCCTGGATAAGATCTTCCCGGCTAATGGGTGTGTTTTTATGATCCACTAAAACACGCAAAATTTTAATTTCTGCATCTGTTAGAGGCAAAGGATCCTGTCCTTTTCGAAGCAAACCCTTTTTATAGTGAAACTGAAAGGGACCAATTGCTGTTTCATAAAGTAAGGTCGCATTGGTTTGCTGAACACGTTTTAAAATCGCCTGGATACGAAGAAGCAATTCTTCTGGTTCAAAGGGTTTTGGAAGATAGTCATCGGCTCCGCATTTCAACCCTTCAATGCGGCTTTCAACTTCCCCCATAGCGGTTAACAGCAAAATAGGGATATCATAAGAATGCGTCCTTAGTTTTTTTGTAAGAACAAGACCTGTGTCCCCCGGCATCATGATATCAAGGACCATAAGATCAAATCGAAACCGTTCGATAATAGCGTAAGCTTCTTCAGCATCTGCCGCCTGACTGACATAAAAACCATTCTCTTTTAAGAATTTAACCAGCAAATGACGAAGACGCTCATCATCGTCAACAACAAGCAAATGAGGAAGGGTCGTTTTATTAGAATGCATCAAGAACATCAACTCTATAAATCTGAGATCCTCCCCGCGACCCTCGATTGATACCTACTTCATGGTGAAAATGTCCGGGATGTCCATCAATTCCACCAAAAAATTCCTTTAAAAGAAGCGCAGGATTAAAAGAGTGATGCGCCAGACGATGCATCGAATGCAACGTATGTGCTGAAAAATCTTGAGACACTTTCTGCATAAACCCCAAAGCTTTTTGCATATCTTGGCCCATCGTCACAAGCATTCGATGCTTGGCTGGCCCATGAGGATGAGGAAACATCGATGACATATGCGGAGTACCCCCTTGAACAGCGTAAATTACTTGATGAGAGGGCGCTGTTTTTGTATGGAGTCGCCCCCATAAAATTCCAATCAAAGCCCCTAAAACCAACAACAATAGACCTAGTAAAACTTTAAATGACTTTTTGCTATGATTATTCATTCTTAATCTCCCTATCCGTCAAGATAGAGGATTCATACAAAGGCCGCAATCAAAAATTACTGTGTCCCTTTCTGATCCTTTCTTATCAGGCCTATACTAGCAGGCATCTATTCAACAAAATGCAAGTGGTAAATCTGCGTTGATGCATCAATTAAGCCTTGTTCTTGAGCATTGATATGGCGCAAGCACAGCTTTCTATTATAGTCGTCTTTTTGTTCTTGTGTCCAAGGTGCCCCTTTCGAAAAAACAACTTCGGCGATAAAAGTATCCCCTTTAGTGGTCTTACATTCGTAAACAACGGGATAGTGATCACCTGAATCTGTTGGGTGCAGCGTTACATCTACAATATCATTTCGATCTGTAAAGGCGTGTAAAAAGGATATGCATAATGCTTTTTCCTTCATGAGCTTATGTTTAAAAACATTATAGTCCGTTGCCTTACCAAAACGTGTTTTCTGTTGATTGTTGTTCATCGTTCGCTCCATTGACTAATCATCGCCTGTATTGTGAAAAATGAAATAAAGGAGTGCAAGTTGATAAAACTTCTATTTTTCTCCAAAAAAATTAAATTGCTTAATTTTTAAGCAATATTTTTTACAATTTCTTCAAGGAACGCTTGGGATACAGACAAAAAACCAAAGAAAATAAAATAATCAAATAATAGTCTTTTTTAATAGGAAAAAATTATGAGAATTATTTTGGCATAAGTAAAAAGTCGGAACCTAGACAGGAACCATACCTTTAATCTCTAAGGATTATAAAGACAGAAAAGTATCAGGCAGTTTTGATGTCCGCGCGTGTGGTTACAACGTGATCTACTAAACCGAAGGCCTTGGCTTCCTCTGCGCTCATGAAGCGATCGCGATCGAGAGTATCTTCAATCACTTTTTTGGATTGACCCGTACGGTCTACGTAAATATCGTTTAACCGATCGCGCAAGCGCGTAATTTCACCAGCTTGGATGATAATATCAGAAGCTTGACCTTGAGCGCCCCCATGAGGTTGGTGAACCATAACACGCGCATTTGGCAAAACATAGCGCTTACCCTTGGCCCCTGCTGCCAACAACAAAGAACCCATCGATGCAGCCTGTCCAATACACAACGTTGAAACGTCAGGACGGATGTAATTCATCGTATCAAAAATGGAAAGACCTGAAGTCACAACACCCCCTGGGGAATTAATGTAAAAATAGATATCTTTCTTGGGATCTTCTGCTTCTAAAAATAGAAACTGTGCACAAATAAGGCTGGCTGTGTAGTCGTTGACTTCCCCCACCAAAAAGACAATACGCTCCCGCAGAAGACGGGAATAAATGTCATACGCACGCTCGCCACGCGGAGATTGTTCAATAACCGTTGGAACTAAATTGTTGGCAAAAATATCGTTTTTAAAATGGGACATCTTTTATTTTCCTTTTTTTATTGGTTATTCCCTACAGCATCTTCCCGTAAACTATAAGAGTCTGGGCCCCAGCCCTCAAGAGAGATAATTACCCCCTAAAAGCATTTTCCATTTCTTCGTCGCGCTTTTCAACCATTTTCTTAAGTTCTTCAAAGGAAACTTTCTTTTCTGTAACCTTTGCTTTATCAAGAATATGTTGAATAACTTTTTCTTCTAGAATCGGTGCGCGTAATTGTTCGACGGCCTCTGGATTATTTTTATAATAGTCCAAAACTTTCTTTTCTTCGCCTCTATACTGCTGGGCTTGTTTCCATACGGCTTCTTCAAGTTCTTTATGCCGCACAGTAATCGCTTCTGTGTTTGAAATTTCCGCAAGAACAAGGCCTAGCTTCACGCGGCGCTCTGCAATCGGGAAGTATTCTTTTCTCCAGCCTTCGCATTTTTTATCAAAATCCTCACCAGAATAATGTTCATGCTTCTCATCTTTGTTTTCATGATGATGCAGGCGGTGACAAATACTGCGGAATTCATTCTCAACCATTGTTTCTGGAAGTTCCAGAGTCTTATAGTGGTCAGAAAGCGTATTAAGAATATCCTGCTTAACATATTGATAAGACATTTCATCCCAATCCTGTTGTTTTGTACGCTCTAACAAGGACCGCAATTCTTCTAATGATTTAAAACCAATATTTTTGACAAACTCGTCATTAATTTCAGGTAGTTTCTTTTCATGGATCTCGTGAATTTTTACATCGAATTCCGCTGCTTTTCCAGCAAGTGGCTTTGTATAGGCCTCAGGAAATGTAACTTTTACTAACACATCCTCCCCTACATTTCTTCCAATCAATTGATCTTCAAATCCAGGAATAAACGATTTAGATCCAAGCGTCAGTTTATAAGCCTTCGCTGTTCCGCCCTCGAAAGCCTTTCCGTTTACTTTACCTGTAAAGTCAATCAACAGAATATCGCCGTCTTTTGTTTTTCTGGCTTTTTCAATAGGGGCTGTGTCGTTAAACCGTTCTCTAAAATCTTCAAGGAGCGCATCAACATCCGCTTTTTGAACCGTTGTCTTATAACGATCAAACTTTAAATCCTCAAGTTTAACAGGGCTAATTGTTGGCAATAATTCAAAAGTGATTGAAAAAACAAAATCTTTACCTTCACCAGATTCCTTAGATTTGTACTTAGGTTGCATAGCCGGACGAAGCGCGTGTTCCTTCAAAATACGGTCATGGGCTTTTTTCATCAGATCCGACATAGAGTCTTGGCGAGCCTTCATGCCATGACGCTGTTTAACCAAAGATGCGGGGACTTTCCCAGGACGGAAGCCATCAATTCGAACCGTTGCAGCAATTTTCTGCAGTTCCTGTTCAAAAGATTCCTCCATTTCCTTAAAAGGAATGGAAACCTCAAACTCTTTTTTTAACGCATCTGTTTTGATTTCTTTAATGTTCATCAGACTCTCTAAACCTAATCTTTGCCATAAATTGTGGTACGGGTGGAGGGACTTGAACCCCCACGTCTTTCGACACTAGAACCTAAATCTAGCGTGTCTGCCAATTCCACCACACCCGCAGTATTTTCTAGGTAACCCGTTTTTAAAAAACCCGTCAAGTAAAATTAAAGAAAGAAAGGGAAAAAAATTTGACAAAACGAAAAAAAAGGACAGCGCGCAGGCTGTCCTTCTAAACATCGGGAATCAAACTTTAACCAGCGACATAAAATGTTGGTGTTGTTTTCAATGTAGGGACAAGCCTATCTAACTGACTAAGAGTCAACGACCCAGTCACCAAATCTCCAATCAACTGCCCAAGACGCCCAGCCACAGTTAAAATATTAACCGCCTCAGGAATTGCTGTTGAGTTATTTTTGAGCGTAAGCGTCGCCGTTCCCTTTGTAAGAACCGTCTTTCCCCCATCAATGCTGCTAATAGTTGCGACACCTGGTTCCTTAAAAAATTTAATCGCTTCCATTGTAAATAACACAGCATTTTGCGCTCGTGTTAGTCCTGGTGCGGCACTATAATCGTCGGGCATCAAAATGCTTGCATATGACCCCAAAAACCATAAATAGTTTGCATCTGCCTCTGTTAAAAGGGACCTAATGGGACTAAATGTTGAATCAATACCTTCCGTCTTAGGATTTGAAAAGAAATTAAACACAGCATCTGTTCCTACAAAAAGCGTTGCCTGATTACCTGTTTTCAGTGCAAGTTTCCATGCCGTTTCGGCACTTTTTACATCAATACCTGCAGCTTTTGCCCTGTCCAATACAGACCTAACAAACCGTTCATTGTTTTTTAAAACAGCTTGTGAAGCTTTAATACCATCCCTTGCCCCATCAAGAAGTCCTCCTAAGTGACCCCCAACAACCGCTATTCCTGTAGGAAGGCTCCTGATAACTTCTCGTGTTTTTGGACCACACCACCCAGCACAACACCGCGTATCAACAATCCGATCAACAACTCCACCAGAAGCCCTCACAACCCTAACAAAAGGGGACTCTGCCTCTACTGTCGTAGCAGAAACCGCATTGATACTAATACTTAAGACCATCCCTAGCAGGGCACAATATAATTTTTTCATGAAATCCTCCTCTTCATAATACTTTTATTACTTTAGAAGGATTCATAAAAAAATCAAGAACAATTCTTCAAGAACATCCTGTCGTGCTGCCGCAGGTGTTACACTTCAAACAGGTACCATTCCGAACGAGGGTGAAGTTGCCACAATCGCCGCACGCATCGCCTGCATAGCCTTGCATCCGAGCCGCTTTTATTTTTTCAGCCCGTTCGTCTGTTGATAAGGACAAAGGTACTTCTTCCTGTTTCAAGGCTGTTGCCGCCGTTTGCTTTAAGCTTGAGGTCGTTGTTGTATGATCACTCGACTTAATCGTCACCGCTTCCACTGGAAGAGGCGCATTTTGCAAGACATAAAGCTTGCGGCGCATGTAGCCAGTGCTCGCCATTTTAGGCAGGGCGGCATCGGCACTTGGTGCAAGGTCTTTATTGTGTGGATTGGATCCTAAACTATCTGGCAACAAATCGGAAGGTTGCACATGGGCAAGGTCCGTCCGACCCAGGTAAGAAATCGCAAGTTCCCGGAAAACATAATCCGAAATAGACGTTGCCATTTTAATTGCATCGTTTCCTTTGACAGCGCCCGCAGGTTCAAAACGCGTAAACGTAAAGGCATCCACAAATTCATCCAAAGGAACGCCGTACTGAAGCCCAATAGAAATGGACATAGCAAAGTTATTCATCAAACTTCTAAAAGCCGCACCCTCTTTGTGCATATCGATGAAAATTTCCCCTAATTTTCCGTCTTCGTATTCGCCCGTGCGAAGGTATACCTTATGTCCCCCAATGGTGGCTTTTTGCGTATATCCCTTGCGCCGTTCAGGAAGTTTCCGACGAGCTGCCGGGTGAATAAACCGCTCCACAACCCGTTCCACAATCTGTGCTGTTTGTTCTGGTTTTGATTTCTCTAAAAATGCATCGACGCCTGCTGCTGGCTCCTCTTCTTCATCACTGAGTAAAGCAGCGTTCAAAGGCTGTGATAGTTTGGACCCATCACGGTACAAGGCATTCGCTTTAAGCCCCAGCTTCCACGAAAGAAGATAAGCTTCTTTACAATCTTCAATTGTTGCATGGTTTGGCATGTTGATGGTTTTTGAAATAGCCCCAGAAATGAACGGTTGTACCGCTGCCATCATACGGATATGACTTTCAGCAGACAAGAACCGGGTTCCAATACGACCACAAGGATTTGCGCAATCGAAAATAGGAAGATGCTCTGCTTTCAAATGCGGCGCCTGCTCAAGGGTCATCGTTCCACAACAATAGCTATTGGCCGTCTCGATATCCTTTTTAGAAAAACCTAACGCTTCAAGCATATTAAAGGTAGGGCTCTGAAGTTGCTCTTTTGTAAACCCTAGAGTCTTCGTGCAAAATTCTTCGCCCAGAGTCCACTGATTAAAGACAAATTTAATATCAAAGGCTGTTTTCAAATTTTTCTTGAGCGCATTAATTTGAGTTTCCCCAAACTTCTTCTGACGCAAGTCCCCGTAAGAAATCGCAGGGGACTGTTCTAAGGATCCATGTCCAACAGCATATTCAATAATATCGTTGATTTCGCTATCCGTGTACCCAAGGTTTTTAAGAGCCATGGGCACCATTTGGTTAATGATCTTAAAGTACCCACCGCCAGCGAGTTTTTTGAATTTTACCAGCGCAAAGTCTGGTTCAATGCCGGTCGTGTCACAATCCATCACCAAACCAATCGTGCCTGTTGGCGCAATAACAGTGGTTTGGGCATTACGATACCCAAATTTTTCACCATACTCCAAAGCACGGTCCCAAGATTTTTGGGCATGCTCCGCTAATCCGTCAATAATACAATGACCTAAATCCAGTGGTACAGGCAAAATTTCAAGGCCTTCATAGCCCTCCGTCTTTCCATAAGCGGCATGACGATGATTACGCATCACACGAAGCATGGGGTCACGGTTTTCTTTGTATCCATCAAATGCTCCAAGTTCTTTCGCCATTTCAGCAGAAGTTTCATAGGTCACCCCTGTCATCAAGGCACTAAGCCCTCCCGCAATGGCACGGCCTTCTGGACTATCATAGGGAATACCAAAAGCCATCAAAAGCCCCCCAATATTGGCATAGCCAAGACCAAGGGTCCGATATTTATAAGTGCCAATAGCAATTTCTTTGGAAGGGAGCTGCGACATCAGAACAGCAATTTCAAGGGTAACTGTCCAAAGACGGGTTGCATGCTCAAAAGCCACCAAATCAAACTGCGGCTTCCCGTTATGGGAAGGCTGATAAAACTTCATCAAATTAAGAGAGGCAAGATTGCACGCCGTATCGTCTAAGAACATATACTCAGAACACGGGTTAGAGGCCCGAATACGCCCATGATTAGGACATGTATGCCATTCGTTAATGGTGGTATCATACTGAAGACCAGGATCCGCACAAGCCCAAGCCGCATAAGAGATTTTGTTCCAAAGGTCGCTTGCTTTTAAGGTTTTATAGGTTTTGCCATTGGTACGATTAATCAGCGCCCAGTCTTTGTGTTCTTCAACACTTTTTAAGAAGTCATTGGAAACACGGACTGAGTTATTAGAATTTTGACCAGAAACAGTCCCATAAGCCTCTGAATCCCAATCGGTATCGTAGGTTTTGAAATCAATCGATTTTTCCCCAAGTTTCGCCAATTGAAGGGTACGCTGAATATAATTGTCAGGCACTTGTGCTGCCCGCGCTGTCCGGATCGCTACCTTAAGCGCTTGGTTTTTTTTTGGATCTGTGTTTGCCGTGTCTTGATTTTCAGCATAACAAGCCGCCATAATAGCATCCACATGCTTTTTGGTTATTTTAGATCCGGTAACAAGCGCTGCAACTTTTTGCTCCTCTACCACTTTCCAGTCGATGTATTCTTCAATATCGGGATGATCAATATCAACGCTAACCATTTTAGCGGCGCGTCTTGTGGTTCCGCCAGATTTAATAGCGCCTGCTGCCCGATCACCGATCCGTAAAAAGCTCATGAGACCGGAGGATTTCCCACCCCCCGACAACGATTCCCCTTTACCCCGCAGCATAGAAAAGTTTGATCCAGTTCCAGACCCATATTTGAACAAACGGGCTTCTCGGACCCAAAGGTCCATAATGCCTCCTTCGTTCACAAGATCGTCATGAATACTTTGAATAAAACAGGCGTGTGGTTGAGGACGTTCATAAGCGCTGGTAGACTGCGTAGGCTTCCCTGTTGCTGGGTCAACATACCAATGCCCCTGCGCAGGTCCTGAAATTCCATAGGCCCAATGAAGCCCTGTATTAAACCATTGAGGAGAGTTTGGCGCACAAAGCTGCGTCGCTAACATATAGCAAAGCTCATCATAATAAGCTTTCGCGTCTTCTTCTGTCTTAAAGTATCCGTTTTTCCATCCCCAGTATGTCCAGGTACCTGCCATACGATTAAAGACTTGCTTAGCAGATTGTTCAGACGTATAGCGTTCTTCTTTGGGAAGGCTTTCAAGCGCCTCTTCATCAGGAACTGAGCGACAAAGCCATTCTGGAACCCCTTCTTCTGCAACCGTCTTTAAGCGAGCCGGAACACCTGCTTTGCGAAAATATTTTTGAGCCAAAATGTCGGAGGCAACCTGAGACCAAGACTCAGGAACTTCTACTTCCTCTAATTTAAAAACGATCGTTCCATCGGTGTTTTTAATTTCACTAGAGACCTTTTTAAAAGAAAGAGCTTGGTAGGGAGACGAAAAGCCTTTTGTAAAGTGTCTTGAGATATTCATAGCTGTTAATCCTCGTAAAAATAATTGAATTTATTAAACTTTTAGGCGTACATTCTCCCACGCTATATACTAAATATAGCGCCCACCGGTCCTTAATGTACTAAATATAGTCTTAATTTATAGGGTTCTTAATAAGGAGTTCAAGTATTTTTTTTGCAAATTTTAAAAATTTTTTGCTTGAAAAGTTTCTTCTTTTATGAACGTCATAGATTTATGACGACTTTCATAGAACAGGTCAAGACCAGGACCAAAATTCTTTTGCGATGTGCTATTAAAGTAGGGCAGGATTCTTACGGCAATAGCTATTATGAATCCCATAATATCTTTGTGGGCACCCCCAAAAATCAGAAGCGGTGGGTTCTTTATAAGGGGATTGCTGAAGGATCGAAGGTACCAGGAATATGGCATGCGTGGCTCCATTTTTACGGCAACGCTCCTTTAAAAGAAGAGGCGGACTATATGTATACTCCCAATATGACGGGATCTCTAAACCAAAGAATACCAGAAGCTTCCTCTCAGTCTTCCCAGAATCAATACATTCCTTGGAAGCCAGAATAAGTTTATGTATACTATAAGAAAAATAAGAAGGTTCTAAATGAAGGGAAAAATCTTAGAAACACTGGCGGGATTCATCGTTTTGGCGATCGCAGGGGCATTGCTTACTTACGCCTATGTTCATGAAAAGAAGGGCGATCTTAAGGGATATCCGCTTTTTGTCCGCTTTGAAAAAGCAGATGGCTTGGTTGTTGGAAGCGATGTAAAGGTTAGCGGCATTAAGATCGGCCGTGTAGAAACCCTTTCTATGGACAAAGACACGTTTGAAGCTGTTGCAAAAATCATTCTCCAAGAAGGTGTGTATATCCCCAAAGATAGCTCTGCCGCTATTGTGAGCGAAAGCTTATTGGGGGGGAAATACCTTTCTCTAACCCCTGGCGGAGACGATGAGCATTTAAAACCAGGAAGCCAAATTCATCGGGCCCAATCATCGATTGTTTTAGAATCTCTTTTAAGTCAAATGGTCTTTAACAATAAAGACTCAAAAAAGGAAACAAAAAAAGACCATGAGGATGAATAAATCTCTTGTGTTGATCGCACTCCTGAGTCCACTGGGTGCGCTTGCCGTTCCCTGTCACGAGGCTTCCTTAAAAACACTTGATAAAATGACAGGACGCGTGGGAATCCTTAAAATTCCTGTTGGAACATCCAAGCCTTTTGGAACATTGATGATCAAGGTAGATGCCTGTGAACAATCAACAGATACAGAGGTCCCTGAGATGAAGGTATTCTTAGAGGTTCACGAGACAAAAAACAAAGAAAATACAGAATCTCCTTTGCTTTTCAGCCGCTGGATGTTCGGGTCAAGCCCCAGCGTTTCTGCCCTCGAACACCCAATTTATGATATATGGGTTGATCTACCCCAAACGGCTTAATCGTTTCCCTAAAATTTCACGGGAGATTTTTATACTCCACTCGCAACAGTGCCTTCTCCAGAACTACGAGCCGCTTCCAGGTCAAAAATAACCCCGGCGATACTATGATTGCTATGAACCGTTGCCATCGCTCCCTTAGCAACATCAAAGAGTTTTAAGGGATTAAACCAATACCGTTCTGGGGCAACAACTGCTGTTGTTCCTCTGAAGGCATGGAGACGACCATGAGCCTCAGGAGAAATAGTATCTAGCAACCGTTCATTTATTCCAATATGCGCCCCAAACATATGGATCACATCCTTTGAACGACCATAATTTATAATGGATAGACCCTCTGGCACTGTTAGTTCGCCTAAGAGAACCCGAGATCCAGGAGAGCAAAATGTTGTCACATCTACCTGAGTT
>Ga0194125_10005978_pt1 | contig 18246 bp, 24 predicted proteins | sample TA2KigC250mmetaG_FD_148626 | JGI IMG/M metagenome (GOLD analysis project Ga0194125, IMG submission 148626) | Freshwater microbial communities from Lake Tanganyika, Tanzania - TA2015034 Kigoma Deep Cast 250m | ecosystem: Environmental > Aquatic > Freshwater > Lake | place: Tanzania: Lake...
GGACCTCTGGATGCTCAAAGCTGTGCTCGATGAGGAGACGATCAGCCCTCAGCAGGTGAGGGTCGCGTAGCAACCGAACTCAGGGGGAACCGCCGCCACCTTCCACTGCGGATGGGACATACTCGCCGGGGGAGGGGACGACCAAGACATGGGTGTTCCGGGGCCTACGACCGGCAAGCCGGGCACCAAACGCCGCGGGCAACGGGGCGCCATCCGATGAGCCACCGGACGATGCGGCGAGCCCTCACGTCGTCTATGCGCCCAGGTTACGCAGCCTATAGCCCCGACCGGGCACGGTCTTGATGAGGTCCTGCTGACAGCCTGCGGAACGGAGTTTCCGCCGGATGTTGGAGACGTGGACCTCGACCAGGTGACTCGTCCTCTCCCCTGACCAGATCGCCTCCACGAGTTGGTCCTTCGACAGGACGGTGCCGGCTCGACGAGCCAGCGTGCCCAAAACCCTGACCTCAGTGCTCGACGCGCCCACATTCCGGCCTGCGTACTGCGCCAGCCCCACGGCAGTATCGATGGTCAGGGGCCCGACGACGATGAGGTCTTGCGCCCCGACGGGTTCGGCCGTACGCAAGACGGCCCTGACCCGCGCGCAGAGTTCTACCAGGGCCACGGGTTTGCGGATGCAATCGGCGGCACCCTCGTCCAGGGCGCGAGCGGCTGTCACCGGCGATATGTCATCGGTCACAACAATCACCGGGGCGCCGCCCATCCGTCGGAGTTCGTCGAGTACACTCATGCCGCCGAGGTCAGGCAGCCCGAGGTCAAGCAGAACCACGTCCGCCAACGTACGCCGGAACGCCCGGAGGGCCGCGGCGCCACTTTCGGCAGCTGTGACCTCGTACCCCTCCTCACAGAATCTCCGGACGAACAACTCCCGGAGTTCCTCCTGATCCTCGATGACCAGCAAGCGTGGGCTTCGCACTGAACGCGCCCCCTTGGTCCTGGCCTCGTCACGTCAGCCTTGTGGGTCGCTGCCCACGGCCCCCACGGGTGCGAGTCGCCCCTGACTCGGCCCACGACCCCGCGAAAGCCGCCCTGCCCACGGGGCCTCAAACCGCGCACTGCGTAGCCCCTGTGACGAGACACAACCGCCGCGTTCCTCCGACTCCGACGCAACCAACAGCACGAGCGTTCTCGTCAACGCCTCTTACGAGTGACAAGAGGGGTCCCGTCCCGCCTTGGCGGGATGAGGACTGTGCATTGTTGGTGGTGGGGTTTTCAAACCACCTCGGCATGCTGTTATTCCTCGTCCGTCGCAGTTCCTCCCCCCTCGAACGATATTTTAGATTCTTTTTACGGGAAAGGGCCTGATTCGGCCATCGGCCGCCCTCTGTCCGACCGCCCTCGGCCACCCGCTAGCCGTGCGGCGTCTCCCTCACCTGGCGGGCGCGGCCGAATGAGAGGAGCATCGCGGCTGAAGCCGCTCCTACACGGCAAGGACAAATCGGCACCCAGGTAGTCCATCCGTCACCGAGCTTGCCAGCCAGAGCACTAAGGCGCAATATCTGGACGGCGCTGGTCGGTGATGTCCCGGAAGCTGAGAACGCTTCCGGTTGCTTCGCCCTGTAGTCGAAGAGGGACGGAGCGGCACTCCAAGACGCGGCCATCCTTCAGCTCGAGTACACTCTCGATCTCCTCGGCGGCGCTCTCCTGCAAGCAGCCCGCCAGGGCGGTCGGGTTCCTGACCCGACCAAGGAGGAGGGCATCCATCCGCGTCGCAGCGCCGTGCGCATCCGGAGGTTGGGGAATGCGCCACAGGTCCAGGAGCCGGCGGTTGAAGTGGAAGATCCGCTGGGTCCGATCGATCAGCAGCAGACCGTCGGCAGTGGCTTCGAGCGTCGCGCGCAGGGCGGCAACCGAGCATACGCCGTCGAAAGGCTGTGCTGCGTACGCCTCCGCGGGACGGCATACCAGGGCAACCTGGGTAACGGTGCCGAAGGTACGCGCCGCGGCTTGCACCTCCACGGGCAGAGAACCTCGGCGCAGCGGCATCCGGTCCAGGTCGAAGCGCACGCGCCCCGAGTCCGCAAGCCTGGCCAACGCCGCGACCACGATACCGTGCTGGTCAGGCGGGACAAGGTCGAGGAGGCACCTTCCGACGAGTCGCGCCGACGCACACCCGAGCAGTTCCCCGGCGACGCGGTTCGCCCCGACGAAGGGGCCGGGCACCCCCTCTGCCGTGAGACGGAAGGCGAAGGTCGGGCCGCAGACTCCGCTCAGAAGGAACCGGAACAGGCGTTCGCGGGCCTCTCCGCCACGCATCACGGACGCCGTGCTGTGCCGCAAGCGAGACGCCTCGATCTCCAGAGCGAGCACTGGGCCAAGCCAGTGCCGCACGCTGTGGGTGGGGAGAACAAGGTCGGCCAGGCCACTCGCGGACGTCAGTGCGCTCGCTCGGCCGGCAACCAGAAGGAGGGCGGCGCGCGGCGCCGCAGCGCGCAGGGCGGACCAAGCGCCCCAGGGGCCTGGCGCGAGCGCGGCATCGCCCAGGAGGATTGCGTCGGCAGCCATCTGGGCAGCCTGGCCCGCGGCCGCCTGCGGCGAGTCCGCATCCTTGAGCACGACGTCAGGGAAATCCCGCTCCAGAACCCGGCGCCACCGGGCACGCGTGCGTCCGCGGTGGTCCACGAGCAGGATGCGCGGCTGGGAGGGACCCATGGAGATGGACGCTCCTTCACTGGCCGCAGGCACCAGCCGTGGTGACGCGGGACCTGCGCGTTTGAGCGTGTCACGGTCCACTCGGCGCCGCCGTTCAGAGCAGGTCGCCGAGGGGTCCGAGGTCCAGACCGAGTTCCTGCCGGCGCAGACCGAAGATGCCGCACAGCTCAGTCATGCGCTCATCGAGTTTCCAGAGCGTGTCGCCGAGGCGTTCGACCTCATCGTCGGTCAGCGAGCCGGCCTCCATGCGGCGAAGCGCTTGACGCTCCATGAGCTGACGCAGAAGCTCGACGATGGTCAGGACGAGCTTGGCCAGCCCCTGTTCCACGTTTCGGGGGTCTGCGTTGATCCGTCGCGCCAAAGGACTCGGAGCCTGCGCTACCTCGGAGGCGAAGGTCCCCGTTTCCCCGGTGTGAGTCAGCACCTTCGCCACGGCCGGCCCGTGGAGGTCAATGGCCTGCATGGCTGATGGTCCCCTTGACGGTCTCCCACGGCCTGTCAGTGACGAAACTATAGGGCGGCCACGGGCCCGTGCATAGCAGGTCCAGGTCCGGCCGGCTGAAGGCCAGGTCTTGCGCCCGCCGACGGAAGTCGTCTACTCTCGAGCACTCCACAAGGTAGGCCCCCGCCAGCACCATTCTGGGGGTCACAAGGAGGCGGTATGAGCTTTCCGCGGCTAGCTCGGCCAGTGGCTCATGCACCGCCGAGGCCAGCGCTTGTGCTCGACTCCTCTGGGCCTCCCACTGGCGTTCCTCATCGAGTCGCGCCAACAGGTAGGCGCGGCCCGATCCCGGGGGTGACCCGTCAGGCCGGCCGCCTGGCGGCTGGGGGCGCCGCGTCGAAGCCTGCCCCTCCTCGGTCCCGGGATCCCAGAGGATGCGGACCCCCAACTCCACGCGGCCGCGCAGTCTGCGCAGGGCCTCGAGGCACCATGTATAGCGATCGACCAGAGCGTCTCGGGCACACCTCTCGTCGGAGGCGACACAGCCAAACCGGGCGGGCAAGACCGTGCGGTCGGACATCAGGCACTCCAAGACCGCCTCGTGCGTCAGCACGTTCGCCTCAGTGGGCGGCATGGGCTGGCGCGCACACCGGCTGACGACTGCTGCAATGGCGTCGCACGCGATAGCCGACAGCTCCTCCGCCTCAATCCCGCGCACCGGCGGCAAGGGCGCCTCCGGGCGGTCGGTGACGGCATAGAGCCAGATCATCGTGTGGCCTCGTGCGCCGGCATGTCCTCGGCCGCGCGCCGCCGCATCTGTTCGGCGGTCTCAACAGAGCTAAGGAGCAGCTTGAGCCCCAGGTAGATCAGATCGACATCAGCCACCGACAGCGTGATGTCGCCCCACAGCACGACGCCCTTGTTGATCGCTCGATCGAGCACCTCGAGCAAGCTGACCTCTCGGTGCCTAACGGTGAGTTCACTCATCGGGGGCCCCCACGAAGCTGTAGGGCGGCCAGGGCCCGGTTGGCTCGTACCTGAAGCCGAGCCGCGTGTACTCCTCGCAGAGTCGGTCCAGCTCGGACCGGAACTCAGCTAGACGCGTCTGGGACACGAGGTAGGCGGCGTTCAGCGCCAGCTCATGCCGCGGGTCGGTAGCAAGCGGGGCTTCACCGTCCAGGACGACGGCCTCTTCGGCACAAGCACCCAGGCGCTCGTGGCTGCGCCCGGCGCACTCGTCGATCGCCTCCGTGACTGCGTCCGCGACGGCCCGCTCCAGCCTCTTCCGCCCGAGGTAGGCCGCACCAGGCGGCTGAGCCGCCAGCTCGGTCTTGAGGTCGCGGATGGCGTCACGGCAATCCCCGACAGCTTGCGCCAGGCGCTCCCGATCAACGGTCAACTTGACGCCCCACTCGTGCTTGCCGGCAAACCGAGTCAGGGCCTCGGCGAAGTAACCGCGGTGCTCAATCAGCATCTCACACACGCGACCCTCGCTCCGGAAGATGGTGCAGAAGCGCATGGGGACCATGGTGGCGCTCCGGCACAGCGCCCCCACGATCGCCGCGTGGGCCCTCACGCGCGCCTCGACCCATGCCATATCGCTTAGCCGCTGTTTGAGTGGTTCGCGTTCATACTCGGAGAGGGGGACATCACTGACGATGGCCGCGAGGTCCCCCTTAGGCAGAGCGTAGACGGGCGACGCGGGGTCGATGCCGGTCGTCGCGAGCAGGGCAGGAACCGCCTCAGCCCACATGATGCCGTAAACGTAGCAGCCGAGGTTTCGCTCGTCTCCGTGCCGTTGGCCGGTGGTGTGAGTCACGCGCGTCTGGGCCATGGTGCACCTGATGGGGCCTCATCGCCCCGGCGCGCCTATGCGACCGCCAGGGCGGGCTCCGAGGCATCCTGCTGTCGGCTGACCTCCACCAGCAAGGCCCCCTCGACGGCTTCCCTGGTGAAGCGGCATTCGTGGGGACGCTCGGCGGAGGAGGCCTGCGGGACCGCGTCGGCGCCCGCCGCGTGCTCGGCATACCCCATGAGCAGCCGGTAAGCCTGGTTCAGATCGGCCATGCGCTTCTCAGCTTGCGGATCCCGGCGGTTGACGTCCGGATGGGTGAGGGCCGCGAGGCGCCGAAAGGCGCGCCGGATGTCGTCGCCGGCCGCGCTCTCACCGAGCCCGAGCAGACAGCGGGCCTGCTCGACCTCGGCATACGAGGGCCTCTGCACCTGGACCGTGGCGAAGCTGTAGGGAGGCAGAGGGCCGATGCAGCGGAAGGTGAGCCGGCCGTCAAACGCCTCGTCCAGACGTGCCAGCTCGCGATCGAGCGCCTCTCGACCAGACTCGTCGAGCAGCAGCCCGACGCTGAGGACGGTCGTGTCGTCCATGGCCGGGGTGAGGACCACTTCCGCCGTCAGCGCCCGCAGCGCCGCGAGGAGGTGCTGCTGCAAGGCTGCCCGCCGGCTACCAAGAGCGGCCTGAACCAACTGACCCACAACGGCCCGGTTGGCCGGCGTGTTGCGCTCGGGGGCGGCCGCGATCTCGGCGATGAGCCCGGCGATCGGCTCCTCGCTCCGGATCTGCCGGAAGGCCTGCTCGAGGTCCCAAAGGACGACCACCTCAACCTGGGCCCGTCCCGCGAGTTCGTTCAGGGCGCGGCGGAAGAGCCTCCAGTTCTGTTCCAGGAGCCGACAAACGGCGGCCTTGCTTGGCAGGAAGGTGCCGAACTTCACGGGCAAGACGGGCAGCGCCCGCATGACCTCCTCAACGACACGCTCGTGGGCGAGGAGGTGCCGAACGACGGCCTCCTTGGGCAGCCCGCGAGGGTCGGACGGGGAGTTCGCGTCGACCACGGCGGCCAGGCCCCCGACTGAAAGGCAATGCGCCCGCCGTGGCCCATCGTCGAGGTCGACCACCTCGAAGGTGAGGCGGTCCTCGGTGGGCACGATGGCGTAGAGGTACTGCGGGGTCACGGTCGGACCTCCTCACGATGTCCGGCAAGCGCCGCCTCGAAGTGCTCGCGCCCCACGCGAAGCGCCTCAAGTTCCGCGTCTTCGGGCGACCCGCCGGGGCGACCGGCCAGCAGCCCACGAATGGCGACCCACGCCGCGCGCTGGCAGATGCTCTCGATGTCCGCACCGACGAAACCCTCGGTCTGCGCGGCCAGTTCGGGAAGCAGAATGCCGTCCCCCAGGGGCATCGCTCGGGTGTGGACCCGCCAGATCGCCAGGCGACCGGCCTCGTCAGGCTTGGGTAACTCGACCAGGAAGTCGAAACGCCCCGGGCGCAGGAACGCCGGATCGAGACGGTCAAGCCGATTCGTCGCCGCCAACACGACGACGCCCCGGAGTTCCTCGATGCCGTCCAGTTCGGTCAGAAGTTGGCTGACGACTCGCTCGGTTGCCTGGGTGTCACCCGCGCCCCGGCGAGGGGCAAGGGCGTCGATCTCGTCGAGGAAGACAATGCAGGGCGCCGCTTGGCGGGCTTTTCGGAACACTTCCCGCACGCCCCGTTCGGACTCGCCGACCCACATGCTCATAAGCTGCGGGCCCTTCACGGCGATGAAGTTCGCCTCGCTCGCGCGAGCCACAGCTTTCGCCAGCAGCGTCTTCCCGGTGCCGGGAGGGCCATGCAGCAGGATGCCCTTGGGTGGGCGGACGCCAATCCGCGTGAACAGAGCACCGTGTCGGAGAGGCCATTCCGCAGCCTCAATCAGCAACTGCTTGGCCTCCTCCAGTCCACCGACGTCCTCCCAGCCCACGTCGGGCACCTCAGTGAAGACCTCGCGGATGGCGGAAGGCTCGACCTCGGCCAAGGCCGCGAGGAAGTCGTCCATGCTCACCTCGAGCGCCATCAGCTTCTCGTAGGGGATGGTCGCATCGGTGAAGTCGATATCGGGCATCAAGCGCCTGAGCGCGCTCATCGCGGCCTCGCGACACAAGGCCGCCAGGTCGGCGCCCACGAAGCCGTGAGTCGGGCCGGCGAGGTGGTCGAGGCTCACCTGCTCAGCCAGAGGCATGCCCCGGGTGTGAATGTCGAGAATCTCGCGGCGGCCGTCGCGGTCGGGCGCCGCGAGGGCGATCTCACGGTCAAACCGCCCGGGGCGTCGGAGCGCCGGGTCGAGGGTGTTGGGGATGTTGGTTGCGGCGATCACGACCACGTCACCGCGCGACTCGAGTCCGTCCATGAGCGCCAGCAACTGGGCCACGACGCGGCGCTCGACCTGGCGGTCGCCGCTCATCTCTTCCCGCTTCGGGGCGATGGCGTCTACCTCGTCGATGAAGACGATCGTGGGAGCCTTCTTGCGGGCCTCCTCGAACAGGTTGCGCAGTTGGGCCTCCGACGCGCCGTACCACTTGTCGATGATCTCCGGCCCGTTGACGTGAATGAAGTGCGCGCTGGTCTCATGCGCAACGGCCCGCGCGATGAGGGTCTTGCCGCAACCGGGCGGACCGTGCAGCAACACGCCCTTGGGAGGATCGATCCCCAGCCGCTCGAAGACCTCGGGGTAGCGCAGGGGGAACTCGATCATCTCGCGAATGCGCCGGATCTCCCGGTGTATGCCCCCGATGTCCTCGTACGTGATTGCGCCCGGTTCCTTGCCCCCACCCTCGGAGGCAATCCGGATAGCGGTGTTGCGGCCGACCAGCACCGGACCGCTGGGGGAGGTCTCGACCACAGTGAACGTGTGCGCCCGCGTCCCGAAGAGATCGACCCGCACCCGGTCGCCTGGCACCATAGGAATGCCGTCCAGGAGCCGAGCCAGGTAACGAGCCTGGGATCCTTGGAGCGCGGACCGCAGGCTCTCGGCAGGCGCCAGGATCACGGTACGGGCCAGGGCCACCTCACTGGGCCGCACGGTCACCCGCTCGTCCAGACCCGCCTGGGCATTGGCCCGCAGTATGCCATCCATCTGGATCAGCCCGCGACCGCGCTGGTCCGGATACGTCGGCATGGCCCGAGCCACCGTGACGCGCTTACCGGCGATCTCGACCACGTCGCCCGTCGCCGCGCCGACCTGCTCCAATGCCTCGGGGTCGAGCCGCACCAGCCCGCGACCGACATCCTTGGGCGCCGCCTCCGCGACGCGCAGAACCACGCCGGAGTCACTGTCGCCCATTGCCAATCCTCTCTGGGACCCGGCCTGTACCGGCGCAGGTGCTGCAGGGGAGAGGGGGGCCAGCGGCGGCCCGGCCGGTGCCGCCACAGCGCGGACAGAGCGTTGCGCCTGGAGGCACTCGCACCACACCCACGCCGCCACAGGCGGTGCAGACAAGTCGACTGCCGGGATGGACGCCGCTGCCCCGGCAGAAGGCGCAGCGCCCCACGGGCCCGGGCACAGCGCGCCGTCCGGTTCCCCCGCACACCTGACAGCGCGCCAAGGGCGAGAGCAAACCGAACGGGTCGCGCCCGCTTCCGCCGCAGAAGGCGCAGCGCCGCTGAGTCGGCCGCTTCGCCGTTGGCCTCGGCGTAGGACGAGCGATGCGTTTCGTCGCCTGATGCTGTTTCACGGTGGATCAGACTCCCTTCGGTCCTCCAGACCCGTCCCACGACACCGAGCGCAGCGAGTTTCAGTGAACCGCAATTCCGGTTCGTCCTCAACGACCCGGCCGGTACCTCGACAATCAGCGCACGGGGTATGGCGCACACGCGCCTCCAGCACTCCGACGCCGCCGCAGACGGGGCACGCTTGTCGGGACAGCGGCGGATGGACCCCCTTCCCGAGGCAGTAGACGCAGGGGACCACCGGCTCACGAAGGCGGACCCGTCCCCTCCGGCTGCACGCTGGGCATGGGGCACGCGCGCCAGTGGGCTGGACCACGTCGCCCGCGCCTTGGCAGAAGGCACAGCAAACCTCCCGAAGGCCACGGACGGAGCCAGCCGGCGGGGAGACCGCCGTCGCCGTGTCCACCAGCCGGGCTGCCCCGCTCATGACGCCGCCTCCAATCGGGCCTCAAGCTTGCCGAGGCGCTCCTCAAGCCCGCGCCGCTCCTCTTCGAGAGCCCTGGCTCGCGAGGACAGCATGGGGTCACTCTCCCACCAGTTGATGCCCATCTCCATCGCCTTGTCCACCGACGCAATCAGGAGCCGCACCTTGATGTTGAGGAGTTCAACGTCGCAGAGCCAGATGGTAATGTCCCCCGCTATCACGATCCCCTTGTCGAGGACGCGCTCAAGGATATCGGCGAGGTTGGTCGCCTGGATCGAGGTGGCTATGGGCTCGCGCCGCATTGCGTTCTGCTCCTCTCTCACCGAATCCCGTGCAAGTTGGGTACCCGTCAACGGCTCAACCTCGCCGGAATGCCCGTCGGGCGACGACCCAAAGCCCCACCGATCCCCATTGACTGGAGGCTCTCGTCAATTGCTCCGGCCCGGAGGAGCCGAACCGCCGTCCGGCGTCTCTGCTCAGCGAAGCGAGCGCAGCGGCAGCATTCGGGATCCGCCGAGTCCCGTCGCGCGCAGCCCCGGAGTTCCTCCGCCGCGCTGAGCAGCATCCTCGCCAGGGAGGGCCTCTGAGCTGCCGTCGCCCGACTCAGCATCAGGAGGGTCCGAGCCACCTGATCCTCCACCCGCGGAAGGAGGCAGGCGGAACAGCGGACTCCCGGACGCCGTTCGATGGTCGTCATGAGTCCCTCGTCACCTGATCGCGATAATAGCGGCGCCCGCGCTCGTAGCTGACAAGCCGGCCTTCTTCGTCGAGGCAGCTCTGGTAGCTGGCCAGAACGTCTTGGGAGTCCGGGATGCGCTTCATCTCTATCATCTCGACCGAGACCCTCCAGCCCTTCTCATCCTGAGCCAGGCTGGAAACAGTGTCAGGCTGAAGCCCGGTGAGTTCCGCGAGCTGTTCCTTACCGCGTTGAGCGACCGCCATTGCGCTGATCATTGGCTTTCCCTCCGGTTCGAATGGCCACGTCGGACGTGCGTGGCTACTGCTGTTGCTCTCCGGCCGCGTGCTCGAGAGCGACCTCCAGCCACTCCAGAAGCGCGGCCTCCGCCTCGAGGTACTCCTCTTCGGTGATCTCCCCCAGGTCGAGCTGCAGTTCGAGTTCGGAGAGCTGGCGGCGCAGGGCTTCCGGGCTGTAGAGCTGCTGATCGGCCTGCTCCGCCAGCCTCTCCGCAATCCAGATCACAAGCTTGACCGGCCCACTCACGGGTAGGGTGGCCAGGTCGCTCAGGAAACCCATCGTTCCACTTCCGCCTTCTCCGCTCCGCCTCCCCGGGGCCGATCCGGAGCGGGGCATACCGGCACCGATCAGCGCCGATCCCACGCGACACTGATGCTGACGAAGTTGTAGAGTGGGGCGGGGCCGATGTACTTCAGAATAAGGCGATTGCCCATCTCTGCATTAAGGTCGTCGACGGCGCGGTCGAAGGCGGGCTCTTGGCGGCGGTCCACGAGGAAGGCGGCATTAATCACCATCCGGTCGCTGAAGAGGTGGTTTTCGCGGACCTTGACCGCCAGCGGGCTCAGTCGCCCAAGGATCAGCCCGGCATCCGTCTCGCGCTTCGTCTGCATCGCGCTCTGGATCATCTCGCCGAGGCGCATCCGCGCGAAGTGCGTCTCGGCCGGAGACCGACCCATCAGCTCGTCGCGCAGCTCACGGATGGGCGGGTTCTCGTCAACGATCTCGGCGAAGATCGCGTCCTCGTACCATACGGCCTTCAAGCCCAGCTCGAGGCAGCCATCCATCTCGTCCAACAGGCGGGCGAACTCGTCCCGGCCCTGAATGAGAAGCCGGGCGCCGACGTCCATGTGGGGCGGGGCCACCGTGCCGAACTTGACAGGCAGCGCAGTGAACTCCCCCATGACCTCTTCCAGGACGAGCGTATGGCGCATCATGTTGCGGCGGCTTCGCTCGTAGGCAACATCGGGGGAGTCACTGGCCACCGCGGCCAGCCCGTCCGCGTTCACGGTGTAAACGCGAGCCCCTCCCTCCCAGATGCCGCGGCCGTTGAACTCGCGCGGCTCGGCGCACCGGATGATGCAGTATAAGTACTGGCCCAACTCCTCATCAGGCCCGATCATCGTCCCCCTCCTGCGTTGGAGTCCTGGCGGCCTCGAGCCGATACTGCAGGCTGAGCCCGCGCGGACCCAGAACGCCCGCTAGCAAAGCCAGGATGCCGCCGCCCCACTCCTGCAGCCCCATAACCGTGCAGTCCGGCTCGAGCGCGACGTATCGGCTCCGCAACTTCGCGTAGAGGGCACGCACCTCGGGACTGAGGCTCGGGAAGACCTTGGCCTCGAGTTCAGCCTCCAGGCTGCGCGCTTCCGTCTTGCGGCCCTCGCGGTAGAAGGGGGCGATCTCAAGAGCCAGGTCCACGTAGCCCCGGAGATCACCGAGGAGCATCAGCAAGGGGACAGCCTCGGCGGGCAGGGAGCCGCGTTGTACTCGGCGAGTGAGTTCTTCCTGGAGGTCGCCTCGTCGCGTCACGCTCTCGCACGCATTCGCCACATTCAGCCGGTCCAGGTGAAGCAGCGCGTTCTCAAAGCCGCGTTGGATCATGAGCTGGTTGGCGAAGATCTCCCGGGGCGCGTAGAGGCACAGCTTCTCCGCCAACACGTGCACCAGATGATCGACCTTTCCGTCGCCGATCAGCTCGAAGTCGCTCCCATCCGCTGGCTCGGTCGCCCCGTTCCCCCCCGCCGCCTGTCCCGCGGCTGCGTTGCGGAGTCTAAGTTGACGCGAGGCCCGAGTGGTCTCGTTCTCGGCCAACGGATGAGCGTGCTCGTGCGTGAGCAGCCCTCTGATGGCGTCCAGATCGCTTTGGTAACCCTCTTTCGTCATGACCTCGCAGTTGACGAAAACGTGGCAACCGGAGAGGTCGGCGAGGTCGTAGACGTTGGCCACCGGCCGATGCCGGAGGGCCTCGACTCCTCCCGGAGGCAGGTCGGCGACCTCCGTCAGTTGGCGCACGAGGGGGTCCAGGTCCTGCAGGATGATAAGGGTCACCCAGGCATGGGGCCACGGCCCGGCTGACGTGTAGCCGCGTATCACTGACTCCTCAACCTCAACCAAGGGGAGGATGCCCGTCTCGACGTCCGAGACGACGCGCAGCTCGGTGTGGTCGATGCGGTGCAGGCTGAAGTGCCGGACGGAGCGGGCCATGCTCATACCTTCTTGACGCGTAGCTCCAGAATCCCGTTGCGGTAGGTCCGTTCGAGCGTCGCACTGTCCACGACGCTGGGCAGCAGGGCCTCCTTCGCATACTTGCGCTCTCCGGTCGTCTCCAGGGAGATCACATCGCCCTCGATGTCGACCTGGATGTCCCCCTCGGCAACACCGGGCAGCTCGGCCACTAACACCACCGTGTCGCCCTCGTCGAACACGTCCACGAGCGGCTCCCGGACGTCCGCCACCTCGGGTCCCTCGGCGCCCGCCTGGATGTTGCCGAACCGCTCGACCCGCGGGATGCCTCTCGTACCCAGTCCCACCGTGAACCCGTACACGGCGCGCCCCTTGTCGCCCAGGCCGCGGACCCGGAACTCGCCCGAGCGAGTGACCGTCTCCTGGCCCTTCTCCGCCATGTCCGACACGAGGTCGATGAACTCGCCCAGACCCTTGAACAAACCGCCAAGCCCCAGGTCAACGGCCACCTCACGCTCGGGGGACTTGCGACCGCCTTTCCGCTTCTTCGTGTCCATGTCTCACCTTCCTGGGAGCCCGACGGCGGGCCCGCCGCCGATGGTCGGCTGCCCCAGACGGTCCGAGGCTGGCGCTCAGGGGCCGCCTCGCGGCCGTCGGGCCGGCTGGCCTCCTCGTCTGCGTCTCAGTCGTTCGGTTTCGCGCAGCCTGGGCCAGACGGAACGGCCTGGTCCGGTGCTCGTGCGGCAAGACTCCCGAGTACGGATATCCCGAGCGGTGCGGACGCGCCGTGGTCTAGCTCCGCCGTCCATAATGGATCTCCTCGCTCCGCTTGAGCCGCTACTGGAATGATCTCCGGCCCAAGCGTTCGGGGCTCGGATGCAGGCCCAGGTTGAGGCTCAGTACTCCAGGTCCACTTCGCGCATCGACTTTGATCCGGACGCGCCAGCGGCGGGCAGACTCTGGCGCGCGGCTTGCCGACCAGTCGGGGGCTGAAGGCCGAGCCGTTCCCGCAGGCGCGTGAGGCGCTCATCTACCGCCGCCAACTTTGCCTCAGTCCGGGTCTGGTAGTCGATGAAGTTGGACCGCACCCGGATGAGCCGTTCTCGTTCCTGCGTCAGCCGCCCGAGTTCGGTCTGCGCTCGAAGCGGAGTGGCTGACAACGAACTCTTCACGGCGCGACCCGTGGCCGCGGGTATGCTCCAAAGCCGCCTCGTCTTCATGACGCGTTCCCCGTGGGATCGGGCCTCGACTGGCGGATGGCACGTCCTATGCGCTTCTCGCCGCCGCAGTGGTGCTGGATGAGGTTGAGGAGCAGCTTCTGCTGCTCCTCCCGCCGCTTTCGGTTGCGGGTGTCGAGGGGCGTCTTCGATCCGAGCACGTCCAGGCAGATGCTGACGAAGCCGGGCGTCTCAGCCGAAAACTCGAAACCGTGCATGGCTGCGGTCCGAGCGATCATGATGCAGGAGCGAAGGGTAGGGACTTGGTCATACGCGCCGGACTCCCGGAAATCCCTCACCATCTGCACGAGGGGCGCGACCTGGTCCTCCGAAAGCCCTGAGCGCGCGGCGGCGATGGCGGTCTCCGTCTCCTGATCATAGTAGTCGCAGTCAAGCGTCACCAGGCGGTCGCAGAGCGCGTCCTGAGCTTCGTGGACGCCGGCGTACTCCTGAGGATTGCTGGTGAAAATGGCCCGGAATTCAGGATGTACGCGGATATACGTCTCTGGGCCGATCGCCATGGGAAGGATCAGCAAGTGCTCCTCGAGGACCGCCAGGAGGGCGTTGTTGGCCTCGGCTCGAGAGCGAGTGAACTCGTCGTAGACGAGGGTGTAGCCGTCGCGACAAGCCACCGTCAGGCGATGGTCCACCCAACGCTGCGTGGCATCTTCCTCGTACTTCTTAACCGAGTGGATGAAGTTGTCGAGGACCTTCCGGTAGTGGTAGCCCGTGCGCCCGCCCACCAGGTCTGAGGTGCCGACTTCTTCGTCGCCGGCGACAAGCATGACCGGGCGGCCGAGCTGTGCGGCCAGATGGAGTGCCAGGGTAGTCTTGCCGCTACCGGACGGGCCGCGGAAGTGCACAGGGAAGCCGGCCTGAAGGTAGATCAGCGCGCGATCGGTCAGTTCCCGGACCGTCGGCGTCTCGACGAACGTGGACCGCGGACGCAGCGACAGCACGTCCCCCGGCCCTTCGATGACCATTCTCGCTGCGGCTGCCATGCTACACGCTCCTCCCAGTGGGATGCGGCTACTGACCCGACACCGGACGGTGCCGGTGCCAAGAGGTGGCGGGCGGCACGGTCTCCGTGCCGGTGGGGTGGTCATCCGGCATCGAAGGCCGTGCCAACCGCCATCCGAGCAAGCAGGACCTGGGCGCGGCGTATGAATCTGCGCTCCGGGACGCAAGCAGCACGCGCGAGAGGAAGTGGGTGCCCTTGTCCGCCATCATCGTCCTGCCTTCTCAACAACCCGGCCGGGGAGTCCCCGGCCCCCCAGCGCATTCGTCAGGATCCCGGCCGTCCGGCTGAGACTGCTCCGCGGCGCACTTCGTGCTTGAGCCAAGGGTAGGCTCGCTTCCGCTATCGACCCGCAAGGGCACGCGCCTGCGCGATCCAGTCCCCCGCCTTGGCGCGGGCGGTTCCGTCGCCCAGCAACACACGGAGCTTAGCCGGCGTGGCCTTCGCGAGCTGGGCGAAGGTGGTGATGCCGGCCTCGTTCAATCGTTGCTGTGTCGCGGCCCCAAGGCCGCGGATCATCGTGAGGTCGTCGCGTTTGGCGCCCGCGGCGACTCGAGGCGCCGATGGTTCGCCCGTGGCGGAAACGGCACGCGCGCGGCGCCGACCGCCGGCCTTGGCGGGGGCAAGAGAGAGCCACACCTTCCGCGCCTCGGCGAACTCCGCCCGCAGCGCCTTCCTGGTCTTGCTGACTGACTCGGCCCTGTCCTCGCGCTCGGATGCCAGCGCCTCAAGGAACTCCGCCGTGTCACGCCGCAGCGTGTCGACCCCCTCGACCAAACGTTCGCGCTGCTCCACGGCCATCGAGGCTAGCGCCGCCCGTCCAGCAGCGAGAGCCTCGCGCTGCTCCACGGCCATCTCCTCGCGGTCGGACGCCCGCGCCTCAAGGAACTCGGCCGTGTCACGGCGCAGCGTGTCGTGGGCCTGCTCGGCCTCGCGGAGGAAAGCGGTCACTCTCTTGCGCAACGACCTGAACTCCTCCGCCCTGGCTTGGTGTGCGGCCCGGCAGTCGGCCCGGAACGACCTGAACTCCCCCGCCCTGGCTTGGTGTGCGGCCCGGCAGTCGGCCCGGAAGGCATCCAAGGTGGCATCGGCGGATCTGCGGTATTCCTGAGCCATCTTCTTGCGATCAGCCGCCGTCGCAGCTCTCAGATTCGCCAGCGCCGCCGAGCGCTGATCGCGATCAGCCGCCGTCGCAGCTCTCAAATTCGCCAGCGCCGCCGAGCGCTGATCGTAACCCGCAACGATCTGTTTGACGAGCGGCCGCATCTGGTCGGCTAGTGCCATGGGATCATCTCCTAACTGCGTATCTCTTGCACAGTAGACTCCCAGAGGCTACAATAGACCTTGCCTCTCGCCTGCCGCTTCAGCCTGGTGGGGGGTCAGAGGGGTGTCGGTGCTCCGCTATCCATGCAGGTGGCATCCACACCCCTCGCCCCTCTGTTCAGGCTCCCGTGGTGGCACGCGGCGAGGCACCAGGCAGCGCTCCGCCTATGCCTCTGGGCTAGGCGGACGCTGCCTCCTCTTGCGCCAGCAGGCCAACCGCCTCCGCGTACTTGAGCCAGGTGTCCACGCTGGCGACCACTACCCTGGCCTCAATCGCCAGGAGTTCGATCCCGACCAGCGAGATGCGCACCCATGCATCGATGACGACGCCCTTGTCGAGGATCCGATCCACGACTTCGGCCAGACTGGTGGACGCGATCGCCTTCTCTACTGCCATGTCTGTTCATCTCCCTTCGGGGTCCTGCGGCTGTGGCCCGCAGGTTACTGCCGCTACCGAAACACCTCTCAGACTATCGGGGTCGGCAGCGGTTCCGGCCCCAACGCCGCGCTCGTCTCCGGTCACGCGGCTGCCTCCGCCGTCAGGCCAACGGCTTCGGCGTACTTCAGCCAAGTGTCCACCCCGGCAACCACCACCCTCGCCTCGATGGCCAGGAGTTCAATCCCGACCAACGACACGCGCACCCACGCATCAATGACGACGCCTTTGTCCAAGATACGGTCAACAACTTCCGCCAGACTCTTCGACTGCCAGCTTCCTCCCTCCCTTCGTATTGAGGTGTCCTGACCGTCCCGGGGTTCGCCGCGGGCATCCACCAAGCCGCGGCCACGAATCGCGCCCAGCCGCGGCTGGCTCCGGGTTCCGCCCAGAAGACTCGGTCGACAGCGACAGGGCCCGACTCGCCTCTGCAGGCTGTGCCGAGCCCCATTGCTTGGAGAACCACCTACCGGTCGCGCCAGCAAGGCGGCGCCGTGCCGGGGATCAGCATCGTTCCCCGGCACGGCGCCGCGTGGCACTGCCAATGGGGGCTTACGGATCGCGGTCTCGCGGGCCGGTCGGGGCGCTTTGGTCACAGGGCCTGCTCCGCTGTTTGCTGGGAGGCTGCCGGGCCAGTCCGGACGTCCCGGGCGACCTGTCGGCTTCCCGCAGCACCTACTACCTACCAAACGGCATACTACAGGAATAGTGAGGTCAGTGCACGCTCAATTCTGTTCAATTGCGCTCAATTGCGCTCAATCAAGTTCATCCGCGCCCCAGCACAACTCCGGCCCACGCACCTACTGAGCTTCGCAGGAATGCTCGGCCCGCGGTTTGCGCACCTAAAGCCTATCCCAGAACTCGGAGGACAGGCTTTCCAGGCTGTCGCCGTCCGGGTTTCGGGGATAGGCTCTTACCAGGGACTCAGCAATGGCGAAGAGGCCCAAGGGCGCGGCCAGAGGGGACTGACGGCAGCTGTGGAGAGGGCCATGCAGGATGACCCGGCCTGTCTCGTCGTCACGCGGGGCGACGGCGCTCGCGGCTATCGGCGACCTCTTCGCCGCCGCGGTCCCGCCTTGGCGGGATGTGGTTGGCAGCCCAGCTCGCGGACCCGTCCGAACGCCCCCATGATAGGCCTTGGGCGTCACTTGCGGACCGTTGAGCGAGATTGAATGCACCGGCCTGGTGCTCGCGTGGTACATCCCCCTCAGTCCTTGCCGAGGCAGTATCGTGCCGCATGGGTAGGATGCGACCGACAGAGGTCATGGCCGCTATACACCCGCCGCCTGTGGGGTATAACCTCGGTAGCGACTCCGGTGGATGAGACGGGGGAACGGCCGCTTCCACAACGGCAGAGGGATGGGTGTCATGCGGACTGAATGGCTCACCCGGGATCAGGTCGCTGAGTTACTCCAGGTGTCGGAGTCCACAGTTCGCCGGTGGACCTCTCAGGGCGTACTGCCGGCATACCGGTTCGCTGGAGTGGTCAGGTATCGACGCGATGACGTCGAAGCGATGGCGCGACCCGTGCGCCCCGGTTCGGCTCCCCCTGACCAAGCGAAACCTCCGGGCTAGTCGCACGCGAACTCCCGCTCTGGCGCGCGTACCGACGCTGGAAGGCCGAGGGCTCACTCATCGGCCCGTCGGACAGTAGTCCGGTCTGGTTCTGTATCAGCGTGCCGCTGGCGCTCGCGGGACTGGTGTTCCTGCTCATCCATGTCTTCCGCTGAGCGCAGGGCCGAGGCTACGCGCCGTGGTCGCAACCTGACGCCACGGTTCGCGGCGGCCGAGGCGGACGCAGACCACCTTGCACGGCCGCCCCACAACGCGCGACACCAAGACCGTCTCAGCGACGCGGAGGGTTCCGTGCCAGCCCCAGAGCGTCTCGTCCAGACACCGGAAGCGCGCCTTCCGAAACACGCCCTCCAGGGTCGTCTTCGGCCCATACGTTCGGGGGCGTCCCCGGCGTTTCGCTGGCGGCACCGGCAACCGGTAGACCGCGGCCACCTTGGGCAGGCGCACGATCAGATCATGACCGGGCTCCCGAATCGCGCGC
>Ga0194125_10005980_pt1 | contig 18234 bp, 19 predicted proteins | sample TA2KigC250mmetaG_FD_148626 | JGI IMG/M metagenome (GOLD analysis project Ga0194125, IMG submission 148626) | Freshwater microbial communities from Lake Tanganyika, Tanzania - TA2015034 Kigoma Deep Cast 250m | ecosystem: Environmental > Aquatic > Freshwater > Lake | place: Tanzania: Lake...
CTTTTCAGAATGGGGTAGCCGCCGAGAATCAAAGAGGTGATGGCAAGGGTAGTCGGAAGGTAGGCCGGTCCCAGATGGAGCCATCCAGAGATATAGGATAGAACCAGCGTTAGGCCTGAGGATGCCATGAACAGGAAGGGCCTCATCTCGCTCCAGAAGGCGCGGGTCCTCTGGGCGAGGGTCTCCCTGACCACATAACCAGGCTTGGTAATGGCTTTCTTGATCTTCTCCTCTTCCACCCGATGCGGGTCATAGTAGACTGTGGCCGAGGAGAGGACATAGCTCACCTCTGCGGAAAGAACTCCCGAAAGGTGTTCCACCGAGCGTTCGATATTGAGAGCGCAGTCCGCACAATGGATGCCTTCGATATCAACAATGATCTTGGATTTACCTTCGAACTTTTTTTCTTCCATCCATTTAGTTGGGTAGTCTAATAGTCATATAGTCTTATCGTCTTTTAACTGACTATGAGGCTATGAGACGAAGTGACTATACGACTAATCGCCCCAGCTCCAGATGCCTGTGTTATGGAGGCTGTAATATTGATCGTTGAGCAACTTCTCATGGAGTTCCTCTTCGCCAGCCAGCCGTTTATACATATCTTTCCCTTTGGGGTCTTTGGTCAACTCCGCCATTGAGCGATAATAAACCTGGGCTTTCTTCTCCTCACGGATGGCCATTTTGAGAGCGTCCAGATCGGTGAGCTGTTCTTGTCCTTTTGGTTTTTCCGTTTTCAGGGGAATCTTCTTCTTTTTAAGGCTCGTCCCTTCATAAAGAACCCATTCCCCTTTTTCCTCGAGCGATTTGAGAAGACCTTTCAGTTTCTTATAGTGGTTCGCCTCGAATTCGGAGAGCTGTTGAAACATATCCTTTCCTCTTGAATTCTTCGTCATCTTAGCGGCCTTCGCATAGGTTTGGGAAGCCTCCTTTTCTGCTTCCATAGCCACCTTCACCGCCTTGATGTCTTCCCGGTCAGACCATAAAATATCTTTCCCGCAGGACTTACAGTGAAGCCCTTTTTCTCTCTTGATGACATCCTGGACACTTTCAAACCCTTCCAGGATCATATCCGCCTCAGCGCCACAACTCTGACATGCAAACGGTTCGTGAGTATGCTCGGCGATCTCCGCCTCTTTTCCGCAAGATTTACATATCCCTTTCTTCGATCGCCTGATGACATCCTCCACTTTTTCAAATCCTTCAATGGTGATGTCTGCTTCGGCACCACAGTGTTGACAGGCATAGGTTTCTTTGATCATCATGTTCTCCCCCTCCTCATTGAAAGGTTATTTGGATAATACCTCGATGATCTCCCTACAGAAAGCGGGAAGATCGTCGGGCTTTCTTGAGGTGATGAGGTTTCCGTCCCTCACCACTTCGGCATCGACAAAGTTTGCACCAGCATTGACCATATCATCCTTGATCGCAACAACTCCTGTCGCCTTCTTCCCCTTTAAAATTCCTGCGGAGGCGAGCATCCAACCTGCGTGGCAGATCGCCGAAACCATCTTTCCTTTCTCATATGCCTCCCTGACGATCCTGACCATCTCTGGATATCGCCTCATCAAATCCGGTGCATAACCGCCTGGAATGACGACACCATCATACTTGGACGGATCGATTTCTTTGGCTTCTTTCTGCACTTCGACAGGATATCCATACTTGCTGGTATAGGTGCGAGCGCTTCCAGAACCCACCACTGTGACCTCTGCCCCTTCTTCTTTTAACCGGTAATAGGGAACCCAGAATTCAAGATCCTGATAATGATTCTCCACCAGAATGACCACCTTTTTACCTTTGAGCCGCATCGGTTTACTCCTTTCGTTTATAAATTAAAATTCCTCCCAATCTCCCTTTTACAAAGAGGTTGTGTCGTAATACAAAAATAGAAAAAATGTCATGCTGAACTTGGTTCAGCATCTAATAATTCCAAAAACTTACGAGACCCTGAAACAAGTTCAGGGTGACAAAACTGCAATTGCGACACAGACTCCAAGGGAGGAGAAGCCTATCCCTCCTTATTATAAAGAGGGAGTAAGGGAAGATTATTCATTTAGAGGTTTATCTTTTTTTCCCACCAGCCTCGGATCGATGTTTCCGGGTCCGCCGCAATCCGGAATATAACAGGTCACATCGCTGAAGGTGCACGTCTGATTGCATGATGGACACTTCTCAGGCACGGTGTCGGCTCCAAACGTATAACTGCAATTCGAACATTTCCACTGCGTCATTGAATCACCTCCTTCCCGAAAATGCGGAATGCAGAATGCGGATTGCGGAATAACCTAAGTTTTTAATTCCGCATTCCGAAATCCGAATTCCGAAATTGAGTCAGTCTTCGTACAGATTCAAATCATAACCTGTCTGAATCGCCTTGAGATTTTCTTTCGCATAAGATTTGGGCAATAGTTTTTCCAGTTCCATGTGGCTGATATCAATGCCGATCAATCTGAAAAGACGTCCCAGGGCGATCATATTTCCAAAGATCGCCTGGCCGAACTTCTCTATCCCCATCATTCCGAATGGGACCTCCTCGTCCGTGCAAAGCCCGGTGTCGCAGATCGTCTTTTGAGCGATGAGTTGATCCCCTTTTTGATGGAGCCGGATGAGAATGTCGGCCTCATCGATCATGGGATTTTCAATCGGCTTCCGGTCATAAGTGAGATAGGCAGTGATTCTCTGGTTCCGGATGGAAGAGTCATAGTCGAAGAGAAGGGCAACCTCATAACCCAATTCCTTCAGGGCCATGGCCAGAACATGAGAGACAACTCTGACCGACTGCCCTCCGATACCTGCAAAGACGATTCGTTTCATCTGAAATTGTCAACTCCTTTATATCCCCCTCACCTCCATCCTCTCCCACCAGGGGAGAGGAATTTTAGGGAGAAACAACTATATAGCTCTACTCCTTCAACCTTCCCACCATTGGAAACTTAAAGATGAGTTCTTCACCATGGGGTGCAATGTCAATGTCTTTCGTCAGGTCTTTTCCTGCGATGTGGCACCGCATCCTCTTCTCTCCCTGAAAGAGAGGGCTCGTAGAGATATCATAAACCTTTCCCTTATATCCGATATAGAGAGGTCTTCCTTCGGCGCCATCGAATTGTTTCAGTTCTTCGCGGGTGAAGGTTTTTAAATCTTCATGCTTAACCTCAACCTTTCCCATAGAAACTTCCTCAGCCTTAACCTCAGCCTCGGCCTCTCTTTTTGCAATTCCAAGCTCATCGTCTTTGAGGTGGTCTCTCACCCCTTCAACGATATGAAACCTCTGATCGAACCACTTGAACATCTGATGGGCTGTTTTGAATCCCAGTCTCCTTCCATTGAGTTCGATGCAGTCGCTGATGATATCCACAAAACTGAATCCCTTATAGAGCAAGGCTTCCCGGATGCAGGTTTTAAAATGATTGAGATGATAGACTGTCGTCCTCGCATAGAAGTAGGGAGCCTGGGTCGTAAGGAGGCGATTGAATCGAAGGGGCTGATAGTGTTCTCCCCGGGGCGAAGTGATGGTCTTTGTTCCCTTGGGTGTGGTAGGGCCGGCCTGGCCTCCAGTCAATCCATAGATCTCGTTGTCGTTACAGAAGACGGTGATGTTTGCATTTCTTCTGGAGGTGTGGATGAGGTGATTCCCGCCGATGGCTCCGAGATCACCATCTCCGGATAAGACAAGGACATTCAAATCAGGCCGTACGGTTTTAATGGCTTCGGCCGCAGTGATGGCCCGGCCATGAGGGGTATGAACAGCATCGAGATTCATATATCCTGCCATTCTTCCTGAGCAGCCAATCCCTGAGACAACGGTTGTGTTCTGAGCATTCCAACCAAGTTCTTTCATCACCATGGCGACATTCTTCAGGACAGCGCCGATTCCGCACCCCGGACACCAGGTATGAGGAAAACGGCTCAACTTCAGGAGTTCTTTATAAGACCGATCCATCATCTAGATTCCTTTAATCGCTCCTCAATCTGACTTTGAATCCATTGGAGTTTAAATCCTCCTCCCAGACAGGCAACTCTCATGACTTTTCGGCCAATCGCCCCTTCTACCCAAGAAGCATACTGTCCGTCATTTCCTTCGACGACGATGATATGACGATAAGAGGCGGCAACGTCCTTCAATTCCTTCTCGAGAACAGGATAAATGCGAATGGGGCGGAAGATGGAGAACCGTTCCTTTAAGGGAGAGATAATTCTTGAAGTGATACCAAAAGCGATGAGCAGGGTATCGGAACCCTTTTGGGGGATATATTCAAAGAGGGGATATTGGTCGGCAATCTTTAAATGGCGTTCCTTCAAGTCATTGAGCCAGTCCCGATAGGCCACTGGGTCATTGGTCTTTACATTTCCCATCCGGTCGTGGGCTGTGCCTGTGAAAAGCCTATGACCTTTGCCAAGGGGCTCTTTGGTGCGAGTAACCACTTTCATTTCAATTGCATCCAGATCAACCATCTCGTTAAGATGGGAGAGAAAGGCGTCCGCAAGGAGGATGACGGGTGAAAGGGACTCTTCTGCAGCATTAAAGGCGGTTATAATCAGGCGAAAACACTCCTCTACAGAATTGGGATAGAAGGCAATGGGATAGTAATCGCCCGCGCTTCCTCCTTTTATCTGGAACAAATCGGATTGGGCAGGCTGGGTAGGCATGCCCGTGGAAGGTCCCACTCTCATGGAATTGACAATGACACACGGAGCCTCCACCGCATGTCCCCATCCGAGGGCTTCCTGCATCAGAGTAAACCCCGGACCAGAAGTGGCGGTGAAGGATTTAACGCCTGCCAGCGATGCAGAGATCGTTGCAATGGCTGCGGCAATCTCGTCTTCAGCCTGAAGAAAATGAAACCCAGGGTTTTCCTCAGCATAGAGGGAAGCCTGTTGTAAGATCTCCGAAGAAGGGGTAATCGGATAGCCAGCAAAATATCTGGCGCCGGCTCTGATCGCTCCTTGAAAGATCGCATCATTTCCTGAAACAAGCTGTTTCATTTTTTTTCTTTATTCTCCGAACTCCCAACTCCCCCGATTTTATCGGGGCAGGCGAACTTAATTCTTCTCATCCATCCATTACTTCAATGGCAATGTCAGGGCAGTATCGTTCGCATTGGTAACACCGGATACATCCTGGTTTTTCAATGATCTCATCCATCTCAAGGGAGAGAACCCCCTCTGGACAGACCTCTACACAGATGTTGCATCGCTTGCAGTAGATTTCGTTCCAGATCACATTTAAACGTGGTTTCATCTTTCTCTCACAAGCCTTCTTCCCGCTTCAAACGTCTGCCGAAGCGCTTCCGGATGTTTCAAGATGTCTCCCTTTGCTTCGATTCTCCGAAAGAGCAGTTCACCCGCATATTCCGCATTGAAGGTGTCGAAGAAATATTTCACAGAGAGGATCGCGCCCTCAAAAACCTTCTCCCCTTTTGTGGCTCCCACAGAGATGAAAAAGCCCTTTCTCTTCTTTCCCTCTTTTCCGAGAGAGGGATCTTTTAAGAGATATTTCCTAGCCCAGAGAGCCTGGGAACGGTCAATGAGAGCCTTTGCCCAGGCGGTGACGCCATAAAAGAAGATGGGTGAGGCGAGGATGATGATATCCGATTCTAAAAGTTTCGGATAGATTTTTTGCATGCCGTCCAGGATGACGCATTGACCGGTTTGATCACACCCGTGGCATTCCGTACAGGGAGTGATGGTATCATCGGCCAGGTAGATGCGATCCACGTCTGCCCCTTCCTTTTGTGCACCCTTAAGCGTTTCTTCAAGAAGGATCTCCGTGTTTCCTCCCCTTCTCGGGCTTCCGAAGATTCCTAGGACCTTCATTAACAACTCCTTTATTCAATCGATAGAATTTCTCCCTCTCCCTTGATGGGAGAGGGCAAGGGTGAGGGTGCCCTATGTTTTTTCCCCCGCCCCTTCATCCCCTCCCACCCAGGGAGGGGAAAAATATGGAGAGTGGGTTGGCCAAGGAATGGAATTAAGGTCCCTTAATCCATCCAGCACAGGTTCCCCAATCCCTTTGTGCTGGATCAATACCTTGAAGATTTCTCCCATTCCCCTCTCCGGTTCGATCAGATGCAGGAGTGAGAGCCTCCATTTCAACCCATCCAGTTCCGAAACCTCCTGATTCAGAGACTCCATCTCCTGAAGTACACCCAGGGCGATCAGAAAACGGTATTGGGTCACTAAGCCGGCAAATCGGAGTCCCACCTCTTCTCCTGCTTTGATTAAAGCCGTGAAGTTGACATGGGAGGTCATATCCTGTTCTCCCAGATGTTCAAAAGGATTTTCCGAGGTTTGATGGCGATAGTAACAGAGAAAGGTTCCACGACGACGATGGGGAGCGTAAAGTTCATCCGCAAGATACCCATAATCGATGGTCAGGACAAAACCCTTTTTTAAAAACCTTCCCACCTGTTTCATCCAATCGAGGGCTTTGAGATTGACTTCTGCCCTCTGCCCCTCTTCGAGTCTGACGGACATCGAATCGAAATAGAGAGAAATCCTCGGGTCTGAAAGAGCGCCAACCTCTTCAACAATTTTACCCTTGTTTTGTGTCACATAGATCTCTTTTAATTTGCCGTCCTCAAAGATGACCTGATGAACAGGGAAGGCATCCACCAGCTCATTGGAGAGGATGCAACCGGTTATTTGATCTTTTCCTTTTTCAAAGGTTTCCGGATCCATCCAGCCGATTTTGCCTTCTCCTTCAAAAGGGCGAAGCCTTTCTCTCTGCTCCCTGAGAAGGTGAGCACTCATTTCGACAAGGGTGTAATGAAGCCCCTTATAGAAACGGGGAGACCTCTTTTTCGTCCAATCCAGAATATCCTGACAGAGAAACCCTCTACCCCCTCCTATCTCGACGACCTCAAAATGATCCTCCCCTAAAATTTCAGCCATCTGAAGAAATTGTTTGGCAATCATCCCCCCAAAAAGAGGGTGGACACAGGGAGCCGTATAATAGTCCCCGTCCTTTCCAATCTTTGTTCCCTCTGATTGGTAGTAGCCATACTCCGGATGGTAGAGACACCATTCCATAAATTGGGAAAAGGGAATGGGCCCTTTTTCTTCGATTTGGGAGAGAATGAATTGTTTCAACCCCTCGCGGCGGGTTGTTTGATTGGCTTCCATCGGATTTACTTTAACACTCTATTATCCTATCCGCCTAGTCTTAGGGTATATTTGTTTACCATATGATGGGGAAAGTAGGATTCCTTTGCCTTTCTCAAACCCTCCTCACCCAGGTCCTGCTCCCGGTTGACATAGGTGTAGCCTGACCAGTGATTTTCAAGGAAGGCCTGATTGATCATAGGATAGAGTCCATCGAAAGCTGGATTGGCTTTTTCAATATGGATGACGACGGTGTTTTGATTGAGAGGTTCGCCCAGAGTAAAGGCTTCCACCTTGTCGTTGATGAGGATAACCCCTCCCTTTACCCCGTTAGAAAAAAATTTCCGCTGGTCTGTAACGGGGTCGTATTTCGAAACTATTTCGGGGGGGGGTAATGCCTCGATGGATTTTCTAACGGGGTGAACTCCCAATGCTTCAAAGTGTGAAAAAGCCTCTTTGATGGCAATCGATTCATTGTGCAGTCCCGGTATGACCTCACACTGGCGGAGGTCGCACCATTCTGTTTGGAGCCGGAGGCAATCTGAAATCAGCTCAGGAGTGAGTGGAAGATACTGATAAGCGTATTTCTCTTTAAACTGTTTGATATGGTTTCTCTTTCGATGATATTTTCTCCCCTGCAGAAGGATTAGATCCTTTGAAAGGTAGATATAGTCGGATTGATCACGGTCTAACTCTACCATAAAACCTTCTGCTTTCCAATCGAAACGAGAAGTGACCTCTTCAGGAACCCGGGCAATTTTTACAGGAACTCCGCTCTCCTTCATGGATTGAAGTAATGCCTGGCAGCATTCTACCGCATCTCCTTCTCCGATAGGAGGAAAGAAAAAGGGATGGTCCCTGTTTTCTGCGAAAAGGCAAAGAAAGTTTTTCAGGTGGGAGATTTTTATTTGATAGGCATGCCGCCATATGAAGAGATTGGTAAAGGTGAATTCAGAGATGAGGGGAGGGCATTGGCTGAAGGCTAAATCGAGAATAGGTTTGTCTTCGATGGAGAGGTCTTTAAACAGAGGAAATTCCGGCATGCTTTTCCATGAAGACTCCCTGCCTGCGGCAGGCAGGCATTCTGAGTGGACTCCTTCCATAGTTTAAATAAATTACGGTTTGGTTGACGGCAACGGTAACGATACCCGTATCGTTAATAAAAGGTTACGTTTGTCGTCTTTTAATTCTTTAAACGTAACCGTAAACCATGACCGAAACGCCTGCCTGCCGGTAGGCAGGGGCTTCGTAACCATAACCTTCACGCAACCACTCTTCTTTTTTACCGAATTAAGTGGCTGACCATGGTGCAAATTTCCACAGAGTTAAAAGGCCTGTAGATGAAACCATAAACACCCAGATCGATCGCCTCCTTGAGAAAGGAATCCCCTCTCTCAGAAACGATAAGAAGAATTCGTAAAGGCTTGGTTTTTTTTAATTCGATCAGTAGGTTTTTGTCGCGGACTCCAGGAGAGTTAATATTGAGGATAAAGACATTAAACCCCTCCCCATTCAGGAGAGGCTTCACCTGAAAACCACTGTCCACGATAATGACTTCGTGTCCTTCTCTTTCGAGACATTCCCTTAAGTAACCCCGGCTGGCTAAATCATGGTCGACAATACAAATTCTTCCCTTCACCGTTCCTCCCCCTTCAGAGAGATTTTAAATAGACCAATCCTCTCAGGAGGGAGTTACCGACTCCTCTGCTCGAGGCGATTTTCAATGATGACATTATCTACGATCTCGCCGCAGAAGATGCATCTCCACCCGAAAAATTCCTCGGAGACACCAAAGAACTTCTCGTAAACCATGACTCCGCCACAACGATAGCACTTCATATTAACCTCCTGATTGGAAAAATAAGCAAATTTCATACCAAAAATGGAATTAAGTCCACAGGTTAAGAAGAAATAGATGTTTTTGTCCTTAATTTCTAATTTCCGGACTTAAACTACATCGGAAATATCTTCAAAATTAAAGACAAAATTGCAACGAAAAGGTTCTGAGGTCTTAGTTTAAAGATGGATGGGGGTTTAAGATTGAAGAAGAGAATAAAATTGTATGTATTTTGACACTAAAAATAGAGATAGTGGATAATTATTGAAAAATAAATTTTAATTTCAAATAGTTATGAATATGTCTAATTTTGGACAATGTTGTACTAAAATCATTCTTCTGAAAGTCCGTATCGTCTCATTTTTCCATAGAGGGTTGAGCGATTAATCTTCAGTTTTTTTGAGGCCTTATGCTTGTTCCAGTTGGTCTCTTTTAGGGTTTTTAAGATGAGATCTTTTTCAAAATCATGTAGAGTTACAAGATGTTCTCCCTGTAAAGGCTTCTGTAAGAGATACTGGGGAAGGTCTTTCGTTGATATTTCATCCTTTTTGCCGATAATCACAGCGTGTTCAATTACATTCTCCAACTCACGGACATTGCCAGGCCAAGAATGGGCTAAAAAGATTTCCATGACATCAGGCGAGAAATCGACAATTTTTTTCCCTTTCTCCTGGCTAAATTTTTCCATGAAATGTGAGGCGAGGAATGAAATATCATCCTTTCTTTCACGAAGAGGTGGGACGAAGATGGGGATGACATTGAGGCGGTAATAGAGGTCTTCCCGGAAGGTTCCCTTCTTCATCTCTTCCATCAGATTCTTGTTCGTAGCCGCAATCACCCTGACATCAACTTCAAGGGTTTCCTCCCCTCCAACCCTTTCGAACCTCCGATCCTGAAGAACCCTCAGGAGCAGGATCTGGGTCGGGGGTGAGACCTCGCCGATTTCGTCCAGGAAGATCGTTCCCCCATGGGCCAGTTCGAACCGGCCCGCCTTCCTGCGAATGGCGCCGGTGAAGGCTCCCTTCTCATGGCCGAAAAGTTCGCTCTCTAAGAGATTCTGAGAATAGGCTGAGCAGTTGGCAACGATAAAGGGTTTGTTCTTCCGTGGGCTATTGAAATGGATCGCCCTTGCGATCAGTTCCTTGCCTGTTCCGCTCTCTCCCTGGATGAGGACGGTTGAGTCCGTATCGGAGATGTCTGAGATCAATTCATAGATCTCCTGCATCCGGTCGCTCTTTCCGATGATGTTTGCAAAACTGTATCGTCTTTCAAGAGCTTGGGTAAGCAGGATGTTCTTATTTCTTTCTCTCCTCAGATCGTCATGGAGATCTTTAATTCGGAGCATCACCTTTACCTTGGCCAAGAGCTCCTCGTTGATAAAAGGTTTGGTGAGGTAGTCATCGGCTCCCAGGTTTAAGCCGTTGAGTTTATCCTGAAGGCTGGAGCGAACCGTGAGAATGATCACAGGAACGAACCGGAGAAGATCATCCTCCTTAATTTTCTGACAGATGTTTCTTCCATCTTCATCGCCTAACATCACATCGAGGAGGATCAGATCAACGGGCGCCTCTCCCTCTGGAGACTTCCGCCTTTCGGCCTCAAGGAAACTGATGGCATCGGTTCCGGAGAAAGCGGGAAAGACCTGATAGCCTTCTAGGTTAAGAAGGGCAGTGATCATCTCCACCGTATCCCACTCATCATCGACGACGAGTATCTTTTTGGCTTCTCTGGATTCCATTTTTGATCTGATTTATGCCTCAATAATATCCTTGAAAGTTCCCTTAATGTCAATGGGAATTTGGGGGGCTTTCCCGATTTTAAAGAATTTTTGAGATTTCTGAAAAAGCCCAGAAATCTCTAATCAGAGAGCGAAAATTAGTTTTTCAGAGCTCTCTTTTTAAGAAATTGACAAATAATTGGCAGACCATTAAACTTCATTATTAAGGAGGCGCGGGAATAGGCCATACTTTATACAAAGCTTTCCGTGGCTATCGGATGAAAAACCATTTTATGTTTCTTCTTGTTGGACTTTTGTTAATATTTTTGGCTCTCTTTTCTCCAGCCTGTTCTGGAGAAAAATCGGCGAAACCCGTTCCAGCCCCATTGCCCGTAGTCGTTGAGACAGCCCTCCAGAAGACAGTTCCTGTTCAACTACGTGCTATAGGAAATGTACAGGCCTATGCCACTGTAACCATCAAGTCGAAGGTGGGAGGAGAGGTAGTCAAAGTCCATTTTGCCGAAGGCCAGGATGTGAAAAAGGGGGAACTCCTTTTCACCATTGACCCCAGACCTTTTGAGGCTGCCCTGAAAGAAGCCGAAGCCAGACTCGAAAGGGATTTGGCTCAAGTCCAAATGGTCAAGGCTAATCTCGAGAGGGATTTGGTCCGACTGAAAAATGCCGAAGATGATGCCGAACGCTATCGTGTATTAATTGAAAGGGGCGTTGTGGCACGCCAACAATATGAGAAGATACGCACCGAAGCGGATGCCCTTGAAGCCACCGTCCGTGCAGATAGAGCTGCCGTGGAGAATGCGGAGGCCGCTGTCCGTGCGGATCGGGCTGCTGTGGAGAATGCAAAGATTCAGCTGGGTTACTGTTCCATCCGATCCCCTATGGATGGCCGAACCGGCAGTCTTCTGGTTCAGCAAGGGACAATTGTAAAGGCAGAGGACATCCAGATGGTGGTCATCCATCAGATCACGCCCATCTATGTCACCTTTTCTGTACCAGAACAGTTCCTCTCCGAGATTAAGAAGTACATGACTTCTCGGAAACTTCAGGTGGAAGCTTCGGTTCCCATGAACGAAGAACGTTTTGAAAGAGGGATCATCACGTTTATCGATCATAGTGTTGATCCATCTACTGGAACGATTCGACTGAAAGGAACTTTTGACAATAAGGAAAGGCGACTCTGGCCAGGCCAGTTCGTCAATACGGTTCTGACGCTCACCTCGGAGTCGAATGTGGTTGTTATTCCCTCGCAGGCCATCCAGACCGGACAGCAGGGGCAGTATGTGTTTGTGGTAAAGCCGGACATGACCGTAGAGTTGAGGTCTGTCGTGGTGGGTCGGACCATCCGTGACGAAACGGTCATTCAGAAAGGCCTCCATCCAGACGAGAAGGTCGTGACCGACGGGCAGCTCAGGCTTCGTCCAGGAGCAAAAGTCGAGATCAAGAATTCCAATTCGGCCCCGAAGCCAAAAACACCATGAATATTCCAGAACTCTTCATCCGGCGTCCTGTCATGACAACCCTCGTGATGCTGGGGATTCTCCTGTTCGGCATTATGGGCTATAGGCTTCTGCCGGTGAGTGACCTTCCTGCGGTCGATTTCCCTACCATTTCAGTGATTGCCGAACTTCCTGGGGCAAGCCCAGAGACCATGGCTTCTGCCGTGGCGACTCCTCTTGAAAGGCAGTTTTCAACCATCTCCGGAGTGGATTCCATGAATTCCACAAACACTCTGGGGACGACACGAATCACACTTCAGTTTAACCTGGGTCGGAATATCGATGCTGCGGCTCAGGATGTCCAGGCCATGATCGGCAAGGCTGCACGCCAGCTTCCACCAGACATGCCCAATCCTCCTTCTTTCCAGAAGGTCAATCCCGCTGACTTTCCCGTCCTCTTTATCGCCATGAGTTCGCCCACCCTTCCTCTTTCAATGGTTCATGAATATGCGGATACTTTCCTGGCTCAGCGCATCTCCATGGTGAGCGGTGTGGCTCAAGTTCAGATCTTTGGCGCACAGAAATATGCGGTTCGAGTGCAGGTCGATCCAAAAGCCCTGGCTGCCCGGTCCATCGGGATTGATGAAGTGGCCAGTTCGATCCAACGTGGAAACGTAAACCTGCCCACCGGCACACTCTCCGGAACCCATCAAGCTTTCACCATCGAAGCGAGCGGTAAGCTTAACAATGCCGAAGCCTATGGACCCCTGATCGTTGCCTATCGAAATGGTTCTCCTGTAAGGCTCGGCGAGGTGGCAAAGGTGATGGACAGCGTTGAAAATAATAAGATCGCGAGCTGGTTTAACAACGAGCGAAATATCGGCTTGGCCATCTACCGTCAGCCGGGGACAAACACCGTTAAGGTGGTGGATTCGATCAGAAAACTCCTGCCGTCCATTCGTTCTCAAATGCCAGGTTCCATCAATCTGAATATCCTGTTCGATCGCTCTCTGTCAATTCGTGAATCCGTCGAGGATGTCCAGTTCACTCTCTTCCTGACGATCTGCCTGGTCGTCCTCGTCATCTTTCTCTTTCTAAGAAACTTATCGGCCACGATCATTCCCAGTCTGGCCCTCCCCATGTCCATCATCGGCACTTTCTCGCTGATGTACCTCCTGGGATATAGTCTCAACAATCTCTCTCTGATGGCCTTGACGCTTTCGGTTGGATTTGTTGTGGATGATGCCATTGTCATGCTTGAAAATATTGTGCGCCACATGGAGATGGGAGAAAAGCCCCTCGAGGCTGCCTTCAATGGGTCGAAAGAGATTGGCTTCACGATTATCTCGATGACCCTTTCGCTTGTGGCTGTCTTTATACCCGTTCTCTTCATGGGTGGAATCGTCGGTCGACTCCTTCACGAATTTGCCGTGACCATTGGTGTAGCCATTCTGGTTTCAGGTTTTGTTTCTCTGAGCCTGACCCCCATGCTCTGCAGCCGGTTTCTCAAGCCCCCAGGAGAAAAAAGACATAACCGTCTCTATGCGACCTCAGAACGTTTTTTCGATGGGATGCTTCATGCCTACCGGTGGAGCCTGAAATTCGTTTTAAACCATCGCCTGGCAACCATCGTGATCTCCAACCTGATCTTGGTGATCACCATCGGCCTTTTCACGATCTTCTCCTATGGGTTTCTTCCGAGCGAAGATATCGGTCAGATTTTGGGGTTCACGGAAGCCATTCAAGGAATTTCTTTTGAATCGATGAAACAACATCAACTTGCCGTGATGGAAGTGGTTGCGAAGGATCCGAATGTGGAGGCCTTTTCATCAACCGCTGGAGCAGGTGGTCCGTCCCCAACCAGCAATTTGGGTCGAGTCTTCATCGCGCTAAAACCTCGGTCTCAAAGGAAGCTGAATGCGGATGAAGTGATTCAGGCGCTGCGCCCCAAACTGGCCAACATTCCCGGGATCCAGGTCTTCCTTCAAAATCCTCCTCCTCTTCGGATCGGAGGACAGTTAACCAAGGGCCAGTACCAATTCACACTTCAGAGCCCGGAGTTCAAGGAACTTTATGAACATGTTCCTGTCCTTGAAGCGAAGATACGGGAACTGGACATCCTTCAGGATGTCTCGAGTGATCTGCAAATTAACAACCCACAAGTTAATATTGAGATCGATCGGGATAAGGCTTCGGCTCTTCATGTGACTGCCAACCAGATTGAAGATGCACTTTACAGCGCCTACGGAGCAAGACAGATTTCAACGATCTACACAGCGAACAACCAGTACCAGGTCATCATCGAATTAGAGCCGCAATATCAGATGGATCCCTCTTCGCTCTCCCTGCTTTATATTCGATCCTCCAACGGCCAGTTGGTCCCTTTGAATACCGTTGCTGATCTGAGGCGTGGTCTTGGACCTCTTTCTGTCAACCATATGGGCCAACTTCCCTCTGTGACCGTCTCTTTCAACATCAAACCGGGAGTCTCCTTGGGAGATGCTGTGACTGCCGTTGAGAAGATAGCCCGAAACACTTTGCCTGCCACCATCAGTACCAGCTTTCAGGGGACTGCCCAGGCCTTTAAAACATCCTTACAGGGTATGGGGCTTCTTCTGATCATGTCGATCGTGATTATTTATATTGTCCTCGGAGTCCTTTACGAGAGTTTCATACACCCTCTCACGATTCTTTCAGGTCTTCCCTCTGCCGGATTGGGGGCGCTATTGACTCTTCTGATTTTTAAAACAGACCTGAATCTCTACTCCATGGTCGGGGTCGTCATGCTCATCGGAATTGTGAAAAAGAATGCCATCATGATGATCGATTTTGCCTTGGATGCACAGAGAAATCAGGGGAAAAGCCCTGCGGATGCGATCTACGAAGGCTGTCTGGTCCGTTTCCGTCCCATCATGATGACCACCATGGCCGCCATCATGGGAACCCTGCCCATTGCCCTAGGGTATGGGGCAGGTGCAGAGGCTCGCCGTCCTCTTGGACTTGCAGTGGTCGGTGGTCTGGTCTTTTCACAGCTCATCACCCTCTATATCACTCCGGTGATCTATATTTTCTTGGAATCTTTTAGAGAAAAAGCAAAGGGGTGGTTTCGTAACCCCCCTTCATCCCCCCTTAATTTAAGGGGGGAATAGAGGGGGGTTAGGAGGTTTCACAGGGTGGGATTTTTTCTCTGAGTTGTTTCTTCTTTGCTGGCGTCAGTTCCTCTTTGATCTTCCAGTCCTTTTGGGCAAAGTCATCCTGAGTCTTGATGAGAAGCCATTCCTTTCCTGTGGTTTTTCCTCTCATCAGAACGAGAGAGAAGCCTCCCTTCAATTTCTTTCCATTGAGAGTGAAACGGAGTTTGCCCTGCCTTAGACCGATCTCAGGATTTCCTTCTACGTCGAACTCTCCTGTGTCCCAGATGAGAACAGAGCCGGCTCCATAGAGTCCTTCTGGGATGATCCCTTCGAAGTCACGATATTCAAGGAGATGATCCTCCACCATCACGGCCAGCCTTTTATCCGCAGGATTCATGGAAGGCCCCTTGGGAATGGCCCACGATTTGAGGACTCCTGCAATCTCCAGCCGGAAATCATAATGGAGCCGTGTGGCATGGTGCTCATGGACGACAAATCTCATCTATTCTTTTCCAAAATCTTCTGAAAAGGTTTGACCATCTCTTCCTTCATTCTTTTCCGATAGATTTCTTTTCTCATGGATGGTATCTTCGTGAGCAGAATTAACATAGCGTTCATGATACGGGCTTTATAATCCCTTTGAGGAAAATCGTAGAGTTGGTGCTTTTTATAGAATTGGTGGTCCGCCTGAAACGGAAACCGGAGTTTTCCCCAGATGTCGTCCCTGAAGATTTTCATCCCGCCGACACTGAGAAAGGTCCTGGGTTTCATATAGTTCTTCTCGGCAAGATGAATGGACCGTTCAGCCAGATGCTGGAGCCGTGCATCTACTATCCGGGCATCCTCATCTTCATCGGTAACGATATCGACGAGGTTGGCCTGCTGCCATTCGGTATAAGCTTCCAGGATCTGCCGGAGGTTGGGAATCTGTCTCAGAGGCCCAGAAAGGATGAAACCGACCTGTTTCCCGATTAAGGAGGGGGTATGGGTGTTGAAAAAACTTCTGTCAAAAAACATTTTCCAGCGGGAGGAGAGATACCTGTCCTGAATCGTTCCCGCAAAAAGAAGGATATCTGCAGTTTTCACGTTATCTTTATAAAACTGGACAAATTCATCCTGATTCCCGTAGGCACATTGATAATCATAACCGCATTGCATACAACCCAGGCAACCTCCTTTGATGTCAATCTGATGGAGGGTAATCTCTTCCACTGCAGCGACGAAGGCCTCTTTAAATCGCTCGATCATCCTGCCTAAATTGGAGTCTGACTCTTTCAAGTCGGACAGGATCAGCACCTTTTTCCCCTGGCTGCTCACCTTTTGTGCGGGTGGTCCTGGGATGTAATCAAGACGGCGATAATGGATAGGAGAATATTTTTTTGTGGTAGGTACGCGGTTTTGAATCCCCTCGAAGAATTCAGAGGCAAACAGAAGCCATTTTTCTCTTCCTTTCCGACTCATCAGATCATACATGGCAGCCGAGAAATACCCCAGATATTTCATATCGAGGTCATCACAGATGGCATTCATGTAGTTGTGAGCGGTGTGGTCAAAGAAATGGATGGAGGTTGACAAGACGGCAGTATATTTGTTTTTAAAAACGTCAGAAACATTTCTCTCCCAGATGAGTTCAATGAATCTCTTATATTGGGAAGAGACAAGGAGATAATAGAGGGGAAAAGCCCAGAGCACTCCATCGGAAGACCTCACCTCGTCCATGATCTCTTGAAAAGTTTTTTCATCTTTTTCGATTTTTTTAATCTGCGAAGCAATGTTGAAGATTTTCAATTCATGTTGAGGGAACTTTTTCTGGATATAGTTCACATACTGCAAGGTTACACTGAGGTCTCCCTTCGGACTTCCGTTCAGAACTGTAATCTTCATATCTACTAGCTCCTTTTCAATGAATTATTCCCCATTATTTAAATGTATTTTGGAGACAAAGTTAGGAAACGATGGTCATGATTTGGGGGATGGAATATTCTTTTTCATCTCTTTTTCAATCATTCTTTCCTTAATTGATTCTCCTTTGGAGTAGAAAAAAAACCCTAATCCATGGAAGACCAACCCTATCCCCCATCCGATAAGAGGCCATTTAAACCAAAGGTAATGAGGCGATGTTAGGAAGTTAATGATAATCAGTAGAATATTCACTCCGATGTAGACACCCAGATGGATATAAAACCCCATCTTGGCCTCCACCCTTTTTTTAGCTCTTTCGTAAGCTTCTTGATTTTCCATAGTTCTTCCTCCTTTGCCTTAAATCATCCGGTACTCTTTGTTCATCCCTTTCTCCTTTTCTTAGGAGAGGAGATGGTTTTTTTCTGAACGTGTATCTTCTTTTCCATAGCTTCAATTTGTTTGAGTGCTACATCACACCATTCTAAAACCATTCGGGCAATTTTTTTCCCGTAATCCAGTGTCAAGCCCCAATAAGGAGCGTCCTCAAAAGCTCCTGTAGCTTGTGCATACCGCGTAATGACCTGAGGCACGTCTTGTTCATACTTTTTCATTAGGCTTGTGTGTGCTTCCTGCCAAGCCCGGATAAGGGCGGCAAATTGTGAAGGGTTCATATGATGGCCGAAAAAAATCTTGATGAGAATGGGGTTGCGAATTTCGGCCATCTCCGGTGGTTCAGCTAGCCAGTGTTTGAATTCTTCCTGCCCGGATTTCGTGATCTGGTATACCTTTCGACTGGGTTTACCGTTCTGATGTTCCACCGATAGAGTTAACCAGCCTTTTTTCTCCATTTGATTAAGGGTTCGATAAATTTGGGGCAAAGTGGCATTCCAGAAAAAATGGATGGATTGGTCAAATGTTGCCTTGAGTTCATATCCGGTTTTGGGCTGATAGTTGATTAAACCGAGCAAGGCATGGGGCAGGGACATGGGTTGGGCTCCTTATAAAATTGGGTTAATATAAAACTATGCATATAGTAACGCATGAACTTATTCCTGTCAAGCCCATTTTTGGTTTTATTTTTTTTTCAAG
>Ga0194125_10005984_pt1 | contig 18219 bp, 23 predicted proteins | sample TA2KigC250mmetaG_FD_148626 | JGI IMG/M metagenome (GOLD analysis project Ga0194125, IMG submission 148626) | Freshwater microbial communities from Lake Tanganyika, Tanzania - TA2015034 Kigoma Deep Cast 250m | ecosystem: Environmental > Aquatic > Freshwater > Lake | place: Tanzania: Lake...
GTGGACGCTTACGTCGGAGCCACAGAACTAAGCCTTGACAGAGGATTTGAGTATGGTGGGGCGCATGTCATAGAAGACTTGCTTGCAGGAAGAAACGTGAATCTTAGGGCTATCGCCTACAGCACAGACTGCTATCCAAGAAAAAGCATTGAAACATCGATAACGCTGGATGACATAAACCAGGCTATTTTGTTCAACCCGAGAAACTGCTATCAAAAGTACAACGCAGCGGCAAATTCTTCAGACAGAGTCTTGCACACATACATGGGAACACTGCTTCCAGGAAAGAGGAATGTAAACTTTTCAGGGACAGGAGAGTTAAGCCCGTTGAACAACGACCCTGAATACGACATAATCGGTTTTGGAACTAGGATATTTCTTGGAGGCGCCAAAGGCTATGTCGTTGGGGAAGGAACGCAGCACAACCCGAAGAAGGGGTTTGCAACCATCTCGGTTAAAGGAAACCTGAAGGAGATGAACACGAAATACGTCAAAGGGGGCACGGTAGCTGAGTATGGAACAACACTATACATTGGAATCGGAGCTGCGATACCTGTGTTAAACGAGAAGATAGCAAGGAATACGGCAGTAAGAAACAGGGATGTCAAAGTGAACATTTTTGACTACAGCGTTCCAAGGCTCAGCAGGCCAGTACTCAGGGAAGTCGACTATGAGACACTGTTCTCCGGAGAAGTAGATTTGGGTGGAGTCAAAGCTAAGGCGAGCAGCCTTTCAAGCCTGAAGATAGCGAGAGAAATTGTGAAAGAGCTTGAGGATTGGATAAATCACAAGGAATTCTATTTGACTGAAAAACTGGAAGGCCTTCCAAAGGAGGCTGAATTCAAGCCGATGAGGATTAGTGAAAAGCTTGTTTCAGTCAGCAGGGTGATGACCAGGGAAGTGTTGACTGTTCAAGAAAACGAGAATATAGAAAAAGTCTGCAATCTGATGATAAAGAGGGGTGTGGACCAGATTCCGATAGTCAACAAAGACAAAAAGTTGAGGGGCATTGTGACTGCTTGGGATATTACCAAGGCGACTGCCAGCGGAAGCAAAAAGCTTTCTGACATAATGACAAGAAAGGTGATAACCGCAAGCCCGGACGAAGCTGTTGACTCAGTGTCCAGAAAATTGGAGAAGTACAAGATAAACGCCACTCCGGTGGTGGACAATGAGGGTGTTGTCGTCGGCATTGTCACTCTTTCAGACATAAACAAGTTTTACAGGAGGGGTAGATGAACACCTATGAAATAATTTACTCGACTGAAAATTCAAGCGAGCCGGTACTCTCAAGGGTAATACTGGAGACCAAAGCGCTGGTGAACATCCTGAAGGCTGACATAGACCAAGACAAGGGCGTTATGGTAATAAGCATCAGCGGAAGCACTGAGGATGCCAAGAGAGTCATCAAGGCATTCAGCAGATATGGCGTCAAGATAAGGAAGATAGAGAAGAAGATACTTCTGGACAGAGACAAATGCATAGACTGCGGGGCATGCATTGGACTCTGCCCGGTTTACGCTTTGGAGTTCGACAAAAAGAAAAAACTGGTTTTATATGAAGACAAGTGCATTCAATGCAAAGCCTGCGTCAAGGCATGCCCTATGAAGGCATTTTTAATAGAAGAGTGAAAGAGTATAAACTGGATTACAAGGAATCCCACCTGAAGATTCTATGCGACATTGACTGCAGGGGTAGGGCGCTGGAAAAATTGATTGAACTTTACAGGCAGGTTGAAGTTCAAATTAAAAAAGACCCCTTGTTTCAGATGTCCTACACTCCAGTGAAAGCTGGCGAAAAAAGCCCGAATGTTGTCTTGAAGATGGCTAAGGCAGCGGAAAAAGCCAGTGTTGGACCGATGGCTGCAGTAGCGGGAGCAATAGCTGAAGAACTGGGATTATTCATTCTGAAAGAAGGCGCCAGGGAGGTTGTCGTGGAAAACGGCGGGGACATATTCCTGAAGTTAAAAAGTGAAAAAATTGTCGGCATACATGCGGGCAACTCTAAATGGTCGAACAAACTGGCATTCAAAGTAAAGCCAAGTGAAACTCCAGTAGGCATATGCACGAGCTCGGCAACGGTCGGGCCATCGATAAACCTTGGCGAAGCGGATGCGATAACTGTTGTGTCAGAGTCTGCAGCGCTCGCCGACGTTGCGGCAACAGCCATTGGAAACAGGGTTAAGGGCAGGGACGGCCTGAAGGAAGCTGTGGAATACGGGAAGACCATAAGAGGCGTGAAGGGTTTCATAATAATCAAGGGGGGCGAACTGGCAGCCTATGGAAAAGTTCCGGAGTTAATCAATAGTGAATTCAAAGTTGCCAGGTAGTCTGCCTGCTGCAGCCTTTATTGGTGGACCATCTTCAGCAAGTCTGCTTTGGTCACAATGCCCTTGACTTTGCCTTTTTCCAGCACCACAACTGCAGGACTGTTTTCAAGCAGGACTGAAGCCGTTGAGACCGGAGTGCTTGGATTCACAGTCGGCAGCGGGTCTTCAATGCATGACGACACTTTTCTCCGCGACAAGTCCCTGACGTCCATGCCCGAACCGATCTGGCTTAGTATCGTGGATTCGGAAACCGAGCCGACGATGATTCCTCTTTCAAAAACAGGCATCTGGGAGACGTTGTGTTTCTTCATCTTCCGGGCCACTTTCTCAATGGTCTCGAACGATGAAACGCCGTATACTTTATGGGACATTATTCCGCTGACTGGGGATTCCTTCCTGCGCAGGCTGTCAAGGGCGCGGAACAAGGAGGCTGCCTTTGAATAGCCTGGGTCTATGCTTCCGGACTCTATCCTAGCTATCAGGGACTGGCTTACTCCGGAGCGCCTTGAAAGCTCAGACTGCGACAAACCTGCCTTCTTCCTCAACGCCTTTATCTCGGAAAGCTCTGGAATTTTCATCGCATAACTTGAGCTATATAATATTCATAAATGCATAATTAAAAACAGATGAAAGAAGGCAATGCAGGCACTATTCTGGAAGAGCTCAAGAAGCTACACAAGACGCCCAGAATGGAGCTTGCATACGAAAACCCGCTGCAGTTGCTGGTTGCGACAATGCTTTCAGCCCAGTGCACAGACAAGAGAGTGAACATGGTGACTGAAAAGCTTTTCAGGAGATACAAGACTGTGGAGGATTACGCTAACGCCGACTTGAAGAAATTCGAGCAGGAAATAAAGTCCACTGGGTTTTACAGAAACAAGGCCAGGAACATAAAGAATGCGGCGCAGAAGATTTTGAAAGACTTCAAGGGAAAAGTCCCTGAGACCATGGAAGAATTGTTGACTTTGCCTGGAGTTGCAAGGAAGACTGCGAACATTGTTCTGACTGCAGGCTACGGCATTGTTGAAGGGATTGCGGTGGACACTCACGTTAAAAGGCTTTCATACCGCCTTGGATTCAGCGTAAACACAAGTCCAGACAAGATTGAGCAGGATTTGATGAAACTGATTCCTAAAAAAGATTGGAGTGTCGTTAACATGACTCTGGTTTTGCATGGCAGGTATGCCTGCCAGGCTAAGAAACCGAAATGCAGCCAATGCGTGATAAACAAAATTTGCCCGAAAAAAGGGGTGACTGAATGGCGTTAGAAGAATACAAGAGAAAGAGGGATTTCGGAAAGACAAGCGAGCCTGAAGGAGCTGTCAAGGACACCGGAAAAAGCGTTTACGTCATCCAAAAGCATCAGGCTTCCCACTTGCACTGGGATTTGAGGCTGGAATTTGACGGGGTTCTGAAGAGCTGGGCAGTGCCCAAGGAACCACCAGTAAAAGAAGGTGAGAAACGCCTGGCAGTTGAGACTGAAGACCATCCAATAGACTACGCCAGCTTCCAAGGGCAGATTCCCGAGGGAGAATACGGCGCAGGAAAAGTGGAAATATGGGACAAAGGCAATTTCAAACTCATTGAACGCACAGCAGACAAAATCTTGATTGAAATCAATGGAAAACGACTTTCAGGGCAATACTACCTTGTGAAGTTCCCGAAGATTGGGCCTAAAAACTGGCTGTTCTTCAAAAAGAAAACTTAACTGGTTAATCAAGATATTCCCCATAATACTCCCAATCGCATACCTCCTTTAAGACTTTGCCGTTGTAGTGTATCTCAAACCTCAAAGGTATGTCAGTTTCCCTTGCCAGAGTGAACCTGCAGACGTCTTCATCGCCTTCAGACATTTTTCCAATATTCACCTCGCTGGCTGAGAAAAATTCTTTGTCCAATGCGACACACCTAACCTGCTCCAGGTCTTCGCTGGCGCTTATATAGAGATTAGTGGACTTGTTGGTGCACTCAGACCAAACGCTTGGAGGGGAGGTCTCCAGAATCCCAATGAACATCAACAATAATATGATAGAAACAAGGAATATGCAAAGCAGTATCAGAATTGAGGCAAGCGTGCAGAAGACGGCTATTGCAAAATCCCTGACGCCGTCTGCCTTCATAAGAGGATATTGTTTTAGGGCAATAAAAAAACAGCTTAATATGTTAAACTAATAATTAAAACAGGTGTCTTTATGACCGAGGAATCAGATGCCTTGTTTCAGGCGTTGTTCAGCCTTGAGGAAGTCAGAGAGCTGTTGAGGCAGACTGCGCCAAAACACAAGCTCAACATAGAGCAGAAGAAAAAGCTTAAAGAAAAGATTGGGGAGATTAGAAAAGCCCTGGAAGCTTTGGAGAAGTTAGAGTGAAAGTCACTGAAAACCTGGAGCTTAGAGATAGGGAAGAGGACTGCATAAACATCAATCCACTGCAGGCTGCTGGAAGAACTTATCCTGAAACGCGCATGGCAGTCGACTCCTATGTGGACGGCTACAGCGTTTGCGACTGGTGCGCAGGAGCCTTGTGCAAGATGGAAAAGCCTCCAGTGAAAAGCTTTCTTGAAGAAGTTTCAGCCTTCCTGAACATGGACCAGACGATACTTACAAACGGCTGCCGGGAAGCTAAATACTCAGTCCTGCATGCGATAACAAACCCTGGAGACGCTGTTGTGATAGACGGAAACAAGCACTATACGACTTATGTGGCGTGCGAAAGAGCCAGAGTCAAGATTTACGAAGTCGCAAGCAATGGAAGCCCCGAATACAAGATAAACCCTGAAGACTACGGCAAAGTCTTTGAGCAGGTGAAAAAGGAAACCGGGAAAATGCCAAAACTTGCGATACTCACTCACGTTGACGGCAGCTATGGAAATGTCGTTGACGCCAAAAAGGTTGCAGACGTCTGCAAACAGCATAACGTTCCGTTCCTGTTGAACACAGCCTACTCTTCAGGCAGAATGCCAGTTGACGGAAAAAAGATTGGCGCAGACTTCATTACTGCGAGCTGCCATAAAGGATGGGCTGCTGGAGGAGGAAACATCGGCCTGCTCAGCGTGACTGAAAAATGGGTTAAAGACGTGTTCGCGCCTTCAGCCAAATATGGAGTAAAGCCATTGGAGATAATCGGCTGTTCAACAAGAGGTTCTGCAACGCTTGCATTGATGGCAAGCTTTCCAAGGGTTAGGGAAAGAGTGAAGCACTGGGATAAGGAGGTTGAAAACTCAAGGTGGATTGTTAAACAGCTTGAGGAAGCGGGCATAAGAAAGCTTGGGGTGAAGCCTAGCGAGCACGACTTGAATTTCTTTGAAAGCGACATACTCTACAAGATTTCCGAAAAACACAAGAAAAAGAACTTCTACCTCTACTATGAGCTGAAAGATAGGGGCATTGTTGGAATAAAGGCTGGGTTGACGAAAAACTTCAAATTCTCAACCTACGGGAAGACTAGAGAGCAGGTGGAACACATAGCCTGGGCCTTCAAAGACATTGCGGAAAAGTTTGGGTGAGATTTTTATTGCCTTAAGTTAATTAATATGTCTGAAAAAGGAGTTGTTTAGAAATGAAAGTTCTTACAGATGCAACATTTGACAAGGAAGTAAGCGAAAACAAGCTGGTTTTGGTGGACTTTTGGGCTGAATGGTGTGCACCCTGTAGGATGCTGGCGCCAGTCTTGGAGGAGGTAAGCGGGGAATACGACAGCAAGGTGGCGTTCGCGAAACTGGACATAAGCCAAAATAAGGGCACTGCAGGGAAGTTCAAGATAACCGCGATACCAACGATAATACTGTTCAAAGGCGGCAAGCAGGTCAACTCGATAATCGGAGCGGTCTCAAAGGAAAAGATAAAGGGCATGATAAACGAACACTTGGTGTGAGGTCCGTTTTTACCAACCAATAGAGGGGATGGAGATGAGAGAACCCTATGAAATTCTGAAAAAAATCAAGGAGAAAAAGCCTTTAGTGCATCACATAACCAACTGGGTGACGATATATGACTGCGCTAATATTGTAAGGGCTTTCGGAGCACTGCCTGTGATGGCTCACGCAGTGGAAGAAGCTTCAGAGATGACTAAGATAGCTTCCACCTTGGTTTTGAACATAGGCACGCTGACTCCAGAGCTTGTGGACACTATGATTGTCGCCGGCAGGCAGGCCAACAAAAAGAAAATTCCGGTAATATTGGATGCTGTCGGGGCTGGAGCAACACGACTTAGAACTGAAAGCACGTTGAAAATACTTAGGAAAATAAAGGTAGATGTCCTAAAGGGCAATGCAGGCGAAATTGCAACAATAGCAGGAGCTGAAGCCGAAGTCAAAGGTGTGGAATCCATGGGCGTCAAAGGAAGCATACAGGAGATTGCATGCAATCTTGCAAGAAAAGAAAAAAACGTTGTGGTGGTGACAGGAAAAGAAGATGTAATAACAGACGGCAAGAGAACATATATCGTCAAAAACGGACACGCGATGATGGGCTCCATAGTAGGCACAGGCTGCATGGCAGCCTCAGTAATCGGAGCATTCTGCGGAGTGGAAAAAGACTATGCCAAAGCGGCTGCAGCAGCCTTAAGCTGCTTCGGAATAGCAGGGGAACTGGCAGCTAAAAAAGCCAAAGGACCCGGAACGTTCAAAGAACAATTCTACGACGAAACCTACAACCTGGACGAAAAAAAGATAAACAAAATGATGAAAATCAAGTTTGAGATTTCATCAGAGAGAAGGTGAAGGCCACGCCATTTGGAAGGTTTTCAACTTCTATTGAACCGCCATTCTGGACAACAAGCTCGTGCACGCTCTTTAATCCAAGGCCCCAACCAGACTCCTTTTCTGAATGTCCAATGCCACTGAACAACAAAGGGATTTTTTCTTCAGGAATGGGATCTCCTGTGTTGAAAACCCTGACCTTCAACTGCATGCTCCCTTCCTCAAAAGAAATTCTCACTTCCCCGCCAGGCTTCGGCTTGACATGATCCAAAGCGTTTGTAGTGAGATTCTGCATAATCCTGACTAAACTGTCAGGCACCACAACAACAGAAGGCAATCTTTCAGGCAAATCCAAAACAAAATTTATTCCCTCCTCCTTAGCCCTTATGGCAGAAAGCTGGACTGAACTATCCATCAAACCCTTTACCATCCCGCCCACAGCCTCAGGAGGCAAACCATGCTCGATAACTTCCCGCGAGTCATTTATCCTACGCTCCATAGTCAAAACTGAAGGTACGACAACCCCTAAATGCTCGACTACTGAATCCAACGCCTTTTGGTCATACTGTGTGATGGGAACGTCCCGCTTGAGCTTTTCAATCACGGGAGTTAGCTTCATTAAGGCAAGTCTTGAAAACCCGCCAATAGTAATTAAGGGTGTTTTAACGTCATGCAAAACCAGCTCGGCAAGCGCTCTCAAATGCATGTGAGCTTCCGCATTCTCTATCGCAATATCTGCCCTGGTTGCCAAAGCCATTAGGAATTCAACATCTCCCTGGCTCCAACTTTCCTTGTTGTAAACCCTCAAGTCACCCCTCTGCAGCGGTAGGGCCACTAGAGAAAAAATGCCTCGTTCGTCAGCATGCTTTCTTGATATTAAGCCTTCTGCAACAGCTTTTTCAAAGGAGCCGTCTGACCTCCCTAAGACCACTGGACCTTTAGAATCAACCATTTTCTGCCACAATGGGCTTGCAGGCCCGACAGCTTCCTTAAGACTTTCAAGCTGCTGTGGAGTCCAACCGCCTTCCTCTGCCGAAGCGCCACCTCCAACAACCTTGACAACCTTGTCTCCTTCAACCAATCTCACCGCAGCCTTCGGCGCTTTTTTATCACCCTTCCAAACTCCCGAAAGCCTTGAAGCCCCATCACAAATCTTTTTTAGAATATTGTCAAGGTCTAATCCTCTGAGAATGTCCCTGTCGATGTCTTCAAGCATCCTCTGTCTTGTGACATCAGCTATCTCAACCAAGACGCCAACAATCTGATTGCTGTCAGGCGACCTTAAAGCAGAATAAGAAAGGTTTTGCACTACAGCACCACGCCTTTCAGAAATGTGTTCCACACCCGGCGTGTCAACACGCTTTCCAGTGGACAATACCCTCGGTATTATTTCCATCCTCCTTTTTCCTTCAGGAGCGCTGACAACCTCGTCATACCTCCTTCCAACAACTTGGTCTGCAGGCCTGCCCCACTGCTCAAGCTCCCTACCAGTGTAAAATCTAACTTTTCCATCTCTGTCAACTCCAATTGCAGCATGCCTGTAATCCCTGAAAGCACTTTCAAACCACTGGAAAAGCCGTTCTTCTGTTAGTTCAAACGGCCTGTCCAATTCAGGATGCTCTGGCTGTTTTCTCTCACCACCGGAGGAACCCACTATTTTTTCGCCCATATGCTTAATACTCCGCATTTTGCGTTAAAAAAGTCTAAAACACATTAAAGACTACAATGAAGCTGAGGGGTTTTTATTTCATCACAGACAGCAAACTTTCAAGGAAAACCAATGTGGAAGACGTCAAGTCTGCCGTAAAAGGGGGTGCGAAGATAGTTCAATACAGGGAGAAGGGCAAGAATTTGGCTGACTTTCTGATTGAAGCCTTTGAGCTGAAGAAGATTTGCAATGGAAAAGGGGTTTTGTTTTTGATTAACGATAGTGTGTCTGCCTGCTTGCTTACAGATGCTGACGGCGTTCACCTTGGGCAAGAGGACATGCCATTGGAAACTGCAAGAAATATTCTTGGCAAAGAAAAGGTTATTGGAGTGACAGCCCACAATGTTGAAGAAGCAGTTGAGTCAGAAAGAAACGGGACTGACTATTTGGGTTTAAGCCCGATTTTCCACACCAACACGAAGTTGGATGCGGGGCCTGCCGCAGGATTGCAATTAATAAGAGACGTTAAGAAAAAGGTTAAGATTCCGTGCGCTGCCATAGGCGGTATAAACGAAAGCAACGTGGATTCGGTGATTCAAACCGGAGCAGACATGGTTTCGGCGATTTCAGCAACTGTTGCAAAAGACAGCGTGGAAAAGGCGGTTAAATTCTTTGCAGACAAATTTGGTAAGACAGAATGACTTCGGTGAAAGAACTGGGGGGGGAGTTCGCGTTGATTGACTTGATAGCCAGAACGCTCGGCAAAAGTAAGGATAAAAGCGTTGTTGCAGGAATTGGAGACGACACGGCAGTTGTAGACTTTGATGAAAAGCATTACATGCTTTTGACAGTGGACATGCTGGTTGAAGGAGACCACTTCAGCAGGAAATGGAGCACTGCAAAACAGATTGGCATGAAGGCCATGGAAATAAATGTCTCGGACATAGCAGCCATGGGAGGGTTTCCAAAGTATGCATTGGTTTCAATCTCGCTTCCAGAATACGTCACAGTAGAATACGTCAAAGAAATGTATTCAGGCATGAAATCCATCGCAAAGAAGCATAATTTCAGCATAATCGGAGGGAACACAACTCACGGAGAAAAACTGGTGATAGACGTTGTCGTCATAGGTTTGGTTGAAAAAGAAAGACTATGCCTGAGGTCTAACGCAAAAGTCGGGGACTTAATCTGCGTCACAGGAAACCTGGGTAAAAGCACTGCAGGCTTGGAAACATTGAAAGCAGGCTTGAAAGGAAATGTGAAAGACCACTTGGAACCTGAATGCAGGCTGAAAGAAGCCAGAATAATTTCAAAGCATGCGAACGCAATGATAGACGTTCAGACGGTCTAGCTTCTGAAGTAAAACACATCTGCGAGATGAGCCAGACAGGCGCAACAGTGGAAAAGAAAAAAATACCAATCTCCAGAAACACGTTCAATCTTGCAGGCAAGCTGAAAAAAGACGCCTATGATTTTGCCCTGCACGGAGGAGAAGACTTCGAACTCGTATTCACAATACCAAAAAACAAGCTGAAAAAAATAAAGACAAAATGCCCAATCACAGTAGTCGGAAAAATAACAAGCAAAAAACAAGGAGTGTGGTTGGTAGATGGAAAACTTGAAAACCACAAAACAAAACCCGCCAAAACCACAAAACAAAACCGAAAACAGAAAACCCCACTCGGCGGAGGCTACGACCACTTCAAACAGTTTTAAACTTGAACTGGTTTATTGTTAACAAACAAGATGATACAGAATGTAAAGAAAAGTCATCTGACTCCTGAAGAAGTTGAGCTCTCCCCTCTTGGGTGGTTCACACTAAGAACGGTATTGCGGCTATTGAGGCGGTTCCCCTTAAAGAACGCAGTGTGGTGGATGACTTGCTTTGGAGGACTGGAGGCCGAGCTGCAGAGCCTATAGTTAAATTTGGCTCTCATGCAGTAAGAGCCCTGCAGGACACATATAGCCCTGAAGCCAGGCAAACAGTCATAGATGCCCTGAACGAACCGGGAGATTTTCCAGAGAAAACGCTGGCCGCCATCAAAGACGACGACAAGAGAACTGTTTTTGAGAGAGTAGGCGTTATTGCAAAGAGACATGGCATAGAAGGAATCAGAGCAATAGTGAAATATGGAGACAAAGCCCGTCACATAATCCACCACTACGAGCAACCTGACATAGCACGCCTTTTGCTTGAACACGGCGATGAACTGATTCCAAAAATTGAGGCATTTGAAGCACAACTCGCCAAAACTTATGTAGGCACTACAAAAAACAGCACAACTTATGAGATAAGGCAGGAGCCTAGATGGCGCTTCCCAGACACTGCGGTCTTTGAAGGCAATTACCTGGTCTTAGAATACCCAAAAGGCTCTGAAGCAAAAACCGAATATGGAAAAAGAAAAAATGACCGATACTTGCTTAAAACAGACGGGACAAAGATACTGACAATACAGGGAGCAACCCATGAATTTGTATATGGCAAACCACAAGCTTTCGATGAAGCAAAAAAAGACTTTGGAAGACATCCAGTGGAAATCCTCGTCGACCACTTCATCAGAACGGCACTGCCACTCCACGCAATGGGGATACAAGTTAAGATAAGCATATCTGGAGCGGGAGAAACCCAAAAGATGATAACAAAACGCAATTACTTCAACGAAGACAACACCCTAAACCCAGAAGCAGAACGCGTGAAACGAATTATAGAACAATGGGGTAAGGGACATTAAGCGTATTTCTTGACCCCTCGCCCATCATGGGCTCGGGATGAAGTCACCTGTATGACTTCACAATCCCGCTCAACTGTTTGAACTCTTTTTCCTTGGAGTTGTCTAAAAGCTGGAAGAGTATCATTTCGCTTGAAGCCATAAAGCAGCCCGAGTGCATCAAACGCTTTACAGCAACATCCAAGTCAGACTTGTGTATCGAAGAAACGCAGTCCACTGGAATGTGAACGTTAAATCCTTTTGAAAGAGCATCCAACGCAGTCTTGAACACGCACACGTGCGCTTCAATGCCGACCAAGACAATGTTCTTCCTCTTTAGTTTCTTCAGTTCTTTAACAAAATTCTTGTCTCCAAAACAGCTGAAAGAATTTTTTTCAACAGGCTTGAATTTACCTAAAGATTGTTTGACTTCGCTTACTGTAGTGCCTAACCCAGCGGGATACTGCTCAGTCACAACAACAGGCACATTCAAAACCCTGAATCCTTCAACAATCTTTCTCACATTCCTGACAACACGGTCAAACTCAAAAACAACAGGCCTGAATTTTTCCTGAACGTCAACCACAATCAAAACCGTATCATTCCTGTCTAAAAAACCCAGTTTTTGCTTCATTTCTTCCCTTCAACAGCCTCCAAACGCTTCCTAAAAGCCTTGTCAGACAGCAACCTTTTCGTGTACTCGCCATCATCATCCAAACTGGACAGCTCGTTCACGGAATAATGACCTTCCTCAACCAAACGCTCCAAACCATACCTTAAAAAAACCTTGGCAAAGTCGTTGCCGTCAACAACCTTGACAGGCTTCTTCTTGCTTTCTCCTGCAGTCATGGCGAAAAACATATAGAGAATAGGCAATATTTAATTCGCAGGCAAGTCACCCACACGTCAATCAGAAAGACACTTGCAGGTTTCTGGGCAACACTTTTTGCCGGCCTGCTTGCAGGGAACAGCAGGAATCTTTTTGGCAGAATTCCCGGGGTCACACTCCTCGGGACTATCCACAAAACCATCCCCGCAATAAGGAGTCCTAATTACTCTAGTAGTTGTAGTGGTGGAGGTGGTAGTAGTTGTGGTGGATGAAACAGCAAACTCTATCGTAATGTTCAACTTCTGTATTTCCACAAAAACCATGGTAGTTGAAGTGGATGTAGATGTTGTGGTTGAGGTGGTTGAGCTGGTAGTAGTGGTTGACTCAGGAAGATAACCAAAAACCCAGGTGGAATTGCGCAAATAAAGAGAAGGACCGCCAAAAGGAGACTCACAAATAACACAACCACACGCCAAAACCAACAAAGCAAAAACCAACAACACACGCATAATACCCTATTGAAAAACCAAGACTAAAAAAGGCTTGCCGCTGGGGGGATTTTCCCCTAACAGGGATTTCACTCTAGGAGGGTTGTGTGATGGGAGTATGTACTGAATTTTTGGAAATTAGTTGGGTTATAACCTTTTTAAATACCGAAGTTAATTAGATTACCATGGAAAAAGAGTACATAGAAAGGCTCATCCACGAATACAACCCTCAGCTAACAGGAAAAAAAACAGAATTGCCAGCCTTCAAAAGACACCTGTATCCAGAACTAATCAAATGGATTAAGAAAAAACAGATAATGGCAATAACCGGCCTAAGAAGGGTTGGAAAAACAACGCTAATGAAACAACTCATGGAAGAACTTGATAATCCGGTTTTCTTTTCATTCGACGAGGAAGAAACACAAACAAAAGAAGTACTCCTATTTGTTATAGATTATTTCATAAACAACCTGAAATCCAAGTGCATCCTCCTGGATGAAATACAGTATGTCAGAGACTGGCAGGGTGTATTAAAAAGACACTACGACACAAAAAACATCAAGTTTATCATTTCCGGCTCAGAATCCCTAGAGCTGAGAAAAGCCAAAGAAAGCCTTGCAGGCAGGATTATAACCTTCAGGCTGGAACCGCTCAATTTCAGAGAATACCTTGAACTCAGAGGAAAAGAGATAGAGATAAAACACATGAAAGAAGACTACGCAAAAATGCTAACCGAAAAAGAGTTTTTTGAATTTGAATTCACCAACTACCTCTACTGTGGGGGATTCCCAGAGATAATCAACGAAACAGACGAAGACATAATACGGAAATACATAAACGAACTCATAGTCAAGAAAATCATCTACCGCGACATCCCGCAAATCTTCGAGGTAAAAAGAAAAGACCTCCTCTACGCACTATTCAGGTACATATGCAACAACTCAGCCAACCTCTTTGAAATAAAAAACCTGTGCACCACACTCAAAGCAGACTACGAGACCATAACAAACTACCTACTCTACCTGCAGGAAGCATTCCTAGTGAAAATCTCGGAAGTACACGCAAAAGGCGTGGCAAAAAGGCTTAGAAGAAACAAAAAGATCTACATCACCCATCCGTCAATCGCATTTGCCGTGCTAAACTACAAAAAAGAAATGCTGATGGAAAAAATCCTGGGACAATACGTCGAAAGCCTGTTCGGAAAAGACTCCTTCTGGCGCGACAAACACAAAAACGAAGTAGACATAGTACTTCAAGGAAGACCAATCGAAGTAAAATACACAAACAACATAACCAAAGAAGACACCAAAAGCGTCCTCAGATTCATGAACACCTTCAAAACAAAAGAAGCAACCATCATAACAAAAAACACATTCAAAGAAGAAACAACAGAAGACAAAAAAATCCTCTACATACCAGCATGGTACTACGCACTACAACCAAACTAACCATCAAAATAACCACAATAAAGGTTACAACAACCATAATCCAAATTACAAAGAAAAAGGTTTGCCGCCGGGGGGAACACCACCATTCACTTAAATCCCCCAAGCTGGATAGCTATTTAACATTAAAATATAAAGCTAAAGCTATTGAACTTGGGGGATATTACCATAAAAGGGGGGACAACCATACTCATGATGAGTTAACCAGCAAATTGTTTTCTGGGAGTCTAAATAACATATTGATTGATAACTTTGGTCTTGTATTTTTTTACAGATAGTATCATTACCGAATAAGACAGCAAGTTCGTGATAGCAATAATATTTGTTCTTTTTGTCTTGGATAATATCGCATTTACTCAAATCTTTTTGGGTTTCAGCATAACACAAATTCATAATATCTGCCCCCCGGATAGCTTCACAGTTTACTGGACTGTACATTGCTAACGCGAGGTAATAATAACACATATCTTTAGAACTTTGGTCTGACATTTTATCACATACTTTCGTGTTATTAAATGCTAGAGCGAAAGCCTGATAACATCCCTCTATATTAGCATTACTTGATGATAGTTTACATATGTTCTGGTCAGGGATAACTAAAGCTACGCTACTATAACACAAATCTCGTGGGTAATTATCTTTTATTTTTTCGCATACGGTAGTATTTTTCAAAACTACAGCTACACTGGAATAACAAACATTTTGAGCGTAACCTTGGAATTCGGCAAGGAAATCATTTCCAATAGTAGCGCATACTGATGAATTTTTAGATTCTATAGCATAACATAAGTCTCTCTGGGTTTGATCCATTATTTTAGAACATACTGTGGCATTTTCTAACATAATACCCAAAACTCTATGACACGTGTCCTTATAATTTTTATTAGTGATGACATCACATATTCTTGAATCATTAAGATAGGAAGAGATACCAAGATAACAGCTATCTCTGTAATCTTGATTCTGTATAATATCACACAATCCTTTGTCGTGCGATAATATACCAAAAGTCATATGACAGTAATCCTTTGATTTCTGTTCATGAATTTTGTTACAAAGAGAAGAATCATTTGAATTAATAGCTACATTTGAGTAGCAATAATCGCTTAAGTCGGTATCGGGTATCTTGTCACAGACAGCCGAATTATTTAGAGACGGAATGAAAGATAGATAGCAGTTAGATTTATCTTGTTTGTCTTGAATTTTCTCACATTCGGTCACTCTTTCTAGCATTTCTGAAGAGATCACAGGTATAGTGGAAGTAGTTGTGGTTGTTACTATAACAGGTGTTGTAGTTGTAGCTTTGATTGTAGTTATTGCCAAGGTAGTAGTGGTTTCGATAGTGGTTGTAGTAGCTTCTTGGGTGGTAGTCACTTCGGCAAGGGTGGTTGTTGCTTCCTTCTTTTCCCCACCGATACACCCACTAAAGAACACCAAAAGAATCAGTAATCCAACCCACCAACCCCTCATAATAATTTAAAGGAGATAGAAAGATAAAAGGAACATGCTCAAATCATGTTCTCCAAGGTAAATACTAAACAAGAAATCGCACTACAGCGACCTATTTTTCTGGATGCCGCCGGGGGGATTTGAGCCCCCGACACCTCGGTAACAGAGAGGGCAACTATTCCTGTTTTTTACCTCTTATTCAAAGAGCTCTTGAATTCATTGTTTTCTTTCTTTGAACCCGAGGGCCTTTCTTTCTTTTGCCCCGAAGGGGATAAAAGAAAGAAAGGGGCTCTCTTCAGCCGAGTGCTCTCCCAAGCTGAGCTACAGCGGCGTATTGCTGTAATATTATGATAGCGAATGTTGAGTATTTATTTTTCTTTCTTTTCCCGAGGGTTTTCTTTCTTTTCGCAAAAGAAAGAAAAGGCTCGCCGGGTGCTCTCCCAAGCTGAGCTACAGCGGCGTTTGCTGTAATGTTATGAATGCGAATGTTGAGTATATATTTTCTCTGATAAAGGTTTTTCATGTTTGTGGCATCGAAGCCGAAGGCGAAGATGCCACTCCTTCTTTCTTTTTGGGGTGAAGCTGTCCAGGTTCCCTGGACATCCCCGTTAGGGGGACTTTTTCTTTCTTAGAAAGAAAGAAAAAGGGCTCGCCGGGTGCTCTCCCAAGCTGAGCTACAGCGGCGAACCGCAAAATCGGTTCACGCTTTGTGCTACTCTCCTTCGCTTGCGCTCAGTCGGTAGCACTTTATTCTTAATATTTATGATTACATTGATTTTATTAGTTGTATTAAAAGGTTTATTGTTTTTCTTTCGTTTCCCGAGGCTTTTTCCTGGAGGGAAAAGGGCTCAGCTGCAGCGGCATTGCTGTAAGTATTATTGTATTGTTATGAGAAGTGTTTGTTATAAATCCTGGTTGTGGGTTTATTTAGTTTTGTTTTGTGTAATATTGTTTGTGGAAGGTAGTAGTGGATTGTTTTTGGAGGAGTCTCGTAGGAAGGCTGCGATTGAAAAGGAGTTGGGGCAGTTGGCTAAGACAGGCAGTGTTGACGAGATTGCTGGCAAGTTTTTTCAGCGGCAGTGTGTTGGCAGCAGGTTGTATGTGAAAGAGGATGTTTTTGTGAAGCTGGCCAGGACTATTCCGAATGTTGAGAAGGTGGTTCGTGTTATGACTGGCGATTGGAATCCGGTGTTGAATGAGGTTTGGAGTGTGTATGCGTCTATGGTGCATAATGTTGGAGCTGGTTATGGGAGGGAGGATGTTGAGGATTTGTCAAAAGTGTTGTTGAACGCTTATTTCAAGAGCGCTAAGCCGCATATTGAAGCTTTTGCTTTTCATGAGGAGTATGGCGGGATTCAGGATTTTGGCCATATGTATTCAGGTCCAGTGGCTGTGGTTAAGGTTGGCGGCAGGTTTGTTGACTTAAGTCTTGCTAGCGTGGAGGGAAACAAAGTTGAGGGTTTGGAGTTTAGGCGCAAGAGGAATCCTGATAAAAGCGGGTTTGACAAGTATCGCGTTAGGGACGCGGTTTTCACGAGAGATGATGGAACTGCTGGAGAGCAGGCTTATCGTCCTGCACCAGGCTGGACTGCTGAAGACTGGATTTCAAGGCCTTCAAGAGCTACAGTGAAAATGAGGGCTTGCATATTTGAAACAGTTGATTACCTTAGGAAACAGGGGATTAAGGCGTTTTCTGTTTCTGAAGGAGGGGCTTTTAAGGGAACTGCCACTGAAGGAACTGACGTGGACACAGTAATATATGTTGAAGGGGGGAAGCATTCGGACAGGCTTTTCATGGATGCTGAAAAAGAGTTTGAAAGGCAGATGGGGGTTAGAGGGGTTGGGTTCAAGAAGTATAGTTCTTATGTTTGCACGACTAAAGCGCCTGATGAGAAGAGAAAGATTTTTGAGAGGAGGGGTCATGAGGAAGGTTTTCTCGTTTATGACGGAGTCAGGCCGAATTACGTTAGAGGTAGCTTCCAGATTGATTTGGATGAATGGAGGTCGACTGGAGAAGTTAAGGTAGAATCTGTCACGCCAAAGGTGGAGTTGAAGCCTCCTGGACAGAAAAAAGATAAACCGCCTGGCGGATGGAGCGTCATACGCGTCTAGTTTAGGCTTGTATTTCTATTGCTGTTCCCAACGCTTGTCCGGGCAGGCCTTTTTCAAAGCGTGCGACTACTGCTCCGCTGTTGCCGTGGATTCTGGTGACTTCTCCAACCAGTTTTTTGCCTGCGGGAGTGGTCCACTCTACTTTTTTGCCTAAGAGTTTGCTTGCTTCTTCCTTGTTTTTAGATTTCTCGGGGCTTAGGATGAATTGGTTGACTTTTTGGGTTCTTTTGCCGCCCCTGTAGTTTATTACTGTTGCTTTCATTTTTCTTGGGTAAAGTATATGTAAAGTGTTTAATAAAAACCCTTGGCTTTAGGAGGTTTTTATGCGTGTTTTCCTATACTTGAGGCGTATGAAAGAGGTGGTATTCCATGGTAGGGGCGGTCAGGGGGCTGTTACTGCCGCTACTTTGCTTGCTATAGCCGCTTTCAAGGATGGTAAGTTTACTCAGGCGTTCCCTCGTTTTGGCGTTGAGAGGAGGGGGGCGCCGGTTCAGGCGTTTGCCAGGATTTCAGAC